>WNFM01357047.1_pt1 | contig 182635 bp, 155 predicted proteins | sample 5400271 | NCBI WGS metagenome assembly WNFM01 (sample SAMN13153352, study PRJNA577476) | soil metagenome | isolation source: 60 cm saprolite on Douglas fir-dominated hillslope | place: USA:California | collected 2013-09-17
TGTTCTTCTGAAAACCGTGTCTTCTTCATGGTCCCCTCGCTTCCCGAAGGGCCATTGTCCCAAAGTATCAACTGGACCGAAAATCGACCCGCAGGTCACGGTGGCAACCGTCAATCGGCAATTAGTTGCCAACCCTAGATCCCAAGGATAAGAAAATGAAGATCGCTCGATTGCTAATCACGGTCTGTTCGGTCTTGGCATTCAGCGCAATCAGCGGCTGCGCCACAGAATCGCCATACACGAAATTGACAGAGTCGATTAGGAGCGGTGACTTAAGGAAGGCCGATGTATTACTCGGGAAATCTTCAGACGTCAACATGTGCTCAGCAATGATGATCGCAACAGAAGATAACAACCTACCGGCGATTAGGCATTTTCTGCCAATGAGTACTCCGTCTTGCTATGATTCTGAAACAGGAGTCACATTATTGATGACCGCTGCCAGCAATGGGTACGTCGAAGCAGCACAAATGTTTATCAAGGCTGGCGCCGCGCTAAATACCCGAAGTGACAAGGGTTGGACGGCATCCGATTACGCAGCATCGAGACAGCACTATCTAGTGTGGGATCTCTTGCGCAGGAATGGCGGCTTCGGAACCTTATCAGCTGATCAGCTTTCGGCAGTGAAAAACAAGGAGGCTCAAAAAGCTAGAGAGGAACGCGCTGAAGAGGATAGGGAGTCGGCAAGAAAGTGTGCACGCGCTAAAGAGCAGCAAGACGAAGCGTGTCATCCTGGAAATGAAATAGCTTGCGCGGCAATGAAGTCATTTGCTATTAGCGATTGTGACTAGAGTGCATAATGTAACCAGGTTAGGGCGAGGGCGAAGTGGGTCATCGATAGTGCTGCAGCAATTGCTCAGGGAGAAATAATCAATCTCGCCATGCAAGCACCACGACGCGCTCTGACTGCGATTGTCGTCGGCGGAGTAGTTCTGCTGTTGCCTTGCTTGTTGATGGCTGACGAATGGGGCGATTTGGTCTACCCGGGGAGCCCTCGGCCATCTGCACCCACCGAAGCAACGCCAAAGTCCCAAAAGACGGAAGATAGAGCAGGACCGCCCGCGACAAGCGACCATTCCGTCCATCCGAAAGAATCTTCATGGCCGAATGAATCGTCGCATCCAGCGGCTAATGACTGCCAACACGACCTCAGCTACATGGGCTCCGATCTGTCTAAATCATTTCTTTCGGACCCTCAACTGGTTCAATCTCTGTCAATCCCCCTTGACGTAGCGATTGCGAAGTCGGGAGACCTCAATCACGCAATTGTTTACACAAGATTAATGATCGATGGGTACAAGAAGCGGTTACCGCAGATAGAAGCGTGCGAGCGAGAATCTCGAGGGGACTCGCGTTTAATGGCGCAGAAGGGGAATCCGCTCGACGATACTAGTAGCGGCTCTATTCATGGAGGTTGCGCCAAGGCTCTTAGACTGTATCAGGACGCAATAAAGCTAAATCAAGCGGCACTGGACGCATTCTTGTGCAGGAAAGCGGCTGAAGGGGCTGGCAAAATAGACTAGGAAAAGTCTCTCGACTCCCGGCTAATTCCTGAGTCCGGCAAAGTCGTACCCCTTTTTTAAATTGATAACTCGCCTTCGACGGTTCGCCGTTTGCGCATCCGTACGAACTTGGTGAATATCGCTTGGATCGTGTTCGCGATTGTGGGAGAACTCCTAATCAGCGACGCGCAACGCGTACAGTTCCCATACGACTTCGGTTGGGTGGGTCGATTAAGAAGCGCCGGAACGCACGGAGCCCACCCAACTGCTGGCTGGTGCAACAACAGTCGGATTCTGAATCGCAATCCGTATAGCCGTCGGTACACAGCTGCCTGCTGCAGCAATGCGCTCATGAAGTATTGATCATAATGGTGGACGGTGCAGGGATTGAACCTGCGACCCCTGCCGTGTGAAAGCAGTGCTCTACCGCTGAGCTAACCGTCCAGCCGAGTTACGGGCCCGGGAGTTTACGTTTCGCGGTCCGTCGAGGCAATCCGCTCAGCGCTCCTTTTCCTTGAAGTCATCGGGGACGAGCTGATGGCGCCCCAGCAGCTTGTAGAAATCGGTGCGGTTGCGCTTGGCGAGCCGCGCGGCCTGGCTGACGTTGCCGCCGGTGATCTGCAGGATCTGCGAGAGGTAGCTGCGCGTGAATTCGTCGCGGGCTTCATCGAACGAGGGCAGCTTCGCCTGCGTGCCGCCGAGCGATTGCTGCACCAGCTCGACTGGAATGATGGGTGTCTGCGCCAGCGCGCAGTTCTGGCGCACGACATTGGCGAGCTGGCGCACGTTGCCGGGCCAATCGCTGGTCGCCAGCAGTTCGACCGCCTCGGGCGCGTAGATCTTGCGGGCGCCGGCCTCGCGCGCGATCTGTTCGAGGAAATGCGCGACCAGCACCGGTATGTCCTCGCGGCGGCGGCTCAGCGGCGGCAATTCGATGTGCACGACGTTGAGGCGGTAGTAAAGATCCTCGCGGAACTGCCCGGCAACGATGAGCGCCGCCAGGTCGTGATTGGTGGCAGAGATGATGCGCACGTTGACAGCTACACTTTCACCGCCGCCGGCCGGTCGGATCGCATTCTCCTGGAGTACCTCCAGCAGCCGGGCCTGCAGCCGCGCCGACATGCCGCCAATTTCATCCAGCAGCAGCGTACCGCCCTCGGCGCTGCGCAACAGCCCCGCCTCGAGCATCTCGTCGGCCATGGCGCCGCAATTGGCCGCCACGAACGGCCGGGCCCGGCGTGCGCTCGCCTTGTGTATGGCGCGCGCCAGCATTTCCTTGCCGGTCCCGCTCTCGCCCGTAATCAACACCGGGGCATCGGTGCCGGCCACCATATGCGCCTGGCCCAGTCGCTCTTCCATCAGCGCGCTGCGCGTGATGATCCCGGCCCGCCATTCCTCGGCGACATCCACAAAGCCGGAGATCTTCAGCGCCCTTTGCACCTGGGCGAGTAATTCCTGCTTTTCGACCGGCTTGGTCAGGAAGCCGAAGGCGCCCATCTGCGTGGCGTGCACAGCATCGGGGATCGTGCCGTGCGCGGTCAGCAGGATGACCTTCAGGCCCGGCCAGCGGATCTGCAATTCCTTGAGCAGGCCGATGCCGTCGAGCTGGTCCATGCGCAGGTCCGTTATAACGAGGTCAGGCCGGAAACGGCTGGCTGCGGCGAGCGCCTGCGCGCCGTTTTCCATCGGTTCGACCTCGTAGTTCTCGGCGCGAAGCCGGATGGTCAGCAGGCGCAGCAGGCCCGGATCGTCGTCGACGACCAGGATGCGCGCTTTTCGCTTGGGGGACAGATTCACTTGTTGCGACCCTCGGTGTTGCTCTTGCGTTCGTTCAGTCTGCTCTCGATGTTGGCGACGGCGTCGAGCTTGGCCTGCAATTCCTCCACCTGGTGCCGCAGCCGGGCATTATCTTCCAGTGTGCTCTGCAATCGGCGATTGGCTGTGGCCAGGTGCTCCTGATCGGCGTTACTGAGAACGATGGCCTGCAGTCGATCGTTGTCGCCCAGCAAGCCGAGTTCGCGATCGAGCTGCGCCAGCTCGAGCAGCGTCACCGCACGCTCGACCGGCGCCAGCGCTTCGGGCTGTGCGGAAAGGGCGCGCAGGAGCTGGCGCGCCTGCGCCGCGTCCCGGCCGGCGTGCCCCGGCGTCGCGAGCATCAGCGCGTAACGCAGCTGGGCGCTGCCGCCCGGCGATCTTTCGTAGGCCTGGCGTGCGGAAGTGACGATCTCCGCCTGTTCGGCCGGACTACCTGCGGCCAGGCGCTGCATGGTCTGGATGGTCCCGGCCAGCACTGCGGCCACCTGGGTATCGCGGTCGACGGCCGGCGCCACGGGCCGGCCGGACGGGCTCGAACTGCCAAACTGGCCGAGAGCCGAGCAGCCGCTGGCGAGGGCGAGCGCCATGAGCAGCGCGCCGTGCCTGGCCGAAGTGCGGAGGCGGCATTCAGGCCGCATGGACGCTCCTGCGGTTCGCGCCGGGCGCCAGGACCGGCACGGTGATCGCAGTCGCCCGCAGGGGAATGCGGATGCGGAAGTGCGCACCGGGGAACTCACCATCGACAATCTCGATGCTGCCCTTGTGGACCTGCACGAATTCGTAGACGACCGAAAGGCCGATGCCGGTGCCGCGCACGTGGCCGCTGGGCGCGCGCCCGGTGTGAAAGGCCTCAAAAATGTGGGGGCGGTCGGCCGGCGCAATCCCGTCGCCCCCATCGGCCACTTCCAGGATCACATCGACTTCGACGGTGCGGGCCCGCACGGTAATGGTGCCGCCCCGCGGCGAGTACTTGATGGCATTGGACAGCAGGTTTTCGAGTATCAGGCGCAGCTTGCCGCGATCGGCGTGGATGGACAGGTCCTCGACCTGCACGTCCAGCCGCACCCGCTGCGAGACCAGCGTGAGCTGTTGGTTCTCCAGCACCTGCTTGACCAGGGGTCGGAGGCGGAATTCGGACGGATCGAGGCCTACGCTGTTGCTCTGCCAGGCGCTGTAGGACAGGAGATTCTCGATCATGCGCTGCAGTTTGATGCTGTTATCCTGCAGTATCGTGGCCACTTCGCGCTGGCCGCCGCCGAGTTCGCCGACGGCGCCGTCCATCAGCAACTCCGTACCCTCGCGAATGTTCGCGAGCGGCGTCTTCAATTCGTGGGACATGTGGCGGAGAAACCGGTTGCGTTCCTGCGCCAGGTCCAGCAGGCGGCTGCGCAGCCACTCGAGTTGCTGCGCCAGCCGCTGCAGGTCGACCGGGCCACTGACCGAAATCTTGCGGGCAAAATTCCCGCCGCCCAGCTCGGTCACGGCGCGGTCTATCTGCCGCAGCGGCCGGCCGATTCCGAGCGCAAAGCTCAGCGTCGCCGCCAGAGCCAGCGGTATCAGCAGGCTCGATTCCCAGAACAGTTCGCGCCGCGCCCGATCGGCCTGATCGCGCAGCGAATCGAGCTCGGTGTCCGTCTGCTGCTTGACGGCCGCAGCGACACGCGTGGCCTGGTCATCGAGCCGGCTGAAGTCGGGCGCCTGGTCCTGGCTGAGGTCCCGTCCCGCCCCGGGGATGGCCTCCGTGGGCGCACGGACACGGGCCACGACCTCCTGCTGCAGGTGTGCGAAGGGCTCGAGCGAGGCGCGCACGGCATCGCTCCTGAGCAAGCCGCGCAGCTCCATCACCGTCGCGGTCAGCGTCGCATCGGCGTCGTTGAAGTTCGCGAGGTTCTTGGCATCACCGATCACCAGGTAGTAGCTGGCGGTGCGCTCGAGCGCGATTGATTTCCGGTACAGATTCTGCAGCGCGCTGGTGGTCTGCACGCTCTCCAGCACCAGGGCCCGGCTGAAGTCGGTCAGGTGACGCAGCTGGATCGTGGCGTGCAGGATGGCCGCCAGGAGCGGCACCGTAATCATGCCGATGCCGAGCAGCAGATAGCCGTTGAGCGATTTTGGCAGGGCCCGGCGCATGCGGGCATTCTAAGGCAGTCAGGGACAGTGGGCCCAATATACGGGCGGCACGGACAATAACGGCCACTGCCCGCAACGGCCACGGTATCCTGAGGCCCATTGCCAGGCCGCGCGGGTACGGGCTGCTGATCCATGAGTCGAGTTGCTGATCCGACGCCGTTTTCCGGACTGACGCCTGACGCCGTGCTCACGGCAGCGGAGGACGTGGGTCTCGATCCGGACGGCCACGTTTTCGCGCTCAACAGCTACGAGAATCGTGTTTACCGGTTGGGGCGCCGGGACGGGCCCCCGGTGGTCGTCAAGTTCTATCGCGCGGGCCGCTGGAGCGACGCGCAGATCCTCGAGGAGCACGGCTTTGCCGCCGAGCTTGCGGCCGCAGAAATACCCGTGGTTGCGCCCCTGCCGCTCGGGGCTTCGACGCTGGCGCACTGCGCCGGCTTTCGCCTCGCGGCATTTCCACTGCGGCCCGGCGGGGCTCCTGACCTGGACCAGCCCGATGCGCGCGAACTCCTGGGCCGTACGCTGGGCCGCATCCACGCCATCGGCGCCCTGCGCACCTTCATCGAGCGTCCCTCGCTGCGCGGTGCCCGCTTGGGCGAGCGCGCCCGGTCCACCGTGCTGGCCTCCGGGCTGCTGCCGGAAACGACGCGCGAGCGCTACGCCAGGGCCAGTGTCGAACTGCTCGCGCAGATCGCCGCCGCTGACGTCGGAGCCTGCCGCCCCATCCGCCTGCATGGGGATTGTCATCTGGGCAACATCCTCTGGCAGAGCCAGGGTCCGGTGTTCGTGGATCTGGACGACTGCATGAACGGGCCCGCGATCCAGGACCTGTGGATGTTTCTGGCGGGAAATCCGGACGAGCGGCGCCGGCAGTGGAGCGAGCTGCTGGCCGGCTATGAGCGCTTCGCCAGCATCGAACATGGGCAGACGCGCCTGATCGAGGTCCTGCGCGCCGTCCGCATGCTTAATCACGCGGCCTGGGTCGCCGAGCGCTGGGCCGATCCGGCTTTCCCGCGGGCCTTCCCCTGGTTCGGTGAGGCCCGGTTCTGGGATCAGCTCGTACTGGATTTAGTGGAGCAATCGGCCGCCCTGAACGAGCCGTTGGCCCTGTGGTTCTGAGCGCGCGCCGTTCATGGTACTGTGTCTGGCGGCCAGGATTGGGTGCAGTGTGCGAGCAGAATCAGTTAGCTGGACGATGATGCTGGGCGCGTTGGCGCTGGTGTCGGGCTGCGGCAAGGGCAGCGACGCGGCGCGTTTGCAGCACGAGGCCCAGGCGGCGGCACACACTGGTGCCGGTGCCGCGGCTGCGGCGTCAGCCGCCGACGCCGATATGGTGAGCGCTGTGAGCCCGGGCGCATCGGGCACGCCGGTGAGCCTGCGATTCCGCCTGAGCGATCCGCCGCAGGTCGGTCAGGCACTGCGGGTCGATCTGGCCCTGATGCAGGCCCCGGGGCTGGACATCGACTCGCTGCTCGTATCGCTGCAGCCCAGTGAAGGGTTGCAGATCGAATCTGAGCACAGTGTGGAATTCCACGCGCCGGCCGTCGGTGCCACGCAACGCATCGTCGTCACGCTCCGTCCGCAGCAACAGGGCCTGCTGAGCCTGGGCGCGACGGTACTCGTCGATAGCGGGGGCGGTTCGCTGTCGCGTAATTTTTCGATACCCCTGATCGCCGTCGAAGCACCCAAGCCCTAGCCCGCACCAGGGCGCAACGCCCACTCCTTTTGAACCTGTTCCGGGATGCGCCTCACGCGCCCCTGCCGGGCCTCTCCGTATCATTCTTTGGACGGTTCGGCCCCAAAGGTTATGTCAAGAGATACCAGCGCCTCGATCGCGGTCCCGACGCTGCAGCCTGCTACGGAGTCTGCCGGCGGCGACAGCCTTGCCTTCGGCACGGATCTGCACCCACGCCTGCGGACACAGCTGGAGGCCCTGGGACACGTGCCCACTCCGGCGGTGGCGCTGAACGCCTTGCTGCCGCTGATCAGCAGCCAGTACGAGAAAATTGACGAGGAGCGCCGTGGTGTCGTGCGCTCGATGCAACTGCTGGCCGAGGAAGCCCGCTCATTTGCCCAGGGACTGGCGAACGCGGATGCCGGTCAGTTGCGTGCGATCCTCGATCACATCAAGGACGTCGTCATCACGGTCACGGGCGACGGCGCCATCTGCGTGTTCAATCCCACGGGCGAACTGCTGTTCGGCTATTCGCAGGCCGAGCTGATCGGCGTGTCGATTGCGCGCTTGCTGCCGGACCTGGCCGTGCAGGGCTCCCTCGAGCGTGGCTTGCAGGCATTCGCCAACGTGGGCGGTTACGAGGGGCGCAATCCAGAACCCCAGGCGACGCAGGCGCGGCGCAAGGACGGCGCGCTTTTCCCGGTCGAAGTGGTGGCCAGCCTGGTGCGCATAGACCGCCGCGACGTGTTCGTGATCTGCCTGCGCGATACCAGCGAGCGCCGCGCCGCCGAGCAGGCCCTGCGCGACAGCGAGGCCCGCTACCGCACGCTGGTCGAGGCGGCCCCCGAGGTCATCGTGGTCCTCAACGCCAGGACCGGCGTATGTGGCGATGCCAACGAGAATGCCCTGCGCTTCTTTGGCATGGCGCGGGAACAGATCGGGACGCTGGTCCTCGCCGACCTGCTGCGGGCTGCCGCTGCGGTTCCGGCGACGTCGGGGCAGCAATCTCCGCAGGTCTTCGAGTGGACACATCGGCAGGCCGGTGGCGGCACCATCGCCACGGAGGTGCGGCTGATGCCGCTGCCGGGACCGGGCGAACTGGTGCGGGCCAGCATCACCGACATCACGGAGCGCAAGCGCGCGCAGACCATCATGGCCGGGGAGCGCAATGTCTTCGAGCGCATTGCCGCCGACGCACCGCTCCGTGAGGTCCTGGAAGCCACGGTCGGCCTGGTCGAGTCGATCTGTGCCGACTTCGTCGTGAGCATCGGGCGCCTCGGCTCTGACGGGCGGAGTTTTGTGGAAGTGATCGGCGCGCGTCTGCCCCCGGAGCTGCGCACCGCGGACGAGCACATCCCCATCGACGTGCGCAATGGTTCGAGTGCGGCGGCGGTCTATCTCGGGCGTGCCGTGCTGGTGGGGAACGTGCGCACCGATCCGTACTGGCAGCGGCGCCGCGCCCTGGCCGCGGCCGCCGGCTTCAGCGCGGCGTGGGCGGTGCCGATCAAGGCCGCCGGCGGCAAGGTGCTCGGCGCACTCACCGTCTATCGCTCGCTGGCGGGCAAGCCACAGGATCAGGATCTGGAGCTCATTGCGCACGCTGCGCGCCTGGCGGCGGTGGCGATGGAGCGGCGCTACGCCGCCGAAGCGCTGCGCACCAGCGAGGCGAAATTCCGCGGTCTGTACGAGAGCGTGCTCGAGGGCGTGTACCAGTCCACTCCGGAAGGCAAAGTGCTCGCCGTCAATCCCGCGTTCGTGAAGATCCTCGGTTTCGACAGCGCCGAGGAGATCTATGCGCTGCCCGGCGCCGCCTCGCTGTACTGGAATCCGCAGGCGCGCACCGCGTTTGTCGAGGAGCTGGAGCGCACCGGGGCGATGTACAGCGCCGAATCGGTCCTGCGGCGCCGCGATGGGGCGCAGGTGGTGGTGCTGGAGAGTGCGCGCGTGGTGCGCGATGAACAGCAGCGCATCGTGGCTTTCGAGGGCACGATCGCCGACATTACCGAGCGCAAGCGCGTGGAACAGGCGATATTCGAGGAGAAGGAACGTGCTCAGGTTACGCTGCAGTCAATCGGTGATGCCGTCATCACCACCGACCGGGACGGGCGCATCGAATACCTGAATCCGGTGGCCGAGCAGCTGTCGGGCTGGCGTGGCGCGGAGGCGCAGGGCGAGACCATCATGACGGTGCTGCGCCTGCGCGACGAGGTCACGCACCAGGAGATAGAAAATCCGCTGCTGCGCTGCCTGCGCGAAGACAGGCTCGTGAATTTTGGCGAGCACAGCGTGCTCGTCAACCGTCTGGGCCAGGATATCGCCATCCAGAACTCTGCGGCACCTATCCGCGATCGGGACGGCCGCACCGTCGGCGCGGTGGTGGTGTTTCGCGACGTCACCAAGGAGCGGCGCCTGAAGCGTGCGCTCTCGTTCCAGGCCAGCCACGATGCGCTGACCGGCCTGATCAACCGCCGTGAGTTCGACAACCGCCTGCAGCTCGCTCTGCAGAGCGCGCGCGACGGGGAGGGCGCGCACGCCCTGCTGTACGTCGACCTGGACCAGTTCAAGGTGGTCAACGATACCTGCGGTCACAGCGCCGGCGACCGCCTGTTGCGCGACGTGACCGCGCTGCTGCAGCTGCACGTGCGCGCCGCGGATCTCATCGCCCGGCTCGGCGGCGACGAATTCGGCATCCTGGTGCAGCATTGTTCCATGGAACAGGCGCTGCGTATTGCCGACCAGATACGCCAGGCGGTGCGCGACTATCGCTTCACCTGGGAGCAGAACACCGCCAGCATCGGCGCGAGCATCGGCCTGGTCGAGATCAACGGCAACAGCGAGAGCGTGGCCAGCCTGATGAGCGCCGCCGACATCGCCTGCTATGCGGCCAAGGACGCCGGGCGCAATCGTGTCCACGTCTATGATTCCAGCGAGGTGTCGGGCCGCCACCGTGAAATGTACTGGGTCAGCCGGGTCACTCGCGCGGTGGACGAGGGCCGCCTCGAGCTCTACAGCCAGCCGATCATCCCGATGCGCGCTGATTCGCCGCAGCTGCCGCCGTTCATCGAATTGCTGGTGCGGCTGCGCGATGACGACGGCGAGCTGATACTGCCCGGTGAATTCATCCCCGCCGCAGAACGCTACAATATCGTCAGCGCGATCGACCGCTGGGTGCTGGAGCATGCCGCCGCGCGCTTGCGCGAACACCGGGCTGCCGGCCTGGCGCCGCCGCTCCTGGCGGTGAACCTGTCGGGCAATTCCATCTGCGAACGCAGCTTTCTCGACCACGTGCTGGCGCAGGTCGAAGATCCCCTGGTCGGCAGGAACCTGTGCTTTGAGATCAGCGAGACGGCCGCGATCACCAGCCTCTCCCAGGCCGTGTTTTTCATGCAGGAAGTCAAGAAGCGCGGCTGCCGCTTCTCGCTCGATGACTTCGGCACCGGCATGTCCTCGTTCCACTATCTGAAGAGCCTGCCCGTGGATTTCCTCAAGATCGACGGCCAGTTCATCGGCAACCTCGCCACCGATCCGGTCGATCGCAGCATGGTCGAGGGGATCACCAAGGTGGCCGGAGCATTGGGGATCGCCACGATAGCGGAACGCGTCGAGACCGCCGAGGCGCTCGAGCGCCTGAAGCAACTCGGTATCGACTTCGCCCAGGGCTACCACCTGGCGCGACCCGAGCCCCTGCAGGCCGTGGGCGGCCTGAGCTGCGGCGCCATTGGCGCGGCGGCTCCGATCCGGCTAGCATTCGCGCCCCGCGCAAGGATTGCGCGTTCGGCAGGATTCGGCCCCCGATGAGCGTCGTCACCCGCTTTGCCCCCAGTCCGACCGGCCTGCTGCACATCGGCGGGGTACGCACGGCGCTGTTTTCCTGGCTGTACGCCCGGCATCACGGCGGCAAATTCATCCTGCGGGTGGAGGATACCGACCGCGAACGCTCCACCGATGCGGCGGTGCGCGTGATCCTCGAGGGCATGAACTGGCTGGGACTCACGGCGGATGAAGGCCCGTATTACCAGACACAGCGCTTCGATCGTTATCGCACGGTGCTGGCGCAGCTGCTGGGGGCTGGGCACGCTTATCGCTGCTATTGCTCCCGGGAGGAGCTGGACGCCATGCGCCAGCGCCAGCTGGCCTCCAAGCATAAGCCCCGCTACGACGGACGGTGCCGCGACCGTCCGGATGCGCCGCAGGGCGTCGAGCCGGTCATCCGCTTCAGAAATCCGCTCGACGGAGAGGTCGTGGTCGATGACCAGATCCACGGCCGGGTGGTGTTCCAGAACAGCGAGCTCGACGATCTGATCATCGCGCGCTCGGACGGCAATCCCACCTACAACTTCTGCGTCGTCGTCGATGACATGGACATGGGTGTGACCCACGTGATCCGCGGGGATGACCACCTGAACAATACCCCGCGGCAGATGAACATGCTGCGCGCCCTCGATGCGCGCATGCCGGCGTATGCGCATGTGCCGATGATCCTCGGAGCGGACGGTGCGAAGCTTTCCAAGCGCCACGGCGCGGTCAGCGTGCTGCAATACCAGGAGGAGGGCTACCTGCCCGATGCACTGCTCAACTACCTGGTGCGCCTGGGCTGGTCACACGGTGATCAGGAATTCTTCACGCGCGAGGAGATGATTGCGGCCTTCGACATCAGGGATGTGAACAAGGCGGCCGCGGCCTTCAACCTAGAGAAGCTCCAGTGGCTGAATCAGCAGCACATGATGCGCGCCCCGGTCGCGCAGCTGGCGACGGGCCTGCGCGAGAACCTGGCTCGCCTGGACGTGCGGAGCGATGACCTGTCGCTGCTGGAAGGTGTCGTCAACGCCCAGCGGGAAAGGGCCAGGACGCTGGGGGAGATGGCGCAGAACAGCCGCTTCTTTTTCCTGGACTTCGCGCAATACGAGGACAAGGCCGCCCGCAAACACCTGACGGCTGAGGCGGTGCCGGTGCTGGCGGCGCTGAAAGAGGCCTTGGCGGCGCTGCCGGAATGGAACGCCGGTGCCATCCACAGCGTGCTCGATGCGCTGGCCAGCCGGAACGCCCTGCCACTGGGCAGGGTGGCGCAACCGTTGCGGGTGGCCGTCTCGGGCACGGCGATTTCGCCGCCGATAGACCTGACTGTGGCGCTCCTGGGCCGGGCAAAGAGCCTGGAAAGGCTGCAGCGGGCGATCGACTTTGCGGCGGCCAACTGATCCTTGACAGGCTCCAGGCCGTTGCGTACCGTCGCGCCCTTTCGTGGGGCCATAGCTCAGCTGGGAGAGCGCTTGCATGGCATGCAAGAGGTCGGCGGTTCGATCCCGCCTGGCTCCACCAACTGTTCCCAATTGCGTTTCGGCGTCCCCATCGTCTAGAGGCCCAGGACATCGCCCTTTCACGGCGGTAACAGGGGTTCGAATCCCCTTGGGGACGCCACCGTGAGCCCCGATATGCATCATTCCCGCCTCTGCGCCATTCTGATTGACTGCAAGAGCGCCGATATCGACGCGGCCGCGCAATTCTGGGGCGAGGCGCTGGGTCGCCCGATTGACCGCGCGCATCCGGGCAGCCGCGGCAATTACCTGATGCTGGAGACCCCGCCGGACGAACCCATCGTGCAGATCCAGCGCGTGGACCACGAGAGCCGGGTGCACATCGACATTGAGACCGATGACATCCCGGCCGAAGTGTCGCGCCTGGAGAGCCTGGGTGCCAGGGTGGTGGACCGCCTGGAGCGCTGGGTGGTGATGCAGGCGCCCACCGGTCAGCGCTTCTGTGTCGTGCGGGTCCAGCGTCCCGGTTTTCCGAAGAACGCCAACCACTGGGACTAGGGTTCCCGCGCTTTGTCCGGAAGGGCGATTTGCTGGGCCGAGGGCGCCCTTGAAACACGCCATCATTTCTATAATTCTGGAGCTATGGAATCAAAGACCGTCGTTGGGGCACTTGCCGCGCTGGCCCAGGCCAGCCGCCTGCAGTTCTATCGCCTGCTGCACGGGCCATGACTGACCGGCCACTCAACGTCCTGTTCCTGTGCACAGGAAACTCTGCCCGCAGCATATTGGCGGAGAGTCTCGTCAACCACTGGGGGCGCGGCCGCTTTCGCGGCTACAGCGCCGGGAGCCATCCGCAAGGCGCGGTCCACCCGATTGCGCTTGAGCTGCTGGGCCAGATGCAGCTGTCGACAGCGGGCCTGCGAAGCAAGAGCTGGGAGGAGTTTGCCGGACCCGCAGCTCCTTCCCTGGATTTCGTGTTCACAGTCTGTGACAACGCGGCGGGGGAGGCGTGCCCGTTCTGGCCGGGGCGGCCGATGACGGCGCATTGGGGCTTGCCTGACCCGGCTGCAGCGCAGGGTTCCGATGCAGATCGATGGGCCGCGTTCCGAATGGCATTCAGCACTCTGGAAAACCGCATCAGGATCTTCACCAGCCTGCCGCTCGCGACGCTCGATCGAACCAAGCTGCAGGAGCAGCTGGATTCACTGGGAAAGAACGTATCGCCCATGCCATAGGCGTGAGCGGCCCCCGCCGGCTTGCCGCCCGGGGAGTCGTTACAATGAGCGCCCAACTCTGCGTCATTTCCATTTGGCGGGCCCGGGGGTGCACACACCATGAAATTCACGGTAGAGATCATTGGCTGGGCAGCGGCCGCGATGATGCTTTCGGCCTATGTGCTGCTGACGATGGGGCGGCTCCACGCCCGCTCGCGGCTCTACCATTGGCTGAATGTGCTGTCCGGCCTGGGTATCATTGTGAACAGCGGTTGGAACGGCGCCTACCCATCCGTGTTCATCAATGTCGTCTGGGCGGCGATCGGCCTTTACGGCGTTTTTGGACGCGCCGTGCGCGCAGCGGACATCAGGGCAAGATAAATGCCCGCTGGCCCGATCGATCGGCGACTGTCAGTCGCGCCCATGATGGACTGGACCGACCGACACTGCCGCTACTTCCTGCGCGGCTTCTCTCCGCGCGTGCTGCTGTACACCGAGATGATCACGGCCGAGGCGCTGCTGCGCGGCAAAACCGCCCGCCTGTTGCGCTACTCGCCGGAAGAGCAACCGCTGGCCCTGCAGCTCGGTGGGTGCGATCCTGCCCGCCTCGCAGCGGCGGCACGGCTGGGGGAGCAGGCCGGTTATTGCGAAATCAATCTGAACTGCGGCTGTCCCAGTGATCGGGTGCACGCCGGTGCCTTCGGCGCCTGCCTGATGGCGCAACCCGCGCTCGTTGCGGACTGCGTGGCCGCCTTGCGCGCAACCGTGACCGTTCCGGTAACCGTGAAAATGCGCATCGGCATCATCGATCGGCGTGAGGGCGTGCCGCTGCGGCAGCGCCTTGAGCAGTTCGGTGCCGCCGACTACGCGCAGCTCACGGCCTTCACCGCGGCCGCGAGCGCCGCGGGTTGCGCACACTTCATCGTCCATGCGCGCCAGGCGGTGCTCGGCGGGCTCTCGCCGAAGGAAAACCGCGAGGTGCCACCCTTGCGGCCGGCGATCGTGCGGCGGCTGGTCGGGGATTTTCCGGCGCTGGAATTCGTGCTCAATGGCGGGCTGCGCACCGTTGCAGAGGTCACGGATGCGCTCACCTGGAGCGCCGGTGCGATGCTGGGGCGCGAGGCCTATCATCGGCCCTATATCCTCAGCGAACTGCACCTGCGGCAGTACGCCGACAACTGGCAACGCCCATCCGAGGAGGAGATACTCGAGCGCATGGCCGTCTATGCCGGGCGTGAAGTGGCGGCCGGCGAGCCGCTGGCCGCCATCACGCGCCATATGTTCGGCCTGTATTCCGGGCAGCCGGGCGCGCGCGGCTTTCGGCAGCGGCTGTCTGAAGGGGTGCGCCAGCCGGGTGCGGGCCCGGCGCTGCTGCGCGCCGTGGGCCGATGACATGGCCAGAGGGCGGGGCTCGCGTATAATCCTGAGCAGCCGGCCCAATCTTATGTGAAATCGCCGGGCCCGGATGGCGTCGGCCCCGGCAGCTGGACAGGGAAAACATGGTCAAGGATATCGAACTCGCCATCCTGTTCGCCGACGTGGTGGGCTCCACCCGCCTGTTCGAGGGCCTGGGGGACCAGCGGGCGCGCGCCATGGTCGCCATCTGCATCGACGTGATGCGCACGGCCACGGAGCAGCACCATGGCACCGTGATCAAGACCATTGGCGACGAGGTCATGTCCACCTTTCCGACCGCGGACGATGCGCTCAACGCCGCCGGGCAGATGCAGAAGCAGATCAGCGCCCACGCGGAGCTCAGGATGGACGGCCAACCGGTCGCGATCCGCATCGGCTGCCACTTCGGGCCGGTGGTGCTCGAAGCGCGCGATATATTCGGCGCCAGTGTGCACACCGCCAACCGCATGACCAGCCAGGCCAAGGCGGGACAGATCATCACCACTTCGGCCACGGTGGAGCGCCTGTCACCCGAATGGCGCGCGTCCGTGCGGCAGATCGATGTCGCCACGATCCGGGGCCAGGGGGGCGAGGTGGCCCTGTACGAAGTGCTCTGGCAGACCGAGGACGTGACCAGTATGTTGCCGGCCATCGCCCTGACCGCCCATGATCAGCGGCGGACACTGAGGCTGCGGGTCCGGGCCGGCGATAATGAGGTGATCTGCGATCAGCTGCATCCGCACGTTGCCATCGGCCGCGCCGACGAGAGTGACCTGATCGTGCGCGGCAACCTGATTTCGCGGCTGCACGCGCGCATCGAGTTCAATCGCAATCGCTTTCTGCTCACCGACCAGAGTACCAATGGCACCTTCGTGCAGATGCTCGGCCAGGAAGAGGCCTTCGTGCGACGCGACAGCATGCCCATCAAGGGCGAGGGCATGATTGGCCTGGGGCGTGTTCCGGACGTCGACTCGCCTCAGACTATCCGCTTCGTCTGCGAAGAGAGCTGAAGCGCCGTCCGGCTCAGGCGTCCAGCCGCCGCTCGATGTCCTCGAGTTCGGCATAAAGCGAGCCCGGGGCGCGGCTGCCAAAACCCTGCAGGTAGGCGCGAATTTCCGCGATCTCCCGCCGCAACGCCGCTGCTGGCACCGTGGTCAGCTCGGCCAGCACCGAGCGATCGATCGCGAGTCCGCTGACGTTGATGTCCTGCGGTCGGGGCATCAGCCCGATGGCGCCGTCCTGCGCATCGCGCGTGCCGGCGCAGCGCTCCAGCATCCAGGCCAGCACGCGCAGATTCTCACCGTACCCCGGCCACAGAAATTTGCCCGCCGGGCTCTGGCGAAACCAGTTGACGTGAAATATGCGCGGCGGCCGCGCCAGACGCCGGCCCACCTGGAGCCAGTGCGCGAAGTAATCCCCGAAGTTGTAGCCGGCGAAGGGCTTCATCGCCATCGGATCGCGGCGCACGACGCCGACTTCTCCGGTGGCTGCCGCGGTGGTCTCGGAGGCCACCGCCGCGGCCATGAGCACGCCGTGCTGCCAGCTGCGCGCTTCGTACACCAGTGGCGCGAGCTCGCGCCGCCGTCCGCCAAACACCAGCGCCGTGATCGGCACGCCGCGCGGATCTTCCGCCGCCGTCGTGTAGCCCGGATTGCGGGTCGCCGCCACCGTAAAGCGCGAATTCGGATGGGCGGCCGGACCCATGCTCGCCTGGTAGGGACGGCCCTGCCAGTCAATCGCGGGGGCGCCCTCCTTGCGACCCTCCCACCAGGGCTCCAGGTCCGCCGTGAGGGCCACGTTCGTGTACAGCGTCTCGCGCCGGATCATGGCGTAGGCGTTCGAATTGGTCATCGTGTTGGTGCCCGGCACGACGCCGAAATAACCTGCCTCCGGATTGATCGCCCACAGGCGGCCGTCGCTCCCCGGATGGAGCCAGGCGATGTCGTCCCCGACCGTGTAGACCTTCCAGCCCGGCAGCGCCGGCGGTGGGATCAGCATGGCGAGATTGGTCTTGCCGCAGCCGGAAGGAAAGGCGGCGGCGATGTAGTGGGTCTCGCCCGCCGGGTTCTGCAGTCCCACGATGAGCATGTGCTCGGCCAGCCAACCCTCGCTCCTGGCCTGGTAACTGGCGATCCGCAGCGCGTGGCATTTCTTGCCCAGCAGTGCGTTGCCGCCATAACCGGATCCAAAACTCTCGATGGCCAGTTCCTGCGGGTAATGCATGATGAAGCGGCGCGCCGGATTCAGATCGCCGATGGAATGCAGCCCCCGCACGAAGCTCTCGCCGCGGGCGATGCGTTCGAGGGCCGGCCGGCCCATGCGGGTCATCAGCCCCATGTTGAGCACCACGTAGGCGCTGTCGGTGATCTCGACGCCGCAGCGCGCGTAGGGCGATGCGATCGGTCCCATGCAATAAGGCACGACGTACAGCGTTCGACCGCGCATGCAGCCGCGAAACAGCTCACGCATCCTGGCGTGCGCCGCGGCCGGAGCCATCCAGTTGTTGTTCGGGCCCGCGTCCTCCTCGTCAGGGGTACAGATGTAGGTCAGGTGCTCGACGCGCGCGACGTCGGTCGGAGCGGAGCGATACAGGAAGCAACCCGGGAAGCGCTCTGGATGGAGTTCGAGCAGCTCCCCGCGCCCTGTCAGCTCCCCGCGCAGCCGTCTCGCCTCCGCCTCGGAACCGTCGCACCAGTAAATCTGCTCCGGCTGCGTCAGGACGGCGGCCTCCGCGACCCAGTCCGCCACCATTGTGGCGGTTTCCGCCGCAGAATTGAGGGTGTGGGGCTCGATCGCCATGTCGTATCCTTGCAGGCAATTCTTAGAGGCCAGCGACCGCAATGTCCAGCATTTCGCCATGACCGCGCTCACCGAGGTGTTCCGGCCCGCCGGCACGCTCGCGCGCGCGCTGGAGGGGTTTGTGGCGCGCCCGTCGCAGCTGCGCATGGCCGAGCGCATCGCGACCGCGCTGGCAGAGCGGGAGCGTCTCCTGGTCGAGGCCGGCACTGGCACGGGCAAGACCTTCGCCTATCTCGTTCCGGCGCTCACCTCCGGCCTGCGGGTGCTGATCTCCACGGGGACGCGTACGCTCCAGGACCAGCTGTACAGCCGCGACATCCCGCTGCTGGCGAACGCGCTGGGCCGGCCCTTGACGACGGCGCTGCTGAAAGGTCGTGCCAATTACCTGTGCCGGCTCAAACTCGCCGGCGGCGCCACGCAGACCGCATTGTTCGGCGATGAGGAACAGGCCTTGCTGGGGGAGATTCGCGACTGGGCCGCAGCGACGCGCACGGGTGACCTGGCCGAAGTCGCCGCGCTCGGGGAGTCACATCCGCTGCGCGCCCAGCTCACCAGCACCCGCGAGAGTTGCACGGGCCAGCAGTGCGCGGAGTTTTCGCGCTGCCACGTCTTTGCGGCACGGCGTGCAGCGCTCGCGGCTGACCTGGTGGTGGTCAATCATCACCTGCTGCTGGCCGATCTGGCCCTCAAGGAAGACGGCTTCGGGGAACTGCTGCCGGGTGTCGATGCGATGATCCTTGACGAGGCCCACCAGCTGCCGGATCTCGCCGCGGAGTGCTTTGGACTGAGCTGCTCGAGCCGGCAGATCGAATCACTACTCCTCGACGCGCGCCGCGAGCTGCTGCAGCTCGGGCACAATCCGGGCACGACGGCGACGGTGCATGCGCGGCTCGAACAGCCGCTCAAGCGGGTCGGCGCCGGGCTCGGCCGCCAGGAGCGCCGCGTGGCCTGGGAGGAACTGGATGCGCCCTCCAGGGAGGCCTGCGCTGAACTGCGTGCGGCGCTCGGTCTGTGGGCGGGCGGGCTCGAAGCGCTGGGCGATGCGCCGGGCCTGACTCAGTGCGCGGCGCGCGCGCGCTCCCTCGCGGCCGACCTGGAAGAGGTGATGGCGGAGCCCGAGGCGGCGGCGGGCGGAGCCCGCAGCATCAGCGTGACGGCGCGGGGCTTCACGCTCAGCCTCCTGCCTTACGATATTTCCGTGCGCTTTCGCGCGCTCATCGATCAGCAGCCCTGTGCCTGGATATTCACCTCGGCCACGCTGGCGCTGGCCGGAAATTTCGAGCACTTCGCCACGCGCCTGGGCCTCAGCGATGCCGCCACCTTGTGCCTCGACAGTCCCTTCGACTACCAGCGCCAGGCCCTGCTCTACCTGCCGCCGGGGCTGCCGGATCCGGGTGCCGCGAATTACACGGTCGCGGTGCTGGAAGCCGTGCGGCCGCTGCTCGATGCGAGCGACGGTGGGGCGTTCCTGCTGTTCACCAGCCACCGCTCGCTCCGCAGCGCGGCGCGAACGCTGCGCGCCGGAGACTGGCCCGCGAGCTGGCCGCTGCTGGTGCAGAACGACGCGCCACGCGAGCTGTTGCTGCGGCGTTTTCGCGACTCCGGGCGCGCCGTGCTGCTCGGTACGGCGAGCTTCTGGGAAGGGGTCGACGTGCAGGGCGTGGCACTGCGCCTGGTGATGATCGACAAGCTGCCCTTCGCCCCTCCGGACGACCCGCTGGTGCGCGCGCGCGTCCAGCACCTGGAATCGCAGGGCCTGAATGCCTTTCGCGACTACCAGCTCCCCGAAGCGGCGCTCGCGCTCAAGCAGGGCGTCGGACGCTTGATCCGCAGCGAAGAGGATCACGGCGTGGTCATGATCTGCGATCCGCGTCTCCTGGCCCGGGGCTACGGACGTTCGCTCCTGGCGGTCCTGCCGCCCATGCGGCCGACGCGCGCGGTCGAGGAAGCCATCGCGATGCTGAGCCGATGCGCCCGCGAAGTGGCGCTGGCATGAAGCTGCTGGCGCTCGATACCGCGACCGAGTGCTGCAGCGTGGCCCTGTGGCATGAGGGCGAACTGCACAGCCGGGAACGCCTGGCCGAGCGCGGCCATGGCGCGCACATCCTGGGCATGATCGACGAAGTGCTGGCCGTGGCGGGCTGGTCCCTGGCGGTACTCGATGCGATCGCCTTCGGGCGCGGCCCGGGTGCTTTTACCGGCCTGCGCCTGGCGGCCAGCCTGACTCAGGGACTGGCTTTTGCGGCCGGGCTGCCGGTCATCCCGGTCTCCGATCTGCGGGCGCTGGCGCAGCAGGTGCCGGGGGGCCCTCAGGGGCCGGCGCGCACGCTGGCTTGCCTGGATGCACGCATGGGCGAGCTGTACTGGGGCGGGTTCGATCACGTCGAAGGCTACGCCCAGGCAGCAACTCCCGAAGCGGTTGCGGGCCCCGAGGCCGTGATCGCGGCGGCGCGCCAGTGGCTGGGCAGCCGGTCGGCCGCCGGTGCCGGCTCCGGCTTCCTCGCGCACCCGCGGCTGGCCAGCGCGCTGTCACCGCCGTTGCAGCCCGTGCTGGCGCGGCTCGCACCGCACGCCCGGGAGATCGCCCGGCTGGCCGCACACGATGGGCTGGCCCTGGCCGTGCCCGCCGACCAGGCCCTGCCAGTCTATTTGCGTAACAATGTTGCAATCGTTCCGGGCGCGGCCGCGGCGTCCTAGTTCACTTGCCTTGTCATGGATCTGTCATACACCATGGCTAACGTGGCGCCGCACAACATGTGGCCTCGTTCATGACACCGAAACACATTCTCATCGTGGAAGATGAGCGGCCGATCCGCGAGATGATCGCCTTTGGCCTGAAGCGCGCGGGCTTCGAGGTGCGCGAAGCCGAGGACAGTCGCGCCGCACGCTCGGCGCTCGCCGATCGGCGCCCCGACCTGATCCTGGTCGACTGGATGCTGCCCGATACCAGTGGACTGGAGCTGACGCGCTCGCTCAAACGGGAGCGCGAAACGCGCGACCTGCCCATCATCATGCTCACCGCGCGCGCCGCCGAGGCCGACAAGGTGGCCGGACTCGACGGCGGCGCCGACGACTACCTGACCAAGCCCTTTTCGCCGCGCGAGCTGCTGGCCAGAGTCAATGCCTTGCTGCGTCGTACGGTGGGGCAGGACGAGAGTGAAGCGGTCAGCCACGGCGCCCTGCTGCTCGATCGCGCCGGCCACCGGGTGAGTGCGGCGGGCAGGGCCGTGTCGCTGGGACCGACCGAGTACCGGCTGCTCGAGTTCTTCATGCTGCACCCCGATCGTGTATACAGTCGTGAACAACTGCTCGATCGCGTGTGGGGAGGCAATGTCTATGTGGAAGAGCGCACCATCGACGTGCACATCCGCCGGCTCCGCAAGGCCCTCGAGGACTATGACTGCGACCAGTATGTGCAGACGGTGCGCGGCGCCGGCTACCGTTTTTCCGCACGGGTAGAGGCCTGAGGGACGGTCCCGGGTCGATCCAGAGCCGATGAGTTTCCCCTCCTGGTGGGCTCCGCTGGTTCGCGCGTCGGTGCTCGCCGGCACCGCTCTGCTGGCCGGCCTGCTGATCGGTCACCCCGCGCTCACCGTGGCACTGGTACTGGCGGCGATGCTGGCCCGCCAGCAGTACATGCTGGAGCGCGTGCGCCAGTGGCTGCGGCGCGACCGGGTCGACCTGGCCCCGGACGCGGGCGGCGCCTGGGGCGATGTGATCGGCCTGATCGGGCGGCTGTTCCGCCGCAAGCAATACCACAAGCGGCGCATGCTGCAATTGCTGCGCGAGCTGCGCAGCTCGACCGCGGCGATCGCCGACGGCGTGGTCATGCTGAACCCGGCCGCGGAGATCCTGTGGTTCAACCGGGCGGCGGCACGCCTGCTGCACCTGCGCGGGCGCACGGACATCGGGTTGCGTGTCGACAATCTGGTCCGCCGGCCGGAGTTTGTGCATTACCTGCGTTCGGGCGAATACACGATGCCGGTGGTGGTGCAGGCCAGCGGCCTGTCCGATCAGTATCTGCACTTTCAGATCGTGCCCTACGGTGCCGGCCAGCTGCTGCTGCTGGTGCGCGATGTGACTCAGCAGGCGCGCCTCGAGGAAATGCGCAAGGACTTCGTCGCCAATGCCTCCCACGAGCTGCGCTCTCCGCTGACCGTCATCTCCGGCTACCTGGAGACGCTCTCGCAGGACGAGAGCATCGACGCGGGCCTGCGTGGGCCCCTGGACGCGATGCGGCGCCAGGCGTTGCGCATGACGGCGATCGTCCACGATCTGCTCGAGCTTTCGCGCCTGGAAGCGGAGGAGGGCACGCCGGCCGGAGAGCCGGTGGACGTCGGCGGACTGCTCGCCCGCCTGCGCAGCGATCTGCTGGCGCGCCTCGGCAGTACGCGGGAAGTACAGATACTCGTGGAGAGCACCAACCGCCTGCTTGGTGTCGAGGCGCAGCTGCATTCAGCCTTCGGCAACCTGCTGGAGAACGCCGCCAAATACACGCCCGCTGAAGGCACGATCACGATGCGCTGGTGGTGCGATGAGCACGGCGGCCATGTCGCCGTGGCTGACACGGGCATCGGCATCGCCGCGGCGCATATTCCGCGTCTGACCGAGCGCTTCTACCGTGTCGATCCCGGCCGGAGCCGCGCCAGCGGCGGCTCGGGCCTGGGCCTTGCCATCGTCAAGCACGTGCTGCAGCGGCACAGTGCCCGGCTGCAGATCGAGAGCGAGGAGGGCAAGGGCAGCACCTTCAGCTGTCATTTTCAGCTGGCGCGCCTGGTGACGGCGGCCTGACTTTGCGATTCGGCTCGCATTTTCTGCCTGCCGCTGGGCTATAGTTGCGCACATCGACCGCCCGGAAGCGATGTCCATGGAAGCTGCTGACCTCTCACACCATACCTCCCGGCGCTTCAACGAAGATCTGGAGCGCGTCCGCACCAAGGTGTCCGCCATGGGGGGCTTCGTGGAGGAGCAGCTCGGCCGTGCACTGACGGCGCTGGTGGACGGCGACAGTGCACTGGGCCAGTCGGTCGCGACACAGGATTACAAGGTCAACGGCATGGAGGTGTCGATCGACGAGGAGTGCAGCCGCATCCTCGCCACGCGCGCTCCGGCCGCCGGCGACCTGCGCATGATCGTCGCGACCATCAAGGCGATCACGGATCTGGAGCGCATTGGCGACGAGTGCGAAAAAATTGCGCTCATCGCCGCACGTCTGGCGACCGAGGAACGGCCGGCCGACCACTACCGCGAAGTGAAGCACATCGGACATGCGGCACAGGGCATGGTTCGCGACGCGCTCAACGCCTTCGCGCGTCTCGATGCCGAGCTGGCCGTGCGTACGGCCCGGAGCGATCGCGTCGTCGACGAGGAATACGAGTCCATCCAGCGCCAGTGCATCACTTTCATGATGGAGGATCCGCGCATGATCCGCCGTGCGCTGGACATCATGTGGGTGGTGCGCGCACTCGAGCGTATCGGCGATCATGCCAAGAACGTGTGCGAATACGTCATCTACATGGTGCACGGCAAGGATGTGAGGCATCGCTCGCTGGAGCGTGTCGAGCAGGAGCTCAAGAGCCACAATGCCCGCGATTGAGCCGGCTGGCAGCGCTCCGCACCCCAGCCTGCAAACGACGCTGACGCGGCGCAGCCTGAATTTTGCCGGGCTCCTGTGCTGCGCGGGCCTGCTGGGCTACGCCTGGTACGTGCAGGGCGTACTCCGGGTCGATCCCTGTCCGCTGTGCATTTTCCAGCGGGTCGGCGTGGCTGCGATCGGCGCGCTATTCCTGATGGCCTGGCTGCATGCCCCCAAGACCTTGGGCGCGCGCATCTATGGCGTGATGCTGGCGGCGGCCGCGCTGCTGACCATGGCCGTCGCGGCACGGCACGTGTGGATCCAGCACCTGCCCGCAGGTGCCGTGCCGGCCTGCGGCGCCACGCTGAATTACATGCTGGATGTGTTTCCACTGACCGACGTCATCCGCAAGGTGCTCACGGGCTCGGGCGAGTGCCACCAGGTGAACTGGACCTTCCTGAACCTGGCGATGCCGACCTGGGTGCTGCTTGCCGCCGCAGCGCTCGGGGCGCTCGGCGTCTGGGCGAACTGGGTGACCCGGCGGCGCTGAGTCGGGTGGGCGGGCGCTAGGCGAGCAGGTTGCGGAGCGACTGCAGGTACATGGCGTGCAGCGTCTCGATGTCCGCGAGCCGCACGGATTCGTCCACCATGTGAATGGTGCGGTTTGGTACCCCGAGTTCCACCACTTCGGCTCCCATCCCGGCTATGAAGCGCCCGTCCGAGGTTCCGCCATCGGTGGACAGTGCGGGCTCACGCCCGGTGACCTGCCTGACGGCCGCGCTCACGCCCGCCAGCAACCTGCCCTGACGGGAATAAAACGGTTCGCCGGAGAGGTACCACTCCAGCGTGTAGCGCACACGGTGGCGAGTGAGCGTGTCTTCGACGAGACGCTTGAGCCCCTCGGAGCTCTGCGCGGGCGAATACCGCAGGTTGAAACGCACCTGCAATTCGCCCGGGATCACGTTAGGCGCGCCTGTGCCGGCATTGAGGTTGGAAACTTGGAAGCTCGTGGGCTGGAAGTGCTCATCGCCGTGGTCCCAGACACGGCTGCTGAGTTCCGCCAGCGCCGGCGCGAAGCGGTGTACCGGATTGTCGGCCAATTGCGGATAGGCAATATGGCCCTGCACGCCCTGCACCGTGAGGCGCCCGGACAGCGACCCGCGCCGGCCAATCTTGATCATGTCGCCGGCAACGTGCTCGCTCGAGGGCTCACCGACGATGCACCAGTCGATGTGCTCGTCGCGTTTCAACAGGGTCTCGACCACTTTTCTCGTGCCGTCGACCGAAGGCCCTTCCTCGTCGCTGGTAATCAGGAACGCGATCTTCCCCTGGTGCCGCGGGCATTCGACGATGAAGGATTCAGTGGCCGTAACCATCGCCGCCAGCCCACTTTTCATGTCCGCGGCACCGCGACCGTAGAGCACGTCGGCGCGGATTTCAGGCCGGAACGGGTCGGAACGCCAGTTCTCCAGCGGTCCGCTGGGCACCACGTCGGTGTGGCCGGCGAAGCACAGCACCGGTTTGCCCTGGCCGCGCGTCGCCCAGAGATTATCGACGCCGCCAAAGCGGAGCTTTTCGATGCCAAAGCCGAGCGGCTCGAGCCGTGCCGCAATCACTTCCTGGCAACCCCCGTCGGCGGGAGTGACCGAACGGCGTGCAATCAGATTCCGGGTCAGCTCTAGCGTCGCGGACATTTGCTGCGCGTTGCGCTCCTGCGGTGCACATAAGTGGAGATCGACCACGCGCCTTATACGGTGCCCCGGCCCCCGGAGCAAGGCCCCTGGGCACAATGAGGGTCAATGCAATCATGGAGATGCACCCCGTCCGCCGGAACCTGACACACAACTGTCACACCGGGCGGCTATAACAGCGCGCATTCCAGCACCTTCCACGGCACGACCAATAAGGGGATGAAGCAAGTGAGTACCAGCAGCATCAGGATCCGCAGCCTCCTTGGAGCACTGGCGATCGCCGCCACGGGCATCGCCGCGGCCACCGATATTTCGGGCGCCGGCGCGACCTTTCCGTATCCGGTCTATTCGAAGTGGGCAGAGGCCTACAAGGCGCAGACCGGTGTCGGCCTGAATTACCAGTCGATCGGATCGGGCGGCGGCATCAAGCAGATCAAGGCTGCGACGGTGACCTTCGGCGCCTCGGACAAGCCGCTGGAACCCAAGGACCTGAGCGACGCCGGCCTGGTGCAATGGCCGATGGTCATCGGCGGGGTGGTGCCGGTGGTCAATGTCCCCGGCGTCAAGCCCGGGGAATTGCAGATCGACGGTCCCACCCTGGCGAGCGTCTACCTGGGTGAAATCACCAAGTGGAACGACGCGCGTATCAAGGCGCTCAATCCGAAGGCCACGCTGCCCGACCTGGCGATCGCGCCCGTGTACCGCTCCGATGGCTCGGGTACGAACTTCCTGTTCACCAATTATTTGGCGAAAGTCAGCCCGACTTTTCAGAGCAAGGTCGGCGCCAACACCTCGGTGGAATGGCCGACCGGGATTGGTGCCAAGGGTAACGAGGGTGTGGCCAACATGACCACACAGACCGGGGGTGCGATCGGCTATGTGGAATACGCCTACGCCAAGCAGAACGCGATGACCTACGTGCGCCTGAAAAACCAGGAAGGCAGGTTTGTAGCGCCCGAGGCGAAGGCTTTCCAGGCGGCAGCGGCCAACGCTGACTGGGAAAAGGCCGAGGGCTACTACCTCATACTCACCGACCAGGCGGGTGCCGAGTCCTGGCCGATCACCGGCGCGAGCTTCATTATCATGTATCGCCAGCCGAAGGATGCGGCCGCCGCGTTCGAAGCCCTCAAGTTCTTCGCCTGGGCCTACAAGAACGGCACCGACCTCGCCATCCAGCTCGACTACGTGCCGCTGCCGGAAAAGCTTGTTAAGCTTGTAAAGAAGACCTGGACGGCCTCGATCCAGGATAACGGCAAGCCGGTCTGGACAGGCAGCTAACCCGCGACCCGTAAGAAATTGCCTCAAGCGGCCGGTGCCCTGGGCGCCGGCCGCTTGCCTGCCTCTGCTGGGAACGCATGAACACGCAAGCACTGGCCCTGCGATCGCACTTGCAACGAGAGGCGCGCATCGAGGGCGTGTTTCGCGTCGCCACCAGGTTTTCAGCGATCCTGGTGCTGGCACTGCTCGCTGGCGTCATCGTCTCGCTGATCTACGGCAGCTGGCCGGCGTTGGCCACCTACAAGTGGTCGTTCGTGACCGGGGAGCGCTGGAACCCGGTCACCGAGGTCTTCGGCGCCCTGACTCCGATCTACGGAACGATCGCGACCTCGCTGATTGCCCTGCTGTTCGCCGTCCCGCTGAGCTTCGGCATTGCGGTCTTCCTGACCGAGACCTGCCCGCGCTGGCTGCGCGGACCGATCAGCATGGCGATCGAGCTGCTGGCCTCCGTTCCGAGCATCGTCTACGGCATCTGGGGTCTGTTCGTGCTGGCGCCCATCCTGCAGCACACCGTGCAGCCCTGGCTCATCGCACACCTGGGACCACTCCCCGGGGTGGGTGTGCTGTTCCAGGGCCCGCCCTTTGGCATCGGCCTGCTGACCGCCGGCGTCGTGCTGGCCATCATGGTGCTGCCATTCATCACTTCAGTGATGCGCGAGGTGTTCCGCATGGCGCCGCTGTCGCTGAAAGAGGCCGCCTATGGGCTGGGTGCGACGCAGTGGAACGTCGTGTGGGATGTCGTCATGCCCTGGTCCCGCGCCGGTGTGATCGGGGGGATCATGCTGGGCCTGGGGCGCGCGCTGGGCGAAACGATGGCGGTGACTTTCGTGATCGGCAATGCGCATCGGATCAGCGCCTCCCTGTTGGCCCCTTCGACCACGATTTCCGCATCGATCGCCAATGAGTTCGCCGAGGCCGTCGGCGACCTGTACACCTCTTCGCTGTTTGCGCTCGGCTTGCTCCTGTTCGTGCTCACCTTCGCGGTCATTGCCGGCGCTCGCCTGCTGCTCATGCGCCTGGAACGCAATGCGGTGCGGCGCGTATGAACATCCTGCGCCGCCGCCGCGTTGCCAACGTCATTGCCTTCAGCGCCTCCACGATTGCCACGGTGATCGGTCTGGCGATCCTGTGCGCGATCCTCTGGACGCTGCTGTCGCGGGGCCTGGGCGGGCTGTCGCTGCGAGTGTTTACCCAGATGACGCCCGCGCCGGGCAGTTCCGGCGGACTGCTCAACGCCATCTTCGGCAGTGTGCTCATGACGCTGCTCGGGATCCTGATCGGCGCGCCGATCGGGCTGCTGGCGGGCACCTACCTGGCCGAGTACGGACGCAGCAGCCGGCTCAGCACTGTGGTGCGGTTCATCAACGACGTCCAGCTCAGCGCTCCCTCGATCATCATCGGCATGTTCGTGTATACGGTGGTGGTGGCGCGCGTGGGTCATTTCTCCGGCCTGGCGGGCGCCATTGCCCTGAGCATCATCGCCCTGCCGGTCATGGTTCGCACCACCGAGGACATGCTGAACCTCGTGCCCAAGAGCATGCGCGACGGGTCCGCGGGGCTCGGCGCACAGCCCTGGCGCACGATCACGCACATCGTCTACCCGGCGGCACGCAACGGGCTGCTCACCGGCGTGCTGCTGGCCGTCGCGCGCATCAGTGGCGAGACCGCACCGCTCATGTTCACCTCGCTGAGCAACAGCTTCTGGAACGGCAGTCTCAACAAGCCCATGGCCAGCCTGCCCATCGTGATCTTCAACTTCGCCATGAGCCCCTACAAGGATTGGCAGCAACTCGCCTGGGTGGGGGCGCTGCTGATCACGCTGTTCGTCCTGTTCCTCAGTATCGTGGCCCGCTCGGTGTCGTCGCTGTTCGGTCAGCACGTCAATCCAGGGGAGTGAAGGGGGATCGCCATGGAAAAGGTCGAACTTGGAACCCACATCCTGAGCCGTTTCAACGAGGACCTGGAGCACCTGCGCAATGACGTGCTGCAGATGGGCGGTCTCGCCGAATCGCAGCTGCAGCAGTCGCTCCAGGCACTGGCGGAAGGCAATGCGGGCCTGGCCGGTGACGTGATCACCAATGAGGCGCGCGTCAACCTGATGGAAATCGAAATCGACGACGAATGCAATCGCATTCTCGCCACGCGGGCCCCGACGGCGTCGGACCTGCGGCTGGTGCTGGCCATCATCAAGACGATCACGGACCTCGAGCGCGTCGGCGACGAGGCGCACAAGATCGCCAACATCGGCCTGCGCCGCGCCGGCATGGACCGCCGTGCGGGGGACGGCTATCGCGTGGTGCGCCATCTGGGGCGCGAAGCGATCGCGCTCCTGCACGGGGCGCTGGACGTGTTTGCGCGCCTGGACGCCAAGGCGGCACTCGCGGTCGCCAAGCGTGACCGGGTGCTGGACGAGGAATACGACGCCATACAGCGCCAGTGCATCACCTTCATGATCGAGGATCCGCGCACCATTCGCGCTTCGATCGACCTGTTGTGGGTGGCGCGCGCGCTCGAGCGCGTCGGCGATCATGCCAAGAACATCTGCGAGTACGTCATCTACATGGTCGGCGGACGCGACGTGCGCCATGTCTCGCTGCAGGATGTCGAGCGCTCGATGCAGCTGGGCGGCGCGGCGCAGGGCGCCAGCGCGCCCCCGCCACCGGGGCTGCCCGGATCCACCGGATGAACAGCCTCGCGAGCGGCGGGGCGCCAGCGCCTGGCACCGGTGCGGCGGTGCCGGCCGGCGCCGGTGAGCGGGCCCATTGGCCGGCAAATCCGCGCGCACTGTCCGAGCACCTGAGTTTCTATTACGGCGCCAACCGGGCGCTCAGGGACATCAGTCTGCCCGTCGCGGATCGGCGCGTGACGGCCATCATCGGCCCTTCGGGCTGCGGCAAGAGCACCTTCCTGCGCTGCTTCAACCGCATGCACGACCTGCAGGCCGGGAATCGCTACGAGGGATCGATCACCCTGTACCCCGAGAACATCAATCTCATCGGGCGCGGGGTCGATCCGATCGAAGTACGCATGCGCATCGGCATGGTGTTCCAGAAAGCCAATCCTTTCCCGACTTCGATCGCCGAGAACGTCACCTACGGGCTGCGCCTGCGCGGCATGAAGAATCGCGCACGGCTCGCCGAGGCGGTGGAGCAGGCACTCGCAAGCGCCGCACTCTGGGATGAAGTCAAAGACCGGCTCAACGAGTCGGCCATGGCCCTGTCTGGCGGACAGATGCAGCGTCTGTGCATCGCACGTGCGCTGGCCACGAATCCGGAGCTGATCTTGTTCGATGAGCCGACGTCGGCACTCGATCCGATCGCGACCGCCAAGATCGAGGAGCTGATCACGACGCTGCGCGAGCAGGTGACGGTGCTGATCGTCACGCACAACATGCAGCAGGCGGCGCGGCTGTCCGATTACACGGCCTTCATGTACCTGGGGGAACTCGTCGAGTATGACGAGGCCGCGAAGATTTTCACGAACCCGGCCAAGAAGGCGACGGAAGACTACATCACCGGCCGTTACGGCTGAGCGCCATCGCGGTAACGAATCCGTCACAATCGCCGTTGCGCCCCGCAGCGCGGCCGCACTCGCCCCACGATGAGGCACGAGACAGGGACGGCGTTCCTGTCATGCCACTGTCATACACCCTGTGTAGTTTTCGCAGCGGACGGCGGGCCCGCAGCGGCGTGCTGACACACCAACAACGAGACCCTCTTCATAGGAGCGATTCATGGCGAAGCAGATTTATGCCGCGGTGGCCCTGGCCGGTTGCGGGCTTTTCCAGACCGCGTATGCGGATACGGCGGTGACGGAAAATACGACCGTCGGTGGACGGGCCTTCATTGATCTGACCAGCCTGGATTCCAAGACCGCTGGGGTCAAGAACGCCGCCAGCGGCTTCGGACTGGACGTCAAGCGCTTCTACCTCATCCTTGATCACACCTTCGATGAGGTCTGGTCGGCGAACCTGACCACGGATTTCAATTACGTGAGCGCCGATTCCGAGACGCAGCTGTTCATCAAGAAGGCGTATGTGCAGGCCAAGATTTCGGACGCTTTCGTCGTGCGCGCGGGCTCGGCGGATCTGCCCTGGATACCCTTCGTAGAGTCGAACTACGGTTATCGCTATGTCGAGAAGATGGTCCTGGATCGTCTGAGTTTTGGCTCAACGGCCGACTGGGGCGTGCACGCGGGCGGGAAGTTTGCCGACGGCATGTTCAGCTACGCAGTGTCCACGATCGAGGGCAACGGCTACAAGAACCCGACACGCTCCAAGACACTGGACTGGGAAGGGCGCGTGGCTTTCGTGCCCGTAAAGGGCCTGACCGCGGGGCTCGGCTTCTATTCGGGGAAGCTGGGGAAAGACGTCGAGGGCACGCCGACGCTGCATTCTGCACAGCGCTTCGATGCGCTGGTGGCCTACGCCACGGACCAGTTTCGCGTTGGCGGTGAATATTTTACGGCCGATAACTGGACCGCGGTGACCCTCGTTCCCAAGGATTCGGCGAACGGCTATTCGGTGTGGGGTTCCGTGAATTTCACGCCCAAGGTCTCCGGCTTTGCGCGCTACGACAGCGCCAAGCCCAACAAGGATACGGCCCCGGACAAGAAGGACGAGTATTTCAACCTCGGCGTCAGCTGCAAGCCGCGCAAGGGCGTGGATCTGGCGGTGGTGTACAAGCACGACAAGCTGACGACTGGGTCGGTGACGAGCAGCGAGTTCGACGAGTTCGGTGTCTGGTCGCAGATCAGCTTCTGACGCTGGCGCGGCCCCTGCTTCCCCGCGCCGCTCCGGCGATGGCCGCCAGAAATGGCGGCGCCGGACGGCGCCTTGCAGTATCGTAGGGGCACAATGAATACGCCCGGGCCGGCCGCAGATCGTGCGCTGCCGCGCCCGCATCGCGAGGTTCTGCCGTACATGATACCGGCGACGGAAGTGGATACCGGAGTGCTGCCAGCCGCGCGCGTCAGGCCCACTCCCCGGGTAGCGGTGGACGAGACGCGGCGCACCCTGGCGCTGCAGGCGGCGACCAAGGCGCGTGTCGAGGCGCTCAATTTCTATTACGGCGATCTGCGCGCGCTCAAGAATCTCAATTTCGAGATCCGCGAGCACCAGGTCACGGCCCTGATCGGACCTTCCGGCTGCGGCAAAAGCACCCTGCTGCGCTGCTTCAATCGCATGCACGACCAGCAGGGCGGTACGCGCTACGAGGGCCGCATCATCCTTTACCCCGACGACATAAACCTGGTGGCGGGCGATGTCGATCCGATCGAAGTGCGCATGCGCATCGGCATGGTGTTCCAGAAGCCCAATCCCTTTCCGAAATCGATCTTCGAGAACGTCGCCTACGGATTGCGCGTGCGGGGCGTGAGCTCCCGCCTGGCGCTGACCGAAGAGGTCGAACGCGCGCTGCGCGCGGCAGCGCTGTGGGACGAGGTGAAGGACCGGCTCGCCAGTTCGGGCCTGTCACTGTCGGGTGGCCAGCAGCAGCGCTTGTGCATCGCGCGGGCACTGGCGACCGAGCCGGAAATCCTGCTGTTTGACGAGCCCACTTCGGCTCTGGACCCGATCGCCACCGCGCGCATCGAGGAACTCATCACCAGCCTGCGCGAACGCGTCACGGTCATCATCGTCACGCACAACATGCAGCAGGCCGCGCGCGTTTCGGATTTCACCGCCTTCATGTATCTGGGCGAGCTGATTGAATTCGACCAGACCAGTACGATTTTCACCAACCCGGCCAAGCGGGCCACCGAGGACTACATTACCGGTCGCTACGGCTAGACGCGTCAGTCCATCCGCAGCAGTTCGTTGATGGAGGTCTTGGCGCGCGTCTGCGCGTCCACGCGCTTCACGATCACCGCGCAATAGAGCGAGTGGGTGCCGTCCTTCGCCGGCAGGCCGCCGGATACCACGACCGAGCCGGGCGGTACGCGGCCCTGCAGAATCTGCCCCGTCGTGCGATCAAGGATGCGCGTGCTCTGGCCGATGAAGACCCCCATGGCGATCACCGAGCCTTCGCCCACGAGCACGCCCTCGACGATCTCCGAGCGGGCCCCGATGAAGCAGTTGTCCTCGATGATCGTCGGGCTGGCCTGGAGCGGCTCGAGCACACCGCCGATGCCGACGCCGCCCGACAGGTGCACATCACGGCCGATCTGCGCGCAGGACCCGACGGTCGCCCAGGTGTCGACCATCGTCCCGGAATCGACGTAGGCCCCGATATTCACGTAGCTGGGCATCAGCACCGCGTTCGGGGCCACGTAGGCGCCGTGCCTGACCAGGGCGTGCGGCACCACGCGCACGCCGCCGGCGGCGAAGTCCGCCGCGCCGGTCCGCGCGTATTTGAGCGGCACCTTGTCGTAGAAGCGCGTGTACCCCGCCTCGATCGCCTGGTTGTCGTGAGTGCGGAAATACAGCAGGACCGCCTTCTTGAGCCACTCGTTGACCTGCCATTGGCCCGCGGTGCGTTCCGCCACCCGCTGCGCGCCGCTGTCGAGGAGTCCGACGGTGGCGTCGATCGCCGCGGCCAGGCCGGCATCGACGTTGGCAGCACTGAGGGCGTGCCGGTTTTCGAAGGCAGCCTCGATGATCGGTCGCAGGGCCTGCGGGTTCGGGGCGTTCACGCGTTCTGGCGCTGGCTCAGGGCTTCGAGGAGCCGGGTGCGGAGCCGCTCCGCCGCGGCCTCGTCGAGCGGCCGGCGCGAGCGATCGGTGACGTAGAACACGTCCTCGGCGCGCTCGCCCATGGTGCCGATCTTGGCGGCGCCCAGATCGACGTGCTCCTCCCACAGCACCTTGCCCACGTCGCAGAGCAGTCCGGGGCGGTCGCCGGCCACCAGCTCGAGCACCGAGCGGGCGTTGCGCTCATCGACACTGATCGCGATCTGTGTCGGGGTCTTGAATACGCGCAGCTGGCGCGGCGCGCGGCGCATGACCGACAGCGGCGCCTCGTCGGGCCGCTTGAGCGACGCCCACAGCGCGCCGTGGATTTCGGCGAGCCGCGCCTCGTCGGCGATCATCGCGCCGTCCTCCTCGAGCACGTGGTAAGTGTCGATGGAATAGCCGTTCCCCACCGGCGTGATGCGCGCATCGACGATGTTCAGACCGAGCTGGTCGAGTACCGCGGTGGCCCGGGCAAAGCTATGGCGACGGTGCGGCGCGTAGATCAGGACCGCAATGGTGCCGCTGGCCGCTTGCGCCTCGACGTCAACGCGGGCCTCCTCGCCGCTGCTGTCCGGGCTCGCCAGCACGGCGGTGTGGCGCGCGATCTCCGCCGGTGTATAGCGCAGAAAGTAGGTCTCCGGCAGCCGCGCCCAGGCCGCGTCAATCTCGGCGGGGGAGACGCCGGACTGCTCGAGCAGCGCGCGCGCTCCCGCCTGGTTTTCACGCACCAGTTCCTCCTGGTCCACCGGTGCTTCGAGGCCGCGCCGCAAGGCGCGGCGCGTTTTCTCATACAGGTCATGAAAGAGGAGTGATTTCCAGGAATTCCACAGCTTCGGGTTGGTGCCGCGCACATCCGCACAGGTGAGCACGTACAGGTAATCGAGGTGGCTCTCGTCGCCGATCTTGCGCGCGAACTCATTGATGACCTGCGGGTCACCGATGTCCTGCTTCTGCGCCGTCATTGAAAACAGGAGATGGTGCTTCACCAGCCAGGCGACCAGGCGTGCCTCGTAGCGCGACAGGCCCTGCTCGAGACAGAACGCCTCGGCGTCCACGGCACCGAGCTCAGAGTGATCGCCGCCGCGGCCCTTGGCCAGGTCGTGGAACAGCGCGCCGAGGTAGACGATCTCCTGCCTGGGCAGTTGCTGCATGATCGGGGAAACCAGCGGCAATTCCTGGTTGAACGCCGGTATGGCCAGGCGCCGCGCGTTGCTGACCACGAACAGCGTGTGCGCATCCACGGTGTAGGCGTGGAACAGGTCGTACTGCATGCGGCCGACCACGCGCCCGAAGGCCGGGATGTAGCGGCCGAGCACGCCGTAGTTGTTCATGCGGCGCAGTTCGTGCGTGACGCCGCGCGGCGCGCGCAGGATCTCGAGGAACAGCCGGTGATTGCGCGGGTTCTGGCGAAACTCCTCGTCGATCAGCCACAGGCTCCGTCCTACGGCGCGAATGGTGCCGGCGCGCACACCGCGCAGCTCCGGGTGCTGTTCCAGCAGCGCAAACAGTTCGAGCAGCGCGGAGGGCTGGCGCGCGAACAGATCCTCGCTGACCGCCTCGAGCGAACCGTCACGCACCTGAAACTGCGGCGTCAGCGGCTTGGGCGGCATATCGTCGCTGAGGATCGCCTCGCGGAACAGCTGCAGCAGCAGCTCGTTGAGCAGCTGTACGTCCATGACGGTGCGGTAGTAGCGTTGCATGAGCTGTTCGACCGCCAGGGTGTAGGTGCCGTCCTCGTAGCCAAAGCTCTGCGCGAGCCTGATCTGGTGATCGAACAGCAATCGGTCCTCGTGCCGGCCGGTGAGCGTGTGCAGCCCGAAGCGCACTTTCCACAGGAAGGTCTGCGCCTGCTGCAGGCGCAGCAGCTCCGAGGGCGTGAGAAAGCCGTGCGTGGCCAGTTCATCGAGGGATTCGGCGCCAAAATGGCGCTTGGCCACCCAGGCGATGGTCTGGATGTCGCGCAGGCCCCCCGGTCCGGTCTTGACGTCGGGTTCGAGGTTGTAGGCCGTGTCGTTGGCCTTCAGATGCCGCTCCTGCTGCTCGCGCACCTTGGCGGCGAAGTAATCGCGCACCGGCCAGACGCGGTCCGGGGCCAGCGCGGCGCGCATCTGCGGCAGGAGCAAGCGCGAGCCGGCCAGCCAGCGCGCTTCCAGGAGCGTGGTCATCACCCCGACATCGGCGATGCTTTCCTCGGCGCACTCCTCGACGGTCCGCACGCTGTTGCCGACCTCCAGTCCGATGTCCCAGAGGAAGGCGAGAAAGTCGCCGACCTGGCCGCGCTCGGCCTCCCCCAGTGACTCCGGCGTCAGCACCATGATGTCCACATCCGAGCAAGGATGAAGCTCGCCGCGCCCATAGCCGCCCACCGCGGCCAAAGTCAGGCGCCCGGCCAGATCGGGGCTCAGGCGCGCCAGCCACAGCCCATCCAGCAGGACATCCATGAAGGCGGCGCGGGCGTGCACCAGCGCCTCGACCGGTTCGTCATCGCGGAAGCGCTGCTGCAATTCCTGCTGACCCTGGAGGAGCAGCTGGCGGCAGTCCGCAGCGGAGCAGGCACTCGCGCCCAGGAGCGAGGGCAGGCGCTCGAGCAGCGGCCAGTCGAGGCGTATTGCTTGCAGTGGAGATACGTCGAGTGCGGTGGGGTCGGCGTTCATGCGGCGGCGCTGCGCTCCGCAGCGCTCAGCGTCAGCACTTCATGGCCGGTCGGGGTCACCAGCACCATGTGTTCCCATTGCGCCGAGAGCGAGTGGTCCTTGGTCACCACCGTCCAGCCGTCCGGCATCACGTGCGTGTAACGCTTGCCGGCGTTGATCATCGGTTCAATCGTGAACACCATCCCGGCCAGCAACTCCATGCCGCTGCCAGCCTCGCCGTAGTGCAGCACCTGGGGATCCTCGTGATAGACGCGGCCGATACCATGCCCGCAATACTCCCGCACCACGGTATAACCGGCCGCCTCGGTGCGCGTCTGTATGGCATGGCCGATATCGCCGAGGTGGGCCCCGGGGCGTACCAGCTCGATGGCCTGCCACATCGCCGCGCGACAGGTCTCGGTCAGGCGTTGCGCCTGGACCGGGGGTTTGCCCACGTAGTACATGCGGCTGGTATCGCCGTGGTAGCCGTCTTTGATGATGGCGACGTCGATATTGAGCAGGTCCCCGCTCTTGAGCACACGGTCGTTGGGAATCCCGTGACAGACCACGTGGTTGACCGAGGTGCAGACGGTCTTGGGAAACCCGCGGTAGCCCACGTTGGCGGGGATGGTGTGCTGCACGCCCACGATGAATTCATTACATATGCGGTCCAGATGGTCGGTCGTCACCCCGGGCACCACGTGCTCGCCGATCATGTCGAGCACGTCGGCGGCGAGGCGCCCGGCCGTGCGCAGGCGGGCCTGTTCCTCGGGGCTCTTGAGCGTCACTTGGGTGGAGCGGAGCATGGGGGTGTGTTGGCCTGCCTGGTGCCCGGCCTAAACCGTTGTTCGGCCGGGAACTTCATGGTATAAAGCGCGGCCATTTTTGGCAACGCAATCCACACGCGTATCAGCACTTGCGGCCGGGTGTCCTGCGCCTCCATGCCCTGACGGGCCGGAAGCCCAGAATCGCCGTCAAGGATACGCGGAGGCCCTAACCCGACGGAGATATTGACCATGTCCAGCGTGTCCATGCGACAGATGCTGGAAGCGGGGGTCCATTTTGGACACCAGACCCGCTTCTGGAACCCGAAGATGGCTCCCTACATCTTTGGCGAACGAAACCGCATCCATATCATCAATCTCGAACAGACCCAGCCCCTGTTCGTCGCCGCGACGGCCTTCATCAAGCGCGTCGTGGCCGACGGCGGGCGGGTGCTGTTCGTCGGCACCAAGCGTTCGGCGCGCGATGCGATCGCGGCGGAGGCCGTGCGCTGCGGCATGCCCTACGTGAACCAGCGCTGGCTGGGCGGCATGCTCACCAACTTCAAAACGCTGCGCCAGTCCATCAAGCGGCTCGCCAATCTCGAGGAACTCACGGCTTCCGGCGCCATTGAAAAGCGCGGCAAGAAGGAAGCGACCATGCTACGGCGCGAGATGGTCAAGCTCGAAAAGAGCCTGGGCGGGATCAAACTGATGGAGGCGCTCCCCGACGTGCTGTTCGTGGTCGACGTGGGCCATGAGCACATCGCGGTCCACGAGGCGAGCAAGCTCGGCATACCGGTGGTCGCGATCGTCGACACCAACTGCTCGCCGGACGGGATCGATCACATCATTCCCGGCAACGACGATGCGATGCGGGCCATACAGCTGTACGCGGGCGTGATCGCCGAGGCCGTGATCGAGGGCAAGTCATCCGTGCCGCAGATGGCCGTCACCGAGGACGAGTTCGTCGAACTCGACGAGCACGGCAATCCGCGCCGCAAGCCCGGGCGCAATGCCCGGCCCACGCGCCAGGCGCCGATTCGCAGCCGCAAGCCCGCGCCGGCGCGCCGGCACCCAGCGGCGGTCGTGGCCGCCGCCGTGGTGCCGCCGAGCGCCGAAGTGCCCGCCGCGCCGGCCGAAGCCGCCGGGCCGGAGCTGAGCCCGGATCTGGATCTGGACGATGGCGTCGATGCCGTCGACGTCGATGTCGCCGCCGCGCCCAGCGCTACCGCCACGGTGCGCCGCCGCCCCGCGGCGGGTGCGGCCGGTACGCGTCGCGGCCCGCGCTGAGAGCGGGGCCGCAACCATGAATGTAACGGCCGAGACCGTCCGGCAACTGCGCGAGCGCACCGGCGCCGGCATGATGGAGTGCAAGAAGGCGCTGGTGGAGACCCAGGGCGATCTGGACTCCGCAGCCGAACTGATGCGCAAGCAGGGTCTGGCGAAGGCGGACAAGAAGGCCACACGCGTGGCCGCGGAAGGGGTGATCGCCCTGGACAGTGCCGCCGACGGCCGCAGCGCCGCCATGGTCGAGATCAATTGCGAGACGGATTTTGTCGCGCGCAATGAGCATTTCCAGGGCTTCGCGGCGGCGGTGGCGCACAGCGCCCGTGCCGGCGCCCCCGCCGACCTCGACTCGCTCCTGGCGGTGAAACTCGCCACGGGCGAGACCGTCGATGAGCGCCGGCGCGCGCTGGTGGCCAAGATCGGCGAGAAGATCTCGGTGCGGCGCTTTACGCGCCAGTCCTCCACCGGTCCGCTGGGAACCTACCTGCACGGCACGCGCATCGGCGTGCTGGTGGCCCTCGACGGTGGCGATGCCGCGCTGGCGCGGGACCTGGCCATGCACATCGCCGCCAGCAATCCGCACTATCTCAGCACCGCGGACGTGCCGGCGGCCGTGGTGGCCAAGGAACGCGAGATCCTCGAGGAACAGGCGCAGCGGGAGGGCAAGAGCCCGGAGATCGTCGCCAGGATGGTGATCGGGCGCCTGCGCAAGTCGCTGGCGGAAATCAGCCTGCTGGGCCAGCCCTTCGTCCGGGACCCCGAGCAGACCATAGAAAAGCTGCTCAAGAATGCCGGCGCGACCGTCCGCGAATTCCAGCGGTTTGAGGTCGGCGCGGGCATTGAGAAGAAACAGTAGGATTTCATCGCTCCGGCCACGGCGCAGGCGGGCCCGGCCGGACGCAACTGGAGCGGCTCTGTTGTGGCAGACTGCGCCCCACGACGGCTGAAGGAGTGCGCATGAAGGATGCTACGGGGGCTCCGCGTTTTACGCGCATCCTGGTGAAACTCTCAGGCGAGGCCCTGCTCGGTGCCGCCGATTACGGCATCGACCCGATCGTCATCAAGCGGGTCGCCGGCGAATTGCGCGACGTGCAGGCCCTCGGCACGCAGACCGCGGTCGTCATCGGCGGCGGCAATATCTTTCGCGGTGCGGGCCTGGCGCGCGCTGGCATGGACCGTGTCACCGCCGATCAGATGGGCATGCTGGCCACCGTCATGAACGCGCTCGCCATGCAGGATGCGCTCGAGTCCCTCCAGGTGCACGCCCGGGTGATGTCGGCGATCCGCATTAACGAGGTGTGCGAGGACTACATCCGCCGCCGCGCCGTGCGCCACCTGGAGAAGGGCCGCATCGTCGTCTTCGCGGCCGGCACGGGCAATCCCTTCTTTACGACCGACACCGCGGCCTCGCTCCGCGCCATCGAGATCGAGGCGCAGCTGCTGGTCAAGGCCACCAAGGTCAACGGCATCTTCTCCGCCGATCCGCTGCAGAATGCCGCCGCGCAGCACTACCCGCGCCTGACCTTCGACCGCGTGCTGACCGAGCGGTTGAACGTGATGGACGCGACCGCCATCGTCATGTGCCGTGACCACCGCCTTCCGCTGCGCGTGTTCAATCTCAACAGCGACGGCGACCTGCTGCGCATTGCGCGCGGTGAGGACGTGGGTACGCTCGTGACCAATGACTGAGGCTGGCGTACCAGCATCGAAGCGCAAGGGGGCCGTATGCTCGAGGATCTGAGAAAGGACGCCAGCGCCCGCATGCAGAAGTGCGTGCAGGTGTTCCAGGCGGATCTGAAGAAAATGCGGACCGGACGCGCGCATCCGAGCCTGGTGGAACACCTCAAGGTCGATTACTACGGCTCCGACGTGCCGCTGCAGCAGGTGGCCAACATCAGCATCGAGGACGCGCGGACCCTGGTGATCTCGCCCTGGGAAAAGACCATGGTCGGACCGATCTAGAAGGCGATTCACAAGTCGGACCTGGGGCTCACGCCGATGACTGCGGGCACCGTCATCCGCGTTCCGCTCCCGCCGCTGACCGAGGAGCGGCGGCGGGACATCAGCAAGGTGGTGCGCCAGGACGCGGAGAATGCGCGCGTCAGTATTCGCAACGTCCGCCGGGACGTGCTCACCGACATCAAGGAACTGCTCAAGGAAAAGGAGATCTCCCAGGACGATGAGCGCAAGGCTCAGGACGACATCCAGAAGCTGACCGACCGGTTCATCGGCGAGATCGATCAGCAGCTGGCGGCCAAGGAGAAAGAGATCCTGCAGGTCTAGCGTGAGCCAGCGAGCTGAAGCAGGGGGGTCACTGCCGCGCCACGTCGCCATCGTCATGGACGGCAACGGCCGCTGGGCCGAGGGACGGGGCCGCGATCGGGGCGCGGGCCACAGTTCCGGTATCAACCCGGTGCGCATGGTCATCGAGGAAAGCGTGCGCCACGGCATCGACGCCCTGACGCTGTTTGCCTTCAGCAGTGAGAACTGGTCGCGGCCGGCCGCCGAGGTGGCCGGCCTCATGGACCTGTTCTGCGAGTCACTCGATGCCGAGCTGCCCTCGCTCCAGGCCAATGGTGTGCGCCTGCGCTTCATCGGTGAGCTGGGGGTCCTGGGCGCACCGCTCCGGGAACGCATCGCACGCGCGAGCAGCGCGACCGCGGGCAACCGCGCCCTGCGGCTGCAGGTGGCGCTCAGCTACGGGGGCCGGCAGGACATACTGGGCGCGGCGCGCCGGCTCGCCGCGCGCTGCGAGCGGGGCGAACTCAGCAGTGCGGAGCTCAAGGAGACGGATTTCGCCAGTGGCCTCGCCCTGGCCGGGCTTCCTGATCCGGATCTGTTCATTCGGACCGGCGGGGAGCAGCGCGTCAGCAATTTCCTGCTCTGGAACCTGGCCTACGCCGAGCTGTATTTCACCGATACGCTGTGGCCGGATTTCTCCGCCGCGGATTTTGCGCTGGCCCTGCAGCACTATGCCGGCCGCCAGCGGCGCTTCGGCAAGACCGGCGCGCAGGTCGCCCTCTGAGCATGGGCCAGCGCATCCTCACTGCGGTAATACTCGGCGGCGTGGTGATCGCGGTCCTCCTGCTCGCGCCGGCGATCGCCGCGCGCGCATTGTTCGGCCTGTTCATCGCCGCCGGGGCCTGGGAGTGGTCCGTATTCCTGGGCGCCGGGCCGCGCGCCGCGCGCCTGGGTTTCGTGCTGGCAGTCGCGCTCCTGGCCACGACCTTGCGGGTGCTGCTGGCCGGCCGCGCCGAATTTTCCGCGCTGATGCAGTTGAGCGCGCTGTGCTGGGCGCTGTCCCTGGTCTGGCTGCTGTTCGCGCCGCAGCGGGTGAGCCGCTGGTCGGCGGCGGTGGGTGGCCTCATCGCGCTCGTGCCCACCTGGGTGGCTCTGACCCGGATGGTGGAGTTGTGGCCGCGGGGGGCGCAATGGGCGCTGTTCGTGCTGGTGCTGGCCTTCTCCGCCGATACCGGTGCGTTTTTCGCCGGGCGCGCTTTTGGGCGCGTGAAGCTCGCGCCGCGCGTGTCCCCGGGCAAGACCTGGGAAGGCGCGATCGGCGGCATGGCGATGGCGGCCGTCGTCGGGGCGCTCGGGGCCCGCTGGTTCGCGCTGCCGGCCCAGCTTTTCCTGCCCCTGTGCCTGCTGGGCGCGGCGTTTTCCATCGTCGGGGACCTGACGGAGAGCATGTTCAAGCGTGCCGCCGGGCTCAAGGACAGTGGCCGTCTGTTTCCGGGCCACGGTGGGGTGCTCGATCGCATCGACAGCGTGCTGGGCGCCACGCCAATCCTGTGCGTCGGCCTGCTGTGGCTGGGAGTCGGCGCGTGATCGGCGTGGCCATCCTGGGGGCTACCGGGAGCGTCGGGCGCAGCACGCTGGACGTGCTCGAGCGGCACCCGGGCGAATATCGGGTCGTCTCGCTGGCAGCAAGGACCGACGCGCGCCGCCTGGCCGAGCTGTGCCTGCGTTACCGCCCCGACGTTGCGGTGCTCGAACACAGCACAGCCGCCGGGGAACTGGAACAGCGGCTGCGGGAATCCGGATCGGCCACGCGCGTCGGCACGGGTGCCGCGGCGATCGTGGAACTGGCGCGTGACGGCGCGGCCCAGGTGGTGATGGCCGCGATCAGCGGCGCGGCGGGGCTGCGTTCGACCCTGGCGGCGGCGAGCGCGGGCAAGCGCCTGCTGCTCGCCAACAAGGAGTCGGCGGTGATGGCGGGGCCGCTGCTGGTCGAGGCGACGCGCGCCGGGCAGGCCACGCTCGTGCCGATCGACAGCGAGCACAACGCGATCTTCCAGTGCCTGCCGCCGGGAGCGCGGATCGGGGAGCGGCCGGCGGGCGTGCGCCGATTGCTGCTCACGGCCTCGGGCGGGCCGTTTCTGGACTGGAGCGCTGCGGCCATGGCCACGGCGACGCCGGAGCAGGCTTGCGCGCATCCACGCTGGAGCATGGGGCGCAAGATATCGGTTGATTCAGCGACCCTGATGAACAAGGGCCTCGAGCTGATCGAGGCCACCGTGCTCTTCGGGATGGAGCCGCGCGATATCGCCGTGATCGTGCATCCGCAGAGCCTCGTGCACTCGCTGGTCGAATACCTGGACGGCTCGACCCTGGCGCAATTGGGCTCGCCGGACATGCGCACGCCCATCGCGCAGGGTCTGGCGTGGCCCGCGCGCATCGCGGCCGGTGTAGAATTCGTCGATCTGGCCAAGGTGGGCTCGCTGCAGTTCCGGGCGCCCGACCGCGCCCGCTTTCCCTGCCTGGGATTGGCGGAAGAGGCGGCTCGAGCGGGGGGACTGGCCTGCACCTGGCTTAATGCGGCGGACGAGGTGGCGGTGCAGGCCTTTCTCGACAAGCAGTTGAACTTTGGGGATATTCCGGGGGTCATTGACAGGGTCATGGCGCAGATGCCGGCGGGGGATATGAGAGATCTGGACTCGGTGCTCGATGCCGACGCCGGCGCACGCCGATGCGCTGCGGCACAGTTGAGCGAGTTTCATGCCGTGGGCATGAGGACCCCGGCGTGACTCTCACCTGGATGTCGCTGCCGGGTTTTCTGGTCCTCGTCTGTGTACTGGTGACGGTGCATGAATTCGGCCACTACTGGGTCGCCCGGCGGCTGGGCTTCAAGGTGTTGCGCTTTTCGGTCGGGTTCGGCCGCGCCCTGTGGACCCGGGTCGGCGGACCCGATCGCACCGAATATGTGCTGGCCGCGGTGCCGCTCGGGGGGTATGTCAGGCTCCTGGACGAGCGTGACGCGCCCGTGCCGGCCGAGGAGCTGCCGCGTTCCTTCACGCGCCGCCCGCACTGGCAGCGCATCACGGTGCTGCTGGCCGGCCCTGCGTTCAACTTCCTGTTCGCGATCCTGCTGCTGGCCGGCATGCTGCTGGTGTCCGGGAGCACGGAATTCCAGCCCCTGCTCGGCACCGTGCGGCCCGATTCCCCGGCCGCGCGCGCCGGTATACGGAGCGGTGACGAGATCGTCGCCGTCAACGGTCACGCGGTCGGGACGCAGCGCGAGGTCTGGATCGGTGTGCTCGATGCGGTCACCGGCGGCCAATCCCTCTCGGTCGCGGTGCGCGATGCCGGCGGGCAGGAGCGGCGCGCCCAATTCGATTTTGCCAGTGCAGCCGAGCGGCGCGCCCTGTCCGAGCCGGCCGCTGCGTTCGAACGCCTCGGCCTGCAATTCCAGGACGTGCCGATTCCCGCGGTGCTCGGCACCGTCACCGGCGACGGACCGGCGGCGCGGGCGGGCCTGAAGCGGGGCGATGAAATACTGAGCGTCAACGGTGAGCCGGTGCGCGACTTCGCCGCGCTGGTCGCCATCGTGCGCGCGCATCCGGACGCGACTCTCGCCGTCCAGTACCGGCGTGCCGGTCGCGAGGGCACGACGCGCGTCGCCGTGGGCAGCGTAATCGAGGGCGGCAAGCGCTACGGGCGCATCCAGGTGGGCGGGCCGCCCCTGTCGAGTGTCCCCACAGGGGGCATGGTGCGGCACGTCGATCTGGGGCCGCTCGCGGCGCTCAGCGGCGCCTGCCGCGAGGCCTGGGGCATGACCGCATTCCAGGCGCGCATGCTGTGGCGAATGCTGGCGGGGGAGGTCTCCGTCAAGAACCTGGGCGGGCCGATCGCCATTGCCCAGATGGCGGGCGATGCGGCGGCGGCCGGCGTCGGGCAATTCCTGCAGTTACTGGTGGTGATCAGTCTGCTGCTGGGCTTCATGAACCTGCTGCCCATACCGATACTCGATGGCGGGCAGATCGTGATGCAGGCGATTGAATGGCTCAAGGGCAGCCCGCTGTCTGAGCGGGTACAGATCGCGGGCCAACAGCTGGGCATCGTGCTTGTGGTGCTGCTGCTGGGCATCGCCCTGTACAACGATATCTCACGTCAGTTTGGTTGACACCCCCTTAGGTCACGGCAGTTGCGCATGAATTATCGCGCGGGTTTCACGGCGCTCGTCCTGCTTGCGTTCGCCGCCGCCGCGCCTGCGCCGCAGGCGCAACCGGCGGACAAGACGGAAGCGGCGGAACCGGCCCCGCTGGTGTCGCCGCCACCCGTGCCGCCCGTGCCGCCGGCGCTACCGTCCCTGCCAGTGCCGCCGGCGGCCGCCGGCACCTTTACGGTCGGGGACATCAAGGTCGAGGGTCTGCAGCGCATCTCCGAGGGCACGGTATTCAACTACCTGCCGGTCAATATCGGCGATCAGCTGACGCCACAGCGGCTGCGCGAGGCGCTGCGCGCGCTGTACGCCACCGGATTCTTCCGCGACGTCGAACTCAGCCGCGACGGCAACACGCTGCTGATCTCGGTACTCGAGCGGCCGTCGCTCGAGAGCGTGGAGATCAAGGGCAACAAGGACATCAAGACCGAGGATCTGCAGAAGTCGCTCCGCAACGTCGGCCTGGCCGCGGGCAAGACCTTCAACCGCTCGACGCTGGAGGAAGTGACGCAATACCTAACCGATCAGTATTACAGCCGCGGCAAGTACGCGGTCACGATTGATTCCAAGGTGGAGGATCTGGCCAACAATCGCGTGCGCGTGAACCTCGATATCAAGGAGGGGAACCGCGCCAAAATCCGCCAGATCAACATCGTGGGCAATACGGTCTTCAAGGCCAAGGACATCCTCGAGACCCTGACGCTGAAGACCCCGAACTGGAACTCCTGGTACAAGCAGAGTGACCGCTACTCGCGCGAATCGCTCCAGGGGGACCTGGAGAAGATCCAGACCTACTACCAGGATCGCGGCTACGCCAATGCGCGCATCGATTCGGTTCAGGTCGCCATCTCGCCCGACAAGAGCGATGTGTTCATCACCGCCAATATCACCGCAGGGGTGGTCTACCGGATCTCGAGCGTCAAGCTCGCGGGCAACATGGTGGTGCCCGAGGCGCAGCTGAAGTACCTGGTGCTCGTTGCACCGGGGCAGATCTACTCGCAGAAAGTCATATCCAGCACGCAGGAGCTGATCAAGAACCGGCTGGGCGCGGAGGGCTTCTATTTTGCCAAGGTCGAGCCCGTGCCCACGATCGACGAGGCCAAGCGCGAGGTGGCCCTCTCGCTGTTCGTCAATCCGGGCAACCGCGTGTATGTGCGCGAGATCAGCTTCAAGGGAACAACGCGCAGCAACGACGTCACCCTGCGGCGCGAGCTGCGCCAGCTCGAGGGCGCCTTGCTGTCCAATGTGGCCCTCGAGCGCTCCAAGCAGCGTCTCGAGCAGCAGCCCTTCGTCGAATCGGCCGAGTACGAGGCCAACCCGGTGCCGGGCTCGCCCGACCTCGTGGATGTCGTGTTCACCGTCAAGGAGCGCGCGAGCGCCAGCATCAGCGGCGGCATAGGTTATTCGGCCTCACAGAAATTCATGCTCAACGGCAGCTTCCAGGACAGCGATTTCATGGGCAGCGGCGACAGTGTGGCGCTGCAGCTCGATTCGGGGCTTTACAACAAGCTCTACAGCTTCTCCCAAACCAATCCGTACCTCACCATCGATGGCATCTCGCGCACGGTCTCGCTGAGTTACCGCAATTCGACCCAGTTCGTCTCGACCTCGTCGAATTTCAAGTCGCAGAATTTCGCCGTCGGTCTCAACTACGGCATTCCGATCTCCGAGTACCAGCGTCTGAGCGCGGGCGTGTCCCTGCAGCGCGTGGACCTGCTCACCTACCAGGGCAGCAGCGCGCAGCAGGCGGTCGACTGGGTGCAGGCGAACGGCCACGCCTATGACCGGGTGCTGCTGTCCACGGTGGTGCTCGGTGATGGCACCGCGGTGACCACCGCCACCACGCTGTACGGCAGCAAGTTCAGCACGCTGGAGATGAACACCGGCTGGCTGTACGACTCGCGGAACCGCGGACTGTTCGCCGATCGCGGCCAGCGTCATACACTGGGGGTAAACTTCGTGCCGAGCGGCAAGGTGCGCTACTACGTCGCGAGCTACGAGGGCACGATGTACGTGCCGCTGATCCTGCGCACCACGCTGTCGCTGGGCCTGGACCTGGCCTACGGCAACAGTCTCGGCGGCACCTCCGCGCTCCCGCCGTACAAGCGCTTCTACGCCGGCGGACCCGACACGGTGCGCGGTTATACCGAGAGCTCGCTGGGCCCTGTGGACAGCAACGGCAACCCCTACGGGGGGAATCTCCTCACCACGGCGCGTGCCGAGCTGATCCTGCCGCTGCCGGCGAAATGGCAGACCAGTGCCCGCGCGGCGTTGTTTTTCGACTACGGCAACGTGTTTTCCACCGACAAGGTCAAATACGTCGGCCGCGACCTGACGACCCCTGTGGACTACAAATTCAAGTATGATCAGCTCAAGAAGTCGGTCGGAGTCTCGGTGCAGTGGCTGGCTCCCTCGCTCGGTGTATTCCGCTTCAGCTACGGCATACCGCTGAACAAGTACGCCGGGGACGCGGTGCATTTTGCCGATCGCACCGAGACTTTCCAGTTTACGATTGGCGGTTCCTATTAGAGTCCTTGTACAACCATGTGGCGGCGCGCGGTGCCCGCCCTTTTCCGGGAGCAAAGCAGTGAAGCGTTCGTGGATTGTTTCAGTCGCAGGATTGGTGATGAGCGTGGCGGCGATGGGGCCGGCCAACGCCGAGCTCAGAATTGGCGTGGTCAACGCGACCAAGCTGATGCAGGAGGCGCCGCAGGCCAAGGTCGTCACGGAGGCCCTGCGCAGCGAGTTCGCCGGCAAGCAGCGCGAGCTGACCGCGCAGCAGGCGGCGCTGAAGGCCAAGCAGGAAAAGTATGAGAAGGACGGCCCCACCATGAGCGCCGAGCAGCGCCAAAAGGCGGAGAAGGAGCTGCGTGACGGCAACCGCGACTATTCGCAGAAGCTGAACGACCTGCAGGAAGAGTTCAACACGCGCCAGAACGAGGAACTCTCGCGCCTGCAGAGTGCGATCGTGGCCGAGGTCCAGAGCTACGCGCTGTCGCAGAAATTCGACCTCGTGCTGACCGACGGCGTGATCTTCGCGACCAACTCGCTGGACATCACGGCGGCAGTGCTCGCCGGGCTCCAGGCCCGGGCCGCCACGGCACCGGCAGCGGCGCCGGCCGCGCCGGCCGCGAAGCCGGCCGCGCCGCCCGCGACGACCAGCAAGTAAGGCCGATCCGCCGGAGCCGCCGATGAGCTTCGCGTTGGGCGAGCTGGCGGTGCGCTTTGGTTGTGAGCTGCGAGGCGATCCGGAGCTGCGGGTCGAGCGCGTGGCGACGCTTGCCACGGCCGGCCCGGGCGATCTGGGTTTTCTCGCCAATCCGCACTACCGCCCGCAGCTGGCCGCGACGCGCGCGACCGTGGTCGTGATCGATGCGGCCAACGCCGCCCTCAGTCCGGTCGCGGCGCTGGTCAGCTCGAACCCCTACGCCACCTACGCGCGCATAGCGGCGCTCCTGCATCCTGCGCCCACCTTTGCCGCCGGCGTTCATCCGGGCGCAGTGGTCGATCCGGGCACGCAGCTGCCCGCGAGCGTCAGCATCGGGGCCGGGACCGTGATCGGGCGGGGCGCGCTGATCGGGGAGCGCACGCGCATCGGCCCGGGTTGCTTCATCGGCGACGGAGTCGCGATCGGGGCCGACAGCCTGCTGCACTCGGGCGTCACCGTGATCGCCGCGGCGCAGCTGGGCGAGCGGGCGCGCCTTCATCCCGGGGTGGTCATCGGGTCGGACGGGTTTGGCTTCGCACCGGACGCCGGCGCCTGGACCAAGGTGCCGCAGCTCGGCAGCGTGCGCATCGGCGCCGATGTCGAGATCGGTGCCAATACGACGATCGATCGCGGTGCCATCGGCGATACCGTCATCGAGGCGGGAGCCAAGCTCGATAACCAGATCCAGGTCGGCCACAACGTCTACATCGGTGCCCACACGGTGATCGCCGCCTGCGTGGGCATTTCGGGCAGTACCCGGATCGGCGCGCGCTGCATGATCGCCGGAGCGGTCGGTATCGTCGGCCACCTGGACATCTGCGATGATGTGGTGGTGACCGGGATGTCGATGGTGTCGCATTCGATCAGCATGCCGGGGGTCTACTCCGGCGGGATTCCGGCCGAGCCGGCGCCGCTGTGGCGGCGGCTGGTGGGTCGCTTCAAGCGCCTCGATACGCTGGCCGAGCGGGTGAGGCAGCTGGAACGCAGCAACAAACAGGGGCCCTGAGCGATGAATGAACCGGTGCAACTCGACATCCACGCCATTCTGAAGCGCCTGCCTCACCGCTATCCCTTCCTGCTGGTCGACCGCGTGCTCGAATGCGTACCCGGCACGAGCATCCGTGCGCTCAAGAACGTCACCGTCAATGAACCCTTTTTTCCGGGCCACTTTCCGCACCGGCCGGTGATGCCGGGTGTGATCATCATCGAGGCGCTGGCGCAGGCGGCCGGCATCCTGGCCTTCGTCACGGCCGGAGTGTTTCCCGATGAGGACTCGGTGTTCTATTTTGTCGGCATCGACAAGGCGCGGTTTCGCCGGCCGGTCGAACCCGGGGATCAACTCATACTCACGGCGAAGCTGGAGCGGAATCTGCGCGGCATCTGGCGCCTGTCCACGCGCGCCACCGTCGATGACGCCGAGGCCGCCGCCGCCGAACTGATGCTGGCGCCAGGCATCGCCACCGCGACGGGCGAGCCGGGTCCATGATTGACGCGCACGCGGTGGTCTCGCCCCAGGCCGAGCTCGCCGTGGACGTCCAGGTCGGCCCCTTCTCGGTCATCGGTCCGGGCGTGCGTATCGGGGCGCGCACCCGCATCGGGCCCCACGTGGTCATCACCGGCCTGACCACGATCGGCGCGGACAACCAGTTCTTCCAGTTCGCCTCGATCGGTGACGCGCCGCAGGACAAGAAATACCAGGGCGAGCCGACGCGGCTGCAGATCGGCGAGCGCAACGTGTTCCGCGAGTGCTGCACCGTCAATCGCGGTACGGCACACGACGAGGGCGTCACGCGGGTCGGGGACGACAACCTGCTCATGGCCTACACCCACGTCGCGCACGACTGCCGGCTCGGCAACCGCATCGTCATGGCCAACTGCGCGACTCTCGGCGGCCACGTGCAACTGGGCGACTGGGTGATCATGGGCGGGCTGGCCGCGATCCACCAGTTCTGCAAGATCGGTGCGCACGCCTTCATCGCCAACAATGCGGCCGTGACGCGCGATGTGCCGCCCTACGTGATGGCGGTGGGCCAGCCGGCGGCGCCGCATTCGGTGAACAGCGAGGGCCTGAAGCGCCGCGACTTCAGCGCCGGGCAGATCCGCAACATCCGCGAGGCCTACCGCACGCTGTATCGGCGCGACCTGCCGCTGGCCGAAGCGGTGACGGCGCTCACGGCGCAGGCGGCCAGCCAGCCGGAGATCCGCCCCCTGGTCGAGTTCATCGCCAGCTCGACCCGCAGCCTGATACGCTGAAGACATGGTGCCAGTCAGCGCTGTGGGCGGACGCGCGCCGCGTCTCGCTGTCGTGGCCGGGGAGACTTCCGGCGACCAGCTGGGGGCAGCACTCATCGACTCGCTCCGTGCGCGCTGCGCGGGCATCGAGGTCCGCGGCGTCTGCGGGCCGCTGATGCAGGCGGCCGGTTGCGAACCGCTGGCCGATGCCCACGAACTCGCCGTCATGGGGCTGGTGGAGGTCGTGGCCCACCTGCCGCGGCTCCTGCGCCTGCGAGGGCGGCTGCGCCGCCAGTTCCTGGACTGGCAGCCGGACGCTTTCATCGGCATCGACGCGCCGGAGTTCAACCTCGGACTGGCCCGGCAGCTGCGCGGGCGCGGCCTCAAGACGGTCCAGTACGTGAGTCCCCAGGTCTGGGCCTGGCGCGAGCGCCGGGTGCGGCGGATCGCGGCCGCCTGCGACCTGCTGCTGTGCCTGCTGCCCTTCGAACCGCCGTTCTACGCCCGACACGGGGCAAAGGCCCAATTCGTCGGCCACCCGCTCGCCGATCAGGTTCCGCTCGATCCCGATCGCGGCGGGGCGCGGCGGCAGCTGGGACTGGGGCCTGAGGCGACGGTGGTGGCGCTGCTGCCCGGAAGCCGCGCCGGTGAAGTGAGCCGGCTGGGAGCGGACTTCATCGCGGCCGCCCAGGTGCTGGCGGCCCGCCGGCCAGGGCTGGAGTTCATCGCGCCCATGGCTTCGGCGCGGATCGGGGCCCTGTTTGCCGCCAGCATCGCGGCGGCGGGTCTTGATGCAGCGCAGGGCCAGCCGGCGCTGCACATCCGCCTGCTCGACGCCCAGGCCCGGCTGGCGCTGCAGGCCGCAGATGTGGCCGTGGTCGCCTCCGGCACAGCGAGCCTCGAAGCTTTGCTCTGCCGTTGTCCCATGGTGGTGGCGTATCGGTTGGGCGCGGCGACGGCCTTCCTGTTGCGGGCCCTGCGCCTGGTACGCCTGCCGTATTTTTCGCTGCCCAATCTGCTCGCGGGGGAAAGACTCGTGCCGGAATTCTTCCAGGAAGCGGTCAGCGGGCCCGCGCTGGCCGCCGCGGTGGAGGCCCAGCTCGCCGATGAACCGCGCCGCACGCTGCTGCGGGAGCGATTCCGCGCCATCCATGTCGGGCTCCGTTGCGGCGGCGCAGCCCGGGCCGCCGACGCGGTGCTCAGGCTCATCGGCCGGGTCTGATGGTGAGCGTGCTGCTCGCCGGTGTGGACGAGGCGGGGCGCGGGCCGCTGGCCGGGCCCGTGGTCGCGGCCGCGGTGATCCTGGATGCCGGGCGCCCCATTGCCGGCCTGCGCGATTCCAAGCGCCTCAGTCCGCTGCGACGCCGCGAACTCGCCGTGCTGATCCATGAGCGCGCGCTCGCCTTCGGGCTGGGCGAGGCGCTGCCCGCGGAGATCGACGCGATCAATATCCTGCAGGCCACACTGCTGGCGATGCGCCGCGCCCTGCAGGCACTGGCCGTACGCCCGCTTCACATCATCATTGACGGGAATAAAGCGCCACAGCTTGCTGATCTGTTTGAAGATTGCTGCATCGAGACTCTCGTGGGCGGGGATGATCGGGTGCCCGCCATCAGTGCGGCCTCGATCCTGGCGAAGACCTACCGGGACGCGCACATGACCGAACTCGACGCGCGCTTTCCCGGCTATGGATTTGCCCAGCACTACGGTTACCCGACCGCGGCCCACGTTGCAGCGCTCCGCCGACTCGGACCCTGTCCGATACATCGACGCAGTTTCGCTCCGGTAAGATCCTGCTTCCCATGACGGCCGCCTTCGTACACCTGCGCCTGCACACCGAGTATTCGCTGGTGGACAGCGTGGTGCGTGTGGAGGAGCTGGTGGAAGCCGTGGCGGCGGCGGGCATGCCGGCGGTCGCGGTGACCGACCAGGACAATCTCTTCGCCATGGTGAAGTTCTATCGCGCGGCGCTCGCGCGCGGCGTGCAGCCCATCATCGGCGTCGACCTGCAGCTGCGGGAAGGGAGCGATCCCCAGGGACCCTCGCGCCTCACGCTGCTGTGCCAGGACCTCGACGGGTATCGCAATCTCACGCGCCTGGTGTCGCGGGCCTGGCTCGAGGGACAGTCGAAAGGCCAACCGCTCATCGAGCGGGCCTGGCTGACGCCGGCGACGACGGCGGGTCTGATCGCCCTGTCCTGCGCCCAGTACGGAGACATCGGCCGCCTGCTGCTGCAGGGCCGCACCGCGCAGGCGGAACAGGCGCTGGATGCCTGGCTGGCGCTGTTCGGCGATCGCTATTACCTCGAGGTGCAGCGGATCGGCGCGCCCGGGGAGGAACTGCATGTGCCGGCGGCCCTGTCCCTGGCGGCGCGGCGCGCGGTGCCGGCGGTCGCGACCAACGACGTGCGTTTTCTGGAAGCAGGCGAATTCGAGGCGCACGAGGCGCGCGTCTGCATCCGCGAGGGCGCCTTGCTGGCCGATCCGGCGCGGGTACGACGCTACACGACGCAGCAGTTCCTGCGCACGCCCGAGCAGATGCGCGCGCTCTTTCCGGAGGCGCCCGAGCTGCTCGCCAACAGCGTGCAGATCGCGCGCCGCTGCAGCCTGATGCTGCGGCTGGGCGAAACCTGTCTGCCGGTCTTTCCTCTGCCCGAAGGCCAGGCGCCCGGGCCGTTCCTGCGCGCAGCGGCCGAGGCGGGACTGGCAACCCGGCTCGTGGCGGAGGCGCGCGGCGGGGAGGCGGCCGAGCCCTACCGCCGGCGGCTCGCCACGGAACTCGACGTCATCTGCCAGATGGGTTTTGCCAGCTATTTTCTCATCGTGGCCGATTTCATCGACTGGGCCCGCCATCATGACGTGCCCGTCGGACCCGGGCGCGGTTCCGGCGCCGGTTCACTGGTCGCCTATGCGCTGGGTGTCACGGACGTCGACCCGCTGCGCTACGACCTGCTGTTCGAGCGCTTCCTCAATCCTGAGCGCGTGTCCATGCCCGATTTCGATATCGACTTCTGCATGGTTGGGCGCGATCGGGTGATCGAATACGTGGCGGCCAAGTACGGTCCCGAACGGGTCTCGCAGATCATCACCTACGGTACGCTGGCGGCCAAGGCCGTGGTGCGCGACGTCGGCCGGGTGCTGGGCCACCCCTACGGCATGGTCGACCGGATCGCCAAGCTCGTTCCTTTCGAGCTGGAGATGACGCTCGACAAGGCGCTCGAACGGGAACCGGAACTCAAGCGCCTGTACGCCGACGATGAAGAAGTGCGGGGGCTCATCGACCTGGCGCGCGCGCTCGAGGGCCTGACGCGCAACGCCGGCAAGCACGCCGGCGGTGTCGTGATTGCGCCGTCCGTGCTGACCGACTTCGCCCCCCTGTACTGCGAGCCCGGTGGCGGCAACGTCGTCACGCAGTTCGACAAGGACGACGTCGAGGCCGTCGGTCTGGTCAAGTTCGACTTTCTCGGGCTCCGCACGCTGACGGTGCTCGACTGGGCGGTGCGCAACATCAACCTGACGCGCGCCGCCGCGGGCGAGGCGCCCCTGGATCTGACGCGCCTGCCGATGGACGATGCCGCCACCCTGGCTTTCCTGCGCACCGGCCGGACGACGGCCGTGTTCCAGCTCGAATCGCGCGGCATGAAGGACCTGATCCGGCGCCTCCAGCCCGACTGCTTCGAGGACATCATCGCACTGGTCGCGCTGTTCCGGCCGGGCCCGCTGCAATCGGGGATGGTCGATGACTTCATCGCGCGCAAGCACAACCGCAACGATTGGCCCATCGATTACCTGCATCCGGATCTCAAGCCGGTACTGGCGCCCACCTACGGGGTCATCCTGTACCAGGAGCAGGTGATGCAGGTGGCCCAGGTGCTGGCCGGGTACACCCTGGGCGGCGCCGATCTGCTGCGGCGCGCGATGGGCAAGAAGAAAGCGGAAGAGATGGCGCAGCAGCGCAGCGTATTCAGCGACGGCGCGGTGGCCCGCGGCGTCGCGCGCGGCCTGGCGGAACACATCTTCGACCTGATGGAGAAATTTGCCGGCTACGGTTTCAACAAATCGCACTCCGCCGCCTACGCGCTGCTGGCCTACCAGACCGCCTATCTGAAGGCGCATTACCCGGCCGAGTTCATGGCGGCGGTGCTGTCGGCCGACATGGATCACACCGACAAGGTGGTGACCCTGATCGATGACTGCGCCCTGATCGGACTGAAGGTCCTGCCGCCCGACGTCAATGCCTCCACGCACGCCTTCGCCGTGGCCGACGCAGCCACCATCCGCTATGGCCTGGGCGCCGTGAAAGGCATCGGACGCACCGCGGTTGAAGCGCTGGTCGAAGAGCGGAACGCGCGCGGTCCGTACCGGAGCCTGGAGGACCTGTGTCATCGCGTCGACCTGCAGCGCGTCAACCGCCGCGTGCTCGAGGCGCTGATTCGTTCCGGGAGCTGCGACACGCTGGGCAGCAATCGCGCCGCCCTGATGGAACGGCTCGCGGTGTCCATGCAGGCCGGCGAGCAGACGGCACGGACCGTGGAGGCCGGGCAGGTGGATTTCTTCGGCCTGGAGGGCGCGGCGGCTCGGCTCGAGGCCGGCGCGGTCGCGACGCAGGCGGTGTGGAGCGAGGCGCAGCGCCTGAGCGGCGAGCGCGAGACCCTGGGCCTGTATCTGACCGGCCATCCGATCGCCCGCTTCGAGCGCGATCTGGCGCAGCTGGTCGGCGTGCGGATCCGGGATCTGAGCGGCGAAGCACGGCCCAACGGCGCCGACGGGGAGCGCTGGAGCGAGGCGCGCAAGGTCAGCGCGGCTGGTCTGGTCCTGGACATCCGCCGCCGCGGCACGCGCCTCAGTTTCATGCTCGATGATCGCAGCGGGCGCATCGAGGTGACGCTGAACGAGGAATTGCAGCTGCGCCACCGGGACCTCGTGGTCAAGGACGGGCTGGTCCTGGTCGAGGGGAACCTGCGCTTCGATGACTTCAGCGACGCCTGGCGCATCCAGGCGCGCGCCCTGCAGTCCCTGGCGCTCGTGCGCGAGCGGCAGGCGCGACGCCTGCTGCTCGACTGGCCGCCTGAAGCGGATCGCGGCGAACTGCTGGACGCGCTCGGCGCCACCCTGACGCGCTGGCACGGCGGGGAGTGCGCGGTGGTGGTGCGCTATTGTGCCGCCGAGACCTCCGCACTGCTGACGCTGGGGGAGGAATGGAAGGTCCGCGCCAGCAGCGAGCTGATCGAACAGCTCGAGCGTCACTTCGGTGTCGTGCGCGTCGCATACGGTCCGCCCGCCGGCATGGTGGCGACGCCCGCCTGAGGCCCGGCCGGTTGCGATCAGGGCGCGCGGACCGTACGCTTGCGGCCATGGCAGTCAGCTTCCTCGACTTCGAACAACCGATCGCCGAACTGGAGGCCAAGCTCGAGGAGCTGAGCCACCTGACCAACGACCGGGCGGTCAATATCGAGGAAGAGATGGTGCGTCTGCGCAGCAAGAGCCAGCAGCTGACGCGCTCGATCTTCGCCAACCTGAGTCCCTGGCAGATTACGCAGCTGGCCCGTCACCCCCAGCGGCCCTACGCACTCGATTACATCGCAGCGTTCTGCACCGATTTCCAGGAACTGCACGGCGATCGCATGTACGCCGATGATCTGGCGATCATCGGCGGACTGGCGCGGCTCGATGGCCGGCCGGTCATGATCGTCGGGCACCAGAAAGGCCGCGACACCAAGGAGCGCGTGCGCCGCAACTACGGCATGCCCAAACCGGAGGGCTACCGCAAGTCCCTGCGGCTGATGAAGATGGCCGAGAAATTCGGGCTGCCCATCATCACCTTCATCGATACGCCGGGAGCCTATCCCGGCGTCGGTTCCGAAGAGCGCAATCAGAGCGAGGCGATCGCACGCAACCTGTTTGAGATGGCGACCCTGCGGGTGCCGATCGTGAGTGTCGTGATCGGGGAGGGAGGTTCCGGCGGCGCGCTCGCCATCGGCGTGTGTGACCGATTGCTGATGCTGCAGTATTCGACCTACTCGGTGATCTCGCCGGAGGGCTGCGCCTCGATCCTTTGGAAAAGCGCCGACAAGAAAGAGGTGGCTGCGGAAGCCCTGAATCTCACGGCCGAGCGGCTCAATGACCTGGGCCTGGTCGATGAGGTCCTCCGCGAGCCGCTGGGCGGCGCGCACCGCGATCCGGCCGCCATGGCGCTCGTCCTGCATGCGGCCTTGCAGCGGCATCTGCTCGAGCTCGAGGCGGTGCCGCCGGAAGAACTGGTCGAGCGGCGCGACGCGCGCCTGGCGGCGTTCGGGGTGTACTCCGAGAGCGAACCGTGAAGCGCCGTGCCGCGCCGGCCGCCGGCGCGGCAGCGAATCCCGGCCCCTTCAATGCGCGCTGGCTGGCGCTGCAATTGCGCCAGCTCGTCGGACCGCTGGCCGGGGCCCGCTTCTGCCTGGCCTATTCCGGTGGTGCCGACTCGACCGCGCTGCTGGCCGCCATGGCGGCCCTGCGCGCTCGCCTCCGGCTCGAGCTGCGCGCGGTGCACGTCAATCATCGGCTGCAGCCCGCGGCCGCGAAGATGGCCCGCGCGGCACGCGCGAGTGCGCGCCGCCTCGGCGTTACCTGCCGGGTGCTGCTCACGCCGGTGAAACCCGCGCGGGGCGCCTCCCCGGAAGCCGCGGCCCGCGCCGCGCGCTACGCGGCGCTGCACGCCGCGCTGCGCCAAGGAGAGTGGCTCCTGCTGGCACAGCACCAGGATGACCAGGCCGAGACCCTGCTGCTGCAGCTGCTGCGCGGCGCCGGCGTCGCCGGGCTCGCGGCGATGCCCGCGCGGGCCGGGGTCCTGCTGCGGCCGCTCCTGGACGTGCCGCGCGAGCATCTGCTGGCTTATCTGCGCCGGCGCGCCCTGGCCTGGACCGACGATCCGAGCAATGCCGAAGAGCGCTACGATCGCAACTACCTGCGCCTGCGCGTGCTGCCGCTGCTGCGTGCGCGCTGGCCGGGACTGGGGCTGACCCTCGGCCGCAGCGCGGCGCTGGCGGCCGAAGCGCAGGGCCTGCTCGCGCAAGCGGCCGACCTGCAGTTGCGTCCCGCCTGGGATGGCGCGGCCCTGCGCGTGAGCGTGCTGCGGCGCCTGGGTACGGCGCAGCGGCGCAATGCCCTGCGGCGCTGGCTCGACCTGCAGGGGATCCCGATGCCCGACCAGCGGCGGTTGCAGGAGATTGGGGGCCCCCTGCTGCGGGCCCGCCACGACGCGCAACCCCGCGTGCGCTGGAACGGAGGCGAGGTGCGCCGGCATGGCGATCGGCTGTACGCCGCGGAAGACTCGGCGGTGCCTGCCGTATCCGGGCAGCGGCCTGCAGCGCGCGCCGCGGTGCGGGCCTGGACGTGGCGGCGGAATCGGCGACTGATCCTGTCCGGCGGCGCCTGGCTGGAATTGCGTGCCGATCCGCACGGTGGCCTGCTCGGCAGTGCGCTGCCCGATCAGCTGCAGGTCGCCTTTCGCAGCCTGGACGGCCGGGTCGCGGGGCTGCCCGGTGGCCGGCAGCTCAAGCGGCTGCTGCAATCCCCAGCCCTGCCTCCGTGGCGGCGGGGCGAGGTGCCCCTGCTGTATGCGAACGGGCGCCTGATCGCCGTGGGCGATTATTGGCAGGCGCCGGAGGTGCGTGCGGCGCCAGGCGCTGCGCCGGACGGGCGCGAACCCCGGCGGTTGCGCCTGCGCTGGCTAGCAGGCGGGCGCTGATGCCCTGCAGAGCGCCGGGCGGTCAATAATTTGAGCAGTGGGCAGCGTTTTGTTAGTGTGTCTGCCCGTCGTCAGTTCCCGGTTCCGCAACGGAGCCGCTGACAGCATAGGCGGCGGAATCCCTCGATGACCCGATTCGTATTCGTCACTGGCGGCGTGGTTTCTTCGCTGGGCAAAGGCATTGCGGCGGCCTCGCTGGGCGCCAACCTCGAGGCGCGCGGCCTCAAGGTGTCGATGGTCAAGCTCGACCCCTATATCAACGTCGATCCGGGCACGATGAGCCCGTTTCAGCACGGGGAAGTGTTCGTCACGGCGGACGGCACTGAAACGGACCTGGACCTGGGCCACTACGAGCGCTTCGTGCGCACGACCACCGGACGGCACAGCAACTTCACCACCGGGCGCATCTATGAGCGCGTGATCGCCAAGGAGCGGCGCGGCGATTACCTCGGCGCGACGGTGCAGGTGATCCCACATATCACCGATGAGATCAAGCGCAGCGTCCGCCTCGGGGCGGGCGATGCCGACGTGTGCATGGTCGAGATCGGCGGCACCGTCGGCGACATCGAATCGCTCCCATTTCTGGAGGCGATCCGCCAGATGGGGGTCGAACTCGGACGCACGCAGGTGGTGTACATGCACCTGACCCTGGTGCCCGTCGTCGGCGGCTCCCATGAGATCAAGACCAAGCCCACGCAGCATTCCGTCAAGGAGCTGCGTTCGATCGGCATCCAGCCCGACGTGCTGCTGTGCCGCTGCCAGGCCATGCTCCCGGACGAGCAGCGGCGCAAGATCGCGCTGTTCACCAACGTCGAGGAACGCGCCGTGATCTCGGCGGTCGACGCCGATGACATTTACCGGATTCCCCTGCTGCTGCACGAGCAGGGACTGGACGACATCGTGTGCGACAAGCTGCGCATCGATGCCCCGGCGGCGGATCTGTCGGAATGGCGCCAGGTCGTCAACGCCCGCAGCAATACCGACGGCCAGGCCGACATCGCCATGGTCGGCAAGTACGTGCAGATCCGCGACTCCTACATCTCCCTGAACGAGGCGCTGATGCACGCCGGACTGAAGACGCGTACCCGGGTGCGGGTGCATTACGTCGAGTCCACGGATATCGAGCGCGACGGGGTGGGGGCCCTGGCCGGGATGGATGCCATCCTGGTCCCCGGTGGCTTCGGCGAGCGTGGCATCGAGGGGAAGATCCAGGCGGTGCGCTACGCGCGCGAGCAGCGGATCCCCTACCTCGGCATCTGCCTGGGGATGCAGCTGGCGATCATCGAGTTCGGGCGCCACGTGCTGGGCCTGAACGATGCGCACAGCACCGAGTTCAACCGCGCCACGGTGCATCCGGTGATCGGCCTGATCACGGAATGGCAGGACCAGGCCCGCGGCGCGCAGCAGCGCACGGCGGCCTCGGAGCTCGGCGCCAGCATGCGCCTGGGAGCACAGGCGGTGCTGCTCGGGCCGGGAACGACCGCGCAGGAGATCTACGGCCGGCCGGAGATCATGGAGCGGCATCGCCACCGCTATGAGTTCAACAATCACTTTCTCGAGCAGTATCGCCGGGCGGGACTGGTGTTCTCCGGGTTCTCGCGCGACGAGCTGGTCGAAATCATCGAAATGCCCAGCCACCCCTGGTTCCTGGCCACACAGTTCCATCCCGAGTTCACTTCCACACCGCGTGACGGGCATCCGCTGTTCACCGGCTTCGTGCGCGCCGCGCGCGCCTGCCGGGCCGCGCAGCTGCCGGCCGTCGCCAGCGCATGAAGCTGGGCCGTCATGAGATCGGCCTCGACCGGCCGCTGTTCCTGATCGCCGGGCCCTGCGTCATCGAGTCGGCCGCGCTCGTGCAGGAAGTGGCGGGCCGGATGTGCGAGCTGACCGCGGCGCTGGGCATGCCCTATGTCTTCAAGGCTTCCTTTGACAAGGCGAACCGCTCTTCGGGAGCCAGCTTTCGCGGTCCGGGGCTGGAACAGGGCATGAAGATTCTGGGCGAAGTGCGCAGCCGGTTTCAGGTGCCGGTGCTGACCGATGTGCACGAGGACACGCCCGTCGAGGAGGTGGCCAGCGTCGTCGACGTGCTGCAGACACCGGCTTTCCTGTGCCGCCAGACCAATTTCATCCGCCGGGTGGCGGCGGCGGGCCGTCCCGTCAATATCAAGAAGGGCCAGTTTCTCTCGCCCTGGGAAATGCAGCAGGTGGTCGACAAGGCGCGTGCCACCGGCAACCAGTCGATCATGGTGTGCGAGCGCGGTTTCAGTTTCGGGTACAACAATCTGGTCACGGACATGCGATCGCTCGCCGTGATGCGCGCCACCGGCTGCCCGGTCGTCTTCGATGCCACGCATTCGGTGCAGCTGCCCGGTGCGGGCGCAGGCGTGTCGGGCGGACAGCGCGAGTTTATCCCGGTGCTGGCCCGCGCCGCGGTGGCCGCCGGCGTGGCCGGGTTGTTCATGGAGACCCACCCGCGGCCGGAAACGGCGCTGTCGGACGGCCCGAACGCCTGGCCGCTGGACCGGATGGCCAGCCTGCTCGCCACCCTCCACGAGCTGGATCGCATCGCCAAGGCCCGACCCTTCGAGGAAAGCAGCCTATGAGCCGTATCGTCGGGATTCAGGGGCGCGAGATCATCGATTCGCGCGGCAATCCGACGGTCGAGGCCGAAGTGAGCCTGGCCAGCGGCGCCATGGGGCGCGCCGCGGTGCCTTCGGGAGCCTCGACCGGTTCACGCGAGGCGGTCGAGCTGCGCGACGGGGACAAGAAGCGCTTCCTGGGCAAGGGCGTGCTCAAGGCGGTCGGGCATGTCAATGGTGTGCTGCGCGCCGCGCTCATCGGCCGCGACTCGGCCGACCAGGCCGGCCTCGATGCGCAGATGATCGAACTGGATGGAACCGACACCAAGGGCAAGCTCGGCGCCAACGCACTGCTGGCGATCTCCCTGGCCAATGCGCACGCGGCGGCCCGCGAAGCGGGGCAGGGGCTGTACCAGTACCTGGGCGGCCAGCGCCCGCCCGTACTGCCGGTGCCGCAGATGAACATCATCAACGGCGGCGCGCACGCCAACAACAGCCTGGACATCCAGGAGTTCATGATCCTCCCGGTCGGGGCACGCACGCTGCGCGAAGCGCTGCGCTACGGCGCGGAAATCTTTCACACGCTGAAGAAGACGCTCAACGAGCAGGGCCTGAGCACCGCGGTGGGCGACGAGGGGGGCTTCGCGCCGGACCTGCCCTCCAACGAGGCCGCGCTGCAGACGATCATGCAGGCCATCGAACGGGCCGGATACAAGCCCGGCAAGGATGTCTACCTGGGCCTGGACGTCGCCAGCTCGGAGTTCTTCCGCGACGGCAAGTACGAGTTCGCCGCCGAACACCGCAGTTTTTCCTCGGTGGAGTTCAGCCGGTACCTGGCGGACCTCGCCGCCCGCTATCCGATCATCAGCATCGAGGACGGTATGGGCGAATCCGACTGGGCCGGCTGGTCGCACCTGACGGCGGAGCTCGGCCGCAAGCTCCAGCTCGTGGGCGACGATGTGTTCGTGACCAATACCAGGATCCTGGCCGAAGGCATTTCGCGCGGCGTCGCCAACGCCGTCCTGATCAAGCCCAACCAGATCGGCACGCTCACCGAAACGCTGGCCGCCATCGACATGGCCGACCAGGCGCACTACGCCGCGGTGATTTCGCACCGCTCGGGCGAGACGGAGGACTGCACGATCGCGGATATCGCCGTGGCCACGGCGGCGACGCAGATCAAGACCGGATCGATGTCCCGCTCGGACCGGATGGCCAAGTACAATCAACTGCTGCGCATCGAGGAGGCGCTGGGTGCGCAGGCGCGCTACGCGGGTCGGGACGCCTTTCCGATCAAGCCATGAGGTGCCGGTGATGAAGTGGTTTGCCGCCGCGCTCGCCGCAGCCCTGCTCCTGCTGCAGTATCGCATCTGGCTATCGGGCGACGGGGTCGGCGAGGTGCTGCGCCTGCGCAACGCGGTCGCCGCGCAGCAGGCCGACAACCAGCGGCTCTCGGACCGCAATCGCCAGCTCGCCGCCGAGGTGCGCGACCTGAAGCAGGGCTACACCGCACTGGAGGAGCGGGCGCGCACCGACCTGGGGATGGTGGCCCAGAACGAGACTTTCTTCCAGGTGCTGCCCGCGAGCACGCCGGCCACCGCGCCCGCTGTACCTGCGGCGCTGCCTGCGCCACGAGCGCGGCCAGCGCTGCCCACCGTGCCCACGCGTACGGCGGCGCGCTGAAGTTCCGCACCGCCCGGGAATTGCCTGCATGCGCTATTGGCTGGTGATGCCGGCGGCCGGTGCCAGCCAGCGATTCGGCGGCACCCGACCCAAGCAGCACATGGAGCTCGCCGGACGCACGGTGCTGGAAGCGGCCCTGCAGTTATTCATCGACGATGCGCGCTGCGCCGGCATCGCGGTCGCACTGGACGGGGAAGCCCTGGCCGATGCCGCGCTGCGCCGCCGCCTGGGCGCAAAGATCCAGAGCGTGGCCGGGGGGGAGCAGCGCTGCGATTCCGTATTGCAGGCCCTGGCTGCACTGCGCCCGGAGATGGCGGCGGAGGATTGGGTGCTGGTGCACGATGCCGCCCGCGCCTGCCTCAGCCAGCGCGATCTGGACCGCCTGCTGCAGACCGGGGAGCGGGAAGCGGGTGGTGCGCTGCTCGCAACCCCCGTCAGCGACACCCTCAAGCAAGCCGGCGCCACGCTGGCCGTCGAGGGCACGCTCGACCGCGCCCTGCTGTGGCAGGCACTCACGCCGCAGATGTTCCGTTTTGGGCCGTTGCTGGACGCCCTGCAGGGCGCGCGGGCGGCGGGCCGGATGCCCACCGACGAAGCCCAGGCCATGGAGTGGCAGGGCGTGCGCCCCAGGCTGGTGGCGGCGCTGGACAGCAACATCAAGATCACCAATCCTGAGGACCTCGTGGTGGCGGCGGCGATCTGGGCGGCACGCGCGCAGCGTCCTTGACGCCCGTGCCACGGGCAGGCGGAGGCAAGGCATGAGGGTAGGTTCCGGCATTGATGTGCACGCCTTCGGGCCGGGTGACGCCTTGCTCCTGGGCGGAGTGCGCATCCCGCACGGGCAGGGCATCGTGGCGCATTCGGACGGCGATGTGCTCCTGCATGCGCTGGTCGATGCCCTGCTGGGGGCCGCGGGCCTCGGCGACATCGGCGAGCATTTTCCCGACAGCGACCCGCGCTGGCGCGGCGTGGCGAGCGGCGCGTTCGTCACCGCCGCGCTGGAAATGCTGGCGCAGCGCTCCTGGCGCGTCGTCAACGTCGATCTGACGCTGCTGGCGCAGCAGCCGCGCATCGCCCCCTGGCGCGAGCAGATCAGGCAATCGATCGCCACGCTGCTCGGCCTCTCCCCCGGCGCCGTGAACCTGAAGGCGACCACTACCGAGCACCTGGGATTCCTCGGACGCGGCGAGGGCCTGGGCGCGATGGCGACCGTTTTGATCGATCAGGCCTAGGCGCCGCCGCTCAGGCCCGCTCGTCCGCGCGCAGCAGGGCCAGCGTGGCGCCGGTCCCGCCGTCGCGCACGCCCGCGGTCGTGAAGGCGAGAATCAGTGCCGCCCGCCGCAGCAGGCCATCGACCGCCTGCTTCAGCACCGGACCGCGCTGGCCGGAGCGCAAGCCCTTGCCGTGCACGATGCGAACGCAGCGCAGGCGGCGGGCCGCGGCCTCCAGCAGGAAGGCGCGCAGCTGCGCGCGCGCCTGCACCAGCCCCAGGCCGTGCAAGTCGATCTCGGCTTCGACGCGGTAGTCACCGCGCCGCAGGCGCCGCAGCACCTGCTCGGGCACCCCGGCCTGGCGGTAATGCAGCGCATCGCCAGGCTGGATGTCCAGCTCGGGCGCCGGCGGTGCGAGGCTTTCACGCAGCACCGCCGCGCGCTCGGCGCGGCTGAACCGGGCCCGGGCGGGGGGTTTGCGCCGCGCCGGCACGACGCGCCCGGGCGCTCGCAGGGGGCGCACGCCGCGCATCGCCCGGCGAAATTGCTCCTGTTCATCGTCATCGCCGTGGCTCATGCATTCCTCCGGACCCGCGCATTCAGTATATTGGCGCGCCCTCGCTCCCTGAGGGAACCGGCGCGCAAGAATGAAAATCCTGATCAGCAATGACGACGGCTACCGGGCAGAGGGCATCACTCGATTGCGCGAAGCGCTCAGCGGACTGGCCGAGGTGACCGTCGTCGCGCCCGACCGGAACCGCAGCGGGGCCAGCAACTCCCTCACGCTCGACCTGCCCCTGCGCGTGACGGAGTCGGAACCGGGCGTGCTTTTTGTCGCCGGCACACCCACCGACTGCGTGCACCTGGCGGTCTCCGGGCTCTTCGATTTTACCTTCGACATGGCGGTGAGCGGGGTGAATGACGGCCCGAATCTCGGCGACGACGTGCTGTATTCCGGCACGGTGGCCGCGGCGATCGAGGGGCGCTTCCTCGGGCTGCCGACGCTGGCGATTTCGCTGTGCACGCGGCCGGGCAGCGGGCGCCATTTCGCCGCGGGCGCTGCGGTGGCGCGCCAGGTGGTGGCGGGCCTGCTGCGCCAGCCCCTCGACGCACGCCTGATCCTGAACATCAATGTACCCGATCTGCCCCTCGCGCAGCTGCGGGGGCTGCGTGCCACGCGCCTGGGGTTTCGCCACCGTTCAGAGGCGGCAATCCCGACGCGCGACCCGCGGGGCGAGACCCTGTACTGGGTCGGTTCGGTGGGCGCGGGCGACGATGCCGGTGCGGGGACGGATTTTCACGCCGTGTCCGAGGGCTACGTCTCGGTGACACCCCTGTCGATCGACCTGACGCGCCACACGGCCCTGCCGGAGCTGGGCGAATGGCTGCGCGCCGTCGAGCAGGTCGCGCGCTGAATGACCGATCCGCGCTTTTCCGGCATCGGCATGACCTCGGCGCGCACGCGCGATCGGCTGGTGCAGCGCCTGCGGGACCAGGGTATTACCAACCTGACCGTGCTCGATCGCATCCGTAACCTGCCGCGCCATATTTTCATGGACGAAGCCCTCGCCAGCCGGGCCTACGAGGATATTGCGCTGCCGATCGGCTTCGGCCAGACCATCTCCCAGCCTTACATCGTCGCGCGCATGACCGAGGCGCTGCTCGATGGGCCGGCGCTGGAGCAGGTGCTCGAAGTGGGTACGGGTTGCGGCTACCAGACCGCGGTGCTCGCGCCCTTGGTGGACCGCATCTACACGATCGAGCGCATCGAAGGGTTGCAGAAGCGCGCACGCCTGAGGCTCAAGGAGCTGGGCATCCGCAACGTGCGTTTCAAGGTGGGCGACGGTTCGGTCGGTTGGCGTACGCAGGCACCGTTCGACGGCATCCTCGTCGCGGCCGCGCCGCTCGTGGTCCCGGAGGAGCTGATCGAACAGCTGGCCGTCGGCGGGCGCCTCATCGTCCCGGCCGGTCCCGAAGGCAGGCAGCAATTGCTGAGTATCGTGCGCACGGAGCAGGGCATCGAGAAGCGGGTACTGGCCGAAGTTTCCTTCGTGCCGCTGGTCGGCGGCGTCGGCTGATTGGGTCGAAAGAGCGTCAAAAGTATTATGTAAAAGCTTGAAATGGCATATATTTATGAAACAGGCTTGTCAAGCGCCAATTTGCGCGGCTAGTATCAGCTCAGATGTCTGCAATCGCAGACAGTCCCGGCTCGCGAGGCGCACCGGATGAAGACACAGGGCAACAGGGGAAGAGCTGATTAGTCCAAGAAGAAGAAAAACAGTACGAAAAACAAAAACAAGGCAGTGACAATTATTCGATTCTGTCAGCTTCGGATAGTTGGTTGGTTGAGCGATCTTTCCGCCCTGTGTCTTCTTCCGGTGCGCTTTCCAGGCCCCGGCTCCGGTTCCTAGGGGAATAACCCCGCGACGACTTCGCGGCGCTCCTGCGCCAGCACGTTGTAGGTGCGGCAGGCCGCACCCAGATCCATCTGTTCGAATGCGACGCCGCGTGCCTCGAGCGCGCGGCGCAGCGTGCTGCCCTGAATGGGCGCGTTCACGTCCGCACCGATCAGCACGATGCTCGGACGCAGCGCCAGGATCGGTTCGAGGTCGGCGAGTTCGAGTGCCACTCCGGCCTGCACGGCCCATTCGCTGATCAGGCGTGTGGGGCTGACGATGCACGGAGCACGCAGTTCCCGACCGGCCACTTCGATGGCGCCGGGGGCGTAGCGGCGCACGGTCAGTATTTCCGGATCGAGCTCGAGACTGATGCGCATGCAGGTACGATACCACCGTGTCGCGACTTGTCCTGGTGCTCCCCGATCTGTATCCGACGCGCCTGAGCGAGGCGGCGCGCGCAGCGCTGCCGCGGCTGCCGGCGCTGGAGCGGTGGTTCCGGCAGGGCCGCCCCGAGGGATCCACGACCGGCTGGCGCCACTGGCTGCAGCGCGAATGGCACGGTGGTTCGCTGGCGGCGGCGATGCCCGCCTCCATTGCCGGCGCCGCCGTCGCGGGCGTGCCCGCGGACCAGCCGCTGTGGCTGGCTTCCCCGGTGCACTTCGTGGCGGGGCTGGATACGCTGCGCCTGCATCCGGCCGGGTTATTGCGCCTGGACGCGGCCGAACAACGGCAGCTGGCGACTGATTTCCTCGCGGTGTTTGCCGGGTCCGGTTGGTCGCTGCATGCGACGGGCCGGCGTGACATGCTCGTCTCCGGTGGCGCGCCGGTCGCCCTGCGCAGCCATGACCCGGGCCTGTGGCTGGGCGCCGATCCGGCGCAAGGGCTGCCCGCGGGCGCCGGGGCCGGTCCCTTGCGCCAGTTCGGGGCGGAACTCGAGATGTGGTTGCACGAGCACCCGGTGAATCAGGCCCGCCTGGCCAGGGGGCTGCTGAACGTCAACGCGCTGTGGCTGTGGGGCGGTGGCGCGCCGCTGGCGCCACGGCCGCCGGCGAGCACACCGGGCGGCTTGGCCTGGGCCGCGGATCTGTTCGTGGACGGGCTGTGCGCGCTGGCCGGGGGCGTCGCCGAATCATTGCCGCCGCGCTGGCCGGTCGCGCCGCTCGCGCACCACGCTATGGGCGCGACGGGCGCGACAGCGGATCTGCTCGCGGTCTGCGAGTGGGGGCCGGACGCGGGTGCACTCGCCGCACTGGATCGGGACTGGATAGCCCCGGCGCTGGAGCAATGGCGGGGCGGTGCCTACCGGAGCGCGACGCTGCTGGCCGGGAGCCACGCCGTCGGCCTCGAGCGGGCGCCACTGCAACGGCTGTGGCGCTCGTGGCGCCGGCCGCGGCCCTGGTGGGAGTCCCTGCTGCAATGCTGAACTTCTCCAGGCGCGTGGTGCCGGTGGAGGCCGCGGCTCTGGGCCCAGGCCTGCATCCGGTGCTGCGGCGCGTGTACGCCGCCCGCGGGTTGCGCTCGGCCGAAGAGCTGAACCTCTCGCTCGAGCGCCTGGCGCCGGTGGGCAGTCTCGGCGGCGCGGCCGAGGCGGCCCAGCTCCTGCTCCGTCATCGCGCCGGCCGCGTGCTCGTGGTCGGGGATTTCGATGCCGACGGGGCCACCAGCACGGCGCTCATGCTGCGGGCGATGCGCAGCTGCGGCTTTGCCGCCGTCGATTTCCTGGTGCCCAACCGCTTCGAATACGGCTATGGCCTGACGCCGGAAATCGTCGCGGTCGCCGCCGAGCGCGCGCCGACCCTGATCGTCACGGTGGACAACGGCATCTCCAGTCACGCCGGTGTCGCGGCGGCGCGAGCCCGGGGCATCGACGTGCTGATCACCGATCATCACCTCGCGGGCGCGCAGCTGCCCGAGGCCAACGTGATCGTGAATCCGAATCTGCCCGGCAGCGGTTTCGCCAGCGGGGCCCTGGCCGGCGTCGGTGTGGCCTTCTACGTCTGTGCGGCCCTGCGCCGTGCGCTCGAAACGGCCGGGCTGTTGCCCGCAGGCGCGGCGCCCACCACGGCGCTGCTGGATCTCGTGGCGCTCGGCACGGTGGCCGACGTGGTGCCGCTCGACGCCAACAACCGGGTGCTGGTTGCGCAGGGGATGGCGCGCATTCGCGCCGGGAAGTGCGTGCCGGGCATCGCGGCGCTGCTCGCCGTCGCGCGCCGCGCCGCAGCGGAACTGACGACCGCCGATCTGGGTTTTGCAGTCGCGCCGCGGCTCAACGCGGCCGGGCGGCTCACCGATATGTCCATCGGTATCCGCTGCCTGCTCAGCGACGATGAGGCGGAGGCGCGTGCGCTGGCCGGCGAGCTGGACACGCTCAATGCCCAGCGGCGCGAGATCGAGGCCGGGATGCAGCTCACGGCCCTGGCCGCGGTGCGCGCGCTCGAGAGCCAGGACAGTGCCGCGCAGCGCGCTGGCGTCTGCCTGTTCGACCCCGCCTGGCACCAGGGAATCGTTGGCCTGGTCGCCGGCCGCGTCAAGGAACGGTTGCGCCGGCCGGTGGTCGCCTTTGCGCTGGCCGATGAACGGAATCTGCGCGGCTCGGCCCGTTCGGTGCCCGGCATACACGTTCGCGACGTACTCGAGGCGATCGCCACGCGTGAGCCGGGCCTGCTGGAGAAGTTCGGCGGCCACGCCATGGCCGCCGGCTTGACGCTGCCGCGGGCGGAACTCGATCGCTTCGCCCGTGCCTTCGATGCCGAGGTGCGACGTGCGATGGCGCAGGGCGCGCTGGGAGATGCCATAGAGACGGACGGCGAGCTCAGCGAGGAAGAGATCGCGCTGCCGCTGGCCGAGGCGCTGCGGGCGGGCGGGCCCTGGGGCGCCGGTTTTCCCGAGCCGCTGTTCGACGGGGTATTCGAGCTGCGCGGCAACCCGCGGGTTCTCGCGCAGCGGCATCTGCGCTTCCAGGTCGCGGCCCGGGAAGGGCGCGGCGGCTTCGAAGCCATTGCCTTCAACAGCATCGATCCGCAGCGCCCGGCGGCGCTGCCGCAGGGCAGGGTCAGGCTGATTTACCGGCTGGGCACCAACGACTATCAGGGCGAGCGCCGCCTGCAGCTCGTGGTCGAGCACCTGCTGCCGCCCTGAACCGCAGGGCGCCCGTGTTACGATGAGCGACCACGTGGAGCAGGCGCAGCGATGGAAGTCACACAGCTGAAGCGGACACTCAAAGATCTCGAGGAGCGGGCGCGCTCCTTGAGGGGGTTTCTTTGAGTACGATCGCAAGCGCGAGCGTCTCGAGGAAGTCGCCCTCGAGCTGGAAGACCAGGCCGTCTGGAGCGCCCCCGATCGCGCCCAGGAACTGGGCCGGGAACGCGCTCGCCTGAGCACCGAGCTGGCCGAGATGGATCGCGCCTACGCCAGCGTGCGCGACGCGCTCGAGCTGCTGCAGCTCGCCGAGAGCGAGAACGACGAATCGACCGCCAGCGACATCGAGCGCGACCGGCCCGGGTTCGAGGCGGCCGTGCGCGCGCTGGAGTTCAGGCGGATGTTCCGGGGCGAGATGGATTCCCACAACGCCTTTCTCGACATCCAGGCCGGCGCCGGCGGCACCGAGGCGCAGGACTGGGCGCAGATGCTGTTGCGAATGTACCTGAAGTGGGCGGCAGCGCGCGGCTACAGTGCCGAAGTGATCGATTCGAATCCCGGCGAGGTGGCCGGCTTCAAGTCCGCCACCGTGGAGATCATGGGTGATTACGCCTATGGCTGGCTGCGCACCGAGACCGGCGTGCATCGATTGGTGCGCAAGTCGCCCTTCGATTCCGGCAATCGGCGCCACACCTCTTTCGCCTCGGTGTTCGTCTCTCCGGAAGTCGACGATGACATCGCGATCGAAATCAACCCCGCGGACCTGCGCATGGACGTGTACCGCTCGAGCGGCGCGGGCGGCCAGCACGTCAACAAGACCGAATCGGCCGTGCGCATCACCCACATGCCCAGCGGTATAGTCGTCGCCTGCCAGAACGAGCGCAGCCAGCACAAGAATCGGGCGACGGCCATGAAGATGCTGAAGGCCAAGCTCTACGAGCTCGAGGTCAACAAGCGCAACGCGGCCGCCCGGGTGCTCGAGGATTCGAAGTCGGACGTCAGCTGGGGCAACCAGATCCGCTCCTACGTGCTCGATCAGTCGCGCATCAAGGATCTGCGCACCGGCGTCGAGGTCGGCAACACCGGCGCGGTGCTCGATGGGGATCTGGACCAGTTCATGGAAGCCAGCCTGAAGGCGGGATTGTGACCACCATAGAACCGCCGGGCGCAGCGCCCGAGGAGAACCGGCTGATCGCCGAGCGGCGCGCCAAGCTGGCCGCGCTGCGCGCACAGGGGCCGGCCTATCCGAACCATTTCCGGCGCGATGCGCTGGCCGCCGATCTGCTCAGCACCTACCAGGAGCGCGACGCGGCCTGGCTCGAGGCCAATCCGGTGCGCGTGCGCGTCGGCGGCCGCATGATGTTCAAGCGCCTGATGGGCAAGGCGAGCTTTGCCAAGCTCGCCGACCGGAGTGGTGCGATCCAGCTGTTCCTGCAGGAGGAGACCCTGGGCGCCAGCTACGAAGCGTTCAAGAGCTACGACGTCGGCGACATCGTGGGCGCGGTGGGTCCGCTGTTCCGCACCCGCACCGGCGAGCTCACGGTGCGCGTGAGCGGCCTGCAGCTGCTGGTCAAGTCACTCCGTCCGCTGCCCGACAAGTGGCACGGGCTCGCGGACACGGAAACACGCTACCGGCAGCGCTATGTGGATCTGGTGATGAACGAGGCCAGCCGCGCGGTGTTCCGCACGCGCAGCGCCATAGTCCGCTACCTGCGCGATGCGCTCGAGGCGCTCGACTTCCTCGAGGTCGAGACGCCCATGATGCAGCCCATTCCCGGTGGTGCGGCGGCACGCCCCTTCGTCACCCACCACAACGCGCTCGACCAGACCATGTACCTGCGCATCGCCCCCGAGCTCTATCTCAAGCGCCTCATCGTCGGCGGGCTCGAGCGCGTGTACGAGATCAACCGCAATTTCCGCAACGAGGGCCTGTCGACCCAGCACAATCCGGAGTTCACGATGCTCGAGCTGTACTGGGCGTACAGCGACTATCGGGAGCTCATGGAACTCGTCGAGCGCCTGCTGCAGGGCCTGTGCGACGCCCTGCTCGGCTCGCGCGCGCTGCGCTACCAGGGCCGCGACTACGACCTGTCGCGGCCGTTCCGGCGTGCCACGGTCGAGGAGCTGATCGGCGAGCACAATCCCGAGCTCGATCGGAGCCGCCTGCGGGAGCTGCCTTACCTGCGCGCCGCCTGCGACCGGCTCGGGCTCGGCTACAAGCCGGCCGACGGCGCCGGCAAGCTGCAGATCGAGATCTTCGGCAAGACCGCCGAGCACGCGCTGCTCGATCCCACCTTCGTGTGCGCCTATCCGACCGAAGTCTCGCCGCTCTCGCGCGCCAGCGACGCGGATGCCTTCCTGACCGATCGCTTTGAACTGTTCATCGCCGGCCGCGAACTGGCCAATGGCTTCTCGGAGCTCAATGATCCTGAGGACCAGGCGGCGCGCTTCCGCGCGCAGGTCCAGCGCCTCGAGGCGGGCGACGACGAGGCGATGCACTACGACGCCGACTATATCCGGGCGCTCGAGTACGGCATGCCGCCCACCGCAGGCCTCGGGGTCGGAGTCGACCGGCTGGTGATGCTGCTGACCGACTCGGCCTCGATCCGCGACGTGCTGCTGTTTCCACAGTTGCGGCCGGAATCCTGAGGGCCCTCCCGGTGGTTACGGGCTCAGCGAGCCAGGCGCCGCGCGCCACACGCCCGATCGGCGTGTTCGATTCCGGCGTCGGCGGGCTCACGGTGTTGCGGGCCTTGCGCGCGGCGCTGCCGGCGGAGAGCTTTCTGTACCTCGGCGATACCGCGCGCCTGCCCTACGGCACCAAGAGCGAGCACACGGTCGTGCGCTACGCGCTGCAGGCGGCGGATGAACTGGTCGAGCGCGACATCAAGTGCCTGGTCATCGCCTGCAATACGGCTTCCGCCGCCGCGCTGCCGGCTTTGCAGGAGCGCTACGCCGGACTGCCCGTGATCGGGGTGATCGAGCCCGGCGCCCGCGCTGCCTGCGCCGGCTCGGTGAGCGGACGCATCGCCGTGCTGGGCACCGAGAGTACCGTCCGGGGCGGTGCCTACATGCGCTCGATCCTGCATCTCCGGCCTGACGCACAGGTCGTGAGCGTCGCCTGCTCCCTGTTCGTTGCCCTGGCCGAGGAGGGCTGGATCGACGGGGATGTCGCCACGGCCGCCGCCGCACGCTATCTGAGCCCGCTGCGTGCCGCCGGGCGGGCCGCGCCCGATATGGTGGTGCTGGCGTGCACGCATTTTCCGGTGCTCGAGGCGGTCATCGCCGCGGCCGTGGGGCCGGGCATGAACATCGTCGATTCCGCCGCGACGACGGCGGCGGCGGTGCGCACGGAACTGGAGCGGTCCGCCCTGCTGCGGGCCGAGGCGACGATCGGGGCGGCACCCGAGCCCGCCCGGTTCCTGGCCACGGACGGAGCAGCACGGTTTGCCGCGGTGGGCAGCCGCTTTCTTGGCGAGGCGATCGCCGCCGAAGCAGTCGAACTGATCGACCTCTGAAGCCTTGCGCGGTGAACCCTGGCGGCGGCCTCGAGCCGCAGCGGGGGCTGTCAGTGGGCGGCGGGCTTGCGGAAGCGCAGCATGAACTGGTCGGTATGACCGCGGATGGCCGGGTCGAACACGCCGGCCGTGCGCGGATCGCCGCCATTACGCAGCGCGTCGCTTTCAGCGTCCAGCACAAACCCGGCCGCGGCGACTTCACGCCGCACGTCTGCCTGATCAATGCGATGCAGTGAATTGCGATCGGCCGAAGGCGGGGTTCCGGCAACGGCCGAGTGATCGATGATGACGTACACGCCGCCCGGCTTCAGCGCGGCAAAGGCGGCGCGGTTGATCTGGTCCACGTCACCGAAGCCGTAGTAGGTGATGTGGAAGTCATGATAATTCTGCGCGGTGAACACCACGTCGAGCGGCTCTGGAAAGCTCAGGGCCGTGAACTCCGTACGCACCACCGTCACGTTCGGATACTGCGCGGCGACCGCGAGCGCCGATTTTTCCCAGGCGGCGACGGTGGCATCAGGGCGGACCACCGCGTACACGCGGCCCTGCTCGCCGACGGCGATCGCCAGCAGGCGCGTGAAGTAGCCTCCTGCGGGCAGCAGTTCGCCCACACGCGCGCCCGGCCGGGCGCCGGCGAAGGCGAGGGTCTCGGCGGCGTGGCGCGCGTCATCGCGCGCGGTGTCCGCCGGAGGACGGCGCGTGTCCGACAGGGCGGCCAGAATGGCGGGAGACTGGCGGGTGAGCGGCGCGGTGGCCGGTGCCACCGGGGCGGCACGCTGGCCGGCACAGGCGCTGAGCGCCAGAGCCGCAGCGAGCGGCAGCAATGACTTGCGCATGGGCGATCTCCCCTCGGTCGGGCAGTTCGGTCTCGGATTGTGCAACATTGCCCGGGCAGCCGCCATTGCGACATCATTAGCCGCAATTCAGCATGGCGAGGGACCCGACCGATGAGCAGGCTACGCGTTCAGAGCTTCGCCCTGTCACTGGACGGCTACGGCGCAGGTCCCAATCAGGACGTCGATCATCCGCTGGGTGTAGGCGGCCGGGCCCTGCACGAGTGGGCGTTCGCCACGCGCACGTTTCAGAAGATGTTCGGTGGCGACGGGGGGAGCACGGGCATCGACGAGGATTTCGCCGCGGCCGGATTTGCCAATGTCGGCGCCTGGATCCTGGGGCGCAACATGTTCGGGCCCATACGGGGGCCCTGGCCCGATGAGGCCTGGAAGGGCTGGTGGGGCGACAACCCGCCCTATCACGTCCCGGTCTTCGTGCTGACCCACCATCCGCGCGCGACGATCACGATGAAGGGCGGCACGAGTTTTCATTTCGTGACGGATGGCATTCAGGCCGCGCTGAAGCGCGCCACCGAGGCCGCCGACGGGCGCGACGTCAGGCTGGGCGGTGGGGTCGCGACGATCCAGCAATACCTGCGCGCCGGACTCATCGATGAGCTGCACCTGGCCATCGCTCCCGTCCTGCTCGGGTCCGGCGAGCGCCTGTTCGCCGATCTCGACGCGCTGAGGCTGGGGTATGGCTGCATCCGGCAGGTTCCGGCGCCGAGCGTCATGCATGTCGTGCTAGCGAGGTCGACATAAACTCATGAGGGGGCGGAGCTGCAGCATGCACGGGCGCTCGATCAGAAGCTGCGCCTGCTGATTGACCGCGCGCGGCGTCGCTCGCAGGATCGGCCGCGCTGCAAGGGCCCGCGGAGCGCGGGGCGAGCTCGGGTCGAGCCTCGCGTTGATCCTCGGCAACAAACTCAACCAGTCAAGGGGTCATCTATGTTCAGGAGATCTTGTTTAGCCGCCTGTGCGGCGACGGCAGGTCTCGCACTGGGAAGCACGGTGGCGATGGCCGACGACCACGCGTACACGGAAGGCCCGGTCGTCAACGTGGCGGCGATCCGCACGGAGCCCGGCAAGTTCGACGACTACATGAAGTGGGTCGACACGGTCTGGAAAGCCAGGCAGGAAGCCGCCAAGAAGATGGGCGATGTCCTCAGTTACAAGGTGGTGACGGTGGAGACGCGCGGCGAGAACGATCCGGATCTGTACCGGGTGGTCAATTACAAGAACTGGGCGACGCAGGACGCGGCGGTCGCCAAGGGCGACGCCATATCCAGGGAGACAGAAGGCAGCGTGGAGGCGGCCAACAAGAGCAGCATCGACCGCGGCAAGATTCGCCGCATACTGGGCTCCTGGACGGGCCAGGAACTGCTGCTGAAGTAACGCCGAAGGCCGCTCAATGCGGGCCGAAAAGCCGGGCCCTTGCCCGGCTTTTTGTGGTGCGCTCTCGTTAGACGTTTAGGCAGGGTTCTCCAGCGTGAAGCGCTCGCTCTCGTCCTCGTAGGCGAAGACCTCGGCGTAGCGTCCCCAGCCGATGATCGCGCGGAGCGTCTGCTCGGCGTCGATTTCAGTCATGAAATCTTCCAGCTCGTCGATGAAGCGGCTCCTCCGGGCGACATGGGAAGTGCGCTCGTCGAGCACCCGGCGCACATGGGCAGCGAGCGGCACGTAGGTCAGGAGCTGGCGCGCGAAGATGCGCTTGCGTTCGTCCTGGGCGGCGTTGGCGAAGGCAATCCCTGCCTCGGTCAGCTTCAGGTCGCCGCCCTCGAGTTCGGCAAAGCGCAGCATCTGCAGCGTCTCGGCGACCGGGAACAGTTCGTCGATCTCCATCTGCAGGTCGGTGGCGATCTTGGGCAGGTCGGCCTTGCCGTTGAAAGGTTCGGCGGCGACCGCCTCGAGCAGCCCGGACAGCTCGTTGGACGAGATGTGCGGCAGGACGCTGCCGATGCCCTGGCCGGGGAAGAATTCGGTGCGCACGTCGGCGCGCACGCCGCGCGTGCGCGCGGTCATCTCGACGTAGATCCGTTCCACCAGCTCCCGAAACAGGGGATCGAGCCGATTGCGGGGTTGCGGCAGGGTCACTTCGATGGCGGAAAGCACCCGGCCCGGATTGCTGCCGAACACCAGCACCCGATCGCACATCAGCACGGCTTCCTCGATATTGTGGGTCACCAGGATGACCCCCTTGATCGGCATGCGCCCTTCTGACCACAGATCGAGGAAATCGGTGCGCAGGGTCTCCGCGGTGAGCACGTCGAGGGCGGAGAAGGGCTCGTCCATCAGCAGGATGTTGGGGTGCACGACCAGCGCGCGTGCGAAGCCGACCCGCTGGCGCATGCCCCCGGAAAGCTCGCGCGGATAGGCGGATTCGAAGCCGTCGAGGCCGATGAGGTCGATGGCGGCGAGGGTGCGGCGGCGGATCTCGGCGCGCGGCAGGCGCTGCGCCTCCAGGCCCAGGGCCACGTTTTCGTAGACCGTGAGCCAGGGGAACAGCGCGAAGCTCTGGAACACCATGGAAATGCCCGCCGCGGGGCCGTCCACGGGTACGCCCAGGTAATTGCAGCGGCCGCGGCTCGGCGCCGCCAAGCCGGCAATCAGGCGCAGCAGAGTGGACTTGCCCGATCCGGAGCGGCCCAGCAGGCCGATGATCTGGCCCTCGAACAGCTGCAGGTTCACGTCGTCGAGTACCAGCAGCTCCTGCCCGTCCGGTTTGTCGAAGGACTTCGCGATGGCATCGACCTGCAGCAGAGGCACGGCGTTCATGGGCAGACTCCGGAAAGATCAGGTCAGGCGATAGCGGCGTTCCGCGTGGTAGTACAGCGGGCGCCAGAACAGGCGGTTGATGGCGACCACGAACAGGCACATCGTAGCGATCCCGAGCACGATGCGGTGAAAATCGCCGGCCGCGGTGGCGTCCGCGATGTAGGCCCCGAGACCGTGGGCGCGCACCTTCGTGCTGCCCCAGCTCGCCAGTTCCGCGACGATGGCGGCGTTCCAGGAACCGCCCGAGGCCGTGATCGCGCCGGTCACGAAGTAGGGCATGACTCCGGGCAGGGCCACGCGCCGCCACCACAGCCAGCCACCCACGCGCAGGTTCTGCGCGGCCCGGCGCAGCTCGGAGGGCATGGCGGAGGCCCCGGCGATCACGTTGAACAGGATGTACCACTGCGTGCCGAGAATCATCAGCGGGCTCAGCCATATATCCGGATCCAGCTGCCAGGCCACGATGGCGTACACGGCCAGCGGAAACAGCAGGTTCGCCGGGAAGGCGGCGAGAAACTGCGCCAGGGGCTGCACCCATTGGGCCACGCGCGGGCGCATCCCGATCCAGACACCGAGCGGCACCCACAGCAGGCTCGCCAGCACGATCAGCACCACGACACGCACCATGGTCAGAAGCCCGAGCAGGCCCACCGTCCGCAGTTCGGACAGCTGCGTCTGTGCGAATAGGGTCTGGGACAGCTTGCGCAGGGCGAGCGCGACCACCGCCAGCAGCAGCGCCGGCCACAACAGTTCCCAGCCGCGCCAGCGCGCGGCCGGCTTCTTCGCGGCCTCCGCGCGCAGGACCGGATGCGGTGCGCTCGCCCAACTGGTCCAGCGCACCGCACTGTAGAACAGCACCGTCAGGCCACTGATCAGGCGGGAGCGGCGCATCATCGTCAGTGCCCAGGATGATGGCGGTTCCAGCCCCGGTTCCTGCTCGACGCGAAACCGGTCGACCCAGCCGACCAGCGGCCGGAACAGCAGCTGGTCGTAGACCAGGATCACCAGGGCCATGGTGGCGATGGCCCAGCCAATGGCGTGGAGATTGCGCTGCTGGATCGCCAGCGCAATGTAGGAGCCGATGCCGGGCAGGGCCACGGAGGTGTGACCGACGCTGATCGATTCGGAAGCGACCACGAAAAACCAGCCGCCCGACATCGACATCATCATGTTCCAGACCAGCGCGGGCAGCCCGAAAGGCACCTCGAGCTGCCAGAAGCGCATCCAGGGCGTGAGGTGAAAGCTGTCGGCCGCTTCGCTGAGCTCCGTCGGCACGGTGCGCAGCGACTGGTAGAAGCTGAACGCCATGTTCCAGGCCTGGCTGGTGAAGATGGCAAAAATCGCGGCGAACTCGGCGCCCAGCACGCGCCCCGGCACCAGCGACATGAAGAACACGACGGTGATGGAAATGAAGCCCAGGATGGGCACCGACTGCAGGATATCGAGCAGCGGGATGAGCAGCTTCGCCGCCCGCGCACTCTTGGCCGCCCAGGTGGCGTAACTGAGCGTGAAGAGCAGGGACAGCGCCATGGCCGCGAACATGCGCAGCGTGGTGCGCGCGGCGTACACGGGCAGGTGCACGGGAGCGAGCGACAGCGGCGTGAGGTCCAGTTGCGAGAGCGGCGCCAGCAGCCCGCGGCTGGCCTCCGCCAGGAAGGCCACCAGTCCCAGCGCCACGATCAGCGCCAGCGCGTCCCAGCGCGTGGCGAAATCGCGGATGAAGGCAAAGGGGTGATCGCGGATCGCTCGCTGCATGAGAGGCCGGTCCGGCTGGTTTATAGTGGCGCGGAGTATACGGGTTCACTCCGGAGTGATCGGAAGAAAAAGGCCATGACCAGCGACATGCAGGGGCCGAAGCCGCCGCACACCCACCAGTTCGATGAGGTGAACCCCCTCGCCGAGCGGCGTACCCGCTGGGTCGTAGCGCTTACCGCGATCACCATGGTGGTCGAGCTCCTGGCCGGCTGGAAGTTCAATTCGATGGCGCTGCTCGCGGACGGGTGGCACATGAGCTCGCATGTGATCGCCCTGGGGCTGTCCGTCGCGGCGTACGCATTCGCACGCCGGCTTCGCGATGACGACCGCTTCGCCTTTGGCACCTGGAAGGTCGAGGTGCTGGGCGCGTACACGAGCGCGCTCATGCTAATCGCTGTCGCGCTCTTCATGGTTTACGAATGCGTTACACGACTGCTCCATCCCGGACCCATCGCCTACAACCAGGCCCTGGCCGTGGCCGGGCTGGGATTACTGGTCAATCTTGCCTCCGCCTGGATGCTCGCGGGGGCGGCGCGCGGGCGGCATCACGATCACGCGCATGCCCGGGCGCACGCGCCGGGCCCGGCGCACCACCACAGCGGTTCCGACCTGAACCTGCGCTCAGCCTATGTGCACGTGGCCGCTGATGCCGCAACCTCGGTGCTGGCCATAGGAGCCCTGGCGGGGGCCAAGTACCTGCTGATCCCCTGGCTCGATGCAGCCGTAGGCTTGTTTGGTTCCGGACTGGTCGCGGCCTGGGCGATCGCGCTGTTGCGCTCCACGGGCCGGAGCCTGCTCGACGCCGAGATGGACGCGCCGGTGGTGGCGGAAATCCGCCAGACGTTGCGCGACTCGCCGCTCCCCGCCGCAGTGGACGACCTGCACGTGTGGAGGGTCGGGAAGGGCCGGTATGCCTGCCTGCTCAGCGTCACCACGGCGACCTCCGCGACGCCCGAGTATTTCCGTTCGCTGCTGCAGGCCCACGAGGAGATCGTCCACGTGACCGTGGAAGTGAATCCTGCGATTGTTAGGCGGCCCTGATTTGGGCTATTGTCGCGGGTAGAAGAAGCCGCCGGCTTCGCCCATCACCAACAGCTTCAAGGGGACCGACATGGCTCAGCCCAGCTATCACGGGCGGTTCATTTGGCAGGAACTGCTCGCCAACGATCCGGAGGCCGTCACCGGCTTCTACTGCCGGCTATTTTCCTGGCAGGCGCGGCCCATGAGTCCGGGTTCGCCCTATACAATTTTCTCCGCCGGTGACGGCGTGCCCCTGGCGGGCGCGATGCGCCTGTCGGATGAGGCGCGCTCCATGGGCGCCAAGGCCCAATGGCTGGGCTATATCGGCAGCGGCGACGTGGATGCGACGGTGGCCAAAGCGCTCGCTTTGGGCGCGTGGACGCTGAAGCCGGCCGAGGACGTCGCGGGCGTGGGTCGTGCCGCCGTGCTGATCGATCCGCAGGGCGTGCGATTCGGGGTGTACCGGCCGGCAGCGACTGCGAGTGCGGCGACGGCCAGCGCCTTCGACTGGAACGAGCTGGCGACGCGCGACCGGGAACCCGCATTCGGGTTTTACCGGCAGCTGTTTGGCTGGATTGCCAAGCCTCCAATGGATATGGGGGGCGGCATGACGTACCAGACCTTTGGCCTGGGAGGTCCGGATATCGGCGGCATCTACACCATTCCGGCGGGCAATCCGATGGCTCCCTCGTGGCTGCCCTATATGCACCACGCCAGCGCGGACAAGGTGGCGCTGGCCGCCGTCGCCGGTGGCGGCAAGGTGGGCAACGGTCCGATGGACGTGCCGGGAGGCGGCCGCATCGTGCAGCTGCTGGACCCGCAGGGCGTGATGTTCGCCGCCCACTCAATGCCGGCCGCGATGGCTAAACCCGCGGAGGCCAAGCCGGCTGCAGCGAAACCCGCGGCAAAAGCCATGCCCAAGGCGAAGCCGAAACCCAAGGCGAAGGCGAAGGCCAAAGCGAAACCGAAAGCCAGAGCGAAGCCCAAGGCGAAGGCGAAGGCGAAGGCGAAGGCGAAGGCCAGAGCCAAGCCGAAAGCCAGGGCGAAGCCGCGGTCAAAGGCAAAAGCCAGGAAGGCGAAGGGGCCGGCGCGTGGCCGCCGGCCAGCGCGCCGGGCCGGCCGCAAGCCCGCGCGGAAGAAGTAGCGTTCGGCTAGATCAGTCGCATCGACAGATCGACGGCCTGCACATGCTTGGTGAGGCCGCCGATCGAGATGAAGTCCACGCCCGTGGCGGCAATGGCCGCGATCTGCTCGAGGCTCACTCCGCCTGAGGCTTCGAGTTTCGCCGCCTGTGGTGCCGCGCGATTGAGCTTTACCGCCTCGCGCATGGCGGCGGGCGGAAAATCGTCGAGCATGATGACGTCGCAGCGGGCGGCCAGGGCGGCGGCGACTTCCTCCAGATCCTCGGTCTCGACCTCCACGGACAGGCCGGGCGAGAGCCGGCGTGCGTTGCGCACGGCCGCCTCGATGGATCCGGCGGCGGCGATGTGGTTCTCCTTGATCAGCACGCCATCGTAGAGCCCGAGGCGGTGGTTCTGCCCGCCGCCGCAGCGCACCGCGTACTTCTGGGCCGTGCGCAATCCAGGCAGCGTCTTGCGCGTGTCGAGCACGCGGCAGCCGCTGCCGGCCACGGCCGCCACGTAGCGCGCCGTAACGGTGGCCGTGCCGGACAAGAGCTGCAGGAAATTCAGCGCCGTGCGTTCACCGGTCAGCAGCGCACGCGCCCGGCCCTCCAGCTCGCACAGCACCGTGCCCGGTGCCACCGTGGCGCCATCGCGCCGCTGCCAAAGAACCTGTACCCCGGGGTCGAGCTGGCGAAAGGTCGCATCGAACCAGGCCGTGCCGCAGATCACCGCCGCATCCCGGCACAGCACTCGCGCACGCGCCTGCGCCTCCGCGTCGATCAGCTTCGCCGTAACATCGCCTGAGCCGACGTCCTCTCGCAGAGCGCGGGACACCTGCTCGGGCAGGTCACCAGGCAGCGCGCCCGCCGATTCCTGCGGCGTGACGGCGATCGTCAGAAGGGCAGGCCGTGGGCCGCCGAGGCCATGCACAGGAGCATTGGAATCGAGAGCACGAAATTCGTGCGCGAGGCCAGCGCCGCCACCTTGCGGGCGCGCGCCTTCTCATCGTCCGTGGCGGGCACAAGACCCAGAATCTTCTTCTGGTTGGGCCAGATCAGCACCCAGACGTTGAACAGCATGATCGTGCCCAGCCAGGCACCGATCCCGATGACCATCCCATAATAATCTTCGCCGAAGTGCCCGAAGGTGAAGGCGTTGAGAAAGTTGGCGCCTCGGCCCAGGTACCAGGCGCCCGTAAACCAGGTGGCCACCGCGGCCCAGCGAAACCAGAACAGGGCGCGCGGTGCGACGTACTTCGTGATCCCGGCGCCCCCAGGTCCGCCCTTGTCGGCGGCCGCCGCCGCGAGGGCCGGAGTCTGCGCGACGTTGAAGTAATACAGCAGGCCGATCCACATCACGCCGGACATCACGTGCAGCCAGCGCGCCAGGCCCAGCTCGTGAAAAGTGGTGGGCGGTATCGCAAAGGCGATGACCAGCGCGATGATCACGCCCGTGATGATCGCGCCGCGCACGGAATTCAGTGGGTTCATGGGCAGGCCTCGCTAAGTCGTTGTTTTGATTGATGTGCAGCTTGTGCAGCGAGTTTGAAGAATAGGCCACCGCCCCCCATAATTCAACGTGAGTCTGGCAGGAGTCATCATGCGCGGCCTGGGCTTCGCCGCGGCGACGGCCGCGGCAGTGCTGTTGCTCGCGGGCTGCGTCGCGGCAGTCATCGGCAACTCGCCCTACAGCGGTACGGCCGCCGATACGCGCGCCCGGAGCGCCCCCGGCGCGCAAACCGCCGGCGCGGATGCTGCACTCGCGGGCAGGCTGCGGTCGCGCTTCGCCGCCGATCCGGTACTGCGCAGCGAGCTCATTGACGTGAGCGCGCTGGCCGGCACGGTGACGCTGAGCGGTGTGGTGACCTCGAGCGCGGCGCGCAGCGGCGCCGAGCGGCTGGTGCGCGCGGTCGCCGGAGTGAAGACAGTGAACAATCTACTGAAGGTGCAATAGCAATGGATGTCGCAGAACGGATTCGCAAGGAACTGGGGACGGCCCCCGTGGTGCTGTTCATGAAAGGGACGCCCGACTTTCCGCAATGCGGATTTTCCGCGCAGACCGTCGGCGCGCTGCGCAAGCTCGGGGCGCAATTCCACGCGGTCAATATTTTCGATGACGCAGAGATGCGGGAAGCGCTCAAGCAGCACTCGAACTGGCCCACCTACCCGCAGCTCTTTGTTCAAGGCGAGCTGGTCGGGGGCTGCGACATCGCCATGGAGATGTACCGGAACGGCGAGCTGCAGAGCCTGCTGGCATCCGCAGGCGCTCTCGGCGCCGCCAAGGCCACGGCCTGATCTGACTGGGAATCTGTGCGCCGGACCGGCGAGGCGCCCTGCCCAAGGCACCTGCTTCGCTGGCTCTATTTCTGGCTGGCAACCGTTACATGTAACGGTTGATTCAGAAAGGACATCACCGACGCCGGGCTGGTACGCCTGGTAGCCCCGTGCCGGGCTTCCGCTCCCAGGCGTCGTCTCTTAGGCCTCGTCCACGACGTCGGTCCCGCCGTCCGTCGCGGAGCCCGGGCTATCGTGCCATCCCAGCGTACGCGCACGGTTTTCCGCCCACTGAAAGCTCCCCGCCAGTTCATTGCAGATCGTGCAGAACAGCTCGGCGGTGCGCTCGGCGTCGTAGGTGGCCGAGTGCGCCGAGGCGGTGTCCCAGCCCAGGCCGGCAATGGTTGCCGCCTTGGCCAGCACCGTCTGCCCGAAGGCGGCGCCGGCGAGCGTCGCGGTATCGAAGCTGGAGAACGGGTGGAACGGGCAGCGTTTCACGGCGCTGCGTTCCACCGCGGCGTTCAGAAAGGACAGATCGAACCAGGCATTGTGGCCGACGAGAATGGCGCGCTTGCAGCCCGCGCTCTGCATGCCGGCGCGCACTTCCTTGAAGATGCGCTGCAGGGCCTCGCGCTCATCGAGCGCCGGGCGCAGCGGATGCCAGGGATCGATCTTGTTCACCTGCAGTGACGCGGCGTCGATGTTGGACCCTTCGAAGGGCTTCACGTGATAGGAATGCGTCGGCCCGCGCACCAGGTGGCCGGAGTCGTCGAGCTCGATCATCACGGCGGCAATCTGCAGCAACGCATCGCGCTGGCAGTTGAATCCTCCGGTTTCCACGTCGACCACCACGGGCAGAAAGCCGCGAAAGCGCCGCGCCATGCGGCCGGCACGCTGGTCGGTGTTCATGCCCGCAGTCCCCAGCTGACGCGTTCGGCGGCGCGCAGGGGCACCAGCTCCGCGGTCCCGAAGGGGTAACTGGCAGGCGGCGCCCAGTCGCGCCGCTGCAGTGTCAGCGTGCCGCCATTGCGCGGCAGGCCGTAAAAGTCGGCGCCGAAGCTGGCGGCGAAGTCCTCGAGCCGCGGCAGCATTCCGGCCTGGTCAAAGACCTCGGCATACAGTTCGATGGCCGCGTGCGCAGTAAAAACCCCGGCGCAGCCGCAAGCACTCTCCTTGGCATTGCGCGCGTGCGGTGCGCTGTCGGTGCCCAGGAAGAAGCGCCGGTCGCCCCTGGCGATCACCGCCAGCAGTGCCTGCCGGTCGCTCTCGCGCTTGAGCACCGGCAGGCAAAACAGGTGCGGGCGGATGCCGCCCTGGAAGAGCGCATTGCGGTTGAGCAGCAGGTGCTGTGGCGTGACCGTCGCGGCCATCCCCGCCGGCGCGCTGCATACGTATTCGACGGCCGCACGCGTCGTCACATGTTCGAATACGACGCGCAGTTGCGGGCAGCGTCGACGGAGCGGGACCAGCACATCGTCAATGAAGCGCGCTTCGCGGTCATAGATATCGACATCGGCCGCGGTGACTTCGCCGTGGACCTGCAGCGGCAGGCCGCGTTCGCTCATGCGCTCGAGAGTGGCGTCGAGGCGGCGGATATCGGTCACGCCGGATTCCGCGTGAGTCGTCGCTCCGGCCGGATAGAGCTTGCAGCCGGAGATGGCCCGGGAAGCGGCGGCGCGGTCGACCTCTTCCGGCGTCGTGGCGTCAGTGAGGTAGAGGCTCATCAGCGGCGTGAACTCCACACCGGCGGGGAGCGCGTCGAGGATCCGCTGCCGGTAGGCGAGTACCGCTGCGGTGGTCGTCACCGGCGGATTCAGATTGGGCATGACCATGGCGCGCGCGAAGCGCTGCGCGGTGAAGGGCAGGACGGCCCTGAGGCTGTCGCCGTCGCGCAGGTGCAGGTGCCAGTCGTCGGGACGGCGTATCGTCAGTTCTTGCATGGTGACCTGAGTTTGCCTGCGTGCCAGCCTATTATGCGGATCATCCGGCCTCGCCGGCGGGGCAGAAAAGAACCTCGGGCTCGAGTCCGGGGTTCATCGTAACACAGCGTCCTACAAGGTATTTTCATTAGCCATGAGCCAAGTCACCGCAGCGGGCGATCTCGATCCGGTCGAAACTCGCGAATGGCTCGAGTCGATCGATTCGGTCCTGAGTGCCGCCGGACCGGAGCGTGCGCATTTTCTGATCGACCGCATGGTCGAGCACGCCCGACGCTCCGGGGCCTACCTGCCGTACAGTCCCAACACCGCGTACGTCAATACGATTGCGGTGGGCAAGCAGCCGCTGTATCCGGGCAATCGGGAACTCGAGCGGCGCATCGAAGCCTGGATCCGCTGGAACGCGATGGCGATGGTGGTCCAGGCCAATCGCAAGTCCACCGAGTATGGCGGGCACATCGCCAGCTACGCTTCCTCGGCGACGCTTTACGAAGTCGGCTTCAATCATTTCTGGCGGGCGCCCTCCGCGCAGCATCCGGGCGATCTGGTGTTCCTGCAGGGACACTCCTCGCCCGGCATCTACGCGCGCTCCTATCTGGAAGGCCGCTTCAGCGAGGAGCAGCTGCGCCACTTCCGCCAGGAAGTCGACGGCGGCGGGCTGAGTTCCTATCCGCATCCGTGGTTGATGCCTGATTACTGGCAGTTTCCCACCGTCTCGATGGGCCTGGGGCCCATGATGGCGATTTACCAGGCGCGCTTCATCCGCTATCTGGAGCATCGCGGCCTGGTGCCGCCGTCTGACCGCAAGGTCTGGGCCTTCTGCGGCGATGGCGAGATGGACGAGCCGGAGTCGATGGGCGCCCTGACCATGCCGGTGCGCGAGAAACTCGACAACCTGGTGTTCGTGGTCAACTGCAATCTGCAGCGGCTCGATGGGCCCGTGCGCGGCAACGGCAAGATCATCCAGGAGCTGGAAGCCGCGTTCCTGGGTGCTGGCTGGAACGTGATCAAGGTCATCTGGGGTTCACGCTGGGATCCGCTGCTGGCGCGTGACACCGACGGTCTGCTGCGCCAGGTGATGGAGCAGTGCGTCGACGGGGAGTATCAGAACTTCAAGGCCAAGGGCGGGGCCTACACGCGCGAGCATTTCTTTGGCAAGAACCCCCTGCTCAAGGAAATGGTCGCCAATATGTCCGACGAGGACATCTGGCGGCTCAATCGCGGCGGACACGACGCCGGCAAGGTGTACGCGGCCTACAGCGCGGCGGTGAAATTCGCGGGCCAGCCTACCGTCATACTCGCCAAGACCGTCAAGGGCTATGGCCTGGGGAAGGCCGCCGAGGGCCAGATGGTCGCGCACCAGCAGAAGAAGCTCGACGACGCAGCGCTGCGTGAACTGCGCGACCGCTTCAATATTCCGGTGGCGGACGAGGACATCGCCAAGCTGCCGTTCCGCAAGCCGGCCGCTGACAGCGAGGAGATGCGGTACCTGCAGGAGCGGCGCAAGGCGCTGGGCGGCTACCTGCCGCAGCGCAGTCCGAGCAAGCTGCAACTGGCGGTTCCGGAGCTGGCCGCCTTCCAGGCGATACTGGAGGGCACCGGCGAGCGCGAAATCTCCACCACCATGGCCTTCGTGCGCATCCTGGGCGTGCTGCTCAAGGACAGGAACATCGGCCGGCACGTGGTGCCCATCGTGCCCGACGAAGCACGCACCTTCGGCATGGAGGGTCTGTTCCGCCAGATCGGCATCTATTCCTCCATGGGGCAGCTCTACACGCCGCAGGATGCCGATCAGCTGATGTCCTACCGGGAGGACAAGCAGGGGCAGATGCTCGAAGAGGGCATCAACGAGGCCGGCTCGGTCTGCTCGTGGATCGCTGCCGCGACCTCCTACGCGAATCTCGGCGTGCCGATGGTGCCTTTTTACATCTACTACTCCATGTTCGGTTTTCAGCGCGTCGGGGATTTCATCTGGGCGGCGGGGGACATGCGCGCCCGCGGTTTCCTCATGGGCGGCACGGCGGGGCGCACCACGCTCGCCGGGGAAGGGCTGCAGCACCAGGATGGGCACAGCCAGCTGCTGGCCACCACGGTGCCGAACTGCCGCGCCTACGAGCTGGCCGTCATTATTCAGCACGGCATGCAGCGCATGTACGTGGAGGGCGAGGGGGTGTTCTATTACATCTCGGTGATGAACGAGAACTACGCCCAACCGGCGCTGCCGCCGGGAGCGGAAGCGGGCATCGTGCGCGGCGGTTACCGCCTGCGCAGCGGTGCCAAGGGCAAGGTGCGCAGCGTGCTGCTGGGGAGCGGTACCATCCTGCGTGAAGTGATTGCGGCGGCAGACCTCCTTGAGACAAAGTTCAAGATCCCGGCCGATGTCTATTCCATCACCAGTTTCAGTGAACTGCGCCGCGAGGCACTGGCGTGCGAGCGCTGGAACCTGCTGCACCCGGCCGATCCGCCGCGCGTTTCCTACGTGCAGGAGTTGCTCAAGTCCCAGCAGTCGCCGATCGTGGCCGCCACCGATTACATGCGCACCGTGCCCGATCAGATCCGCCAGTGGCTCCCGGGCACCTACGTCACGCTCGGCACCGATGGCTTCGGCCGCTCCGATGCGCGCGCGCCGCTGCGGCGGCATTTCGAGGTCGACCGCAATTTCATCGCCCTGGCCGCTCTCAAGTCCCTGGCGGACGCGGACCAGATCGATCGCCGCACGGTGATTGACGCCGTGAAGCAGCTGGGCATCGACGTGGCGAAGCCAGATCCCTTCACCAGTTAACCGCTTCGCAGGAGTCCGCTTGGCCTCGCGTGAAATTCAGGTGCCTGATCTGGGCGGATTCAAGGACGTCGCCATCATCGACGTGCTCGTCAAGCCGGGCGATCGCGTCGAACTCGACACTCCGATGCTGACCCTGGAGACCGAAAAGGCGACGATGGACGTGCCGTCTCCGGTTGCCGGCGTGATCGAGCGGCTCCTGGTGCAGAAGGGCGGACTCGTCTCCATGGGCACCCCCTTGGCCGTACTGACCGTCGCCGACACGGCGGCGGCGCCAGCTCCGGCAGCGGCGGCGCCGGTTGCGGCGGCGCCCGTTGCGGCAGCGGCGGTCCCGGCAGCGGTGCCGGTCGTTCCCGCAGCGGCGGCGCTCGCTCCGCCGGGACTGGTCAACGAAGCCGGGTTTGCCGCTGCCCACGCCAGTCCGGGCGTGCGCCGATTTGCGCGCGAGCTGGGTGTCGATCTGTCGCGGGTGCGCGGCAGCGGCCAGAAGGCCCGCATCCTGGAAGCGGACATCAAGGCCTATGTGAAGAGCCTGATCGGAGCGGGTGCGGCCGCGGGGGCCGCCGGGGCGGCCGCGCCGGCCGGCGGTGGTTTGCCGCGCGTCGTAGTGCCCGATTTTGCCCAGTTCGGTGCCATCGAGGTCAAGCCGCTGGGGCGCATCAAGCGGATCTCAGGCCCGCGCCTGCATGCCAGCTGGGTCAATCTGCCGCACGTCACGCAGTTCGACGAGGCGGATATCACGGATATGGAAGCCGCGCGCGCCAAGCTCAAGGAACGCGCGACGGCGCAGGGCGTCAAGCTCACGCCCCTGGCCTTCGTGCTCCGGGCGGTGGTGCGCACCCTGCTGCATTTCCCGCAGTTCAACGCCTCGCTGGATGCCAGCGGTGAGAACCTGATCTACAAGAAGTACCTGCATCTCGGCTTTGCTGCCGATACGCCCAACGGGCTGATGGTGCCGGTGATCCGCGATGCCGACAAAAAAGATGTCTACGAGCTGGCGCGTGCGCTCGGTGCGCTCTCGGAGAAAGCGCGCGCCGGAAAACTCAGCGCTGCGGAAATGCAGGGTGGATGCTTTACTGTTTCCAGCCTGGGCGGAATCGGCGGCACGGCCTTCACTCCCATCATCAACGCGCCGGAACTGGCCATCCTCGGAGTCTCGAAGGCCTCGATGAAGCCGGTGTATCGCGACGGCGCGTTCGTGGCGCGCCTGCTGCTGCCGCTGTCGCTCTCCTATGACCACCGCGTGATCGATGGTGCCGACGGGGCGCGATTCAGCGCGGCGCTCGCGGCCGCGTTGGCCGACGTGCCCGGGCTCCTCGAGGCCGTGCCGTGAGCCTGCAGGAGATTGCCTGCCCGGATATCGGCGATTTCAAGGATGTCCTGGTCATCGACGTACTGGTCAAGGCAGGCGATCAGATCGGGATGGACGCGCCGCTGATCACGCTCGAGACGGACAAGGCGACGATGGACGTTCCTGCGACCGTGGCCGGCCGCGTCGTCGACGTGCTGGTTGCTCGCGGCGACAAGGTATCGCAGGGAACGAAACTGGTACGCGTCGAGACGCTTGCGGGAGTCGCAGCTGCTGCGGTGGCGTCCCCTGGCGCGCCGGCCGCAGGCCCGGCGGCGAGCCCGCTGCCCGGCGCAACACCGGGCGCAACACCGGGCGCAGTACCGAGCGCGGCACCGGTCGCCGCGCCGGCCCAGCCGGCGCCGATGGCCGCGACCAGAGCATCGGCGTCCGAGGCGGCGGCCGACCGGGAAGCGCAGTTGCTGGTGCTGGGTGCCGGCCCGGGCGGTTACACGGCGGCATTCCGCGCCGCGGACCTGGGCCTGCAGGTCATCCTGGTGGAGCGTTGGCCGACGCTCGGTGGCGTGTGCCTGAACGTGGGGTGCATTCCATCGAAGGCGCTGCTGCATGCCGCCCGCGTGATCGAGGAGGCGCGGGAAATGGGCGCGCACGGCATCGAATTTGGGCCGCCGCGCGTTGATTTCGGCAAGCTGCGGGAGTGGAAGGGCAAGGTCGTCGGCAAGCTCACGGGCGGACTCACCGGGCTCGCCAAGCAACGCAAGGTCGAGGTCCTGCGTGGTACCGGCCGCTTCCTCAGTCCGCACGTCATTGAAGTGACTCATCAGGGCCAGAGCCAACGCATCCGGTTCGCGCAGTGCATCATTGCCGCCGGTTCCGAGCCGACCTCGCTGCCGTTCATGCCGCTCGATGAGCGCGTCATGGACTCCACCGGCGCGCTCGAACTGCCGGAGCATCCCGGTCGTCTGCTGGTCATCGGCGGCGGCATCATCGGTCTGGAGATGGCGACCGTCTATGAGGCGCTGGGGGCGAAGCTCAGTGTCGTGGAGCTCACGGCGCAGCTCATGCCGGGTTGTGATCCTGATCTGGTGCGGCCGCTGGAAAAGCGCCTCCGCGCGCGCTACGAACAGATCCTCCTCGGCACGAAGGTGACGGCGGTCGCCGCCCAGGGCGACGGTCTGCACGTCAGTTTCGAAGGGCCCGGCGGTTCGAGCGTGCAGCGTTTAGATCGCGTGCTGGTGGCGGTGGGGCGGGTGCCCAACGGCCGGCTCCTCGGAGCCGAGGCTGCCGGCGTCGCGGTGGATGAGCGGGGATTCATCGGCGTGGATCGCCAGCAGCACACCAACGTTGCGCACATTTTCGCGATTGGCGATGTCGTGGGCCAGCCCATGCTCGCGCACAAGGCCACGCACGAGGGGAAAGTCGCCGCGGAGGTTGCCGCCGGCCAGAAGAGCTATTTCGACGCCCGGGTGATTCCCTCGGTGGCCTACACCGATCCGGAGGTCGCCTGGGTGGGCGTCACCGAAACCACGGCCAAGGCGCAGGGCAAGGTGGTCGAGAAGACCGTATTTCCCTGGGCGGCGAGCGGCCGCTCGCTGTCGCTGGGGCGCGATGAGGGCTTGACCAAACTGCTCTTCGACCCCTCGACCCAGCAGGTCGTGGGTGCAGGCATCGTCGGCACAAACGCGGGCGAGCTGATCGCCGAGGTGGCGCTCGCCATCGAAATGGGTGCCGATGCGCACGATATCGGCCTGACCGTGCATGCGCATCCCACGCTCACGGAGACTGTGGCGATGGCCGCTGAAGCCTACGCCGGTACGCTCACCGATCTGTACCTGCCCAGGAAACGTCCCGGGCATTGACACTGGCCGCGGAGCAGGTGCAGGCCCACCAGGGTATGCGCGCCACCGCGGCAGCGAGGCCGCCCATGAAGAAGATTGCGTCCGCCGATGTGGCGGTGATTTCAGGTTCCCGTTACCCGGCGCCCTTCGATATGCCCTGCAGGCAGCGCAGCACTCGCCGGCTCGCCGAAGCGGCGGGGCTGTCGCAATTCGGGGTGAACCTGGTCAGGCTCCAGCCGGGCGCATGGTCGAGCCAGCGTCACTGGCATACGCACGAGGATGAATTTGTGTACGTGCTGAGCGGCGAAGTGGTGATGGTCACGGACGCGGGCGAAGAGACCCTGGGTCCGGGAGACTGCGTCGGATTCAGGGGCGGGGTTCGCGACGGCCACTGCCTGCAGAACCGCTCGAGCCACGAGGTCGAATTGCTGGTGGTCGGGTCGCGTCTGGAAGCGGATCAGGGCGAATATTCCGATATCGACATGGTATTCACCACCGGGCGCTACTCGGGTGGCGGGTCATTCCGCCATAAGGACGGCAGGGAATACTGAGCAGCCGCTTCAGGCGTAGCTTCAGGCGCTGCGCTTTTCCGGATACTCGCACCAGCGCCGCACCGGGCACAGCGGGCAGTCCGGACGCCGCGCCTTGCACACATAGCGACCCAGCAGTATCAGCCAGTGATGGGCATGCTGCCGGAACTGCGCGGGCGTGACGGCGAGCAGGCGGTCCTCCACGGCACGCGGTGTGCGACCGGGAGCCAGCCCGGTGCGGTTGGCGACCCTGAAGATATGGGTGTCGACGGCGATGGTGGGCTGGCCGAAGGCCGCATTGAGCACCACGTTGGCGGTCTTGCGGCCGACGCCCGGCAGGGCTTCGAGCGCGGCGCGATTCGCGGGCACCTCACCACCGTGGCGCTCGAGCAGGAGCCTGGCGGTGGCGATCAGATGCGCCGCCTTGGTGTTGTAGAGCCCGATGGTGCGGATCTGGCGCTTCAGCCCGGACAGGCCCAGCCGCAGCAGCGCCGCCGGCGTCGGGGCGAGCTCAAACAATTTCGCCGTGGCCGCATTGACGCTCTTGTCCGTGGCCTGCGCGGACAGGATCACCGCCACCAGCAGCTGAAAGGGGCCCTCATACCTGAGCTCGGTGCGCGGCTCGGCATTTCCGGCGCGCAGCGCGGCGTAGAACTGGCGACGGGCCGCGGGGCTCACTGGTCCGCACCATCGTCGGATGAATCGGCCTGCTTGAGGAACGCCAGGTCCAGATGGCGCGCCGCCGCGGCTGCGGCCTGCCGTGCTTCATGAGCATGGTAGCGGGCGCGGTTGTCCGCGGCCGAGGGTGCCGGGAGGCCCTGTGGCCAATCGAGCATGTGGATGCAATCCACCGGGCAGGAGGGCAGGCACAGCTCGCAGCCCGTGCACCAGGAAGCAATCACTCGGTGAAGCTGGCGCGCGGCACCCAGGATCGCATCGACCGGGCAGGGTGGCAGGCAGCGCGCGCAGCCGATGCAGGCTTGCGGATCGATCCAGGCCATGCGGGCCGGAGCTTCGGCGCCGTGGTGCGGATTGAGGGGGAGCGGTTCGCAGTCCAGGAGCGCGGCCAGCCGGCCGATCAGGGCGGCACCGCCCGGCGGGCACTGATTGATCGGCGCGGCGCCGGCAGCGATGGCCTGCGCATAGGGCAGGCACCCGGCGTAGCCGCAACGCGTGCACTGCGTCTGCGGCAGCAGGGCGTCGATGTCCGCGGCCTCAACTCGACGCATGGTCCCTCATCGGCGGTGGCACAATGCGCCGTCCATGTTAATGGAATTGACCGCGCCACGATGTTCGCCAACCTGACTCCCACCGTTCGGACCCTGCTGATTGCCAATCTCGCCGTGTTTGCGGCCCAGACCTTCTTTGGGGCGGATCTCTTTGCGCCGCTCGAACTGTGGCCGCTGCACCGCGATCCGCTCTACGGGGCCCTGCCGTTCGAGCCCTGGCAGCTGATCAGCTACGGCTTCCTGCATTTCCAGTTCTGGCACCTGTTCGCCAACATGTTCGCGCTGTACATGTTCGGGCCCGATGTCGAGCGGCTGCTGGGGAGCGCACGCTTTCGCATCTTTTACCTGGTCTGCCTGGTCGGCGCCGGCCTTGCGCAGCTCGTGGTGGGCGCGACGATCCAGCCCAGTCCCTATCCGACGCTGGGCGCCTCGGGCGCGATCTTCGGCATTTTACTGTGCTACGGCATGGGTTTTCCGCGGCGCACCCTCATGCTGATTTTCCCGCCGATCCCGATGCCGGCCTGGCTGTTCGTCACGCTCTACGGCGTGCTGGAGCTGTTCTACGGAGTCTCCGGCCGCGAGCCTGGCGTGGCTCATTTCGCGCACCTGGGCGGCATGGCCGCGGGGTACCTGCTGATTCTTTACTGGCGCACGCGCGGGGCGCGGAACCGGCGCTAGCTGATCTTCATCCCCGGCTGGGCCCCGCTGTCGGGCGCCAGCAGAAACAGACCGCCCGACTCGCCGGTGGCACACAGCACCATGCCGGCCGAGGTCCCGAAACGCATCCTGCGCGGCGCGAGGTTGGCCACCACGACCACGAGGCGGCCGACCAGCTGCTCGGGCTCGTAGCTGGCGCGGATGCCGGAAAACACCTGGCGCGGATCACCGCCCAGATCGAGCGTCAGCTGCAGGAGCTTGTCCGAGCCGTCGACGCGGCTCGCCGCGCTGACGCGCGCCACGCGCAGGTCGAGCCGGGCGAAATCCTCGATACCGATCGTGGCTGCGCCCGCGGCCGGCGCGGCCTGCGGCGCCGATGCGCCCACGGCCGGGCCGGTGACCGACACGGGAGTCTCCGCCAGCCGGGCCACAAGCGCCGGGTCCAGGCGCGTCGCCAGCGGCTGGTAGGGATTCAGGGGCTGGTCCAGCAGGGGCGTGGCGGCGTCGTCCCAGCGCAGGATCGGTGCCCCGAGGAACTGGGCCGCCGCCGCGCTCATGCGGGGTAGCACGGGCGTGAGGTAAATCATCAGCACTCGGAACAGGTTGATCCCCTGCGTCGCGATGGCGCGCACGCGCTCGGCCTGCGCCGGATCCTTGGCCAGCGCCCAGGGTTTGTGGCGATCGACGTACTGATTGGCCCGATCGGCCAGACTCATGATTTCGCGGATCGCCGTCGCAAACTCGCGCTGCTCGTAGAGTGCGGCGATGCGCTCGCCGGCGGCCACGAACTCGCCGTGCAGGGCCGGGTCGGGCTGCGCCTGCGCCAGCCGGCCACCGCCGCGTTCGATGAAGCCGGCGCAGCGGCTGGCGATGTTGACGAACTTGCCGACCAGGTCGGAGTTGGTGCGCGCCAGGAAATCAGCGAGGCTCAGGTCGATATCCTCGACGCCGGCCGTAAGCTTTGCGGCGAAGTAGTAGCGGAGCGGCTCCGGGGGCAGGTGTTCGAGATACCCGCGCGCGGTGATGAAGGTGCCGCGCGACTTGGACATCTTCTGGCCGTTGATGGTCAGGAAGCCGTGGACGCAGACCCCCGTCGGGCGCCGCAGCCCCGCGCCGTGCAGCACCGCCGGCCAGAACAGGTTGTGAAAGTAGCTGATGTCCTTGCCGATGAAGTGATACAGCTCGCTGTCGGTCTCGGATTTCCAGTAGCGATCAAAGTCCAGGCCGCGCGCGGCGCGCAGCGCCTCGAAGCTGGCGATGTAGCCGATCGGGGCGTCGAACCAGACGTAGAAGTACTTGCCCGGCGCATCGGGGATCTCGAAGCCGAAATACGGCGCATCGCGCGAGATGTCCCAGTCCTGCAGGCCGGCCGAGAACCACTCGTCGAGCTTGGCGCGCACGGCAGCCTGCTGGTTGCCGCCCGCCAGCCACTCCCGCAGCATCGCCTCGAAATCCCCGAGCCTGAAGAACAGGTGTTCCGATTCCCGCCACACCGGCTGCGTGCCGCTGAGCGTCGACACCGGATCGATGAGTTCGGCCGGAGTGTAGGTGGAGCCGCAGACCTCGCAGCTGTCGCCGTACTGATCCGCGCTGCGGCAGCGCGGGCAGGTGCCGCGCACGTAGCGATCGGGCAGGAACATCTGCGCCTGCTCGTCGAAGGCCTGGCGCACGGTGCGCCGGGCAATGTGGCCGGCGTCGCGCAGGCGGGTGTACAGCAGATTGCTGAACCGGCGGTTCTCCTCGCTGTGCGTCGAGTGGAACTGATCGTGCAGGACCAGCAGCTCGCGGTAGTCGCGCTGGTGCTCGGCGATCATTCCGGCAATCAGCCGCTCGGCGCTCTCGCCCTGCTGCTGCGCCCGGATCATGATCGGTGTGCCGTGGCAGTCCTCGGCGCAGACGAACAGGCAGTCGTGGCCGCGCAGGCGCTGGAAGCGCACCCAGATATCGGTCTGGATCGCCTCGATGCTGTGGCCCAGATGCAGCGGGCCATTGGCGTAGGGCAGGGCGTGCGTCACCAGGATCCGGCGACTCATCTCAGCGGGCATCCTTGAGCGCTTCGAATTTCGCCTTGCCGATCGCCTTCTTGTAGGCCTCGGCACCGGTGATCAGCCCCTGGTCGAGCAGCTGCTGGATCGCCATGTCCATGGTGCGCATGCCCAGTGCGCCACCCGACTGCATGACCGTTTCGATCTGGTCGAGCTTGCCCTGGCGGATCAGGTTGGCCGAAGCCGGAGTATTGATGAGGATCTCGAGTGCGGCCACCCGCCCCTGACCGTCGGCACGCTGCAGCAGCTGCTGGGAAACCACGCCCCGGAGCGAAGTGGACAGCATGGTGCGCACGTGGGACTGCTTGTCCGAGGGAAAGGCGTTGACCATGCGATCCACGGTCGGCGCCGCGCCGTTGGTGTGCAGGGTCGCCATGACCAGGATGCCCATCTCGGCGGCCGTGATCGCCGTGCTCATAGTCTCCAGGTCGCGCAGCTCGCCCACCAGAATGACGTCCGGATCTTCGCGCAGTGCCGAGAGCAGGGCGGAGGAAAAGGACGGTGTATGCGCGCCGATCTCGCGCTGGCTGATCAGGCAGTTGTGGCGGGGGTGCACAAACTCGATCGGATCCTCGACCGTGACGATGTGCCCCTTGATGCGCTTGTTGATGTCGTCGATCATCGCCGCCAGCGAAGTCGACTTGCCCGAGCCGGTCTTGCCGGTGACCAGAATCAGTCCGTTGCTGGCGCGGCACAGCTGGTGCACCGACGGCGGCATCTTCAGCGCCTCCAGCGTCAGCGCGCTGGAAGGGATCGCGCGGAAGACGGCCCCCATGCCGGCCAGCTGGCGCAGCACATTGACGCGAAAGCGCCCGTGCCCGGCCAGGGTATAGGCGAAATCCGCGCCGTCGTGCGCCTCGAAGCGCTCGATGGACTTGCGCGGCATGATCTCGTACAGGGCCTGCTTGACGAAATCGGGCGCCAGCGCCTCCGGGCGGAGCGGTGCCAGGTCGCCGTAGCGCCGGATGCGCGGTGGGTCGCCGGCCATGAGGTGCAGATCAGAGCCCTTGCGCTTCAGGATCTCTTCCAGCAGTGCATCGATCTGTGCCACCGCCGGACCTCAACCCGACCCGGATGCCGGCGGCATCTCGAGCTTGGGCAGCATGGCGGTATCCGTGACAAATTTCTGCAGCAGGCGCTTCTCGGTCGCGTAGCTGAAGGCTTCGTCCGGGTCGATCTCGCGCGCCTGCACCGCCGCCAGCAGGGCCTGATCGAACATCTGCATGCCGAAATCCTTGCCGGTCTGCAGCTGGGTCGGAATCTGGTGTGACTGGTCGGTGGTGATGAGCTTGGCGATGGCCTTGGTCATCACCATGATCTCGCAGATCGCCCGCCGGCTACGCCCGTCATGGCTCTTGACCAGCAGCTGCGTGACCACCGCCAGCAGGCTCTGCGACAGGAAGCTCTTGGTCTGCTCGCGCTCCTCCGCCGGCAGCGCGTCGATCATGCGGTCGATCGTCTTGACGGCGCTGGTGGTGTGCAGGGTGCCCAGCACCAGATGGCCGGTCTCCGCCGCCGTCATGGCCATGCGGATGGTGTCGGCGTCGCGCAGCTCCCCGACCAGGATGACGTCCGGATCCTCGCGCATCGCGGCGCGCACGCCCTCGGCGAAGCTCGGGATATGCGTGCCCAGTTCGCGCTGGATGACCTGGCTCTGCTTGCTCTGGTGCACGAACTCGATCGGATCCTCCAGGCTGATGATGTTGAGCTTGCGGGTGCGATTGAGCAGGTCGATCATCGCCGCCAGGGTGGTCGACTTGCCCGTGCCGGTCGAGCCGGTCACCAGGATCATGCCCTGGTGGTAGTCGCACAGCTTGTGCACCACCGCCGGCAGGCGCAGCGAATCGAGCGTCGGCACCGCGGCCGGGATCGCGCGAAAGGTCGCGCCGATCCCGGTATCCTTGCGGAACACGTTGACGCGAAAGCGCCCGCCCTCGGCCGAGACGTAGGAAAAATCCAGGTCGTGCCCGCGCAGCAGGTGATCGCTCTGATTCTCGGTCAGGATCTCGGTGATGTAGCTCTCGAGCTCGGTGTCACGCAGCTCGCGAAATTTGATTGGCACCAGATCGCCGTGCATGCGCAGCATGGGCGGTACGCCGACCGCGAGGTGAATGTCGGAACAGCTCTGCTGGGTACCGAGCTTGAGGAAGGCATCGATGCGGGCCACGGCGGGTGTGTCCCCTAGAGGTAGCGCTGCAGGGCGGTGCGCAGCTCTTCCATGGTCTGGAAGCGCTTGGTCTTGTCCACCGCCATGGCCTTCATGATCAGTTCGCCCAGCGCGGGGGGCAGCGCCGTGTTGATCTCGAGGGGCAGGCGCGCCCGGCCCTGCACGTGCTGGTACATCACGGACATGTGGTCGCCACGCGCATACGGCGGGACTCCGGTCAGCATCTCGTAGAGCATCACGCCGATCGCGTAGATGTCGGCCCGCTCGTCGACCTTCTTGCCGAGGATCTGCTCCGGAGCCATGTATTTCGGCGAGCCGATCACATATCCGGTCTTGGTCAGCTGCGTGTCGCCCTCGCGCTGCGCGGCGGCGACGCCGAAGTCGACGATCTTGAGCAGGCCCGTGTCGTCGATCAGCACGTTGGCGGGCTTGAGGTCGCGGTGCACGATGCCGACCTGGTGCGCGACGATCATGCCGGTGCAGATGTCGATGCCGAATTTCACCGCACGCTTGAGCGCCACGGGCTTCTCGTTGACGATTTCCGCGCCGAGGGTGTGGGAGGGAAAGTACTCCATCGAGATGGCGTAGTTGCCCTGGATGAACAGGAAATCGTAGATGCGGATCACGTTCGGGTGCGTGATCTTGCGCGAATAGCGCAGCTCGTGGACGAAACGCTTCATGACCTCTTCGTCTTCGGCGACGTTCGGATTGAGGAACTTGAGGATCAGCCGCTCGTCGACCACCGTGTCTTCCATCAGCAGCACGGTGCCGAAGGCCCCTTTGCCGATCTTGTCGATGAACTTGTAGCGTCCCTCGATCAGGTCGCCGGGCTGGAGGGTGGCGATGTCGAGCCGCTGGCTGGTGGAAGCGGCGGCCTGCTGCAGGGTCTGCGCCACGTCCTTTTCCGACAGCAGCAGGGTGCGCGCCGTGCCGGCCGCCGGACGGCTGGCTGGCGGCCGGGAGGGATGGCCACCCAGAGCCAGGCGCGTGTCCGTCGCGGGCGCGGCCTGGACGCCCGAGGAGAATCGCACCTCGATTTCGGTCAGCGCGCGCTGCGCCGCCACCGCCACGGTGTTGTCGGAATTCGCCGCGTGGCTCTGCAGCTGGGCACTGATCTGGTCGGCCTGCTCCTCGGTCGCCAGTCTGCCGAGGGCGCTGATCGCCTCGACACGGATGTCTTTCTCGCTGCGATTCAGGAGCGGTGCGATCAGGCCGATGCTGGCGGCGTTGCCGACCTTGCCGATGGCCCGCACCACCACGGGCAGGGCCTTGGCCGGCGCGGTCTGCAGCATTTCCTGCAGGCGCGGCAGCGCCTCGGCACTGCCAATCTCGGCCAGCGCATCCACCGCCCGCTCGCTGACCCACCAGTCGGAATCCCGGGTGGCGTTGATCAGCTGCTTGATCGCACGCTCATCCTTGGTCTGGTTGAGTATCTCGATGGCGGCGCGGCGGATGTCCTCGTCCTTGTCGCGGGCCAGCACCAGCACCGCGTCGATGACCTTGGGGCCGCCGATCTTGCCGAGTGCGTCGCCGGCGCGCGAACGGACCCACCAGTCGGCATCCTTGATGGCCGCCAGCAGGAATTTCACGGAATTCGCATCGCCCACTTCGTTGAGCACCTCCACCGCCGCACGGCGGGCGTACTCGTTCTCGTCCTTGAGCACCGGGACCAGGAAGCGGATGGTCTGGGGATCGCGGGCCTTGATGAGCACCTCGACGGCACGGTTCTGCACCTCGATCTCCGGATCGAGCAGCAGCGCGCAGATCTGCTCGACCTCGATCGGGCCGTCCATCTTGGCCAGCGCGCCGAGCGCCGCCGCGCGAATCAGCTTGTTGGGGTCCCCGAGCTGGGTCTGCAGCGCGATGCGCACGTCCGGCCGGTTGAAACGTCCGAGGATGTTCAGGATCAGCAGGCGGGCCATGGTGTCCTTGCCCTGCAGCCGGCCGAGCAGCTCGGGCACGCCGGCGACGTCGACGACTTCGCCGATGATGCGGAACAGCGCGGTTTTCTCGTTGGACTCCTGGGCGTAGGCGGCCGCCAGCAGCTCGCGCACACTGAAGCGCGCGCGCTGGGCGTTGATGATCTCCAGGATCGCCGATTTGGATATGCCCGGCTTGGCGAGCGCCTCGAGCAGCAGGTTCGGGGGATAGCCGCGGCTGCTGGTGAGCGCCCAGGCCACACCGGCGATGACGCGCGGGCTGCCCTGGATGAGCGCGTCGACAAAGGTCGGAAAGGTCTTGGCGCTGGCCAGTGCGGCGAGGACATCGACAAAGGCGACCGTGGCGTGCTTGTCGGCGTCCGGCAGGGCGGCCAGCGTGGGTTCGATGGCCGAAGCACCCAGTTCCTTGAGCTTGGCGATGGCGCGCTGGGACTCGTTTCCGAGAATGTTGGTGGACGACTTGATCTGGCTTATCAGTCGATCCGCCCGAAAGTTCGCGAGAAAAGTCATGGATTGAACATTATGCCATGGCAGGGCAGGCGTCCTGTGACCTATGTCTGTTCTGCGCCAAGCCGCGTGGCAGGCTAGAATCCCCGGCCCCCGACACGCTCCCGAGCCGAAGCCCACATGGCCGCAACAGTACAGCAAATCCGCGCAGCGCTGGAGCAATACACCGACCCCTATCTGCGACAGACCCTGCAGCAGGCGGGCGCCGTGCGGGAGCTGCAGCTGAACGGCCGGAACGTGGTGGCGGTGCTCGATCTGGGCATCCCCGTGAGCGGTTATGAGGCGCAGTTCCGTTCCGCGCTGGCCGCTCATCTGGCCGCCGCGGGATTTCTGGGCCTCGAACTGCAACTCGAACTGCGCGGTGGAATTGTTCCACACGGCGTGCAGCGGCCACTCAAGCCCATTCCCGGCGTGGGCAATATCATCGCGGTGGCCAGCGGCAAGGGCGGCGTCGGCAAGTCCACGGTGGCCGTCAACCTGGCGCTGGCCTGGGCCGCCGCGGGTGCCCGCGTCGGCATGCTCGATGCGGACATTTATGGACCCAGCCAGCCGCTGATGCTGGGCCTGAGCGGCCAGCGGCCTACCGCACCGGACGGCAAGCATCTGGAACCGCTGGTCGCGCACGGCATCAAGGCGATGTCCATCGGCTTCCTGGTCGATGCCGCGCAGGCGGTGGTCTGGCGCGGCCCGATGGTGACACAGGCCCTCAGCCAACTGCTGGCCGACACGTCCTGGGGCGAACTCGATTACCTGGTCGTGGACATGCCGCCCGGCACGGGCGACATTCAGCTGACCCTTGCCCAGCGCGTGCCGGTCGCGGGGGCGGTGATCGTCACGACGCCGCAGGATATTGCGCTCGCCGACGCCCGCAAGGGCCTCGCCATGTTCGAGAAGGTGGCCATACCGGTGCTTGGCATCGTGGAGAACATGAGTCTGTATGTGTGCCCGAAGTGCGGACACCCGGAGCACATCTTCGGCGCCGGCGGCGGCGCGCGCATGGCCGCAGAGCACGGCGTGCAGCTGCTCGGAGAGCTTCCGCTGGACTCGAGGGTGCGGGAGGAGGCGGACAGCGGCGCGCCCACGGTGGTGAGCGCGCCGGGCACGCCGCGCGCGGCCGCCTATGTCGAGATGGCCCGCCATACCGCCGGCGCCCTGGCGCGGCGCGGGCGCGATCGTCGCGGCGCGTTTCCGGACATCGTCGTCGAGGAGAGCTGAGGCCCTCATGAGCATCAAGTCGGACACCTGGATCCGCCACATGGCCGCCACCGCCGGCATGATCGAGCCCTTCGCCGCCGGCCAGGTGCGCACCGTCGGCGAGCAGAAGATCATCTCCTACGGCACCTCCAGCTACGGCTACGACGTGCGTTGTGCCCGCGAGTTCAAGATCTTCACCAACATCAACTCGACCATCGTCGATCCCAAGCAGTTCGATGCCAAGAGCTTCGTCGACGTGACCGCGGATGTCTGCATCATTCCGCCGAATTCCTTCGCGCTGGCACGCACCGTCGAATTCTTCCGCATCCCGCGCAAGGTGCTGACGATCTGCCTGGGCAAGTCGACCTATGCCCGCTGCGGCATCATCGTCAACGTCACGCCCCTCGAACCGGAGTGGGAAGGGCACGTGACGCTGGAGTTCTCCAATACCACGCCGCTACCGGCCAAGATCTACGCCAACGAGGGGGTGGCGCAGATGCTGTTCTTCGAGTCGGACGAGGTCTGCGAGATTTCCTACCGCGATCGCGGTGGCAAGTACATGGGGCAGCAGGGCGTCACGCTGCCCAAGGCCTGAGGGCAGCCTAGGGCGCAGCCGGCGTGGCCGCTCCGGCAGGCGTCGCGGGCGCGGCGGGCGCCGCGTCGCGGCGCAGGTGGCGCAGGTTCATGGTCCACTCCACCTTGTCCAGCCGCCGCTGCTCGACCCGCACCGGGATAAAGCCCAGGGCCGGCGCGCACCAGTAGCGGGTGCTGCGCGGTGCCTTGGCGCGCTGGCTGAAGTAGATGACGGTTGCGAGGTCTCCGAGTGGCGTATGCAGCGTCTCCTCGCCGACCGGCTTGTAGCTGTAGTCGCGGATGCCGCTCTTGTCGAAGACCAGGAAACTGGTGGGCGTCTGCCCATCGTTCAGGGCCCTGATCAGCGCGACCTGCGCCGACAGGTCGTCCTGCACCCCTGGCCGCAACTCCATGTCGATCGCCTGCCCGTCTACCGTGCCGGTGGCACGATTGGCCGCCCAGTCAAAATGCACGGCGGATTGCGGCGCCGCATCGCCATCTTCGGTGTCGGTGCTCAACAAGGGCCGGACGCCGCGCGGGTCGATGACCATGCGGCTCGTGACGGTCCGGGCGGCCGAATGAACCAGCTGGAACAGTCCGCGCGGTTGCGACTTCGAAATGTAGGTCCATTCCTCCGGCGTTTCCTGGCGCAGGGCCAGGGTAACCGTGCCTGCCGTGAATCCATAGGCGCTGAATTCATAGACGACTTCGTAGGGGCGCAGTCCCGCTCCCGCTGCAGGCGCGCTCGCGGTGGCGGCGGCGGTGGCCGGACCATCGGCGCTCGCCAGCCCAGGGGCGATGCCGGCCAGCAGCACGGCAAGGTGCAGGTTCAGGCGGTTCATGTGTCCTGGTGCGATGGGGGCGGCAGCGCCCGCCCGTCCAGTTGCAGCGTGTTTCCGACCCATTGCAGGCGTCCGGCTGCAATCCAGCCGATCGCCTGCGGATAGATGATGTGCTCCTGCTGCTGAACGCGCGCTGAAAGGCTCTCCACGGTATCTCCGGCCAGCACCGGCACGCGCCCCTGCAGGACGATCGGCCCGGCATCGAGCTCGCTGGTCACAAAATGGACCGTGGCCCCATGCTCCCGCTCCCCGGCCCCGAGGACCCGTGCGTGCGTGTGCAGGCCCGGGTACCGGGGCAGGAGCGAGGGGTGGATGTTCAGGATCGCGCCGGCGTAATGGACCGTGAATTGGGGCGAGAGTATGCGCATGAATCCGGCCAGTACCACGAGCTGTGCACCGCTGGCGTCGATGCTCGAGCGCAGCGCGGCTTCGAAGGCCGCGCGATCGGCAAACTCCTCGGCCGGCAGCACCTCGACCTGGAGCCCCAGTTCGCGTGCCAGGAGCGCGCCCGCCGTACCGTTGCGGTCGGCAATGACCCGCACGATGCGGGCCCCGATCTGCCCCGCGGCGCAGGCGCGGGCGATGGCCGCCATATTGCTGCCGCGGCCGGAAATGAGGACCGCCAGCGCCAGACCCCCGGCACTCATGAGTGAATGATGACCCCGCCATCGCCGCGACGCACCTCGCCGATCAGCTGCGCGCCTTCGCCGGCCTGCTGCAGCCGCTCCAGTGCGGCGGTCGCCGAGGCCGCGGGCACGATGATGACCATGCCGATGCCGCAGTTGAAGGTGCGGTACATTTCGGCGTCGCTGATGTTGCCGGTCTGCGCCAGCCAGTCGAAGACCGGATCGCGCGGCCAGGCGGCTCGTTCCAGGTGCACCTCGAGTCCCGCGGGCAGTACGCGCGGAATATTGTCGGTGAGTCCGCCGCCCGTGATGTGGGCGCAGCCGTGCACGCGCCCGGCGCGCAGCAGCTGCAGCAATGAACGCACGTAGATGCGGGTCGGCGTCAGCAGCCGCTCGTACAGAGTCTTGCCCGCCAGTTGCGTGGCCGCGCCGGCGCCCGCTACCGCGATGAGCTTGCGTATGAGGGAATATCCGTTGGAATGTGGCCCGCTCGAGGCCAGCCCGATCACCGCGTCGCCCGCCTGCACGGCGCTGCCGTCGATGATTGAATCGCGCTCGACCACGCCCACGCAAAAGCCCGCGAGGTCGTAATCTTCGCCGTGGTACATGCCGGGCATCTCGGCGGTCTCGCCGCCCACCAGCGCCGCGCCCGCCTGGACGCAGCCCTCGGCGATGCCGCCGATGACGCTGGCGGCGACCTCCACGTCCAGATTGGCCGTCGCGTAGTAGTCGAGAAAGAACAGCGGTTCGGCGCCCTGGACGACGACGTCGTTCGCGCACATCGCGACGAGGTCGATGCCTATGGTGTTGTGCAGATGGGTGTCGATCGCGAGCCGCAGCTTGGTGCCGACTCCGTCCGTGCCCGCGACCAGCACCGCTCGCCGGTAGCCGGCCGGGATCTCCACCAGCGCGCCGAATCCGCCGATGCCCGCCAGCACCTCGGGCCGATGCGTGCGCTTCACCAGCGGCTTGATGCGCTCGACCAGCGCATCGCCGGCATCGATGTCGACGCCGGCATCGCGATAGCTGTAGCTGCGCCTGTCGTTCATGCGGACTCTATAAATGGGGCGCGATATAGTAGCCGAACCGATGCGTCACCTGCCCAACATCATCTGCCTGCTGCGGATTGCGCTGATCTGGCCGATCGTCGCCAGCCTGGCCGCGGGCGAATATCGCCTCACGCTGCTGCTGTTCGTGGTCGCGGCCGCCAGTGACGGGCTGGATGGCTGGCTGGCCAAGCGCTTTGGATGGACGAGCCGGCTAGGCCATCTCCTCGACCCCCTGGCGGACAAGCTGCTGCTCGTGTCGGTATTTCTGGTGCTGTGCTGGCTGCAACGCGTGCCCTTCTGGCTGGGCGTGATCGCGGTGGGGCGCGATGTCATGATCGGCCTGGGCGCGATCATGTACCGCATCGGCTGGGGGGCGCTGCACGGCCGCCCCATCCTGGCGAGCAAGATCAACACGCTCCTGCAGATCCTCTACATCAGCCTGGTGGTGCTGCGCGCCGGCTTCGGCCAGCCGCCGCAGACCGTCATTGAGGCCATGGCGGCGGCGGTCACGCTGACAGTGCTCGTCAGTGGCGGAGCGTACCTGCGCGATTTCACCGGCCGCGCGCTGCAGATCGCGGCGCAGGGCTGAAGCCAGGCAGCGATGCGGCAGCTACCGCTGAGCGTACGCCTGCGCGATCGCGCGCTCTTCGAGAGCTTCCATGCAGGACCGAACGGCACGACCGTCGCGCAGCTCCTGACACTCGCGGCGCACGCGCCGCCCGGCCTGACCTGGCTGTACGGCCCGGCCGGCAGTGGCAAGACGCACCTGCTGCAGGCCATCTGTGCGCGCGCCGGCGCCACCGCGCTGTATCTGCCGCTCAGCCAGGTCGCCGCGCTGGAGGCCCAGGCCCTGCGCGAGTGGCAGGGGGCAGGGTGCCTGTGCATCGACGAGCTGGCGACGGTCGTGGGCCAGCCCGCGTGGGAGCGCGAACTGTTCGCGCTGTACCGCGATTGCGAGGAGCGCGCCGCCACGCTGGTGATGGCGGCGCGCGAAACGCCGGCACAACTGCCCTTCGCCCTGCCTGATCTCGCCTCGCGCTGCGCCGCCGGCCAGCGTCTCGGATTGCTTGCCCTCGATGAGCCGGAGCAGTGCGAGGCGCTGCGCCTGCGTGCCCGGCAGCGCGGCTTCGAGCTGCCGGAGGAAGCGGCGCGTTACCTGCAGCGCCGCCTGCCGCGTGACATGGCCAGCCTGTTTGCCCTGCTCGATGAACTCGACACGGCCGCCCTGGCCGCGCAGCGCCGTCTCACCGTGCCGTTCATTCGCGACGCCCTGGCACGGCGCCGCGGCGAAGGCGGCTAGATCCTCAGCCGCGGCCCAGATCGTCGGCGCCTTTCCAGAAGCGGGTCCAGCGCGTCACGACGCGGTCGGGGTAATTCCGGCTGCTCACGCTCCCGTTGTAGCGGCCGAGCGCGCGGCGCACGTCGTTATGCTCGGCGGCCAGGTAGTGACGCAGGATCGCGCAACCCATGCGGATGTTTGCCTCGACGCCCACCAGCTCGCGCCGCTGCAGGCCGAGCCGCTCGGGCCAGAAGGGCATGACCTGCATCAGCCCGACCGCGCCGCTGGCCGATACCGCCCAGCGATCGAAGCGGCTCTCGACCTCGAGCACCGCGAGCACGAGTCCCGGTGGAAGCGAGGTCGCATCGGGGCGATGGGTCTCGCAGTAGACCGTCCGCAGCACGGCCATGCGCTCCTCGCGATCGGACAGGTAGCGGCGCAGCCGCGGCTCCATCAGCGTGTACCACACCGCCGAGTCGTACTGATCGCCGAAGCATTGCGCCGACTGAATCGCCTGCTGCACCACCGCGCGCAGCTCCGGATCCTGCTGCGCCCCGGCATTCTCCGCGGCCGCGGCCATCGGACCGGCCACCGCCAGGAGCAGCGGCAGCAGTGCGAGGGCCGGCCGCCGCCACGCGGGCGCTGGCGCGGGACGGGCCGGATCAGCCCTCGACGCGGGCGCGGATGAAATCGGCGACGGAGGCAAGCGGGATGTCCTCGTTGTCGGTGGCGCGCCGGTGCCGGTATTCGCAGCTCCCCGCCGCGAGGCCCCGCTCGCCCAGGACCAGGCGGTGTGGAATGCCGAGCAACTCGGCATCGGCAAACTTGACGCCCGGGCGGGCGTCACGATCGTCGTAGAGTACCTCGATGCCGGCGGCGCCGAGTGCCGCGTACAGCGCGTCGGCGGCGGCGCGCACCGCTGCTGATTTTTGCAGATTGAGCGGAATGAGTACCACATGGAAGGGGGCGAGCGGGACCGGCCAGATGATGCCGCGCTCATCGTGGTTCTGTTCGATCGCCGCCGCCACGATGCGCGTCACACCAATGCCGTAGCAGCCCATCAGCATGGTCACCGCCTTGCCCGACTCGTCCAGAACCGCCGCATTCATCGCCGTGCTGTACTTGCGGCCGAGCTGGAAGATATGGCCCACCTCGATGCCGCGCACGATCCGCAGCCGCCCCTGGCCCGAGGGGCTGGCATCGCCGTCGACCACGTTACGCAGGTCGGCGGCCGCGGGCTCGGGCAGGTCGCGCCCCCAGTTCACGCCGCGCAGGTGCAGGTCCGGCGCATTGGCGCCGCAGACAAAATCGGCCGCGTGGAGCGCGGCGTGATCGGCGTAGATCCGGCACTTCAGGCCGAGCGGGCCGAGGTAGCCGGCCTCCCCGCCGCTCGCGGCCTGGATCGCGGTCGCTTCGGCCATGCGCAGCGGACTGGCGACGCCCGCCAGTTTCTGTGCCTTGACCGCGTTGAGCTCGTGATCTCCACGCAGCACGAGCGCCACAGCCGCACCGTCCTGGCCATCGACCAGCAGCGTCTTGAGGCAGCGTTCGGGCGGGGTGTCCAGAAAGGCACTGACCGCGGCGATGGTCTTCATGCCGGGCGTCGCCACTTCCTGCAGCGCCTGCTGCGGCGCGGGCCGCGGACCGGCCGGCGGCGCGGCCGGAGCCAGTTCGACGTTGGCTGCGAAGGCGTCGCTGTCGCTGATGGCGAGCGCGTCTTCGCCTGACTCGGCGAGGACCTGGAATTCCTCCGAGGCGCTGCCACCGATCGCGCCGGGATCGGCCTGCACGACGCGAAAATCGAGCTGCATGCGCGTGAACATGCGCGTGTAGGCCGCGTGCATGGCCGCATATCCGGAGCGCAGCGAAGCCTCGTCGAGGTGGAAGGAATAGGCGTCCTTCATGATGAATTCGCGGGCGCGCATCACGCCGAAGCGCGGCCGCACCTCGTCGCGGAACTTGGTCTGGATCTGGTAAAAGTTGACCGGCAGCTGGCGGTAGCTGCGCAGCTCGCGCCGGGCGATATCGGTGATCACCTCTTCGTGCGTGGGTCCAAAGACGAATTGCCGCTCGTGGCGATCCTGCAGGCGCAGCAGCTCGGGCCCGTATTCGGCCCAGCGGTGCGACTCCTGCCACAGCTCGGCGGGCTGAATCGCCGGCATCAGGATCTCCAGCGCCCCGGCCCGGTCCATTTCCTCGCGCACGATGTGTTCGACCTTGCGCAGCACCCGCAGCCCCAGGGGCAGCCAGCTGTAGATGCCGGCGGCGACACGCCGGATCAGGCCGGCGCGCAGCATCAGCTGGTGGCTGAGGACCTCCGCCTCGGCGGGAGTTTCCTTGGTGGTGGTGATCGGATACTGGGAAAGTCGCATGCGGGCCGCGTCGCTGGTGAATTCGCCGGCAATCCTAGCAGATGAGCGCGCACCGGCCCCGCTCGCTGGTTGGACGTCGTGCGGGCAGGACCCTATCATGTCGGGTTCATGAACGATCAGGATCCCGTCCCGGGCGCGCGGCCACGCCGTCGCGCCATTTACCTGCTGCCCAACCTGCTGACCACGGGCTGCCTGTTCTCGGGCTTTTATGCGATCGTCGCCGCGATCGACGGCAACTTCGAACGCGCGGGCATGGCGGTGTTCGTGGCGATGCTGTTCGACGGGCTTGATGGCCGGGTGGCGCGCCTGACCAGCACCGAGAGCGCCTTCGGCAAGGAATACGACAGCCTCGCGGACATGGTGGCCTTTGGCGTGGCGCCGGCCATCGTTTCCTATCAATGGGGTGTCGCGCGCATCGCCGAGTACGGCCGCGCCTGGGGGCGCCTGGGCTGGCTGGCGGCATTCTTTTATGCGGTGGCCGCGGCGCTCCGTCTGGCGCGCTTCAACACCCGGGTGGCCACGCAGGACAAGCGCTATTTCGAGGGCCTGCCCAGCCCCTCCGCGGCGGCCGTGGTTTCCGGCTTCATCTGGGCCTCGACCGAGTGGCGCGAGCCCGGACTCGCGGGCCTGATCGTCGCCTTCAGCGTGACCGCGCTCGCCGGCGCGCTGATGGTCAGCCCCCTGAGCTTTCCGAGTTTCAAGAATTTCGACTGGACGCGCCCGGTGCGCTTCGTGTGGCTGGTGATCGCGGTGCTGATCCTCGTGGTGATCGCCGGCGATCCCTCGCGCGCGTTGCTGCTGAGCTTCGGCTCCTACGCGCTCTTTCCGCCGCTCGCCTGGGTCGTGCGGCGCCTGCGGCGCGTGCGGCGCCGGGAGCGTACCTAGTTGGGCCGCGACCTGCGCAGCGCGCAGTATCTGGAGGCTCTGGGGATCGAGTCCTGGGTGCCGCGCCGGCCGGCAGCGCCGTCGCGGGCCGCATCACCGCTGGTGGTCGAGCCCCCTTTGGGCGGCCCGCAGTCGCCGCCGCGGCCACCGCTGCCGGTGAAGATTGCGGCTGCGCCGGCGGACTGGCAGGCGCTGGCGGCCGAGGTCGCGGCCTGTGTGCGCTGCGGGCTGCACCAGGGCCGCACTCAGACCGTGTTCGGGGTCGGCGATCCGAAAGCCGAGCTGCTGGTGATCGGCGAAGCGCCCGGCGCCGACGAAGACCGCCAGGGCGAACCCTTCGTCGGTCGCTCCGGTCAGCTGCTGAACTCGATGCTGTTCGCGGCAGGTCTGCCGCGTGCGAGCGTCTACATCGCCAATATCATCAAATGCCGGCCGCCGGATAATCGCGAGCCCCTGCCCGAGGAAGTGCGCTGCTGCCTGCCGTACCTGCAGCGCCAGATCGATCTGCTGGGGCCGCGGCTGATGCTCGCTGTCGGGCGTGTCGCCGCCCAGAACCTGCTCGGGATCGAGACTCCCCTGGGCAAGCTGCGCGGTGCCGTGCATCGCTTCGGCACCCGCGGCACGCCTCTGATCGTCACCTACCACCCGGCCTACCTGCTGCGCAGTCCGCGGGAGAAACGCAAGGCCTGGGAGGATCTGCGCTTCGTGCGCGCCGAACTGGCGCGCCGACGCACGGCGGCCGGCGGCGGGAGCGGCTGATCGCCGTGGGCGCGGCCAGCGATGCCGTCGGTCTGCCGCAGATGGCATTGCGGCCGATGAACGAGGCCGACGTTGCGGCGGTCATCGAGATCGAGCGGCTGGCCTATCCTTTTCCGTGGACCGAGGGGATCCTGCGCGACTGCCTGCGCGTTGGCTATGCCTGCTGCGTGCTGGAACTGGGCGCGGTGCTGGTCGGATACGGAATCATCGCCAGCGGCGCGGGCGAGGCCCACCTGCTGAACGTGTGCGTGCGGGAGGAATTTCGCGGCCGCGGCTTCGGCCGCGTGCTGATCGAGCATCTGCTCTCGCTCGCGGCCGCCGCCGCGGCCACCGCGGTCTATCTGGAGGTGCGGCCGGCGAACGCCGGCGCCATCCGGCTGTACGAGGCGCTGGGCTTCAGGCAGGTGGGCCTCCGGCGCGGTTATTACCAGACGCCGGCCGGGCGCGAAGACGCCCTGCTGATGCGCCGCGTCCTGGGCGCCACGTGACCGGAGCGCCGGCCGGCCGGGTCGGAAACTTGTCGGCCTTCGATCAGGAAATCCTGCGACGGCGCACTTTCGCGATCATCTCGCACCCGGACGCGGGCAAGACAACCCTGACGGAGAAGCTGCTGCTGTTCGGGGGTGCGATCCAGATGGCCGGCGCGGTGAAAGGCCGCAAGGCCACGCGCCACGCGACCTCCGACTGGATGCGCCTCGAGCAGCAGCGCGGCATTTCGATCACCAGCTCGGTGATGCAGTTTCCCTACCTGGACTACATCGTCAATCTGCTGGACACGCCCGGACACGAGGATTTCTCCGAGGATACCTACCGGACGCTGACGGCGGTGGATTCAGCCCTGATGGTCATCGACTGCGCCAAGGGGGTCGAGCAGCGCACCATCCGCCTGATGGAAGTCTGCCGCCTGCGCGACACGCCGATCATGACCTTCGTCAACAAGCTGGACCGTGACGGCCGGGCGCCGATCGAGCTGCTCGACGAGATCGAGGCGGTGCTGAAGATCCACCCGACACCGATCACCTGGCCGATCGGCATGGGCCGCGATCTGGTCGGCATCTATCATCTGCTCGAGGACCGCATCTATGTCTACGAGCCCGGCGAGCGCGGCCGGGTCGGCGGCAATCGCGTGATCGACGGTCTGCATTCGCCCGCGGCGCAGGCGCTGCTGGCCGATGGCGCCGCCGCCTTCCTGACGGAAGTCGAACTGGTACGCGGGGCGGCGGCGGGTTTCGATCTGGCCGCCTACCGCGCCGGCAGGCAGACTCCGGTGTTCTTCGGCTCGGCCATCAGCAATTTTGGCGTCGAGGAGCTGTTGCGGGCCTTCGTGCGCCACGCGCCTTCGCCGCTGGCGCGCAGCGCGCGTGAGCGCAGCGTCGAGCCGCTGGAAGAGGCGCTGACGGGTTTCGTGTTCAAGATCCAGGCGAACATGGACCCCGGCCATCGCGACCGCATCGCCTTCCTGCGCCTGTGTTCGGGGCGTTACCGGCGCGGCATGCGTCTTTATCACACCCGTCTCGCCCGGGAGGTGCGGGTCGCCGACGCGCTCACCTTCATGGCCGCCGACCGGGTGCAGGCCGAGGAAGCCTACTCCGGGGACATCATCGGGCTGCACAATCACGGCACGATCAACATCGGCGACACCTTCAGCGAGGGCGAACCGCTCGCCTTCACCGGCATCCCGGATTTCGCGCCCGAGATGTTCCGCCGCGCCGTGCTCAAGGACCCGTTGCGCATGAAGGCGCTCGCCAAGGGGCTGGCGCAGCTGTGCGAGGAGGGCGCGACGCAGCTGTTTCGCCCCTTGCGGAATGCGGAGCTGATTCTGGGCGCGGTCGGACCGCTGCAGTTCGAGGTGGTGGCCTTCAGGCTGGCCGACGAGTACGCTGTGCAGTGCGTCTTCGAGCCCATCAGCGTGCACACGGCGCGCTGGATCAGCGCCGGAGAGGAGCGCAAACTGGAGGAGTTCCAGCTGAAGGCTCACGACAATCTGGCGCGCGATCACAGCGGCGCGCTGGTCTATCTGGCGCCCTCGCGCGTCAATCTGCAGCTGACGATCGAGCGCTTTCCGGGCATTCGCTTCAGTGAGACGCGTGAACACCTCGCCGATGCCGGCGCCTGAAGCCGGGCCGCTGGACCCCGCGCGCGCCCGCGCGCGCCGCGCCTGGGCACTGACCGCCTGGGCCAACCACGGTTTCGCGACCACGGTGCTGGTGGGCTTCTTTCCCATCTTCCTGGGCAAGTACTGGGCGGCGGAACTGTCGGCCACGCGCTCGACCCTCTACCTGGGGCTCGCCAACTCCAGCGCGAGCCTGGTGGTGATGCTGCTGGCGCCCTGGCTGGGCGCCTATGCAGATCGGCGCGGGCAGAAGAAACTGTGGCTGGGGATCTTCACCTGCGTCGGTGTAGCCGCTACCGCGATGCTCGCGGCCATCGGCCGGGGCGAGTGGCAATGGGCGCTGCCGGTATTTGCCGTCGCCTCGATCGGTTTCTTTGCGGGCTCATCGTTCCAGGACGCCCTGATCGTGCAGGTCGCCACGCCGGCGGAGGCGCATCGGGTCTCGGCCTACGGATTTGCGGCCGGGTATCTGGGTGGCGGACTGCTGCTGCTGCTGAACGTGCTGCTCGCCCTGCACCCAGGCTGGTTTGGACTGCGCGATGGCGTGGCGGCGACGCGCATCGCCTTTCTCGACGTGGCGATCTGGTGGGCCCTGTTCACTCTGCCGCTGTTTCGCCATGTCCCGGAGGCGGCACCGACCGTGGAGGCGCCCGGCTGGGCCGAGCTGTGGGGCACCATCCGCAAGGTCCTGTCCGACCGGACCGTGCGTGGTTTCCTCTTCGCCTACTGGCTGTACATCGATGGCATCGGCACGCTGCAGCAGATGGCGGTCGATTTTGGCAGCAAACTGGGCCTGCCCACCTCGGCGCTGATTCAGGCGCTGCTGCTGGTGCAGTTCATTTCCTTTCCCTCGGCCCTGGTCTTCGGGCGGCTCGGCGATCGCATCGGCGCGCGGCGCGCCATCCTGATCGGGCTGGCCGTGTTCGTCTTCGTCAGCGTCTGGGCCCTGTTCCTGCACTCCACCTGGCAGTTCTACGCGATGGCGGTGATGGTGGGCACCGTGCAGGGCGGCGTGCAGTCCCTGTCGCGCTCGCTGTACTCAAAGCTGATTCCGCGCGAACGGTCCGGCGAGTATTTTGGTTTCTACAACATGCTCGGCAAGTTCGCCGCGGTCCTGGGGCCGGTCCTGGTCGGCGTCATGGCGACGCTCAGCGGCAGCTCGCGCGTGGGCGTGTCCTCGCTCATGCTGCTGTTCGGCGCCGGCGCGGCGCTGCTGTGGCGCGTGCGAGTGCTCGAGCCCTAGGCGTGTGGGAACCGGAAGCGCCACGCCGCGCGCCGGAACTCACGCAGCTCCGCTTCCGGCGCGGGCGGCCCGTAGCGCAGCAGCGCGTAGCGGTGCGCCAGCGGTGCCAGGGCAGTGGCCGCGGCCGGATGGGTACGGGCCAGCCGCTCGCAGTAATCCAGCACGCCCTCCTGCGGCGCGCGCGGGTGACCGGCTCGCCGCAGGCGCTGGTCGATGCGGCGCCAGGCGCGCGCGAGGGCGTCGGGGCGCGACGCGCGCGCGAGCCGGCGCAGCGACCAGGCGATCCACAGCAGCCAGGCGCTCATGCCGGCACCCAGGGCGATCGCCAGCGTCTGCCAATCGCGATCCCCGAACCCGAGCCAGTCGGCAAGATTCAGTTGCTGGGCGAAATTGAAGCCGACGACCTCATCCTGCCACCACGCGTTCAGCGCATCCCAGCTCTGCAGCAGTGTCGTCAGCCACGGGCTGGCGGCGCCCAGCCGAAAACCCGATCCACCGGCGCCCGCGCCGAATTGCAGCGGCTCGCGATCCAGGCGCTCCGGCGCCACCATCGCCGTCGGATCCGCGCGCACCCAGCCCCGCCCCGCCAGCCACACCTCCGCCCAGGCGTGGGCGTCGGCCTGGCGTACGAGCAGGTAGCCGCCGATGGGATTCCAGGCACCGCCGAGGTAGCCGGTGACCACGCGCGCCGGCACACCACCGGCGCGCATCAGGTCGACGAAAGCCGAGGCGTAGTGACCGCAGAATCCCTGGCGCGTCCGGAACAGCAGCTCATCGATGGAGTCGCGTCCGAGCAGTGGTGGCCTGAGCGTGTAGAGGAAGCCGCCGTCGCGCAGGTAGTTGAGCACGCTGCGCACGAAGGCCCCGTCGTCGGCAGAGCGCGCGCGCAGGCGCAGCGCCAGGTCCCGTGCGCGCGGATTGCGGTCGCCCGGCAGGTCCAGATCGATGCGCTGCTCCGCGGGCGTGAGTTCCAGGCCGCGCAGGGCCTGCGGATAGGAACTGAGTTCGAAGTTTTGCGGCTGGGTGAGCGGGCGGCGCGAGATGAGCTGGTAGTCATCGGTGAACTGCGCGTAGGAGGCGCCCGCCGGATTGGCCAGCTCCAGCGCGACGACGGTGCGGTGGGAATTGGGTTCCAGCGTGAGACTGTAGTGGTAGGCGCGGCCGCGATACTGCACGGCGCCGGGGCTGGCGGGCACGCCGTGGTGGCGGCGCCAGCTGAAGCCGTCAAAATCGTGCAGCACCGGGCCGCGCCAGTAGCGCTCATGCGCCGGCGGCAGCTCGCCGACGAAGCGCGCGCGCAACGCCGGCTCGTCGGATTCGGTGAGCTCGGCGATGCTGCCGGGACTCATCTGGTCGGCCAGTCCGGTGATGGCCGAGTCATCGCTCGACAGGGACCAGAAGGCGCCGGGTAACCGCGGGAAAAACAGGAAGAAGACGATCGCCAGCGGCAGTGCGTACAGCAGCTGGCGGGCCGATTCGCGCAGGAGCGTCGGCGCCGAGACCGCCGCGCCCCCGCCGAGGCTCCGCAGCGTCGCGACGCTCAACCACAGGCTGAGCGCGTAGAGCGGCAGGCGCCAGAGCTGCTGGCGGTCCAGGCAGGCGGCGAGCAGCAGGAACAGCGTCGCGCCCACGATCACGTACCAGTCGCGGATCGCGCGCGCCTCGAACAGTTTCGCGGCCGTCATCGCCGCCAGCAGCGTGGCGCCAGCGGCCAGGCCGTTGAGGGTGCGAAAGCTGGCGAGCACTCCGGCCGTCAGGATCAGCGCCAGGCCGAGGCGCGCCAGCCGGCCGGGCAGCGCCTGCCCATGCATCGTCGCCCGGAAATGCAGCGCGCCGGCCAGCAGCAGCAGGGGCAGGCACCACCACGCGAGGTGCTGCCCGTTCAGCGCCGCGCTCACCAGCAGCGCCGTGATCCCCAGCCCCGCCGCCGCGCGGCCCGGACTCGCGGCCACGAGCGCGGGCGTCAGGGGCACGGGCGTGTTCAAGCGGAGCCGCCCGGGCGCGGCTCGCCGGCCGGATCGCTCCCATACAGCGCCAGGGCACGCAGCAGGCTCGTGCGGTGCGCCCCACCTCGTCCCAGCGGCAGCTCCGCGCCCGACAACTGCAGGCCGCAGGCGGCATCGCGGCCGGCGCATTCATGGACCCAGGCGCACAGCTGGCTGAGCTTGGCCTCCAGGTCCAGCGCCTCCAGGCCCGCGAAGCCGAGCAGGTGCTCGCTGCCTCCCGTTCCCTGGTATTGGGCCACCATCAATGGCGCGCCGCGCGCCCAGGCCTTCCAGGCGATGCTGCGCGGACTGTCGCCAGGCTGGTAATTGCGCAGGCTGCTCCATTCCTCCTCGGCCGGCGAACTGGCGCGGGACTCACGCGAGCTGTGGCTTTCGCCGCCGCGCGGGAGTGGCCGGGTGCCGAGCGGCTGCGGATACACGATTGCCTCCAGGGGCAGGTGCAGCCAGGTCCAGCAGCGAAACAGCCCGACGGGCGCGGTACTCGCCAGCTCCAGCTGCCCGATGCGCTGGCGCCCACGCCCGGCGGCCTGAAAAGGCAGTTGCACCGTGAGCTGCGCACCGGGCTCAAGGTCGAAATGGCTGGCGCGCGTTCCGCCACAGCGTACCGCCAGCGCGCGCCGCGCCTGGCTGCTGCGGTTGAGAAAGCGCAGTTCGATCAGGCCTTCGGATCCGGCGTAGCAGTCCGCCGCCTGCGCCAGCACCAGTTCCAGCCCGTTGAGCGTGCGCTGGCACTCGTGCATGCCCACCAGCACGAAGGCGGCCAGCATGAAGGTCAGGAGCAGTGCGAGGCTGTTGGTGTAGTTGAGCCCGGCGACCAGCATGACGAACAGGAGCAGCCCGAAGCTCACTCCGGGGCCGGTCGGAAGGATATACAGGCGCCGCGCACGCAGCAGGAGCGGCAACTCATCCAGGCCCTGGCGCCGGCGCGCCCACGCCGCGACCCGCGCCGTGATGCCATCGCGCAGCGCGGCGAACATCGGCCTCTAGACCGGCACCGGCACCGCGGCGAGCAGTTCGCTCGCCAGCCGCGCGCCATCCATCGCGTCCGCGCCGGCGCGCGCCTCGAGACGATGCGCCGCCACCGCAGGCAGCACCGCCTGGACGTGCTCGGGCAGGACCGCACGCTCATCTCCCAGCAGGGCCCAGCCCTGCGCGGCCCGCACCAGGCCCTGCGCCGCGCGCGGGGAGAGGCCCAGCTGGAACTGCGCGCGGGAGCGGGCGACGAGCGCCTGGACGTAGTCGAGCAACGGAGCGCCCACGTAGATCGCGCGCACCGCGCGCTGCGCGGCCAGCAGTTCCGCCGGGCTGAGGACGGGCACCGTCGCTTCCAGCAGTTCGTGGCGCTCGCCAGCCAGGAGCAACGCCCGTTCCGCCTGGCGGTCCGGATAGCCGAGCCCGACGCGCATCAGAAAGCGATCCAGCTGCGATTCGGGCAGCCCGAAGGCGCCGAGCTGATCGTGCGGGTTTTGCGTGGCGACCACGAAGAAGGGCTCGGGCAGGGGATGCGTGACGCCATCGACGCTCACCTGCCGCTCCTCCATGGCTTCGAGCAGCGCACTTTGGGCTTTGGGGCTGGCGCGGTTGATCTCATCGGCCAGCAGCAGCTGCGTGAACACCGGTCCGGGCCGGAACTGGAACTGTTGCGTCGCGCGATCGAATACCGAGACGCCGACGACATCGGCCGGCAACAGATCACTGGTGAACTGCAGCCGCCGCCATTCGAGGCCGAGAACACGCGCCAGGGTGTGCGCCAGGGTGGTCTTGCCCACGCCGGGCACGTCCTCGATCAGCAGGTGGCCGCGAGCCAGCAGGCAGGCCAGGCACAGCCGGATCTGCGCGGGCTTGCCCAGGATCACGCGCCCGACCGCCGTCACCGCTTCGCCCAGCCGGCTCATGACGCGCCCGCCCCGAGCGCGCTGACCTGCGCGAGCTGCCGCTCCAGTCCGGCACGGGTCCGCTCGAATTCCGCCAGGCGTTCGCGCTCCTGGGCCACCACCGCTGCGGGGGCGGAGCGTACGAATCCGTCGTTCCCCAGCTTGGCCTGCGCGCGCGAGATTTCTTCGCCGGTCTTGCGCATCCGCTTCTCCAGTCGCGCCTTTTCGGCGACCGGATCGATCAGACCCGCCATGGGCACGAGCAGGGTCAGCTCACCCACGATCGCCGAGGCCGAAGGCGGCGCCCGCTCCCCGTCTGCGAGCGGGCGGGGCTTCTCCACACCCGCCAGGCGCATCAGCAGGGCCTCGTGGTCCTGCGCGAGTGCCCGGTCGGAGGCCGATGAATTCTGCAGTAAAAGCGGGAGCTTACGGGCAGGACTTAAATCCATTTCTCCACGTATCTGCCGGACCCCCAGGACCACCTGCTTCAGCCAGCGCATGTCGCGCTCGGCGGCAGGGTCATCGGCGAAGTCGGCGCAATCCGGCCAGGGCGCCAGCATGATGCTGGTCACCGCCACCGGAGCAGGGCCGCGCAGCCGCGGCGCCACGCGCTGCCAGATCTCCTCCGTGATGAACGGCATCAGGGGATGCAGCACACGCAGCAGCGCCTCGAGCACTTCGAGCAGCGTCTGGCGTGTCCCGCGCTGCTGGGGCGTCGCCGAACCCGCACCCTGCAGCACCGGCTTGGCGAGCTCGAGGTACCAGTCGCAGTACTCGTGCCAGGTGAACTCGTACAGCGCCGTGGCGGCAAAGTCGAAGCGGTAGTCCGCGAAGGCGCCCTCGACGGCGCGGATGGCGCCTCCCAGGCGCGAGCGGATCCAGCGATCCGCCAGCGTCCACTCCACGCCGCCGGCCTCATCAAACAGCTCTTCCTGCGATCCGGGCGCTTCCTGTTCGACCGACAGCATCACGAAGCGCGCCGCGTTCCACAGCTTGTTGCAGAAGTTGCGGTTCCCACCGACGCGTTGCAGGTCGAAGCGGATATCGCGGCTGTGCGTGGCCAGGGAGGCAAAGGTAAAACGCAGCGCATCGGTGCCGTGGGCGGCGATGCCCTGCGGAAACTGCCGGCGCGTCGCGGCCTCGATCGCCGGTGCCAGATGGGGCTGCATCAGGCCCGTGGCGCGCTTGGCGACGAGGGCCTCGAGTCCGATCCCATCGACGATGTCGAGCGGGTCGATCACGTTGCCCTTGGACTTGGACATCTTCTGGCCTTCCGCGTCGAGGATCAGGCCGTGCACGTAGACGTCGCGGAACGGCACCTCCTCCATGAACTTCAGGCCCATCATGATCATGCGCGCGACCCAGAAGAAGATGATGTCGAAGCCGGTCACCAGCACGCTGCCGGGGTAGAAGCGCTTCAGATCCGCCGTGGCGGCGGGCCAGCCGAGCGTCGAGAAAGGCCACAGCGCGGAGGAGAACCAGGTGTCCAGCACGTCCTCGTCCTGGCGCAGCGGCACGTCGCGTCCCTGCTGCGCGCGCGCCTGCGCCGCCGCCGCCGCGGCATCGCGGGCCACGTAGATGTGGCCCGCCTCGTCGTACCACGCGGGAATCCGGTGCCCCCACCACAGCTGACGGCTGATGCACCAGTCCTGGATGTTGCGCATCCACTGGAAGTAGGTCTTGTCCCAGTTGGCAGGCACGAAGCGGATCCGGCCGCTCTCCACCGCCGCGATGGCCGGCGCGGCCAGCGCTTCGACACGCACGTACCACTGATCGGTGAGGTAGGGCTCGATGACCGCGTCGCTCCGGTCCCCCCGGGGCACCATCAGCTTGTGCGCCTCGGTGCGCTCGATGAAACCGCGCGCCGTCAGCTCCGCGACGATGCGCGCGCGCGCTTCGAAGCGGTCCAGGCCGCGCAGTTCCCGCGGTGCCGCCTCGTTCAGGCGCGCGTCGGGCGTAAAAATATTGATCAACGGCAGCTGATGGCGCTGGGCGACGGCGTAATCGTTGAAGTCATGTGCCGGGGTGAGCTTCAGGCAACCGCTCCCAAAGGCCGGATCGACGTAGCTGTCGGCGATGACCGGAATCCGCCGCCCGCTCAGCGGCAGGATCAGCGTGGCCCCGACCAGATGGCGGTAGCGCTCATCGTCCGGATGCACGGCCACCGCCGTGTCGCCGAGCATGGTCTCCGGACGGGTGGTCGCCACCACCAGCTCGCCGCTCCCGTCGCTCAACGGATAGCGCAGGTACCACAGCGAGCCGGATTCCTCTACGCTCAGCACTTCCAGATCGGACAGGGCCGTGAGCAGCACCGGATCCCAGTTGACCAGGCGCTTGCCGCGGTAGATCAGCTGCTGCTCGTGCAGGCGCACGAAGGCCTCGGTGACCGCGCGCGACATGCTTTCGTCCATCGTGAAGCGATCGCGCGACCAGTCGACGGAGGCGCCGAGCCGGCGCATCTGGCGCGCGATCATGCCGCCGGACTGGGCCTTCCATTGCCAGACGCGCTCCAGGAACTCCTCGCGCGTCAGGTCGGTGCGCCGCCGGCCCTCGGCGTTCAACTGCCGCTCGACCACCATCTGCGTGGCGATGCCGGCGTGATCGGTGCCGGGCTGCCACAACGCCGCCTCTCCGCGCATGCGGTGATAGCGGGTGAGCGCGTCCATGATCGTGTCCTGGAAGGCGTGCCCCATGTGCAGCGTGCCGGTCACGTTGGGCGGCGGGATCATGATGCAGAAGGCCGTGGCGTCCGCATCGCTCCGGGGCGCGAATCCGCCCTGCAGCTCCCATTGGGCGTACCAGTGCTGCTCGATCTGGGCGGGCGAGTAGGTCTTGTCCATAGGCTCAGGCGCCCGCGACGGCGCTCTGGTGCGTTACGGGCTCAATGCCCCGTTCGCGATACTGCCGGAAGCGCACTCGCCCGGCCTGGCGCCGGGCCGGGTCGGAATCGATGATCTCCACGACACGGGCGGCCTGATCGAGTCCGTCCGGCAGCCCTGCGGCCAGGTTGACGATGAGCTGCGGTGGCGTGGCCGGCACTCCGGCGGCGCTGAGCAGCACCGGGGTCTCTTCCCAGCTCGATTGCGGGCCCAACGCTTCGTGCGGTACGAAACTGCGGTCGGCAAAGGTCCACAGCAGTTCGTCGAAGGCGGCGACATCCGTGTCGCTGTCGAACCAGACGAGCACCCGCTCCTCGGCGTTGAACGCCTTCTCTATTTCCTGGCAGGCAAACCGCCAGCGCGCGCGCTGATCGTTCCCTTCCAGAATGAAAAACTCTGCGCGTGCCACCATGCGGATCGCGCGCTCAGGCGCGTGCGCGCCGGATCAGGAAGTCACCCAGCAGTCCCAGCGGCCGGCCCGTGGCGCTCTTGGCGTTGCCGGAAGTCCAGGCGGTGCCGGCAATGTCCAGGTGCGCCCACTTCAGCCCCTTGGTGAAGCGGCCGAGGAAGGCCGCGGCCGTGATGGCGCCGCCGTCGCGCCCGGCGATGTTGGCCACATCGGCAAAGTTGGTCTTGAGCTGCTCGCCATATTCCTCGGTGAGCGGCAGTTGCCAGGCCCGATCGTCCGCGCGCCGGCCGCAGGCCACGAGCTCCTGCGCCAGTTCATCATCGTTTCCCATGACCCCGCTGTGGTGGGCACCGAGTGCGACCACGCAGGCGCCGGTCAGCGTCGCCATGTCGATGACCGCCGCCGGATTGAAGCGGCGGGCGTAATGCAGCGCGTCGCTGAGGATCAGCCGGCCCTCGGCGTCGGTGTTGAGTATCTCGACGGTCTGCCCGTCGGCGCTCGTGACGATATCGCCGGGCTTGGTGGCACGGCCCCCGGGCATGTTCTCGCAGGCCGGTATCAGCCCGACGAGATTGAGGCGCAGTTTCAGGCGCGCGGCCAGATCGAAGGCGGCCAGCACCGTGGCCGCACCGCACATGTCGAACTTCATTTCATCCATGGCGTTCGGGTCTTTCAGCGAAATGCCGCCGCTGTCGAAGGTGACCCCCTTGCCGACCAGGACGATGGGCGCGGCGGCGCGCCGCCCGCCCCGATGCTCGAGAATGATGAAGCGCGGCGGCTCGGCACTGCCGCGCGTTACCGCGAGGATACAGCCCATCTTCAGCCGCTTGATCTGGGCGGCGTTGAGCGCGCGGGCCCGCAGGCCCCGATGCGAGCGCGCCAGTTCCGCGGCCTGGGCGGCGAGGTAGCGGGGCGTGCAGATATTTCCCGGCAGATTGGCCAGGTCGCGCAGCAGACGCGCGCTGGCCGCGATGGCGGCCCCGTCGCCCAGTCCCAGCCTTGCGGCAGCGAGCTCGGCGGTGCCGTAGGGACCGAGCTTGACGCGCGCCAGCGCGCTCGCCGGCGGGCGGCGCGCGGTCTTCAGATCGTTGATGCGGTACAGCGCCGCACCGCACACTTCGGCCGCGGCGCGCGCCAGCGTGTAGTCGTCGAGGCCGCGATCGGCCGGCCGGTCGATCGCCACCACCGCGCTGCCGATGCGGGTGCGGGCCAGGGCCGTTATGGCGGTGGTGAGCGCGCGCTTCCACGCCCGGCGCTGGTACTGGCCGGTCGCGCCCAGACCCACCAGCAGCAGGCGCTTTCCGCGCAGTCCCGGCAGGTCCGCGAGCAGCAGCGTATCCCCGGCGTGACCGGCAAAATCCCCGCGCTGCAGGAGCTTGCGCAGGCGCCCACCGGCCGCACGGTCCAGGAGCTTGGCCTCGGCGCCCAGCACGCGGGTCTCGTAGACCCCGACCACCAGGCAATCGGCACGTTGCTCAACCGTCTCGCCCGAGTAGGCTGAAAATTGCATGGCCGATCCTCTCCTTCCAGTTTGCCAGCGCCGCTCATTTCCCTTAGCTTCAGCGCTGGGTTGAGCGGCCGCAGTTTAGCCGAAGCGGCACAATTCGTGAGGGTGCTTTGCAGATTCTGCAGCGATATTTCTTCCGCGAGATGGCGCTGAATTTCCTGGGTGTAACCGGCGCGCTGGCGGCCGTCCTGTTCATCTACCAGCTCGGCGCCGTATTGGCGCGGGCCGCTCAATTCCAGTATCCGCGCGGCCTGGTGCTGCAACTGTTCGCACTGGGGGCGGCGGAGAATTTCGCGCTGTTGCTGCCACTGGGGCTGCTGCTGGGCATCGTCATGGCGCTCGGCCGGCTCTATCACGAAGGCGAAATGGTCGCCGCGCGGGCCTGCGGCTACGGGGGTGCGCGCGCCTGGCTGCCGGCCCTGATGCTCACGCTGCCGATCCTCGCGCTGAGCGCCTGGCTCAACCTGCGGTTTTCTCCGCAGGCCGCCGCCCGTCGCGCCGTGCTCACGGCCGAGGCCGTGCGCGCCGGGCTGGCGGTGCCCTTCGAGGTCGGGCGGTTTCGCAGCTTTGATGGTGGCCGGACGGTCGTCTACGCGCGCTCGGCGGACCCCAACGGTGAATTGCAGCGGGTGTTCATCAAGCAGGCGCAGAGCGAGTCGGTCGTGACGACCGTCGCGCAACGGGCCCGGCGCGAACTCGGGCCGGACGGGCTCAGCCAGACCATCGTGCTGCTCGATGGCGAGCGCGTGGAGGGCGTCCCCGGTTCGCGCCGCTACCGGATCCTGAAGTTCCGCGAGCTCAGCATCCCGCTGGCCGCACCGATGCCGGAGGCGCGGCACGAGCGGGTCGATGAGCGCCCCAGCTCGCAGCTGCTGGGGAGCAGCAATCTGCGGGACCGGGCGGAACTGCAGTGGCGCCTGGGCTTCCCGCTCATGGTGCTGGTCGCGGCCGCCTGCGCGATGCCGCTGGGCAGGCTGCGCCCGCGCCAGGGCCGCTACGAGCGGGTCTGGCGCGCGGTGATTCTGTTCGTCATCTACGGCCAGCTGGCCGTTGCGGCGCGCACCTGGTTCGAGCGCGGCACGACGCCCGCGCTGCTGGGCCTGTGGTGGGTCCATGCCCTGTTCCTGGCGCTGGCCGCGTGGCTGGTGTGGGAACAGGAGTGGCGGCCGCGGCGGAGCCCGACATGAACCGGCTCGACCGCTACATTGCACGCACGGTCCTGGCGGCGATCGGCATGGTGATGGCGGTGCTGCTGGTGCTTGGCGGCCTGTTCAATTTCATCGACGAGCAGGGCGCCATCGGCGTGGGTCACTACGGCATGGGCGAGGCGCTGATCTTCAGCCTGCTGAACCTGCCGCGCTTTGCCCTCGATGCCTTTCCCGCCGGCGTGCTCATCGGTTCAATGCTGGGTGTAGGCGTCCTGGCCCGCAGCCACGAATTGACCGCGATGCGTGCCGGCGGCATGTCCAAGTGGCGCCAGGCGGGCGCCTTGCTCGGTTGCGGGCTGGTGCTGCTCCTGGCGGGCCTGGCGATGGGCGAGTATCTGGCGCCGCGGCTTGAACAACTGGCCAACGAGCGCAAGGCGCTGGCCCGCTACGACAACGTCAACCTGGCCGGTGCCGGCGGCGCCTGGGTGCGCGACGGCAATCTCATCATCAATATCGCCGAGCAGGCGCGCAGCAGCGAATTCGGCGGCATGCTGGTCTTCGAGCTGACCCCGGACAATCAGCTGGCCGCGATCGCGCACGCGGAACGCGCGGCCAACGGGGCGGGCAGGACCTGGGAGCTCGGTGACTACGCCGAAACGCGCTTCACGCCCACCGGAGTCGACGGACGCCGCGAAGCCAGCCACCGGCTCGACTCAGCCGCGAGCGTGGGCTTTCTGCAGCTGGCGGTGGTGCAACCGGCGGAGATGGCCTTCGGCGCCCTGTATCGTGCGATCCGCTACCTCCGCGCCAACGAGCTGGATGTGCGCAGCTATGAGCTGGCCTTCTGGTCGGGGCTCGCGCGCAGCGTCGCGATTCCGATCGCGGTGCTGTTCGCCCTGCCTTTCGGATTCGGCACGATGCGTTCCGCCGGGAGCGGTGCGCGCAGCACCCTGGGATTGGTGATCGGCATGCTCTACTTCTTCATGCAGCGGACCGTGGAGAGCGGCACGGTGGTCTTCAGTCTCAATCCCCTGGTGCTCGCCTGGGTGCCGACCGCCCTGCTCGGCGCGGCGGCGCTCATCCTGCTCCAGCGCACGCGTTAACGCGGCGGACCTGCGGCCGCGGCCTCGATCTGTGCGCGGTGCGCGCGCAGTGCCCGCCGTGCCTCGCCCACCGCCGGGCGCCCGTGCAGGCGGCTGATCAGTTCTCCCAGTTCGTGCCACTTGCGGCCCCACTGCAGCAGGCGTACGGCATCCTCCATGACCTGGCGCGCCGCGGGGCTCGGCGCCGCCGGCGCGCTCGCCGCGCCCGCGCTGCCCGCCGCACGCAGCGCGCGTAACGTCGTGCTGCTGCGAGCGCTCCGGGGCTGCCGTGTGCCACCGCGCGGCGGGCGCGGCCGCTCGCGCGTGGTGGTGTCGCCGCTCTGGAGCATTTCCCGCCTTTCGGTTTGCGGATCGGCCAGCGGGACATGGCGTCCGGCGGGCTGCAGGCCCACGAGGTTGGCGAGGAACACCATCTGTTCGAGGCCCACCGCGAACTGACGGTCTCCGCGCCCGCAGTGCTCCTCGAGCGCGCGCGTCAGCTCGGTGATCTTCTGGCGCGCCAGGCGCACGACCCAGGCCGCCGGACGTTCGTGCGGCGGCCAGGGCTGTACGTGCCAGTAATAGGCGTCGGCGAGCTTGAGGTAGCGCGTGTGCAGCTCCAGGCTCTGCTGCCAGCGCGCCAGCAGCGCCCGCATGCGCTCCACGCTGATCTTGGAGTCGTCTTTTGAATGCGCCATGCAGTGCAGCCTAGGACGACGGCTGCCCCGGGAAACGCTACGGGTTCACACTTTGATCAGGATGGCCTCAGCCCGTCAGTGCGCCACGCCGGCCAGGAACAGCCAGGTCGCCACCACCGTGTCCGGATTCAGGGACAGGCTGTCGATGCCCTGGTCGACCAGCCAGCGGGCCAGATCCGGGTGATCGGACGGACCCTGGCCGCAGATGCCTATGTACTTGCCCTGGCGGCGGCAGGCGGCAATGGCCATCGCGATCAGCGCTTTCACCGCCGCATCGCGCTCGTCGAAGGCCCCGGCCATCAGCGCCGAATCGCGATCGAGCCCGAGTGTCAGCTGGGTCAGATCGTTCGAGCCGATCGACATGCCGTCGAAGTACTCCAGGAACTCATCGGCCAGCAGGGCGTTGGTCGGCAACTCGCACATCATGATGAGCTTCAGCTCCCGCTCGCCGCGCTTCAGGCCGTTGGCGGCCAGCAGCTCCGTCACCTGGCGGGCCTCGGCCACGCTGCGCACGAAGGGCACCATCACCTGCACATTGCGCAGTCCCATGTCTTCGCGCACGCGCAGCAGCGCGCGGCATTCCAGCTCGAAGCAGGGACGGAAGGCCGCGTCCACATAACGCGCAGCACCGCGGAAGCCGAGCATCGGGTTCTCCTCGTGCGGCTCGAACTGCGCCCCGCCGATGAGATTGGCGTATTCGTTGGACTTGAAATCCGACAGCCGCACGATGACCGGCTCGGGCGCGAAAGCCGCCGCGATCTGTGCGATGCCCTCGCTCAGCCGCTCGACATAGAAGCTCACCGGATCGGCGTAACCGGCCATGTGCCTGCGGATCGTGGCCTGGAGCTCGGGCTCCAGGCGCGCGAACCCGAGCACGGCGCGCGGATGCACGCCGATCATCCGGTTGATGATGAACTCCAGCCGCGCGAGGCCCACGCCGCGGTGCGGGAGTGCCGCGAAGGCGAAGGCGCGATCGGGATTGCCGACATTCATCATGATGCGCAGGGGTGCCGGCGGCATGGCATCGAGCTCGATGCGCTGCTGATCGAAGGCCAGCAGTCCCTCGTAGACGAATCCGGTATCGCCCTCGGCGCAGGATACGGTGACCTCCTGGCCGTCGCGGATCAGTTCGGTGGCGCGCCCGCAGCCCACGACCGCGGGGATGCCCAGTTCACGCGCGATGATCGCGGCGTGGCAGGTGCGCCCGCCGCGATTGGTGACGACGGCGGCGGCGCGCTTCATGACCGGTTCCCAGTCCGGATCGGTCATGTCCGCGATGAGGACTTCCCCGGGCTGCACCAGCGCCATGTCGGGTGCGGCGCGGACGACGCGCGCGCGCCCGCTGCCGATGCGCCCGCCAATGCTGCGCCCCTCGGCCAGGACGCGCGAGCGGGCCCGCAGGGTGTAGCGCTGCAGGGTGCGGCCGAGCTGGCTGTGCACGGTCTCGGGGCGCGCCTGCAGGATGTAGAGCTGCTCGTCGGTACCGTCGCGCGCCCATTCGATGTCCATGGGGCAGCCGTAATGCTGCTCGATGAGCAGCGCCTGCCGCGCGAGTGCCTGCACTTCCGCGTCGCTGAGGGAGAATCGCGCCCGCTCGGCGCCGGGCACTTCCACCGTGCGCACGCGCTCCGCGGATCCCGCGTCCGCATAAATCATCTTGATGGCCTTGGCCCCAAGATTGCGGCGCAGTATCGCGGGGCGCCCGGCGCGCAGCCCCGGCTTGTAGACGTAGAACTCGTCCGGGTTCACCGCCCCCTGCACGACCGTTTCGCCCAGGCCGTAGGAGCTGGTGATGAACACCACCTCGCGGAAACCCGAGTCGGTATCGAGCGTGAACATCACGCCGCTCGCGCCCAGATCGCTCCGCACCATGTGCTGCACGCCCACCGACAGCGCGACCAGCGCATGCTCAAAGCCCTGGTGCACGCGATAGGCGATGGCCCGATCGTTGTACAGCGAGGCGTAGACCTCGTGTACCGCGCGCAGCAGCGCCTCCTCGCCCTGTACGTTAAGGAATGTTTCCTGCTGCCCGGCGAAGGAGGCCGAGGGCAGGTCTTCGGCGGTGGCCGAGGAGCGCACGGCCACGGCGATGTTCCTGCCGGCGGCCATGGCGCGCCAGCCATCCAGGACCGCCTGGCGCAGCGCGCCCGGAAAGGGCGTCCCGAGTATCCAGCCGCGGATGCGCGCGCCGCTGGCCGCGAGGGCCGTGACGTCCGCGCAGTCGAGCACGTCGAGCTCGGCCTTGATGCGCTGGTCGAGCCCGCCCTGACGCAGGAACTCACGGAAGGCATCGGCCGTGGTTGCAAAGCCGCGCGGCACGCGCACGCCGAGCGGCGTGAGCGCGCGCAGCAGCTCGCCGATGGAGGCGTTCTTGCCGCCCACACGCGCGAGATCCCCGAGGCCGACCGCGTCGAAGGACAGGACGTATTCGCTCAACGCGTTCTTCCCCTGCTCTTTGAGCGGCGTATTGTCCACGATTTCATCGCATGGGACACTGCCCGCCGCGACGGCCGGGTCGAGGCGGGAGGCGGGGCAGGGTGAGCAAGCGTACGGTGTTCTTCGTCTCCGACCAGACCGGCGTCACCGCCGAGACCCTCGGGCACAGCCTGCTGACCCAGTTCGATGGTGCGCAGTACCAGTCCGTCACGCTGCCGTTCGTCGCCAGCGTGGAGCAGGCCGCCGAAGTCCTGCAGCGCATCGATGCCGCCGCCCGCGAGAGCGGCCTGCGGCCGATCGTCTTCGCGACGCTGGTGGATGATCAGGTGCGCGCGGTCCTGCGGCGCGCGAACGCGCTGTGCCTGGACTTCTTTGCGGCCTTTCTCGGGCCCCTCGAGGCCGAACTGGCCATGCCCTCCGCCCATGCCAGCGGCCGCGCGCACGGCATGTCAAACCTGGCGTCGTACACGGCGCGAATCAACGCCACCAACTACGCGCTCGCCAATGACGACGGCGCCGGCCCGCGCGAATACGCCGCGGCCGACGTGATCCTGGTGGGTGTGTCGCGCTCCGGCAAGACGCCGACCTGCCTTTACCTCGCCCTGCAGTACGGCGTCCTGGCGGCAAATTATCCGCTCGCCGACGAAGACCTGGAATCGGGCGAGTTGCCCGCCGCGCTGGCCCCGTTCCGCTCCCGGCTCTTCGGGCTGACGATCCGCCCGGATCGCCTGCAGCAGATCCGCCACGAGCGCCGCCCGAACAGCCGCTACGCCTCGCTCCAGCAGGTGCAGTCTGAATTGCGCGCGGCGCTGGCGCTGTTTGGACGCGCCGGCATTCCGCACCTGGACACGACCGAGTGCAGCATCGAGGAAATCGCCAGCCGCATTCTCGACGGCCAGCACCTGGAACGGCGCGTGCGCCTGTAGCTCGCCCCTACCCGGTGCCATCAACAGGTGTATTGTTGCGCGGGAGATCGGATGTTCGGACTGGAGGTACCCAACCATGGCTGACAGCGTTTACAAAGTCATCGAACTTGTGGGCACGAGCAAAGAGTCCTGGGAGAAAGCAGCGGTCGCGGCCGTCAACAAGGCCGGCAAGACGCTGCGCGATTTGCGGGTTGCCGAAGTGGGACGGCTGGACCTGCAGCTCAAGAATGGCCAGGTCGAGGCGTTCCGCGCGCGGGTGAGCGTGTCCTTCAAGTACGAGGGCGGCAAGTAAGCCGGACGTGGGCCGGCGCGGCGCGCGCTCAGCCCGAGGGCGGCGGCGGATGCAGGAACGGCCACGGCGAGGTCTCGCTCCCGCGCGGGCACTGCACCTCGATGAGCACCGGCGCGGCGGCGGCCAGGGCCCGCTCGAGCGCGCCCTTGAGCTGATCGGGATTCGCCACGCGCAGCCCCAAGGCACCGAAGCTCTCCGCCAGTTTCACGAAGTCCGGATTGCGCAGCTCCACGCCCAGCAGCCGGCCGGCGTAGCGCTCCTGCTGGTCGCGCCAGACGTTGCCGTAGGCGCCATTGTTGAACACGATGCTGACGACGTTGATGCCGTACTGCACGGCGGTGGCCAGCTCCTGCACGCCATACATGAAGCCCCCGTCGCCGCTGACGGCGATGACGGCCCTGTCCGGGTGCGCGAGCTTGACTCCGAGCGCGGTGTTGAAGCCGAAGCCGAGATTGTCCTGGTAGCCGCAGGTCACGTATTGGCGCGGCCCGTACACCGGAAAGCCGAAGCGCGCGGTGAAGCCGACCTGGGAGATCTCCTCGCAGAAAAAGCCGTCGCGCGGCAGCACTGAGCGGATGACGTTGAGGTAGGCGAGCTGTGGCGCCACGGACTGCATGGCCGCGTGCGCGCGCTCCTTGACCGACAGGAACTCCGCCTCCATCGGCTTGCGCCGGGCGGGCTGGGCCTTGAGCGCGCCCAGCAGGGCACGGACGCCGAGTGTGGAGTCCGTGACGAGGCCTGCGTCGGGCCGGAGCCGTACCATCTCGGTCGGATCGATGTCGATCCGCAGGACCTTCAGCCCCTTGGGAAACCACTTCCAGCGCAGATACTGCAGCTCGAGCCGGCTGCCGATGCCGATGAGCAGATCGCAACCCTTCCAGTAATCCCAGGCGGCGACCAGCGACATCCCGTAGGGGGATTCCTCGCTGACGATTCCCTTGCCGCTGCGGTGCGCCGTGACCGGTGCCTGGATCAGCTGCGCCAGTTCGAGCACCGCCGGGCCGGCCTCCAGCGCGCCGGCACCCACCATGATGAGTGCCCGTCGGGCCCCGCCGATCAGCTCGGCCGCGGCTGCGACGGCCGCCGGATCGGGGACGGGCGGAGCGAGCGGTGGCAAGGGCGTGACGGGCGTGACCTCGGCGCGCATGCCAAACACGTCCCAGGGCGCCTCGATGGCCACCGGGCGCACTCTCCCGCTGCGCAGCTGGCGGAAGGCCTCGGCCATGACCGCGCCCGCCTCGCTGGGATGGTTGATGCGCTCGGCCCACTTGGTGAGCCCGCGCAGCAGGGCCAATTGATCGGGCAGTTCGTGCAGCTGGCCGCGCCCCCGCCCGATCAGGTACGACTGGATGTTGCCCGTGATGCACAGTACCGGTGCGGTGGCGCCGTAGGCCGTGCACAGCGCCGCGCCGGAATTCAGCAGGCCCGGACCCGGAACCACGGTGTAGACCCCGACCCGGCCGGTGGATTTCGCGTAGCCGAAGGCCATGTAGGCGGCGCCCTGTTCGTGCCGCGTGGTGATGAAGCGCAGCTGCTGCCCGCGTTGGGCCAGGGCGTCGTTGAAGTCGTACATGTGCGCGCCCGGAATGCCGAACACCGTGTCGACACCATGCGCGATGAGGGAATCGGCCATCACCTGGCCGGTGGTCAGTGAGCTCATCCGCCCCGCCCCCGCCCGCGCCTCACGGGAGGGTCATCCACCGCCGAACCGGGCGGGGCGCTTTTCGAGGAAGGCCGCGACGCCTTCCCTGAAATCCGCGCTGGCGATGCATTGTTCCTGCGCCAGCACCTCGTTGCGCAGGCCCTGCGCGAAATCCACCGTGGCGGCCTGGCGGAGCAGGCGCTTGGTGTGCATCACCGCCAGGGGCGCGCGCTGTGAAAGGCGCTCCGCCCACTCGGCCGCGGCCTCGTTGGCGGTTCCCTTCGGCACCACCCGGTTGACCAGCCCGAGTTCCAGGCAGCGCGCCGCCGGCACGCGCGCGCATTCGACCGCGAGTTCGAAGGCCCGGCGCGCCCCGATCTGGCGCTCGAGCATCCAGGTGATCCCACCGTCGGGCACGAGCGCGATGTTCTGGAAGGGCAGGGTGAAGTAGGCATCCTCGGCCATGACGACCAGGTCGCTGGCCAGCACGTAGGCGCAGCCGATGCCGGCCACGAGGCCTTCGACGGCGGCGATGACCGGTTTTGCCATGCCGGCGATAGCCTGGATGCCCGGCGCGTACTCCTCCTCGAGTTGCCGCCGCACCTCGGCATCGACTCGCCCGGTGGCGTTCATCTCCTTCAGGTCCGCGCCGGCGCTGAAGGCGCGACCCGCGGCCAGCAGGGCCACGGCACGGACCGGCGGGTCAGCCGCCGCACGTTGCAGGGCCGCGGCCAGCTGCGGGCGCAGCGCCCGGTCGAAGGCATTCAGGGCCGCGGGGCGGTTCAGCGTGATATGCGCGACCGTAGCGCGCAACTCATAGGAAACGACCGCGCTCACTTCGCTCATGGCGACTCCTCAGGGCGTGGCCGCGCCCGCCGCACCGCGCAGCTCGCGCAGGCTCGGTACGAAGATGTCGGGCGTGATATCGATGTCGCGCACGCCCGGCGGTCCGTAGCCGGACAGGTCGGTGATCCCGTGAGCGGCCAGGAGTTCATCATCGATGTAGAAGTTGCCGGTGTTCTGGCGGGCATCGGAGCTCAGGATCAGATGGGCCGCGTCCGCCATGATGCGCGCCGACCTGAGCGCGCCGATCGGCATGTGGCTGGCGAGCACCGCCATGGCGGCGGTGTCGATCGCGGTGCGCGGCCACAGCGCATTCACACCGACGCGGCCACGGTACTCGCCGGCCACGCCCAGCACCACCATGCTCATGCCGAACTTCGCCATCGAGTAGGCCACGTGCGGGGCGAACCAGCGCTCCTGCATCGCCAGTGGCGGGGAAATGGTGAGGACGTGTGGATTGGCTGACTTGAGCAGATGCGGCATGCATTGCTGCGTCACCAGGAAGCTGCCGCGCGCGTTGACCCCGTGCATCAGATCAAAGCGCCTGATCGGCGTGTCCAGCAGTGGCGTCAGGCTGATGGCGCTGGCGTTGTTGACGCAGACGTCGATGCCGCCGAATTTCGCCACGCTCGCCGCCACGGCCGCCTCCACCTGCTGTTCATCGCGGATGTCGCAGACCAGGGCCAGCGCCCGGCCACCGGCCGCTTCGACCTGCGCCGCCGCGCTTTGGATCGTGCCGGGCAGGCGGGGGTGGGGCTGGTCGGTCTTGGCGGCGATCGCGACGTTGGCGCCGTCGCGCGCCGCGCGCAACGCGATGGCCAGGCCGATGCCGCGCGACGCGCCGCTGATGAAAAGTGTCTTGCCGCGCAGATGGCTGCTCATGCTTGAATCCCCGCAGATCGGCGTCGACCGGATCGCACAGGCCGCGGGCATATTAGCCTCCCGGCAATCGCCGTGCTATGGCAAACTCTGCAGCCGCCGGGCATCGCGCGCAGCCCACCCGAAGACGCTTCAGAGACACACACGCACATGCTTCCTCACAGCAGCGCCGGGCAGCGTTTCCGGCAGGCCTTGGCGGATGAGCGGCCGCTGCAGGTCGTGGGCGCCATCAACGCCTATGCCGCGCGCCTGGCCGAGGCCGCCGGATTTCGCGCTCTGTACCTGTCCGGTGGTGGAGTGGCCGCCAATTCGCTCGGGCTGCCGGATCTGGGCATCAGTAACCCCGACGATGTGCTCACGGATATACGCCGCATTACGGACGCGGTCGGCGTTCCGCTCCTCGTGGACGCGGACACCGGCTGGGGCGGGGCCTTCAGCATCGCGCGCACCGTGCGCACCTTCAGCAAGGCGGGCGCGGCGGGACTGCATATCGAGGATCAGGTGCAGAGCAAACGCTGCGGTCACCGGCCCGGCAAGGAGATCGTGCCGCTGGAGGAGATGGTCGATCGCATCAAGGCCGCGGTGGATGCGCGCAGCGATGCGGACTTCGTGATCATGGCCCGCACCGACGCGCTCGCCAGCGAGGGTCTGGAGCGGGCCATCGAGCGCTGCCTGGCCTGCGTGGCGGCAGGGGCCGACATGATCTTTCCAGAGGCCATGACGGATCTGTCGATGTACCGGCGCTTCAAGGCGGCGGTCCAGGTGCCGATACTCGCCAACATCACCGAGTTCGGCCACACGCCGCTCTACAGCCGCGACGAGCTGGGCGCAGCCGGCGTCGACATCGTGCTGTACTGCTGCTCGGCGTACCGCGCGATGAACGCCGCGGCGCTGAAGACCTACCAGATCATCCGGCGCACCGGCAGCCAGGCCGAGGCCTTGCCCCTGATGCAGACGCGCGACGAGCTGTACCACTATCTTGATTACCATGCCTACGAACAGAAACTCGATGCCCTGTTTGCGACCGGCAAGCACAAGTAGGGCGGCTGGACCGGGCGGGGTCCGCCAATGACCGATCCGGTCCCAGCGCCTGCGTTCAGGCCGAAGAAATCGGTCGCCCTGTCCGGGGTGGTGGCGGGCAGTACGGCCCTGTGCACCGTGGGCCGCACCGGCAACGACCTGCAGTACCGCGGCTACGACATCCTGGACGTGGCGGAGACCTGCGAGTTCGAGGAAATCGCCTACCTGCTCGTGCACGGCAAGTTGCCGACGCTCGGCGAGCTGAACGCCTACCGCGAAAAGCTCCGTGCCCTGCGCGGCCTGCCGCCGGCGCTGTGCGCGGTGCTCGAACTGCTGCCGGTCACGGCGCACCCGATGGATGTGATGCGCACGGCGGTTTCCGTCCTCGGCTGCCTGTCGCCCGAGAACGCCGACCACAGCGAGCCCGGAGCGCGCGACATCATCGATCGGTTGATCGCCTGCCTGGGCTCGGCGCTGTGCTACTGGCATCACTACAGCCGCAGCGCTCGCCGCATCAGCGTGCGGACCGACGATGAGTCGGTCGGCGGACACTTCCTGCATCTGCTTCACCAGGTGCCCCCGCGCGCCTCCTGGGTGCGGGCGATGCACACTTCGCTGATCCTTTATGCCGAGCACGAGTTCAATGCGAGCACTTTTGCCGCGCGGGTGATCACTGGCACGGGCACGGACGTGTATTCAGCCGTCACCGGCGCGATCGGCGCGCTGCGCGGCCCGAAGCACGGAGGAGCCAACGAGGCCGCCCTGGAAACGCAGCTCCGTTACCGCGATCCGGACGAGGCCGAGGCCGACAGCCGCCGGCGCGTCGCCAACCGGGAGGTGGTGATCGGTTTTGGCCATCCGGTCTATACCATCTCCGACCCGCGCAATGAAGTGATCAAGCGCGTCGCGCGCCGGCTCGCGGAAGAGGCGGGCGATCTGAGCGTGTGGCGCATCGCCGAGCGGCTCGAGACCGTGATGGCCCGGATCAAGAACATGTTCCCCAACCTCGACTGGTACAGCGCCGTGAGCTACCACGCGATGGGTGTGCCGACCGCCATGTTCACTCCGCTGTTCGTGATCGCGCGCACGAGTGGCTGGGGCGCGCACATCATCGAGCAGCGCCAGGACGGCAAGATCATCCGCCCGAGCGCGCAATACACCGGCCCGGAGCAGCAGAAATTCCTGCCCCTGCGGCTGCGGACCTGACGCACGATGAGCGCCCCCGATCACAAGTCCGCCCAGCGGCCGGATCCGGACGAGCTGCTGGTGGCGATCGCCTCCTATGCGCATGCCGCGCGCATCGACAGCCCGATCGCCTACGAGACTGCGCGTTATTGCCTGATGGACAGCCTGGCCTGCGCCGTGCAGGCGCTCGCGTTTCCGGCCTGCACCAGACTGCTCGGTCCGCTCGTGCCGGGTGCCACCCTGGCCGGAGGCGCGCGGGTCCCGGGGCTGGCCTGGGAACTCGAACCGGTGCAGGCGGCCTTCAACATCGGCGCGATGGTGCGCTGGCTCGATTTCAACGACACCTGGCTCGCGGCCGAATGGGGCCACCCCTCGGACAATCTGGGCGCCATTCTGGCCGTGGCCGACTACCTGGCGAGGCGGCGCCCGCCGCCCGCCGCGCCCGCGCCACGGGTTCGGGATCTGCTCACGGCGATGATCAAGGCCCACGAGATCCAGGGTGTCCTCGCCCTCGAGAACAGCTTCAATCGCGTCGGGCTCGATCACGTGCTGCTCGTGCGCGTGGCCTCGACGGCGGTGGCGACGACCCTGCTGGGCGGCACGCTCCAGCAGGTGATCAACGCGGTTTCCAACGCCTGGATCGATGGCGGCGCGCTGCGCACCTATCGGCACGCGCCCAACACCGGCTCACGCAAGAGCTGGGCCGCGGGCGATGCCACGGCGCGCGGCGTGCGTCATGCGCTGATCGCGCTCAGCGGCGAGATGGGCTACCCTTCGGCGCTGTCCGCACCCACCTGGGGATTCCAGGACGTGCTGTACAAGGGCCAGGCGCTGGCCGCGCCCCAGCCCTTCGGCAGCTACGTCATGGAAAATGTGCTGTTCAAGATCAGCTATCCGGCGGAGTTCCACGCGCAGACCGCGGTCGAGTGCGCCCTGAAGCTGCACGGCCAGGTCCGCGCGCGCCTCGATGAGATCGAGCGGGTGGTAATCGAGACGCAGGAGCCGGGCCTGCGGATCATCGACAAGACCGGGCCGCTGGCCAACCCGGCCGATCGCGACCATTGCCTGCAGTACATGACCGCCGTGCCGCTCATCTTCGGCCGCCTGACGGCCGCGGACTACGAGGACCGGGTGGCCGCGGATCCGCGGATCGACGCGCTGCGTGCCAGAATGAGCGTGCGGGAGAATGCCGGCTTCACACGCGCCTATTACCAGCGCGATCAGCGCTCCATCGGTAACGCCGTGCAGGTGTTCTTCCGCGATGGCACGGCCACCGAGCGCGTGCAGATTGATTATCCTGTGGGACACCGGCGCCGGCGCGCCGAGGGGATGCCGCTGCTGGTGGACAAATTCCGCCAGAGCATGCGCGCGTATTTTCCCTCCGCGCAGGCGCAGCGCATCGAGGAGTGTTTCGCCGCTCCGGTTGCGCTCGAGGACCGGCGCGTCGATGAACTCATGGATATCCTGGTGAAGGCCAGCTGAGCGGGAGCCCAAGGGCATGAAGATTCTGGTCGGTATCAAGCGGGTGGTCGACTACAACGTGCGCGTGCGGGTCAAGCCCGACGGGAGCGGAGTGGCGCTCGACGGCGTCAAGATGAGTATCAATCCCTTCGATGAGATCGCACTGGAGGAAGCGTTGCGCATCAGGGAGCGCAACCAGGCCACCGAGGTGATCGTGGTCGCCGTCGGCCCGGAGGAGGTGCAGACGCAGCTGCGCAGCGCGCTCGCCATGGGCGCCGATCGGGCGATCCTGGTCAAGTGCGACCAGCCCATCGAGCCGCAGGGCGTCGCGCGTGCGCTCCTGGCGATCATCCGGCAGGAACAGGTCGGCCTCGCGATCCTCGGCAAGCAGGCGATCGACGATGACGCCGGCCAGACCGGACAGATGCTGGCGGCCCTGTGGGAACGCCCGCAGGTCACCTTCGCCTCGAAGCTCGAGCTGCAGGGTGACACGGCCCAGGTCACGCGCGAGGTGGATAACGGCCTCGAGACCCTGTCGATCGACTTGCCGGCGGTTGTCACCACCGACCTGCGCCTCAACGAGCCGCGCTACATCAAGTTGCCGGACATCATGAAGGCCAAGAAGAAGCCCATGGCCGTGACCGATCTGGCAGCCCTGGGCGTGAACGCCGTGCCGCAGTTTCGGGTGGTGAAGACCGAACCGCCCGTGCCGCGGGCGCGCGGGATCATGGTCAAGGACGTGCCCGAGCTGCTGGCCGAGCTGCGCAAACGCGGGGTGGTGTCATGAGCCGCGTGCTGATCATCGCCGATCATGACGGGACCCAGCTCGGTTCGGGAACCTCGCGCTGCGTGACGGCCGCCGCGAAGCTCGGCGCCGCGGAGCTGCACGTGGCGGTGTTCGCGGCCGCTGGCGGGGCGATCGCGGCGCAGGCCGCGGAACTGGCCGGCGTCAGCGGGGTGCTCCTCGTGGAGCGTGCGGAGAACGCGCATCTGCTCGCCGCCGTGCTCGCTCCGCAGGTCGTGAAACTCGCGGCCAGCTACGACTACGTGCTCGGACCGGCCAACACCTTCGGCAAGGATCTGCTGCCGCGCGTGGCGGCCCTGCTGGGCGTGGGGCAGGTGAGCGACCTCATGTCCGTGGAGTCGTCCCATCGCTTTCGCCGGCCTACCTATGCCGGAAATGCCATCGTGACGATCGAATCCCCGCCCGAGGTCAAGCTGGTGGCCACGATCCGCACGGCCTCGTTTGCGGCGGCCGGGAGCGGTGGCAACGCGCCGATCGAAGCGATCGCCACCGATGCGCTGCTGCCGACACATACCCGCTTTGTATCGATCAACGCGGCGAAGACCGACCGGCCGGAACTGCAGTCCGCCTCGCGCGTGGTCTCGGGCGGGCGCGCGCTGGCGAATTCCGAGAACTTCAAGCTCATCTACACCCTGGCGGACCGGCTGGGGGCCGCGGTCGGCGCCTCGCGCGCCGCGGTCGATGCCGGCTACGTCCCGAGCGACATGCAGGTCGGGCAGACCGGCAAGATCATCGCACCGGAGCTCTACATGGCGATCGGCATCTCGGGGGCCATCCAGCATCTCACCGGCATCAAGGACGCGCGTACAATCGTCGCGATCAACAAGGATGCCGAGGCGCCGATCTTCGAGGTGGCGGACGTCGGACTGGTGGGCGATCTGTTCAAGATCGTGCCCGAGCTGACGGCGTTGCTCGGCAAGACCGGTGGTTGAGGCGCGCGCCGGCGCGCAGGAGGCCGCATGATTTTTCTGCTCGCGCTGATTCCCGCGACCATGCTGACCGTGGCGGGCTACGCGGTTTTCTACCTCGCGCATCGATCCGAGGGCAATCTGAAGGCCTTCGGCCGGGTTTTGGGAATCTGGGCCTTCACGCTGGCGGGGCTGCTGGTGCTCTGCTGCCTGTTCCTGGCGGCGCACGCCGGTCGCATGCACAGCATGATGATGCTGCACGGCTGCCCGATGATGCAGGATCGGAGCTCGCCGATGCCCTGGGGTGAACCGCCGCCGGGAAATCCTCCGCCGCCCGCCGCACCGGGCGCGCAGCCCGCGCCGGTGACGCCGCCGTCCAAGCCGGCGCCTTAGGCGAAATCCGGCATCCGGCGCAGCCCGGACGCAGCGACCCGCGTCCCAGGCGGGAGTGCTGTCGTTTTGCCACCACGATCAGTCGGGGTTCCGGAGCGATGCGCTGCACGGCTAAGGTTTTGGGCGCGGCAGGGCATGTGGTATCTTTCCGCGCGGACCTGGTGGTACTTTTGAGACGGTTGCGAGGGGAGCAATAAAAATGACCCGGAGTCGACAGAGAAAACTGCTTCGTTGTGAGACCACCAGGACCGGCCGGATCTTGATGAAGGCAACGCCCCTGGCGACCGCGATCCTCGCCTGCCTGCCGGCAGCGCACGCCCAGGTGCGCGGCGAGGGCGAGGGACTCGAGGAAGTGATCGTTACGGCCACGAAGCGGGTGGAGAGCCTGCAGGACGTGCCGCTGAGCATCCAGGCGATCGGCAACGCCAAGCTGGAAGAGCTGCACGTCGAGAGTTTCGAGGACTACGCCAAGTTCCTGCCGAGCGTCACCTACCAGACGTTTGGCCCTGGCCTGGCGAAGATCTACATGCGTGGCATTTCGACCGGCGGCACGCCCAATCACTCCGGCCCGCTGCCCAGCGTCGGCGTGTACCTGGACGAGCAGCCCATCACGACTATCACCGGTCCGCTCGATATCCACGTCTATGACATCGAGCGCGTCGAGGCCCTGGCGGGCCCGCAGGGTACGCTGTACGGCGCCAGTTCGCAGGCCGGAACGCTGCGCATCATCACCAACAAGCCCGAGCTGAGGAAATTCTCGGCCGGTTACAACGTGCAGGGAAATGTGGTGTCCCACGGCGATCAGGGTGGCATCGTCGAAGGATTCCTCAACCTGCCGGTGGGCGATAACGCCGCCGTGCGGCTCGTGGGCTGGGCCGAGCATGACGCCGGCTACATCGACAATGTGCATGGCACCTTGAACTTCCCCGCGGCAACCAGCGTGTACACGGGCGCGTCGGCGCCGGCCTGGACGCTCGATAACGCCGCGTATACCAAGAACAACTACAACAGTGTCGATACGACCGGCGGGCGTGCCGCGCTCAAGATCATGTTCTCCGATAACTGGACGGTCACGCCGGTGGTGCAGGCCCAGAAGACCATCTCGCGGGGCCTGTTCGCCTACGATGAAAGCGTGGGTGACCTGGCGGTCACGCATTTTTCGCCCGAATTTGCCGACGATCGCTGGGTGCAGCTGGCGGCCACGGTCGAGGGCAAGATCGGCAATCTGGATCTGACCTATGCCACGGGTTATCTGGCGCGCCACGACCAGACTCATTCCGATTACGCCGATTATTCCCTGGCCTACTCGGTCATCTACAGCGGTACGGGCGTTGGCAATTACAACGTCGACAACGCGGGCAACCCGATCCAGGCCATTCAGCGCATCCAGGGTACGGATATGTTCCGGATGCAAAGCAACGAGCTGCGCATCTCCTCGCCGAAGACCGATCGCCTCCGCTTTGTTGCGGGCGCCTTCGTGGGGCGCCAGACCCACGACATCCGCCAGGAATACCAGCTCTTCGGCGTCAATGGCAGCCCGGATCTCGGCTCGCAGGTCAGCGTTACCGGGTGGACGCCGGATTTCTGGCTCACCAACGAGCAGCGCGTCAACCGCGACTCCGCCCTGTTCACTGAGGTGAGTTTTGACCTGACGTCGCAATGGATCGCCACCGCGGGCGTGCGCCGTTACTGGTCGGACAACACCCTGCAGGGGTTCTATGGCTACGGCCAGGGCAACGACTGGTCGGGCCATACGGGTGAGAAGGAGTGCCTGGCGAACGTCGCCCAGGGCTTCGTGCTCGGGCCGCCGATCCTTGGCAACTGGTGCGACGATATTCATACCGGCGGGGTGAGGTGGGATGGGAGCGCCTTTGTGCCCGTGGGAGGCCCGTGGCACGACGGGGTGGAGACCAAGGGCTCGGGCTTCCGGCTCGTATGGTGTACTTCACCTATTCCAGAGGCTTCCGGCCAGGCGGCATCAACCGGGTCGGCTCACTCCCGCCGTATGCGGCCGACTACCTGACGAGCTATGAATTGGGTTGGAAGACCAGCTGGCTGAATAACCGCCTGCGTTTCAACGGCGCGATCTACAACGAGAAATGGTCAGACTTCCAGTTCGCCTTCCTGGGGCCCAATTCGGTGACCCAGGTTGCCAACGCCGGAGACGCGAAGATCAACGGCCTGGAGACCCAGGTGGACTGGGCGGTGGACAATCACCTGACCCTCTCGAGCGGCCTGGCCTTTACGGACGCCTCGCTGAGCAACAATTACTTTGGTTACTGCGGCAACGTGCTGTGCACCACGCCGCAGGCGCCGGCCGGGCAGATGCTGCCGACGACGCCCCGGTTCAAGGGCAATTTCGAGGCGCGCTACAACTGGACGCTGGGAAGCTTCGACGCGCACGCGCAGGCGGCGTACGTCTACCAGACCTACAGCTGGGAGGATCTGCGGACCGCCGAGCGCGAGCTGCTGGGCAAGCAGAAACCCTTTGGCCTGCTCGACCTCAGTTTTGGCCTGTCACGCCACCGGATTGACTATGAACTCTTCGTCAACAACGTGACCGACAAGCGCGAGGACCTGTACCGCTATGCCGAGTGCACCGAAGCGGTCTGTGCGGGCACTTCCCTGACGTCATTGGGCTATCCGGGCCACGTCTACACCGTGCCGGGCCAGCCGCGCACCATAGGCTTCAGGATCGGGCAGAAGTTCTGAAGGCAGCGCCGGACGTTCAGGGGAACTCCGGCGCCTCCGGATAGGGCGTCAGCGCCTCGCCCAAGGCTTCCTTGAGCGGGCCCAACCACGGTTCATAGTGCTGCCACTGGTCCACGCTCTGGCGATAGATGGGCTGGCGGACCTGTTCGGAGCTGGGAGTGGCCACGGGCCGGTCGTTCTCGTAGAAGCGCAGGCACCGCTCCTCGAAGGGCAGCCCGCAATAATCGAGCAGCCGGCGAATTTCCGTTTCGGTGTCCGCCACCATGCGCTCGTAGATGACCCGGTGGACGCGGCCGGGCAGCACCGCATCGAAGTGCGCCATCAGCTCGACGTAGTCGTGATAGTAGCGGCCGATGTCCTCCAGCCGGTAGGAGAAATGCTGGCCGCGGGCGAAGTGCTGCTTGAAGCCGGAAAAGCAGCAGCCCAGCGGGTGGCGGCGCGCGTCGATGATCCGGGCGTTGGGCAGGATCAGGTGGATCAGCCCCAGGTGCAGGAAATTGTTCGGCATCTTGTCGATGAAGTAGGGCGCCCCGCTCTTGCGCACGATGCGCGTGCTGGCCAGATACTGCTCACCGAATTCACGGCAGTCGCTCGCCACGATGCGTGCCAGCGCCTCCGGGTACTCGAGCTTGTCCTTGCCGGCGACGCGATCGCGCAGGGTCCGGGTGACCGCGTTGATCTCGGGCAGCTCCATCGTGCCCTCGACCTGGGAGTGACTCGAGAGGATCTGCTCCACCAGCGTCGAGCCGGCGCGCGGCAGGCCGACGATGAATATCGGATCGGGCGCCGTCGCGCCATAGCCGCTCCGGCCGGCGAAGAATTCGCGCGTACACAGGACTTTGGCGCGCCGTACGCTTTGCGTCATCTCCTCCGGGTCGTAGTGGACTTCCTTGCGCCGCAAGGCGTTGCCCAGGCTGTAGTGCTCGAAGGACTCGGCGTATTGCGCGCCGTCCTCCAGGGCCTTGCCGATCGCAAAATGCAGGTGGTAGCGATCGTCATCGGCCAGATCCGGGCGGCGCAGCTGCGCCCGCATGGCCTCCAGTTCCGCCGCGGCAAAGCGGAAGGTCTTCAGATTCGCCAGGCTCCAGTAGGCCTCGCCCAGCGAGGGTTGCAGCGCAATGCTGCGCCGGTACGCGCCGATGCTCTCTTCCGCGCTCGCGGCGGTCTTGAGCGCGTGGCCGTAGCTCATCCAGATCTTGGGCTGCTGCGGGTGCGCGGCCAGGATCTCCCGGTAGACCTCGAGCGCGTCGCCGTAATCGCCGATCCGGGCCAGCACGGCCGCCTTGAGGTTCAGGTATCCGGGATTGCGCGGCTCGAGGGCCAGCAGGGTCTCGAGCTCGTTCAGCGCGGCGGCGGACTTGTTCTGGCGATGAAGCACGACGGCATAGTTGTGGCGGGCGCCGGGAAAGCCGGGCGCCAGCTCCAGGCAATGAACCAGCAGGGTCTCGGCGTCCCGGTAGCGGCGCAGCCGCGCCGCGACCTCGGCCAGCATGCGCATCGCCGCCACGTCGTTCGGACGGCGCCGCAGGATCTGGCGGAGCTGTGCTTCGGCCTCGGGAATCTGGTTCTCGCAGAGCGCCGCGGCGGCGGCGAGCAGTTCCGGGTCCTGCGTGGAGGCGCGGATACTCTGGGCGGAGGCCGCGTCCGCTCCGGCACCGTCGCCCGCGAGCAGGAGTTCGTCGGCGAGAGCGCGCCAGGCTTCCGCCATCTGCGGGCGCAGCCGCGTGGCGCGGCGCAGGGCCTCGATGGCCTGCGGGTGCTGATCCGTCAGGCTCAGTGCCAGGGCCTGCTCATAGTGCGCCAGCGGCCACTGCGGGTGCGTCCGGGCCAGCGCGGACAGCACTTCAACCGCGCTTGCCAGTTCCCCGCTATTGCGCCGGGCGACGCCGAGCAGCAGCAGGGCCGCCGGATGTTCGGGCACGACCTTGAGGATTTCCTCTGCCTGCTCCGCGGCCACCCGCGGAGCGCTCGGCAGCAGCCGCGCGGCGTGCTGGACGGCCACGTCCACCGTTCCGACCGGCTCCTGTGCGCTGCTCATCCTCTACCCTGCATCCACATCGGGAGTGAAGCTCATGAACAACGTTACTACTGTCCGGATGGACTAGGCAATGAATCGATATTGCCCGTGCCGGGCGGGAACGAGCTGCAGCGCGCCGTGTTAACCTTTTAGCCATGGGCGCGGCAGCATCGTCGCCGGGCGGCGGGCGCCGCCGGCGAAGGCGATGTCTTATTATCGCGGTTATAATATTTACGCGGCCGGCATGAATGCCCGGGGAAGACAGGATGGCAACACTGGGTCAGTACCTCATCGGGGCGCTCGAGGCGCTCGGGGTCGACCACGTGTTCGGCATTCCGGGCGTACACAATCTGGAACTTTACCGCGCGCTGCCGCGCTCGCGGATCCGTCACGTCACCGGGCGCCACGAACAGGGGCTGGGCTTCATGGCCGACGGGTATGCGCGCGCCAGCGGCCGTCCGGGCGTCTGTTTCACCATCACCGGTCCGGGACTCACCAACATCGCCACGGCGATGGGCCAGGCGCACCAGGACTCGATCCCGATGCTCGTGATCTCGAGCCAGAACCGCCGCGGCGAGTCGGAAGGCGGGCGCGGTTTCCTGCACGAGCTGCCCGGGCAGCTGGCGATCGCGCGCGAGGTCGCCGGCCGGGCGCAACGGATTTCCGAGCCGGCCGAACTGCCTGAGGCGCTGGCGCAGGCGTTCAATCTGTTCGAGACGGGACGCCCGCGCCCGGCCTACATCGAGATTGCGCGAGACCTGCTCGCCAGCCGGGTGAAGGGACTGCCGCTGCCGGAAGGGAGCGGGCGCGAGCGAGGCCGGCCGGTGCCCGGGGCGCGGCCTGCGGCGGCGCCGGCGTCCGTGGCGGCGGCGCTTGCGGCGCTCAACGAAGCGCGGCGTGCAGTGCTGCTCGCTGGCGGCGGAGCGATCGGCGCCGCCGCGGAAGTGCGCCGCATGGCCGAGCGGCTCGATGCACCGGTGGTCATGACGGTCAACGGGCGCGGCATACTGCCCCCCGGACATCCGCTCGCGGTGCCCTACAGTCCCTCGCTCGCCCCGGTGCGATCGCTCATCGCGGCCGCGGACGTCGTGCTCGCCATCGGCACCGAGATCGGCCCTACGGACTACGACATGTACGGATTGCGGGCATTTCCACCGCCGGCACGCCTGCTGCGCATCGATATCGACGCCGCCCAGATGCAGCGCAATGCCGTGCCCGCCATCGGCTTGAGGGGGGATGCGCGCGCGACGCTGGCGGCGATCCTCGCCGGTGAACTGGGCGCCGCGCGGCGCCGGAACGGGCCCGCCCGGGCCGCTGCGGCCCGCGCCAGGTCCGCGGCCGCGCTCACGCGCGCCATGCGGGCACAGATCGGCTTCCTGGACGTGATTCGCGACAACGTGCCCGGCGCGCTGCTGGTGGGTGATTCGACCCAGCCGGTTTACGCCGGCAACCTGGGCTTCGCGGCGGCGACCCCGGGCTCCTGGTTCAACTCGGCCACCGGCTTCGGCTCGCTGGGTTATGCCTTGCCCGGGGCGACGGGCGCGAGCCTCGGTGCGCCCGAACGCCCGGTGGTGTGCCTGGTCGGTGACGGCGGCCTGCAGTTCACGCTGGGCGAACTCGGCGTACCGCGCGACGCGGGCGCCTGGCTCGCCATTGTCGTGTGGAACAATCGGGGCTACAGCGAGATCCGCGCCTCGATGATCGCGGCGCGGATCGAGCCGTGCGGAGTGGAGGTGGTGCCGCCGGATTTCGCGCTGCTGGCGCGGGCCTACGGTTACGCCCATCAGCGGATCGGCAGTCTCGCGGCGCTCAGGAAAGCGTGCCGCAAGTTCGCGGCACGGCGCCAGATCGTGATAATCGAAGTCAGGGCGGAGGCGTTTGAATGAGCGAGGACAAGGCCATGCCGCTTGCGGCGCTCGCGCGGCAGGTTGCGCCCGACGGCATCGATCCCTGGGTGCTGCACTGGCAGGCCCGGCATGCGCTGGCCGCGGGCGAGGATGTGCTGGTGCTCAGCGCCGGCGATCCGGATCTCGATACGCCGGCGCCGGTGGTCGAGAAGGCGATCGAGCGCCTGCGCTCGCGCGATACGCACTACACCGAGACTGCCGGGCGCCCCCTGCTGCGGGCGGCAATCGCGCGCAGCCACGCCGCGCGCACCGGGCAGGCGGTGGCGGCCGAGAACGTCATCTTCCTCGGCGGGGCGCAGAACGGACTGTTCGTCGCATCGCTCCTGCTCGCCGGTCCGGGCGATGAGATCGTGGCCATCGATCCGATGTACGTCACCTATCCGGCGACGATCCAGGCCTCCGGTGCGGCGCTGGTGCGGGCGCCGGCACCGCCGGCCGCGAACTTTCATCCCGACTTCGCCGCGCTCGAAGCGGCGATCACGCCGCGAACACGCGCGATCTTTCTGGCCACTCCAAACAATCCCACCGGTATCGTACTCAGCGAGAGCGAAGTCCGGCAGCTCAGCGACATCGCGCGGCGCCGCGGGCTGTGGCTCGTGTCGGACGAGGTCTACGCGGGCCTCGCCGAAGGCGGGCGGGTGCCGAGCCTGGGTGCCCAGCTCCCGGAGCAGGTGCTGACGGTATCCAGCCTCTCCAAGACACACGCGATGACCGGCTGGCGCGCCGGCTGGATCGTCGGGCCCGCGGCCTTCGTGCGTGCGGCCAACGACGTGGCGGCGTGCATGCTGTACGGATTGCCTGGCTTCGTGCAGGAAGCGGCGCTTACCGCAATCGAGATCGCCGCTGAGTCTGAGCGCGGCATGCGCGCCTACTGCCGACGGCGCCGCGATCTGATGTACGCGGGACTGACCGGCATCGCCGGACTGCGTCCCCACCTGCCCGACGCCGGCATGTTCATGCTGGTCGACATCCGCGCTTCGGGCCTGAGCGGCGCGCAGTTCGTGCGCCGCCTGTACGACGCCGAGCGGGTCTCGGTGCTCGACGGCGCGGTTTTCGGACGCACGACCGAGGGCTTCGTGCGGCTGTGCTTCGCAATGGAGGAGCACGAGATCAGCGAAGCCTGCGCCCGGATACGCCGCTTCTGCGACAGGCGGGGCTCGGGTTGAGCCAGGGGAGCGGCCTGATTCCGGATTACGTACAACGCGGGCAATAAAGTGCTATACGATAAAGTGATATAGAGAAGAGAAGCAGGGCGATCCTGGCTCATGTCAGAGGGGTTGGCCGGACAAGACCCATGCCCACGAAGGGACGGAAGGGGTTAAAGACAGTACCTCGACGGGCAGCGACCCGCCGGTCCAGGCGTACCGTGCCGCGCCGGATCCCAGCCTTCTGCGTAGTCGGAATCGGCGCCTCGGCGGGAGGCTTCGATGCACTCGTGGAATTCCTGGAGGCCATGCCGGCCACCAGCGGAATGGCGTTCATCATCGTTCAGCACCTCAGTCCCTCGCCGCGCAGTCTGTCAGCCGAGCTGTTTTCACGTCACACCGCGATGAGCGTTCGCGCGGCCGAGGACGGCCTGCGCCTGCAGGCCAATCACGTCTACACCTCTCCGGCCGAAAGCGATCTTCGTGTCAAAGGCGGCTTCATCCGTCTGTCCAGACCGTCCGACGTCCGCGGTCGACGATTGCCCATCGATCACCTGTTTCGTTCCCTGGCCGAGGATCAGCGCCAGCGCGCCATTGGCATCGTCCTGTCGGGTACCGGTACCGATGGCACGCTGGGGCTGAAATCCATCGTCGCACACGGTGGCATGACTCTGGCCCAGGACCCGGAGACGGCCCAATACGATGGCATGCCCCGTAGTGCGATAGCCACCGGGCTGGTCACTCACGTGCTGCCGATCGGCAAGATGCCGCGCGCGCTCCAAAGCTATTCGCAACACACCTATGCGCGGCAGGGCGATTCCGCACCCGCGAAGCCCGCCGACGCGACGCCCATCGGCGGCATTCTGGAACTGTTGCAGTCGCGATACGGACAGACCTTCAGCGGCTACAAGCCCGGTATGCTGACCCGGCGCATTGAGCGGCGTATGGGTCTACTGGGCGTCATGAAAATCGGCGACTACGCCAAGCGCCTGCAGCGGGATTCCGCCGAAGCGGCCGCGCTGATCAAGGACCTGCTGATCGGCGTCACGGAATTCTTTCGCGATCGCGAGGCCTGGAAGGCCCTCGATACCCAGGTCCTGCGCCCCCTGATCGCGAAAAAAATCCCGGGCGAACCGATCCGGGCCTGGGTCGCGGGCGCCGGGTCCGGCGAGGAAGCCTACACGCTCACGATGCTGATCGTGGATCGCATGCGGCGCCTGCGCAAACGCTGCCCGGTCCAGATCTTCGGCACCGACACCAACCCGGATTCCCTGAACTATGCCCGCGCCGGGATCTATCCGATCGGGATTGCGAACCATGTGCCGGCCAACTACCTGAAACGCTACTTTCAGGAGGTCAAGGGCGATCATCACTACCAGGTGGCACCGGAGATTCGCGAATGCGTCATCTTCGGCGACCATGACCTGATGACGGACCCGCCCTTCTCGCGCGTGGACCTCGTGACCTGCCGGAATCTGCTGATCTATCTGCAGGCCGAGGTGCAGCAACGACTGCTGCTGGTGTTCCATTTCGCACTGCAGCCCGACGGCCATCTGTTCCTCGGTACCGCCGAAACCGTGGGTCCGCAGGAAAGGCTCTATCGGAGTATTGATCGCAAATGGCGTCTCTACCGACGCGTCGGCACGACTCCCCGGGACCAGCTCGACTGGGGCACGGGCCGAGCCGCTCTGCGAGTGCCCCAGCCGGCTGCGGAAACCCCAGGCACGACCGTTCGCGCCGCCCAGACCGCCCACGTCGCCCGCAGTGCCCTGCTGGACCGCTACGCGCCCGCCGCCGTGCTGGTAAACAGCCAGCTGGAAGTGCTCTTTGCGAGCGGGCGGGCCGAAAGGTACCTGCGCGCCGAGCGGCGTACTGGGGCGCGGGAGCCGCGGCTGCAACTCTCTGCGAACTTTCGCCTGCGGCTGCCCGGGGCCCTGCAGCGCGCCCAGGCCACCCAGCGACCGGTATTCATCCGCGTCGCCCACGGCAAGAACCCCCGATCTGGCCAGGGCAGCGTCAACGTCGAAATCATGCCCCTCCGCCTCGAGCGGGGTGTCGTCGACGACCCGCGCTATGTCCTGGCCTTTCACGAAAACATGGGCGCCAGGATTTCCCTCCCGTCCACGAGGGCGCACGATCAACTGAAGTATGAACTGCGCACGGCGCAGGACGACTTGCGTACCGCGGTCAGCCAGCTTAGGACGTCCAACGAGGAATTGCGCGCCTCGCATGAAGAGACCATGTCGATCAATGAAGAACTGCAGTCCATGAACGAGGAACTGGAGAGTTCCAAAGAGGAGCTGCAGTCCGTCAACGAGGAGCTCAATACCGTCAATACGCAGCTGCAGCACAAGGTCAGCGAACTCGAAGTGGCCAACAACGATTTGCGCAACCTGCTCGCGTCCAACGAAGTCGCGACCGTGTGCCTGGACCAGGCCTTGCGCATCAAGTGGTTTACACCGGCCACGCTGCGGCTGTTCAATCTGCTGCCCACGGATATCGGCCGGCCGATTGCCGATCTGAGCCCTACGGCCAAGGATCCGGCGTTGCTGGAAGAGGCCCGCGCCGTACTGCAAGCCGGAACTCCGCGATCGAAGGAGCTTGAGCATCAGGGCTCTCAGCTGCGCCGCATCCTGCCTTACCGGGACGAGAGCGGGCGCCTCGTGGGCGTGGTCATCACCTACGCCGATATCACGGAGGCGAAACGTGCCGCGCAGAAAGAGTTGGAGAGTAAAGCGATGGCCAACCAGGAGCTTGAACGGCGCGTGCAGGAACGCACCGAGGAGTTAGGCCGCCTCTCCCGCGATCTGGCGCTGGCGGAAGTGCGCGAGCGGCAGGTGATCGCCAGGGATCTGCACGACGGGGTCGGGCAGGAACTCAATGCCGTCGTCATCAAGCTCGATATGCTGCGGGCCGCCGAAGGCGGGCGTCCCGCTGAGCCGGCGCTGGACGATGTCGCCAAAATTCTGGAGCGCGTGGTGCACGACATGCGCAGCCTCACCTCGCAGCTCAGTCCGCCAGTCCTGGAGCAGCTCGGTCTCGTGCCGGCCCTCGAATGGCTGGCTGAAAAGATGGAAAAGAATTTCAAATTGACGGTTCATATCGACGACGATCAAAAGCCCAAGCTCGTGGACGGGGTCAGCGCGTCGATCCTCTACCGTGCGGTGCGCGAGCTGCTGATCAATGTCGCCCGCCACGCGCAGGTGGATACTGCCCGCGTCACCGCACGCGGCAAGGACGGGCGATTGACGCTCCGGATTGTCGATCACGGCGCCGGTTTTGATCCCGGCGGAGAGCGGCCGCGAGGGTCCGTGAGTCTCGGACTGGCAACGCTGCGCGAGCGGATCGGGTACATCGGTGGCACCTTCACCCTGGACAGTGAGCGCGGTCGCGGCACCGTCGCGACCATCGAAGTTCCGCTGCCCAAATGACGACGCCCGCCCGCATTGTGCTGGCCGACGACCATCCGCTGATGCGGGAGGCCATCGGGCAGCTGGTGCGCGAGACGCCCGAATTTGAACTCGTGGGCAAGGCGGCCAATGGCAGGGAATGTCTGGCCCGCGTCAGGGAGTTGAATCCCGATATCCTGGTACTCGATATCGCGATGCCGGAAATTAACGGTGCGCAGGTCGCCCATGAGCTGCACCGTCGCTATCCCGACTTGAAGATTGTTGCGCTCAGCGGCCATACGGAGCGGCAGTTCGTGCGCGCCCTGATCAAGTCGGGCGCCGTGGGCTATGTCGTGAAGTCCGCCTCCGGCCGCGAGCTCATTCAGGCGCTGCGCGCCGTAGCCAGCGGCCGGAGCTACCTGTCGCCGGAGGTCACCAGCGTGGTGATGGGACTCGGGGAAGAAAGCGCGCCGGACCCCGCACTATCCACGCCGGCGATTCTGGGGCGCCGGGAACAGGAAGTCCTGAAGCTCATTGCCGATGGCCATCGGAGCGCGAAGATCGCGGCCCGAATGGGCATCGCGGTGGCGACCGTCGAAGCACACCGGCGCAACATACTGCGCAAACTCAATCTGCACAGCGCCGCCGATCTCACGCGCTATGCGCTGCGCCATGGCCTGGTCACCCTATAAGGGGCCAGTGACTGGCGCGGCAAGGCGCCAGTTCGAAACGCCGCGATCCGCCCTGGCTGGCTCAGAGCCCCTTCAACAGGCGATCGAACTCTTTTTTGGCGGCCAGCCAGTCTTCCAGCTCGTTGCGCGGCCCGTCGGACGGCCCCGCTGAGCGGTCGCCGGCTGCTTCCGTTTTCCGGGTGTCGCCGCGGTCCGACCTGACGAGCGCCTGGGAGCGGATCGCGTTCGATAGCGGTACCGCCACCTTGGACTTCGTCGTGCGCTTCGCTCGTTTCTGAACCGTGCGTGCCATCGCAGGACCTCTGTGCGCTAATTGCCCCGCAAAGTCTCCGGCTAAACGTGCGCCCAGCTGACCGGATGCGCCGGATTGCGGGCGGACGTAACTTCGACCGCATGGGTATCCGAAAGTGCTGGCGCGAGCGGATCCAGTCCGGGCACCGAGCGGGCATCATTTCGGCGAGCTGTCCCAAGCGTGCTCACGTCCGTACAGGCGCGGGGGACGGCCAGAAAATGCACCCGCGCCGGCTGCAGTCTGAGGACGTCGTGCCAAAAATCGATGGCGGGATGGTGTGCGTACAGCTGCTCGAGCTTCGACGAGGGCACCCGTGGATCGGCCCAATACTTCACGACGGCCTGCAGATTGCGGAGCAGGCCGGGCACGTGGCGAGGATACAGATTCAGGACCGCTTGCAGGCAGCCGCTGAAGATGCCCGTCTTCCAGCCACTGCTGGCCTGGAGTAGACGGGCTGTCAGCTCGCGGCTGGATTCCTCAAAATGGCTCACGTCGGGCCGCATCCCGACCCCGGAGACGGCGGGGGAGTTCAGATAGCCGAGACCAGGGTCGGGAGCGGTTGTTGAGGTGCAGAGCATCGTGAGTCTGTCGCAGTCAGTGCCTTCCATCGCTGCGGCGTGGCGTAATGCCGCTGCCAGCATGTCGTCATCCTGCGCGTCATGGTGGGAGGATAAAACGACCACCATCGCCGTCGGATCAATTCGGGCGATCACCAGCAGCGGCAATAACACGCTGAAGCCGGTACCGCGATGTTCCGGCTGAACCACGGCGCTCCATGGATTCGACCCGGACAACTGCGCTTCCCAATACCGGCGATCGGCCCGGTTGACTACGACGACGATCCGCTCGCGCGGCACCAGATCAACGGCCCGGCGCACCAAGGCCTGCAGCAGCGATGGGCCACCGTTGCGCAGACGATAGGGCTTTGGCGGCCAAACGCGCGCGGCATGGGCGCCGGGTACGCCGACACGGATGGCGTCGCTGTCGCCGTCGGCCAGAACGATCACCCAGACCGTCCGGTGTTTATTTGTCATCGCGGCATCCCGCGTTATTCAAGTTCATGCCGGGCTAAGACGAAGGCCCATTGAGGCTACCGAAGCGCCGCAAGTTCGGAAATCGAAGTGATCCGGTAAATCGATTACCGCCTATCAGGTAATCGTGGCTACCGCCAAGCCGGTAACCGTGGATCGGGGACGGCTGACCGCGCCGCTGCCGCCCTCAGGCGCGCAGGCGCAGGCCCTGCGGGTCGTACAACGGATCGCGCCGGACGATCGCGCTGCGCACTTCGCCGAAGATATCGATCTGGAATCGTCCACCATCGACGGCCATCGCCGCCGGCACGTAACCCGCAGCAAGGCTCTTGCCGACGCAGTGGCCGTAGGCACCCGAGGTCACGTAACCGACCGCCCGGCCATCCTTCAGGATCGACTCGTAGCCGATCACCTCGGCGTTCGCGTCCTCGAGCTCCATCACCACGAAGCGCCGCTTCGGGCCGGCTTCACGCGCTGCCACCGCCGCGGCGCGGCCGATGAATTCCGCCTTGCTGAAATCGACGAAACGCTCCAGTCCGGCTTCGGCGGGCGTGTGATCGGGGCGGAAGTCCTTGTTGAAGGAGCCGTAGGCTTTCTCCAGCCGGAGCGACGAGAGGGCGCGCCCGCCGAAATGCACCAGTCCCAGGCCGCGCCCCGCACTCCACAGCTCGTCGTAGAGAGTGGCGAAGTAATCGGGCGTGGTCCAGATCTCGTAGCCGAGTTCACCGGTGAAGCCGGCGCGCGTGAGGATGGCGGGCGCCAGCCCGACCGCCGTTTCCTGCACGGCGAACAGCCTGAAGGCCGCGGCGGACAGGTCCATGCTGACCAGGCGCGCCAGGAGTTCCCGCGATCGCGGGCCTGCCAGCGAGAATCCTGCCAGCGTCGAAGTCACGGAGCGCACGAACACGTCCGCGGGCGGCGCGCACCGCCAGAACCAGCGCAGGTGAAATTCCTCGGCAAATCCCGAGCCCACGATCAGGAAGCGCTCTTCGGTGAGACAGGCGATCGACAGATCCCCGACCAGCCGGCCGGCGGGATTGAGCAGCGGGGCGAGGGCCAGGCGCCCACGGCGCGGAATCCGGCCGGCGAAAATGCGATCGAGCCAGGCCCGCGCACCCCGGCCGCTCACCTCGTACTTGCCGTAGTTGCTGGTCTCGTACAGCCCCACACCCGCGCGCACCGCCTGGCACTCGGCGCGCACGAAAGGAAAGGCCTCGGAGCGACGATAAGTGGGCGTCTCCACCGGCTCGACACCCGCGGGCGCAAACCACAGGGCCTGCTCGAGCCCGAAGTTCGCCCCCATCACGGCCCCGGCCGCCCGCAGCCGATCGTAGATCGGCGAGCGGCGCACGGGCCGCGCCGCCGGCAATTCCTCGTTGGGGTAGGCGAGCCGGAAGCGGCGCGAATAATTCTCCGGTACCTTGATCGAGGTGTACTTCGGCGTCGCAAAGGCGCCGAAACGGGCGACGTCCATCGAAAGGATGTCCTGTCCGGGATCATCCTCAGCCATCCAGCGCGACAGCACCAGTCCGATGCCACCGCCCTGGCTGAATCCGGCCATGACCGCGCAGGCGACCCAGAAATTCCTCAGTCCCCGCACAGGTCCGACCAGCGGGTTGCCGTCGGGCGCAAAGGTGAAGGGGCCGTTGACGGCCTTGCGGATGCCCACGCGGCCAAGCGCCGGGAAATGCTGGAAGCCCAGTTCGAAGTAGGGCGCGAGCCGCGGCACATCGTCGGGCAGCAGCTGCATGGAAAAATCGTCCGGCGTCTGCAGGGGCGACCAGATCACGCCCTGCGGTTCGTAGGTTCCCATCAGCGCCCCGCCGCGTTCCTGGCGCACATAAATCTCGCCGGCGTAATCGGTGGTGTTGACGAACTCCCGGGTGCGGCCCGCCAGTTCGGGAATGTCCTCGGTGATCAGGTAGTGGTGCTCCATCGCCAGCACCGGCAGCTCGATCCCGACCATGCGCCCGATCTCGCGCGCCCACAGCCCCGCGCAATTGACCACGTGCTCGGCATGAACGGCGCCCTTGTCGGTCACCACGTCCCAGGAGCCATCGCTCCGCTGTGACAGGGACAGCACCCGCGTGTGACGCTCGACCGATGCACCCAGGAGACGTGCGGCCTTGACGTAGGCGTGCGTGGTTCCCGACGGGTCGCAGTGCCCGCCGTCGGCCCGCCAGAGCGCACCGATGAAATGCCGGGGTTCGATCAGCGGATTGAACTGCAGGGCCTGTTCGAGCGAGATCATCTCGGTTTCCATGCCCAGATAGCGGGCACGCGAGCAGATGAGCTTCAGGCTGTCCAGTTCGCCCTGCGTTGCCGCCAGCATGAGCCCGCCGTTCGGATGCAGACCGCAGGACTGCCCTGACAGCGCCTCGATCTCGCGGTAGAGGTCAATCGTGTATTTCTGCAGCCGCGAGATGTTGGCCTCGCCATTGAAGGTGTGCATGCCGCCGGCCGCGTGCCAGGTCGAACCGGAGGTCAGCTCGCACTTCTCCAGCAGCAGCACGTCGGTCCAGCCGACCTTGGCGAGGTGATAGAGCATGCTGGCCCCGACGACCCCGCCGCCGATGATCACCGCTCTGGCGCTCGACTTCATCGGGGTTGGGCCCCGGAAAGGCTCTCGAAGGACAGCGCCTCGAGGGCTTCATAATGAAAAGGCGCTGCGGCGTGCGCGAGCCATTCGGAAAAATGCCGGGCGGTGGTGGAGGGAGTCAGCAGCAGCACACCCGATGATAACGCGACGAGGATCACCGCGACCTGCGCCATGATCGTGGCGGCAGCGTGGCCGGGCGGAAACACGCTGGCGTGCAGATCCAGGCGGCAGCCCCGCGCCAGCGCCTCGCGCCACGAGGGGCCAGCGAGCCACAAGGCCGTCAGGCCAGAGGAGAGGTCCGCGGCTGCGGCGATGCCGGTGCAGGCCTGCTCCCAGGTGGCGACCCGCTCGCCCGCCGCCGCGGGTGCGCTCAGCAGCAGCCAGCGACCCGGCCGCACGCTGATCGCGATCCGTCCCGGCGCGACGAGACTCCGTCCGAGCGCGGGCAGAGGCCAGCCGCGCCGGGCGGCGAGCGCTTCCAGTGCGGCGCTGCGATCGCGCAGGGCCGCGATCTCGATGAGGTCCGCCGGGCAGCGGCCGCCGCGCAGCGGGGTGGGCTCACTCAGGGATCGGTGTGATTCAGCTGCGGACACGCGCATTCCCCGGATCGATCAGGTGTGGGCTCAGGATATCGACCTCCGTGCTCTCGCCGTGCACGGGCGATGCAGCGGTGAGCCGCTGACCGATCCGTGCCCGGCCACCGGCGAGGAGCGCGAGGCCCACCCAGCCCTCGAGTTCGACCGAAGGCGTGGAGGAGGTGATGTAGCCCAGGCTGCTCGCGCCCGCAGCGGAGGAGATGAGCTGCGCACCATTGCGCAGGCGCTGCTTCCGGTCGCTGGGCCGCACGCCGACGAGCTGCAATCGCTCCGGCGAGCGCAGCCCCGGGCGTTGCGCGAGCATCCGGCCGACGAAATCACCGTCGGTCTTCAGCATGCGCTGCAGCCCTAAATCATCCGCGCTCGTGTTGCCGTTGAGCTCCGCTCCGGTCAGGTGGCCCTTCTCGATGCGCAGGGTGTTCAGGGCATCGAGGCCGTAGGGCACGATGCCAAAAGCCTGGCCCGCCGCGAGCAGGGCCGTCCAGACTCCCGGGGCGTGGGCAGCGGGCACCGCGATCTCGAAGGCCAGCTCGCCCGAAAAGGAGATGCGGAATAATCGCCCTCGCACGCCGGCCAGCGTGGCGGGCGCGACCGCCATGAAGGGAAAGGCCTCGTTGGACAGGTCCAAATCCGATACCACCGCGGCCACGACCTCGCGCGAGCGCGGACCGGCCAGGGCGAACTGCGCCCACTGATCGGCCACGTCGCAGAGCAGCACATCGAGGTGCGGGCACACGGCCTGCAGCTGGAATTCCATATGCTCGAGCACCGCAGTGCTGTTGGCCGTGGTGGTGGTGATCAGGTAGTGCTCGGGTCCGAGGCGCGAGCCCGTGCCATCATCGAGCAGCATCCCGTCCTCGCGCAGCATGATGCCGTAGCGCGCACGTCCTACCTGCAGCGTGGAGAAGCGGTTGGCGTAGATGAAGTCCAGGAAGCGCGCCGCGTCGGGCCCCTGCACGTCGATCTTTCCCAGGCTCGACACATCGGTAATGCCGACGCATCGGCGCACGGCGCCGGCTTCCCTGATGACCGCTTCCCAGCCCGTCTCGCGCGCGTACACGAGGGGCCGCAGCCACAAGCCGAGGGCCACGAAGTTCGCTCCCGCGGCCTCGTGCCAGTCGTGCAAAGGGAGGCGGCGCTGCGGCTTGAAGTGCCGGCCGACTTCACTCCCGGCGAGCGCCGCGAAGGGCAGGGGCTGGGTGTAGGGACGAAAGCTGGGCAGCCCGACTCCGGAGACCGGCAGTCCGCGCGCCTGCGCGAGGACCGCGCTGCCCACCAGACCTCCGATGCGTCCCTGGTCGGTCGCCATGCCGTGCGTGGTGTAGCGCTTCATGTGCTCGACATGCTCATAGCCTTCGCGCTGCGCGAGGCGGACGTCCTCGCTGGTCACGTCGTTCTGCAGATCGACGAAGGCCTTGCCGCGGCCGCGTACTTCCCACAGCGGCTCCATCGGCGTCTCATCCGGATCGGGGGGCAGATCCCAGGGCGCCACCGGGCCGGCAGTCAGGGCGAGTTCCGCGGCGATCGTTGCGGCGGCCGCAGCGCCGTCGAGCGCCGCCGCCGCGAGGCCATAGCAACCCTGTGCTGCGCCCGCCACCCGTCCGACGCGCGGGTCGAGGACCGGCGTATAGGCCGCGATCGAAGGCTGCCATGCCTGCGTCGCGCCCGCCTGGCTCGCCAGCGCCGTCGCGGGACTGTAGCCACCCGAAATGAGCAGGCAGTCGGCGTGCAGCACGCCGGCATGGCCACCGGCGAGTGCCGCGAATTTCAGGCGCTGCACCCAGCGGCCTCCAGCCACGCTTTGGACCACTGCGCCACTGTGAACGCGGATGCCCAGTGCGCGGGCGCGGTCGGCGGCCCGCGAACGCGTGCGCACGTCGATCACGCCGGCGCTGGCGATGCCGGCCGCGGCGTACTCGAACACGCTCTGGTAGGCCTCGTCCGAATTCAGGAAGAAGGCCGGGCGCGCGCCAACGGCGACACCGTAGCGGCGCAGATAGGCGAGCGCCGCGCCGGCCAGCATCACGCCGGGCAGATCATTGCCGGGAAAGGCAATGAGCCGCTCGATCGCACCGGTCGCGAGCAGTACGCGTCGGGCGCGGATGATCCGCAGCCTCTCCCTGAGCCCGTGAAAGCGGATGGACTCGTCGGGAGCGAGCGTCTCGAGTGCGGCGTAGACGCCGTGGCCGTAGGCGCCGACTACGCAGCTGCGCGGCAGGCAGCGCACGTTCTCGAGCCTGGACAGGGCCGCGCTCATCGCTTCCCGCCACGCCTGCCAGCGTCCGTCCAGCACCGCACCGCCGCCCATCGCGGCATCCTGCTCCAGGAGCATGACCCGCGCCCCGGCCAGGCCGAGGCGCTGCGCGGCAGCGAGACCTGCGCTCCCGGCACCGATCACCAGGACGTCCGCGTGATCGTGCACGGTCTCCGCGGGCGCGGCAGGATGACCCCCGCCGGCGGCGAGCCGGCCGAGGCCCGCGGCGCGGCGAATCGTCGGCTCGTAGAGCCGTTCCCAGGCCCATCCGGGAGCCATGAAGGTCTTGTAGTAGAAGCCCGCGGGCAGGAAGCGGGCGGCAACATTGCCGATCGAGCGCAGGTCGAATCGCAGCGAGGGCCAGCGATTCTGGCTCTCGGCGATGAGGCCTTCCTCGAGCGCCAGCGTCGTCGCCATCCGGTTGGGTTCCCGGCCCGCGGCGCCAAGCACGTCGACCAGTGCGCAGGGCTCTTCCGGCCCGGCCGTGACGATGCCGCGTGGCCGGTGATACTTGAAGCTGCGCCCGACCAGCCGGACGCCGTTGGCCAGCAGGGCGGAGGCCAGCGTGTCGCCGCGCAGCCCGCTCAGCGGACGCCCGTCGAAACGGAAGCCCAGGGCTTCGGCGGAATCGGTCCACAGCCCGGCGCCGATGCGGCGGGAGCCGCTCACTCAGCCGCCTCTTGCGCCGGCGCAATGAGTCGATCCTGCGCCTGGCCGACCGCGTGGATCTCGTGCGTGAGCGTGTGGCGGACGAGCTTCAGGAGTTTGCGGCAGCCACCGACGTGCAGCCACCACTCGAGGTGCCAGCCGCTGGGGTTCGCGCGCTCATAGGTCTGGGCGCAGCACTCTGCCAGTCTGGCGCCGAGACCCAAGCGCGGCAGGGAAGCATCGCCGCGGTAACGAAACTCCGTTTCGTCGCGCAGGCCGCACCAGGGACAGGGGATTCGCAGCACGGATTTGAGGTCAATGCGCGTAGGGGAACGGGCCCAGCCCGCGCTCGTCGACAGTCCGCCCCGCGGCATAGCGATCGAGATCCAGGTGCGCCGCCAGCGGATGCGGTTCGCCGCGCGCAATCAGATGGGCCGTGGTCATGCCGCCGGCTGGGATCGCCTTGAAGCCGCCGTAGCACCAGCCGCAGTTGAGCAGCAACCCAGCCAGCGGCGTGCGCGAAATGATCGGCGAGCCGTCCATGCTCATGTCCATGACGCCGCCCCATTGCCGCAGGATCCGCAGCCGGGCCAGCGCGGGCATCAGGGTGAGGCCCGACGCCGCCACATCCTCGGCCATCGGCAGGGTGCCGCGCTGGCCGTAGCTGTTGTAGCCATCGATGCCCCCGCCGAACACGAGTCCGCCCTTGTCCGACTGGCTGACGTAGAAATGCCCGGCACCGTAGGTGAGGACCACATCGAGCACCGGCTTGATCGGCTCGCTCACGAAAGCCTGCAGGACGTGCGTCTCGATCGGCAGACGCAATCCGGCCATGGCGGCGAGTCGCGAGGAATGCCCGGCGACCGCGAGGCACACGACATCGGCTGCGATCAGGCCGTGCGGGGTCTCGACGCCGCGCACCCGATCACCCTCGCGGCGGATGCCCGTGACCTCGCAGTGCTCGATGATGTCCACGCCGGCCGCGGAGGCGGCGCGCGCGTAGCCCCAGGCCACCGCGTCGTGGCGCACCGTGCCGCCCCGGGGTTGCAGAAATCCACCGAGCACCGGATAGCGCCCGTTATCCAGCTCGACCAGGGGTACCAGGGCCTTGACGGCAGCGCGGTCGAGGGCCAGGGCGTCCACCGACAGCAGCCGCATGCCGTTGCCACGGCGCGTGAACAGATCGCGCTGCGATTCGGTGTGGAACAGATTCAGCGTGCCGCGCTGGCTGACCATGGCGTTGAAATTCAGCCGGCGCTCGAGTCCTTCCCAGAGCCGGAGCGAATAGTCGTAGAAGCGCACATTCTCCGGGCGGAAATAGTTGGAACGGATGATGGTCGTATTGCGCCCGACGTTGCCGAGCCCGAGCGGGCCCTTTTCGATGACCGCGACGTCGCTGATGCCGAACTCGGTGGCGAGGTAATAGGCCGTGGCCAGCCCCTGGCCGCCCGCGCCCACGATCACCACCCGGTAGCGGGAGCGCGGTGTCGCCTTGTGCCAGGCGCGTGACCAGCCGCGATGGCCGCCGAGCCCTTCCAGCAGCAGCCGCACGGCGGAATAACGACCGCTCGCTGCGCGCTGCGCACTGGCATGAATCGGGCGTGTTTTCGGCACCAGGTGGATCCGCGCTCGCGGTCGTGAGCATTTGAGCATGGCCCCTGGGTGTTTACAAGTACGCGCAGTGCGCGTCGCGGGCTTGACGCGCGCGGCAACAACCGACAACTTGTGCGGGTGGGCCGAGGTGGAGGCGCCGCTTGTCGAAGCTGCTGAAGTCCCTGAGTGTCGCCGCGCTGCTCGTGCTCAGCGGCCTGGGCTCGTCGCAGGCCGCCGTGGTGGTGTCCTCGAAACTGTCGAGCGAGTCGGTGATGATCGGCCAGATGATCCGGCTGCTGCTCAATGCGGCCGGGATCCAGACCGTGGATCGCACCGCGCTCGGCGCGACACCGGTGGTGCGCAAGGCGCTGACCGCGGGCGAAATCGACATCTACACCGAATATACGGGCAACGCCGGTTTCTTTTTCAACCGCAGCGCCGATCCGGCCTGGAAGGATCTGCGGCTGGGCTACGAGCTCGGCGCCCGCCTCGATTACGAGGCGAACCGGATCGTCTGGCTGACGCCGGCCAACGCCAGCAACGCCTGGGCGCTGGCCGTGCGCAGGGACGTGGCCCGGAGCAACCAGCTGCGGACGATGAGCGACTTTGCCCGCTGGGTCCGGGGCGGCGGCCGCGTCGTGCTCGCCTGTTCGGCCGAGTTCGCCAACGCCGGCACGCTGCGTTCGCTCGAACACACCTACGGCTTCAGGATGCGCCCGGACCAGCTGATCGTGCTGGCCGGTGGCGAGACCTCGGCGACCATTGGTGCGGCCGCGGCGCGCACCAACGGCACCAACACGGCGATGGTGTACGGCACCGATGGCGGCATCGTCGCAGCGGACCTGCAGTTGCTGGACGATGACCGGCATGACCAGCCCGTCTACGCGCCCGTCCCGATCATCCGCGAGTCCGTGCTCAGGGCCAATCCGCGCATTGCCCCGCTCGTCGCGCCCTTGATGCAGAGCTTTGACAGCGCCACGCTCCAGGCCCTGAACGCGCGGGTCCAGGTCAATGGCGAATCGGCCGCGTCGGTCGCCGAGGATTACCTGAAGTCCCGCGGGCTCCTGCGGTGAGCCTGCGCCGTCTCCCGGCGCTCGATCCGCTGGGCACGCTGCTCAGCGCCGTCGGTGTGGCCGCACTCGTGTTTCTGCCGTTCGTGGTGTTCAAGGCGAACCGGATCGTTCCGGGCGAGGCGCGCCCGCTGCTGGAATTTCTGCCGGCCTGGGCGGCGTTCGCCTTTGTGCTGGTGCTGGCCCTGGTTGCAGTCGTTGCGGTTGGAGTCCCCAACGCGAGGCTGCGTCTGGCCGTGGCCCTGGCCGGGGTGATCGCCGTCGCAATCGCCATCGCCGCGGCCGGCAACGCCCTGACCCCGCTGGGCAACAAGGTCGTGCGCGTGTCCCCGGGCGCGGGCTTCTGGGTGCTGCTCATCGCGCTGGGGCTGCTGACCACCGACGCCATCACCCGCTTGCGCCCGGGGCCCTCCGTGCGCGTGCTGCTGCTCCTGCTGTTTGCACTCGCCGCGGGCCTGGCCTTCGCGGCCGGGGCCTTCGATCAGCTGTCGATCATGCGCGAGTACGCGGTGAACGCGGACCGTTTCGCGCGCGAGGCGCGCCAGCACCTGCTGCTGGCATTTGGATCGCTGGCGGCCGCGGTCGTGGTCGCCTTGCCGCTCGGTATCCTCTGCCACCGCGTCCCGCGGATTCGCGCCGGCGTGATCGGCACCCTGAATCTCATCCAGACCGTTCCCTCGATCGCGCTGTTCGGCATCCTGATGGCGCCGCTCGGTGCACTGGCCGCGGCGGTGCCCTGGGCCGCGGATCTGGGCATCCGCGGCATCGGGACCGCGCCCGCCGTGGTCGCGCTGTTCCTGTATTCGCTGTTGCCGGTGGTCGCCAACACGGTCGTGGGACTCGGCCGGGTGTCGCCCGCCGCGGTCGACGCGGCCCGTGGCATGGGGCTGACGAAGGGGCAGATCCTGGCTCACATCGAGTTGCCCCTGGCGCTGCCGGTCATTCTCACCGGGATCCGTATCGTACTGGTGCAGAACATCGGGCTCGTGACCGTGGCCGCGCTGATCGGCGGCGGCGGTTTCGGTGCCTTCGTCTTCCAGGGCATCGGGCAGACCGCGATGGATCTGGTGCTGCTCGGGGCGATCCCGATCGTGATGCTGGCGTTCTCCTCCGCGGTCCTGCTCGACGCGTTGGTCGATCTGATGAACCGGGCGGCGCGATGATCCGCGTCGAGGCCCTGACCAAGCGGTACGGATCGATGACGGTCGTCGACGCCGTGTCGATGTCGATCGAGAGCGGCTCGATCACCGTGATCGTGGGCACTTCGGGATCCGGCAAGTCCACCCTGCTGCGCATGATCAACCGGCTGGTCGAGCCGACGAGCGGGCGCGTGCTGATCGACGGCAACGACACCGCCGGGATGCCGGCGCATCTGCTGCGGCGGGGGATCGGTTATGCGATCCAGGGCCTGGGGCTGTTTCCGCACCGGACGGTGGCCGAGAACATTGCCACCGTGCCGCGGCTGCTGGGATGGGAGAGGGCGCGGATCAGGGCCCGCGTGGAGGAGCTGTTGCGGGTATTCCAGCTCGATCCAGGCCCGTGCGGCCGGAAGTTTCCGCATCAGCTCTCGGGTGGCGAACAGCAGCGCGTCGGCGTCGCCCGCGCGCTCGCCGCCGAGCCGGCGCTGCTGCTGATGGACGAACCCTTCGGCGCGCTCGATCCGGTGATCCGCAGCAAGGCGCAGGATGACCTGCTCGACATCCAGCGGCGTTTCGGCACGACGATCGTGCTCGTCACGCATGACATGGACGAGGCCTTCCGGCTCGGCGATCGCGTCGCGGTCATGCGGCAGGGCCGCGTCCTGCAGCACGATCGTCCCGGGGTACTGCTGACCCGACCGGCTGATCCCTTCGTCACGCGCCTGAGCGGCACGGCGGATCGGGCACTACGGCTCCTCTCGCTCACGACGGCGGGGGAACTGGCGGAGCCCGGTCCGGCCGAATCGCGCACCGTCGCGGCGGGAGCGTCGCTCCGTGAAGTGCTCTCGGATCTGATCTGGAGCGGCGCGGAGGCGGTGACCGTGCTGAAGCCGGATGGGACGAACGCGGGCCGCCTGAGCCTCGTGCGCCTGCTGGCTCGCGGGCGGCAGGACTGATGCTGCGCGCGGCGCCGCTCCTGCGGCTCGCGGCGCTCGGGCTGCTGGCGGCCTTTCTGCTCGCGCCGCAGCGGTTTGCCCCGCTGTTCGCGCCCCTGACCCAGTACGGTGCACCGCCGATCTACGACCAGGGCGATCTGCTCTCCCTCGCACTCGCCCATCTCGGCACGGTGTTCATCGCCGCCACGGCCAGCACGCTCGTCGCGGTGGGCCTGGCGATACTCGTGACGCGCCCGAGCGGCGCCCAGTTCCTGTCCCTGTCGCGCACGCTGGCCAACATCGGGCAGACTTTTCCGCCGGTGGCGGTGCTCGCCGTCGCCGTTCCGCTGGTCGGTTTCGGCCAGACGCCGACCCTGATCGCGCTGTTCGCCTACGGCTTGCTGCCGATCTTCGAGAACACCGTGGCCGGATTCCAGGGCTGTCCGCCCGCCGTCATCGAGGCGGCCAACGGGATGGGCATGAGCCCGCGCCAGCGCCTCCTCAGCGTGGAGCTGCCGCTCGCCCTGCCGCTCATCCTTGAAGGTGTCCGGCTGTCACTGGTGATCAACGTCGGCACCGCCACGATCGGATCCACCGTGGCGGCCAAGGGACTGGGCGAGGTGATCATCGCCGGGCTCCTGTCCAACAACACCGCCTTCGTCCTGCAGGGCGGACTGCTGACGGGCCTGATGGCGATCCTGCTCTACGACGCGATGGTGATGCTGGAGCGGCGCCTGTTGCGGACGGTGCCCGCCTGATCCGGGGCCTTTTGCCGGCCCGCCACTGTGAGCCATCCCGCAGCGTGGGGGCAGGAGTTTGATTACAATCCTGTCCACGATGAATGCCGACGCCCGCGAAGCCCAGTTGACCGCAGCGATGACCGACTGGGGCAGCCCCAAAGGGTCGGCGCGGCCCGCACGTGCCGCGGTCGAGGTGTGCACGCTGCTGCTGGTCGTCGCGATCTACGGCGGCTGGCTGGCGCTGACCTACAGCTATGGCCGCTGGCCACTGTGGATCCTCGCGCCGCTCACCGCGGTCCTGCTCACCCTGCACAGTTCGATGCAGCATGAGATCGTGCACGGCCACCCCACCATCTGGCGTCCGCTCAATCGCCTCCTGGGCATCGTGCCGCTGTCGCTGTGGCTGCCCTTCGATCGGTATCGGCGCAATCACCTGGTCCATCACGTCAATGACCGGCTCACCGATCCGCTCGACGACCCAGAGTCCTACTACCTGACACCCGAGACCTGGACGCACCTGAGCCGCGTGGGCCGCGGCATCCTGCAGCTGCAACAGACGCTCGCCGGGCGCATCGTGATCGGATCGTTCTGGCGCGTCGCGCGCTTTCTGCACAGGGATTTTATGGCCGTGGTGCGTAATGACGAGGGCATGCGGGCCATCTGGCTCGAGCACCTGCTGTGGTGCCTTCCAGTGATTGCGTGGGTGACCCTCGTCTGCCACATGCCACTGTGGATCTACGTCCTCGCCATGGTGATTCCGGGCAACGGCATCCTGCTGATCCGCTCCTTTGCCGAGCACCGGGCACGTCCGGAGGTGCCTGAGCGCACGGCCATCGTCGAAGGCTCATGGATACTCGGACCCCTGTTCCTGTTCAACAACCTGCACGCGATGCACCACGAAGAGCCGGCGATGCCCTGGTATGAATACAACGCCCGCTACCGGCTCGTCCGCGAGCGGCTCATCGCGGAAAACGCCGGACTCGTCTACCGGACCTATTTCGAAGTGGCGCGACGCTTCCTGTTCCGCCCGCACGACGCGCTCCGTCACCCGACGGGGCGCGTACCGCAGCTGCGCGTCGTTCACGCCGGCAGGTCGTAGCCGGCGGCTCGCGCCGCCCGATCCCAGGCGAGCAGCGGCGCGTACTGAGTGGCATCCACGGCGGCAAAGCCGTCCAGCAGCAGCAGATCGCCCAGTGGGGCGAACCACGGCTGGCCCGCGGCGCCTACCAGTGCCGCCCGCAGGCGCGCCACGAGTTCTGCCGGTGCGTTCGCCGCGGTGACGAAGGCCGGAATGGGCGCGAGCTCGGTCGTTGCGAGCACGCGGAGTCCGGCGGTCAGCTCCGGCGCGTGGCGCGCGGCCAGCAGGTGCCAATAGCCATCCAGGGGCCCGATGTCGATGCTGCCGGCGCGCACCCCGTCGAGCACCGCGCGCGCCGTCAGCAGCTTTCCGACCATCTGCCCATAAAGCGCCGGCCGCTCGCGCGTCCGGTAGGCCAGCAGATGATGGCGGAAGGCATTGAATCCGGAATGCGAGTGCTCCACGGTCCAGCCGGCACGGGCGCCGAAGCTGTCCTCCAGTCTTTGATAGGGCGCGTCCGCCCTGACGATCAGGTCGGAGCGGTACACGGCCCGGCCCGCGGCCCAGGCGGCGCGGGGAATCGGGGCCGCAACCGGCGTGACCGGGGCGAGCTCCAGTGCTATCGCGTAGCCGCACATGAGCACGCAGCCCAGGTCCGGGCGCGACCACAACTGTTCGAGCGGTTGCGGTGCCGGGTAGGGCAGATAGCGGCTGCTGAGCCCCGCCCCGTGCGCGATGTGCTCGAGCAGGGCACGCCAACCCGCCTCGACCGCAGGTGTCACCGCATACATCCGCGCGTTCAGGACCCGCTCGCTCATGAGCGCATGAGTTCTACCGTGCGCCGCGCGACGTAGGCCTCCATTTCCTCCTTGACCGCCGGGTCGAGCGGCGGGGCCTGGTATTCGGCCAGCATCTGTTTCCAGATGCCGGTCGCCCGCTCCGTCGCATTGCGGCCGCCGGCCTCGGTCCAGTTCTCGAAATTCGACCAGTCGGACAGCAGCGGCCGGTAAAACGCCTTCTCGTAGCGCGCCAGGGTGTGCGCCGCGCCGAAGAAGTGCCCGCCCGGCGCAATACCCTTGATCGCCTCGACCGCGATGTCGTCCTCGTCGAAGCTGACCGGCTTGAGGAACTCGGCCCAGTTACGGAGCAGTTCCGCGTCGACCACGATTTTTTCCATCGAGACCGACAGTCCGCCTTCCAGCCAGCCCGCGGCATGGTTGATCAGGTGGCTGTGGCTCAGGATCGCGGCCTGGAGCGCAAAGCCGGTCTCATAGGTCGACTGCGCGTCGACCACCGGTGAGGCATTGACCGCGCTCGTCCGAACCGGAATTTTCAGCCGGCGACCGATCTGGGCGCTCGCCAGGACTGCGTTGACGTACTCGGGCGTGCCGAAGGCGGGTGAGCCGGTGCGCATGTCCACGTTTGAAGTGAAACTGCCCATCACGCAGGGCGCCCCCGGGCGGATCATCTGGCACAGCGCAATGACGCACAGGGCTTCGGCCGTCTGCTGCACCAGCGCGCCCGCGAGCGTCACGGGCGCCATGGCGCCCATCAGCGTGAAGGGCGTGATGACGACGCACTGGCCGTGGCGCGCCAGGACCATGACATTCTCGATGAGTTCGGCGTCCACGCGGCGCGGCGAGTTCACGTTGGTCACGGTCAGGAGCGTCGGCCGCGCCGCCAGCGCGTCGATGGAACAGCGGTGCTCGATGGCCGCGAGCGCGATCGCGTCCTCGGCCTGCACGCCGCCAATGCCGCGCGCCGCCCACACGATATCCGAGTGTTCGATGTGGGCCTGGTACATCGCCAGGTGACGGACGGGCACGGGCACGTCGATCGGCTCGACCACCACTCCGCCCTGCCAGTGAAGAATGCCGAGCCGGTGCGTGACCTTGAGGATATTGCGAAAGGACTCCAGGTCCCCATAGCGACGGCCGTTTTCCCGATCGTTGATATTGGGGGCCCCGCTGACGGGCCCGAAGTTGACCACGTCGCCGCCGACATGCAGGTGCCGCTCGGGATTGCGCGAGTGCAGGACGAAGCGCTCGGGGGCCCGCGCCAGCTGCGCTTCAACGATGTCGCGTCCGAGACGCACGACCTGGGATTCCTCATCGACCAGCGCCCCGGCTTGCCGGTAGATGGCGCGCGCGGCGGGGCTGCGGATCTCGAGCCCCGCTTCCTCGAGCACCCGGAAGGCCGCCACCAGGATTCTCTCCACCTGCTCGGCGCTCAGGATTTCCAGCGGCGCCCAGGGAACGGTCAGGCGTGGAATGGGCGCGAGCGATGGACCCATGGATCGCGTCGCGCGGCCGGTGCCGCGACGGCGTGAACTTGGCAGCACTTCGTTCATGTTTAGAGCCGGCTATAGTAGAGGAGAGCAGGGGGATGATAGGGCAATGTCGGCGGCGACCCCGTAACCAATTGATTTAATGATGCGCCCTTCGGAACCACAGGCGGAATTCCGGGCGCGCCGGCGCCGGCCGTTGTTTGCGTCTCCAGGCGCCATGATGGAATATAGCGCGGCTGAATAGACCCGCGTGCGAGGTGTCCGCTGCAACCGCAGTGCACCGCCGACGGGCATATAAGAGCCTACGGCCATCGCGATGGTCCGTACCAAGCTCCAGGGGGACGGTCCAATGAACTCGAAGATTTCCTATGCGGTAGCGGCGGTCCTCGCGGGCGCCTCCTTCGGGACGAACGCGGCCGAGCCGCCGACCGGTAGTACCGCAGCGGGAGCGGACACGCTCGAAGAGGTCGTTGTCACAGCGCAACGCCGTTCGGAAAACATGCAGAACGTGCCGATCTCGATGCAGGCTTTTACCGGGCAGGCGCTGCAGCAGCTGAACATCTCGACGCTGGAGGACTACATCAAATTCCTGCCGGCCGTGACTTCGGCCGCGAACGGGCCGGGCCAGAACGAGGTGTTCATGCGCGGCCTCAGCGCCGGCTCGCAGGCCAGCCAGGGGAGCGGTTCGACGGGCCTGTGGCCCAACGTCGCCATTTACCTGGACAACCAGTCCGGGCAGCTTCCCAATCGCAACCTCGACATCTATGCCATTGACCTCAATCGCATCGAGGTGCTGGAGGGTCCGCAGGGCACCCTGTTTGGTGCCGGCGCCGAGGCTGGCGCCATGCGCTACATCACCAACGAACCGAAGCTCGACAAGACTGAATTCAACGTTGAAGCGGGCTACGGCGTGACCGCTCACGGCGCACCCAACAGCAAATTGACGGCCGTGCTCAACTTCCCGGTAGTGCCCGATACGATGGCGGTGCGCGCCGCGATCTACCAGGACAAGCGCGGCGGCTATATCGACAACGTACCCGCGACCTTCACGCGCAAGAACACCGACATCGGCATCCACTACGCCTACTTTCCGGCGGTCAACGGCGTATGCCCGGACGGCCTGCCGAACAATGGCTATTGCGTCCCGGCCATCAACCCCTCGATTAACAACAGTGGCGTGGTCGGCAACGACATCAATCCCGTTCGCTACCGGGGCATCCGCGCCGAAGTGCTCTACAAGTTCAACGAGGACTGGGACCTGCTGATCTCCCAGACCTTCCAGGACATGGACGCCCAGGGCGTGTTCTACCAGCAACCCAATGCCTCGGATGGCGCCGCTCTCCAGCCGCTGCAGGTCACGCTGTTCAACAATGCCAGTGACCAGGACAAGTTCTCGAATACGGCATGGACGGTGAACGGCAAGTTCGGCCAGCTGAAGGCCGTGTATACCGGCGGCTACCTGCAGCGCAACGTCGATCAGATCGGTGATTACACCAATTACGCCCGCGGCGTTTACGCCGATTACTATCAGTGTATCGGGCCTGGCTACTACAACCCTCCCGGAACGGTCCCGTTCTGCTACGCGCCCAGGGCCACCTGGCATGAAACGGAGCGCAACGAGCACTGGCAGCACGAATTCCGCCTGAGCACCCCGGACGAAGGGCGTGTGCGCGGGATCGCCGGCGTGTACTACGAGGACAACAAGCTGTACGACGTCACCGCCTGGAATTACAAGAACGTTCCGAATTGCGCGGCGGACGGGGACCCGAACTGCTTTGCGCTCGTCGGCACCTTTCCCGGCACGACGGTTCAGCATCCGGGAATCCAGGGCCCCAACACCTCCTTCTACCAGGACCAGGTGCGCGACACCAAGCAGACGGCGTTCTTCCTGTCGGTCGACGTCGATTTGATTCCGAAGGTGCTGACGGCCACGCTGGGTACGCGCCACTTCAAATTCGAGAACTCCCTTTTGGGCAGCGTCATCTCCAGTTTTGGCTGCTTCGAGCTGGGCGTGCCGCCCGGCGGATGTCACGACCCCAACTACAGTTTCAACCTGGACGCGCAGAATCTTCATGGCACGGAGTCCGGCTTCAAGAGCCGCGGCAACCTGACCTGGCACGTCACGCCGGATGTGATGTTCTACTACACCTATTCACAGGGTTTCCGTCCCGGCGGGTTCAATCAGAACGGCGGTGCAGCGCACGGTAACGGCACTGATGGCGTGCCGCAGTACCTGCTCCAGAAATCCTACGTGTCCGACCAGCTGACGAACAACGAGATCGGTTGGAAGATGGAATTCCTGGACCATCGGCTGCAATGGAACGGGGCCGCTTACCGTGAGAATTTCGACAACGCGCAGGTCTTCTTCTTCGACCCCGGCGTGGTCGGCAACATTTTCTACGACGCCAACGGCCAGAACTTCCGCATCAACGGTATCGAGACCTCATTTGTGGCCCGGGTCGTAAGAGGGTTGACCGTGCAGGGTGCGATATCCTGGATCGACAGCAAGCAGACGAATTCGCCCAAGCTGATCGCCAACAATCCAGCCAGCAATAATTTCGGCAATCCGATTACCCAGGTCTGCGATAGCGCGGGCGCCAATTGCTTTCAGGTCCCCGATCCTTATGGCCTCGTTGGCTCCCCGAGCGCCAATGCACCGAAGATTCAGTACAGCCTGCGTGGCCGCTACGACTGGAACGTCAACGGCTACACGCCATTCGTCCAGTTGAGTATGACCCACACGGATAGTTCATTGACGCAGTCGGGCTCGAATCCCACCATCGGGCAGGCCGGAGGTCTCACCACTTCCCACCTGCGCTTCGAGAATCCCGCTTATACGACCTACGACATGTCCGTCGGGGTCGCGAAGGATGCCTGGAACGTCACGGTTTACGGCGAGAATCTCGGCGATTCGAACGCCAGCACCTTCATCAGCGCCCAGCAGTTCATCGTCGCGCAGACGCCACTCCGGCCGCGGGTGATCGGCGTTTCGGTCGGGTACAAGAGGTGACGGTTCCCTGAGCAGCCGCGGCGGCGCAGTTCTTCCGAGGCCGGGGCCGGGGCAAGGCGCGTGGGCGCGCCCGTCCTTCTGGAAACATGAACCACAGATCGGCCGTTGAGCTGGAAGTCGAGCGCATTCGCGGGCTCGTAGCGGAACGGCGATTCGCCGAGGCGCTGCAGGGCGCTGCGGCGCTGCAGCTCGAGGTGCCCGAGAATCGCGACGTCCTGTATCTGCGCGCGCTGACGGAACGGAGGCTGGGCGACATTCCGGCGGCGCTGGCGACGCTGGCGACCTTCGAGCAGCATCATCCCCGCTTCAGCCGTCTGTACCAGGAGCGGGGGCAGTGCTACGTCGCCCTCAAGCGCGCCCCGGCGGCGATCGGGGCCTTTGTCCGCGCCGTGCAGATCAATCCGGCCCTGCCAGCCAGCTGGAGCATGCTCGAAGGCTTGTACCGGATGAGCGGGCAGGCCGAAGAGGCGGCACAGGCGGCCAGGCAGGTCGCGACGCTGAAGAATCTGCCGGCGGACGTCGTGACTGCCACCGCGCTGTTTTCGGACGGTGACCTGGCGGCCGCCGAGCCGCTCGTGCGTGCCTTCCTGCTCAAGCAGGGCCACCACATCGAGGCCATGCGCCTGCTGGCACGCATCGGCATCGCGCGGGAAGTCTTTGACGATGCGCAGCTGCTGCTGGAGGCCGTGCTGGACCTGGCGCCCGATTACGCCCAGGCCCGCTTCGAGTACGCGCAGGTGCTCAACGAGCGCCGTCTGTACCCGCAGGCACAGCAGCAGACCGAGCTGCTGCTGGGCGTGGATCCGGCCGACCGGAACTACCGCACGCTGCACGCGCTCTCCTGCGTGGGCCTGGGGCAGCTCGAACGGGCCATCGAGCTGTACCAGGGTTTGCTCGACGGCGCGGCGCAGCCGGCGGAATTTCACCTCTCGATTGCGCACGCGCTCAAGACCCTGGGCCGGGGCGAGGAGGCGATCGCGGAATACCGCGCGGCGGCGGCGGCCCGCACCGGCTTCGGCGACGCCTACTGGAGCCTGGCGAACCTGAAGACCTACCGTTTCCCCGAGGAAGAAGTCCGCGAGATGCGCACCGCCGAGACCGCGGCCGGCACGCCGCTCGTCGATCGCTACCACCTGTGCTTTGCGCTGGGCAAGGCGCTCGAGGACCGCCAGCAGTATGCGGAGTCCTTCGAGCACTACGCCCGCGGCAACGCGCTCAAGCGCGCCGAGAGCCGCTACCAGCCGGAGCTGCCTGAGCGCAACACCCGAGCGCAGATCGCCCTCTGCACCCCGGAGCTGTTTGCCCGCCACCGGGAGAGTGGGGCACCGGATGCGGATCCGATTTTCATCGTTGGCCTGCCGCGCTCCGGCTCCACGCTGATCGAGCAGATCCTGGCCTCGCATTCCGCGGTCGAAGGCACACACGAACTCGCCGACGTACCGCGCATGGTGGTGGAACTGAGAGGCCGCGAGCCGGACCCCGATGATCCGCGCTATCCGGCCGTCCTGGCGGAGCTGAAGCCGGAGGAGTATCGCCGCCTGGGCGAAAAGTACCTGGGCGATACACGGGTCTACCGGACGGGCAGGGCGCATTTCATCGACAAGATGCCGAACAACTTCCGGCACCTGGGACTCATCCACCTGATGCTGCCCAACGCAAAGATCATCGATGCGCGGCGCGAACCGATGGCCTGCTGTTTCGGCAACCTCAAGCAGCTGTTCGCACGCGGCCAGGAATTCACCTACAGCGTCGAGGACATCGCGCGCTACTACCGCACCTACCTGGAGCTCATGCGCCACTGGAACACGGTGCTGCCCGGCCGCGTGCTGCGCGTCCAGCACGAAGAGGTGGTGCAGGACCTGGAAGGCAGCGTGCGCCGCATGCTGGATTATTGCGGGCTGGAGTTCGAGCCGGCCTGCGTCGAGTTCCACCGGACCGAACGCAGGGTGAACTCGGCCAGCGCCGAGCAGGTCCGCCAGCCGATTTATCGCGAAGGGGTGGACCAGTGGCGCCACTACGAGCCGTGGCTCGGGCCGCTGCGCGAAGCGCTCGGTGATGCGCTCGCCCGCTACCTCGAATGATGTTTAGGAAATACCGGTAACATGTTGAAAATATGGCGCTCCCTACGAGATTCGAACTCGTGTTCCAGCCTTGAGAGGGGCATATTGCAGAAACGGTCGTAAACCAATGTAAACACAACGCCCTGTTTTTAAGGCGCATTGGTGCACGGTGGTAAAAGGGCGTAAACTCAGGAAAACACCGGAACCTACCCGAACCTACCCGAACTAATGGCTGTTACGCCCTCATTCAGGCTGTCCACCAGAGAGCAGCGCAAGAAGTTAGCCGCCCGTGATCAGCCCTACTACGTGGAACTGCGTCGTGGGTTGGCTCTGGGGTACCGGCGGGGTAAAACCGGCAGTAGTTGGCTGATGCGGGAGAGCCGGGGTGACCATTTCGTAAAGAGACGTCTGGGGGCGGCTGATGACACCGTGTCGGCGGATGGCGCGGCCGTACTATCCTGGCCCCAAGCGCAGGCCATGGCGCTGGGCAGCGAACGGCCAACACTGACCCAACCGAGAAAAATTAGCGTAGGGGAGGCCGCAGAGAGGTACTTTGCCACCCGGCAGCGCGATACGACGCACGATACCTTCACTTGGGCGAAGTTCATACAGCCCGACTTCGGCAATAAGGGGGTCTCAGAATTGACCACAGGCGACCTGCTGGACTGGCTGGCGAAGCAGGCGGGCACACACACGGATCCAGCGAAGCGCCGCGCCGCGCAGGCGACGGCCAATCGCCGTTGGACACTGCTGCGGGCGATCCTAAATTCCGCCTACAAGCGCGACCCGGAACGCGTACCCAGCGCCGACGCCTGGAGGCGTGTAGCGCCTTACCAGAACGTTGACCAGCCACGCACACGATTCCTTGAGGCTACCGAGGCCGTGCGACTCATCAAGGCGCTACAGCGGCCTGTACGCGATATGGCACAGGCGGCTTTGTACACGGGATGTCGGCTCGGAGAGCTGGAGGCTTTGCAGGTGCAGGACGTAACAGAAGGGCACTTATTTGTGAGACCAGGAAAGACTGGGAAATCCCGTTATGTGAACCTGAACGCCGAAGGGGCGGAGTTTTTCAGGGACCTATGCGGTGGGCGCAACCGCGGCGAATCCATGTTCCCTAGACTGTACCGCCTGGCGATTGGTCGGGCGATGAAGGCCGCGTGCGCGTCTGCGAAGATCTCGCCGCCGGTGGTGTTCCACGATCTGCGCCGCAGCCATGGCAGTCTGCTGTTAAACGCGGGCGCCTCAATGGAAGTGATTCAGAAGCAGCTAGGACATGCTGATGCGCGTATGACTCAGCGCGTTTACGCGCACTTAACAGATAAGACGAAGGCGCAGGCGATCGAGGAATTCTTACCCAGCTTCGGCGGGAAAGTGCGCGCAAAGCGCGGCAAGTCACCGACGAGGGCATAGGCGCTTTGTATGTCAGGGACAATACTGTTAATAGGCCGACTGACTTGATAACTGGCCGAAACCTGCAATAATGGTCGAGCGCCGAGGGTTTGCTACCCCGGATCGCGACGCAGATCGCGACCGTTAAAAAACAAGCTGCACCGCCAGAAGCGCCCAGTCTGGTACGCGGCCGCATTCACTACCGCTGAATCGTCACCGCGTACCCAAGTTGCGCGGTGAGGTTTGAACCATGTCAAAGTCAATTCAGCCCCTGCGGCCAGGGTCATTGAGGAATGCGGCCTGCAAAATCGGCGTCACGCTGCCGACCCTCTACAAGCTGATAAGAGCGGGGAAGCTTCGTACTTATCACATCGGGCGGGCGCACCGCGTAAGCGACGATGCCGTGCGGGAGTGCATAGCGCAGCTCGAACGGGATGGCTCTGGCCAGCTGACAGGGGCGACGCCATGAGCGCTGTCAACTTCGCTGAATTCTACTTTCGAATTCGAGGCCGAGGCCTGGTCATCCGCGGCAACTCGCGCGGCAAGCGTTTTCAACGCTTACGAAGTTGCTTCGACGCTCATCACACCGAAACTCTTCCGCCAAATGAAGCTGAATACCTGGAGATTAACCTCGAACTTGCGCGGCTTACTGGATTCGCCGACCGCGGCAACATGAGCTCTGTTCATCCGAGATGGCTTTTCGATGAACTGGTGCACAGTGGCGACGGTTGGCAGGTCTCGCACAGACACATTGGACCCAATGCCGACAGATTCTGGAGAGGCTTTGAAGAGCACGTTAGCGACACATCACTGATCTGCGCGCGGTATGCGGAGCTCCGGCATGCACTTGAGGAAAAGCGCCACCCCAGAGATCCGCTGGAGACCTGCACGGAAATACCGCTGAACCTCAAGGGCTGTTCCAGCGCATTACTTGAAAAGTTCGCCGCGTTTCGCACAAGGCCGGCTCGCGAGGTGCAGTCATGAGCGGCAGCACGTTCTCCATAGCGCGCGGGAAGGAGTCCGATCTCGGCGCGATCGCTCTGCAGCAGCCGGTCACGCCTACCGAGTTCGCAAATCTCTTGCGGCAGGCTCAAGCGATTCTGGTTAAGTACACCTTCCAGGATCTATGCGACGCGCGAGCGGCACTAGCCGATGCCAAGGCCGCCGGATGCAAAGCAAGAGCATCCCGCGACGCGGCCGCAGAGAGAAACGCCCACGCCGCGATCGAGGCCGCAAACAACTCCCTCAACAAGATGAAACGCACGCCGTGGTATGTGGCGTCGCGCTTCAGTGCGCCGCAACGCAACGGTCAAACCATCGTCGAGTGCACTGCGATTGTCGGCGACGCCGATCAGCCCGGAGCCACGCGCGACGGCCTGCGTACCCGGCTTGACGCACTCGAGGTCTCCTACATCATGGCGACCAGCACATCGCACGGCTGTGATCAGCAAGCCCGCTACCGAGTGATCATCCCTCTTGCGACACCTCTGGAACCGCACCGCTACGTCGCTGTGTGGGAGTTTGTCAACGACAAGCTGGGCGGAATTCTAGATCCAGGAGCGAAGGACGCGACCCGGCTGAACTACTTCCCACGCGTACCGACAGGCGCAACCGGCCATGAAGTCATCGTTGTGGATGATCGCCCCTGGTTCGACGCGTCGGGCATCGGTGAGAGTGAGACGGCACCGCCTGCTGTGCCGTCGACTGGCATCACGCCACTGCCACCGCGCGGATATACACTTGAGCAGTTGCGCGAAATTCTGAAAAGCGTCCCTGTCCCGTCTTCGGAAAATGATTGGTGGCCCCTTTTGCGTGCTATCCATCACGAAACCGGCGGATCACAGGAAGGCTTGATGCTTGCCGACGACTGGAGCCGCAAAGGGCCCAATTACGGTGGCATCGAGCCGATCCGGAGCAAATGGGAATCCTCCGCATGGAGCGACGGCTCGAGGCCGTCATACACCGCGGCAAAACTCTTGTCGAACAGTATCGCCAATATCGACAGATTCGGCGTAGTCACAACGCCGCCCGGTACACCGTCTCCAAAGAAAGCCGCAACGGCCTCCGACGTCGACACCGCTGTACAGCTCATCTGTGGATCAACCATACAGGTCAAGTCCGTTGATTGGCTGTGGAAGGGCCAGATTGCCGCCGGGAAATTTCACATCCTGGCCGGCGCCCCTGGCACTGCGAAGACCACTGCCGCGATCTCATTCGCTGCGACGATCTCGACCGGTGGCAAATGGCCCGACGGCACGAGGGCGGAGATCGGTAACGCATTGATCTGGTCTGGCGAGGACAGCTTCGACGACACGCTGATGCCCCGATATCTGGCAGCGGGTGGAGACCCGAGCAAGCTCTTCTTCGTCAGTTCAGTCGCTATCGGAAGCGGAGAGAGGCGCCCCTTCGATCCATCCCGCGACATGCCTGCGCTACTCAAAGTTGCGCAAGAAATTGGTGGCATCAAACTGATTATCGTCGACCCGATTGTCAGCGCCGTCGCCGGCGACTCCCACAAGAATGCGGAGACCCGCCGTGGATTGCAGCCGCTCGTTGATGTGGCCGAATCGCTCGGTGCGGCCCTGCTCGGCATCTCTCACTATACGAAGGGGACCCAAGGAAATAACCCCATAGAGCGGGTCACCGGTTCAATCGCGTTTGGTGCGGTTGCTAGAGTGATTTTCGGCGTTGCAAAGATGCAGGACAGTGACGACCGAATCTTTGTCCGCGCGAAGTCAAACGTTGGCCCAGACGGGGGCGGGTTCAAATACCAGGTTGCACAGCACCCTGTTCCTGGTCATCCGGAGATTGCCGACGGCGCTTCGACGATCGTATGGGGCGAGGTAATCGAAGGCTCGGCGCATTCGCTGCTCAAAGACGCTGAGAGTGACGCGGATCCAACGAAGAAAGAACAAGCGATTGCCCTGATTCCGCAGATACTGGAGCAACACGGGAGCGAAATGCCGGCGAGCGAATTACATGCCGCGCTTGAAATGGCCGGCATCGGGCGCGATACCCGTTATGCCGCCCTCCAAAGGCTCGGGCTGAAAAGAGAACGTATCGGCCAAAGAGGTGAGTATGCGTACCGGCCCGCAATTTCCACCCAGTTTCCCATCATCTCTAACCTAGAAACGCAGACGACCAAAGCTGTCGAAACGTCACCACGAATTGCTGCGTGCGTGTCCGCGCACCCCGCGGCTCATAACACCAATTCAGAGCTGCTGTATTAAGAGGGAAAATGGAAATCTCAATCATTAGGGGCAAAAGCAATATCTGTACTTCACGCGATGAAGTTCTGCGTGGCGACGGGCGCCGAGTACTGAAACTCGACTCGCTCACGCGCGCGGAAAGCGAAGTCATTACGGCGATGCGCGCGTCGGGCGGATTCAACTCGAGGTGGCGGTGGTCAAGATGGCGGCTGGTGCAATACCAGGCTACCCTATTGAACCGACCGAAGCGTGGCTGCGCTATTGGATCAACTGGCACTTCCTCTGCATGAAACGGGACCGGCGGGGAGATCGATGGGTTGTGGTCGACGTGCCGAAGAAACTTGCGCGTAGCATCAGGGTGTGCGCAAGTTTCTTCGGCACGTCGACCACAACCGCGAGATATCGCCTCGGTGCTCTGGGCTTCGGCGGAGCGCATAGACCGTTGAACCCATTACCAGACGCGAGTTTCTGAAGGCGCTCGGGAGGCTGTCCATAGCGACGGCGTGCTTGCGGTGTGCTTTGCAGTGCTCGCGCACGGCATTTAGATTGGGACGGCCAGAATTACCGGGCCGGCCCATACCCTCGCAGGCGCGGCGCGCACCGCTGTCAGCGCAGTAACGAGCAGCGGATCGAGACGACGATCGAAGTGCGGGCGTGGTGGTCAATGCCGGACACTTGGACCAATGAGAAGTCGTGGTGTCTTTGCTCAATTAGCGATGGCGCCGGATCTGGAGCACCCCAACCCCGCGCTCCCGAGATACTTCGTAGGTCCGTGCGGCCGGGTAAGGAACAGGAAGCAGAGAAACGCAGTTCGGATCGAGAATCTTAAGCAAGACGTCTTGCCGCCACGAGCAACAATTATCAGGAAGCAGACGTTTGTGCAGTCTAAGTCTCTGATAAATATCAAAAGATAGAGTTTGTTTGCTTCCTGGTGCTTACCAGGAACCAGAGGGGGCCCAGATCAGGAGAACTAGGCAAAGCACCTGCGTTTTTCTCTGCCTCCTGATTGAAGCGAGACACAGGAAGCGGAGTGTATTGACCGGCAGGCAGAGCCCGATTCCGAAACAGGCCCAGAGATCCTCGCCGAAAAGAAGTTGTGGTGCCCTAAGGATTTGACTCTTCAGTTAGTAGCGTCGGCGCCGCTCCGAGGTATTGGTCCGAGCGGTCTGCTCGCCTCGCGAGGCCCGTAAACGGCGGAGATTTGTAAATAAAAAAGAAATAAACACTTTTAGCGCCGCCGTGGCCGGCCGAATCGCAGGTCGAACTTTGGTCGCCGCAAGCTCAAGCATATGCCCGGCCAGCAGGGGCCACACTATAGTTGAGTGCGCGCCCAGGGTCTCGACCAGCCACCTGGGCCTTCAGGACTCTGGGTCTGGCCAAGAAACACAACAGGTGCCTAATTTGGTGCTGCGAGAGAGGGAGAGGGCCCAGAGAGTCCGGTGCTTCGTAGTCGTCGACAGGGACGGCGCGCGGATGTGGACGACCCCCTACAGTGCCTCATCGCCATCGACACCTAAGGGACGGGCTCCTCGCGACCAAGAGCCGGGTGGTGCACCATCCGAAACCCGACTAGTGCCTCACGCCAGGTCCATGATTCGAGAGTTTTAGCTTGCCTGGGGCAGTGAGTCGCCAAATAGCCACACGTTAGGCCGCCGGGAGGCTAGGGGCTCGCGCTTTGGATCTCATTTCGGAGGCATGCTTGTCAACATTCTGAGGAATATTGACAGAAAGGGCCGGCAGGTGCATGCTGCCTGTTATGAATACCGCGTGTGCTTACTACCGCACCAGCTCGGCAACTAACGTCGGCGCTGATAAGGACTCGCTAAAGCGCCAGCAGGACGCCGTGCAGGTGTACGCAGCAGCCAACGGCATCCTGGTCGATAGAGAGTTCTACGATGCCGCCGTGAGCGGCGCAGACGCCGTAATGGACCGAGATGGCTTCAGCGACATGCTGACCTACATGCTCGGTAACGGGGCGCGCATCGTGCTAGTCGAGAGTGCGAGCCGCTTCGCGCGTGATCTGGTCGTGCAGATTACTGGGCACGCAATGCTGAAGCGCCATGGGATCGAGTTGGTTCCGGTAGACGCGCCGACCCACTTCACCGAGGACACTCCTACTGCGACGATGGTTCGTGCGATCCTTGGCGCCGTCGCCGAGTTCGAGAAGAACAGCCTTGTCGCTCGGCTCCGTAAGGCACGCGTACGAAAACGCCGTGAAAACGGGCGATGCGAAGGAAACCCGAATTGGACGCCTGTGCCTGAGGGCGCCGTAAGAACCGCCGGAGCCGCGCGGCGGCGTGGGCTGAGCTTGCGCGCCATCTCTGCTGAACTGGCTGCCGCGGGCTTTCACAGTCGCTCAGGCAAGTCATACGGTGCACAGTCGATTAAGCTTATGTTGGCTCGGGCCGAGGACGCCGCACAAACCGGCCGCCGGCCTTACGACAGGAAGGCACTCCCCCCAGTGATTCCAAATTGACCAATGGGAATCGATCGACTACGCGCCGGCTAAATCTGTTTACACTCCAGTTGACAACGCCGTTGACTAATATCAGCTCGAGCTGGCTCCTCGTTCTTGCCCGAGCGTATCTAACCCTTTCGCGGAATTGAGGAAGTGGAACTCGAGAGTATTTTTAGCAGCCGCGCTCGCTTTGCCTGGAGTTCCGGGCTGGGCGGCTGCTCCTTACGCTGCATATATTCGATCAACATCTTGAGCGAAGCTTCGCGCTCCTCGGCCGAAACGTCGTTCGGGAGTTCCGATGAGTCTGTGGAAATCGGGGGTTCCTTTGACGGGTTCATTGGCACTCTCTCCTCACTGATCTACATTGATCAAATGCCAGGGTATTCAAGCGATCGGCAGTCTACTTAGGGGCGCTAGCCGAGTTGTGTCCATAACGTGCTGGATTCCACAAGAGTCGCCGGTTTAGACCGCTAAGGGAACGCGACGGACCCTCTTGGCTCCCGACAAGTGCAAATCGCAATGTCGTCACCCTAAGGCTCCGTGCTCAGACGCCTAAGTTTCCCCTCGGTCCAGAGCTGGCAGCTGTAGAGCCTGTCTGAACACTCGGCAGCCACGTCGGATGCCACGTTCAAGGCGTCAGCCCACTCGCAGATCTGTTCTGAGGCAGGCGCCGCCTTATCCTGGACGTATGCGTTGGCTTGAGCGGCGAGAGCTTGAATGTTGGCACCCTGACTTAGCAATACCGGCAAACGGCCCTGGCACTGATTGATCTGATCGAGTACGACTCGAAGGTGCGATGCTATCTCCTCGCGCGCCTCAGCTGAAAACGCAGCAGGTTCGAATAACGGCGCCCCTGAACGCAGTTTCGCTGCCTTGTCGGGCCGAGCCTGGGCGCCGACCTCCGAGGAGTCTCGAAGCTCAAGTTCCTCGGGTACTAGCCTTATGCCACCAAATGGCGGCTGCGCATATTCGGTGACCGAGTCGGTCTCGCAATAGGTGCAGGAGTTCGCGGCCCAAACTACGCACATCCGGAACCGTTGTTCGCGAACGGCCGCCTGTACCGCTGGAACAATAAGGGCGCGACACTCGGCGCTCACCGAGCCGTCGTCCTCGAAGGGCGCTGGATGGCGAACGATGCATCTGCGTTCCGCAAACTCGACTGCTGGCGGGCCAACCGAAATATCGATGCGCTCGCTGTGATAGACCGTTGGCATGAACCGAACCAACAAATACGGGTACTGGCTAGACCCGTTGATTTGGACTGCGTCTTGCTCGACCATAAACAAGCCTCCACGGGTCAATACCTGGAAGCTGACTCAGCACGAGGGCTGCCCGATTAATTGCCGGACCGGCCGCATCGTCCCTTTCGGGGCCGCCACCTTGCCCGGGGAGGCAGGTTGGCAGAAGCTCAGCAGCCTCACTCTAGATGCATGGCCAATGCTACGCTGAAGAGCCCCGGTGTCAATGTCCGTTCATTCGGTCAAATACGCGGGTCCTTGCATCAGCAAGGCCCCTTGCCGTGCGGAAGATCTCGCCGCCCCGTCGGTTGCATATCAGTGCCCCAAACAGTGTATCGAGCGAGTCTGGCCAAGTCGAAATCGCAGAATTGCTATTACGTTATGGACCATTTAGATCGAGCTGACGGACTTCACAATGTCCGATAGGCTGCTACGCACTCGCGCATCGTGTTGACGTGAAGAGCCACAACTCTGCTAAACGGCTCCTGATATCCGCCGGCCAGGTTCCAAGCGAGCGGCACGCCGCTGCTCTTGGCCGCCGTGAATACGCCTCGGTCTCGCTCGCTCATTTGCTCTGTCGTCAATACCCCGCCGAGCGGGTCGTCGACGTGTGCATCGGCGCCTGCCTGATAGATGATTAAATCGAACTCCGGGAATCGCCTTGCTTGGCGATCAAGCATTTCCAGGTATCGATCTGCTTGCACGTTCGTCATAAACCAACGGCCGAAACTGACGTTCTCGACGTTTGCGATTTTCAGATGATGAATGATGTCGTCAGTCCCGTCGCCAAAATGCTGGTCGCAGTCCAAAATCATTACGCGGCGAACACGCTGGTCGAGAATGAGTTGCAGAGCCGCTACCATTAGTCCGTTAAACGTACAGAAGGCCCGGGCGTTCGCAAAGCCAGCGTGATGAAAGCCCGACACCGGAGCGCAGGCAATCCCGTATTGAAGGGCGAAGCTGCAGGCGCCCAGCATTGCGCCGCATGTGAGCGGAAGGGTTTCGGCAATGTCCCGGCGTCGATTGTGGAAGCCGTTGTCTATCTTCCCCGCGAGGACACCATTGACGAAGGTAGGGTCATGGGCGAGACACAAGTCCTCGATGGAGGCGGGTACGACCGGCCGCAGTTCGATTGGGAGCCCCTCGACGTTCCACGCTGCGATGACGGCTTGTGCCTTCTCGGAGCTGCGCGAGCGCGTGCCCGACTCGACTATCATGTCGTCGCAGTAGAAGACTGGGATGGCGTTCACGCTGACGACGGCTACAGCTCGCGCTTGCCGTAAACAACAGACTGCATGCCGAGAGCACGGACTTTCAAGAACCCCTACCGAGCGCTGGAACCAGGTTTGACCAGACCCCGTCAACTCTCCCTTGAATTTGGGGTTTACATCCACCAGCACTAATGCGGCAGTCTCTATAGCGGCTTGCACCACCGATGACTAAGGGGGTCGACGCCTTCATCTTGCCACTGCTCCAATCCATTGCAAAGAAAGGATACATCACCACGCGCCACCTCAGAGTTGTCAGCGGGCACCAAAATCACATTAACGCTGTTGGGTGCTAGCGACAGCGGGGCCATGTATGCCATGGCTCCGCGTGGATAGAATGGATACGTCGCTGGACTGAATGTCTGCCACGCGACAAGCACAAGATATGCGGCGAAGACACCAACGATTACGCCAGAACGAAAAGTCAAATTGCGCACTGCACGTTTCCACTCGCGATACCGACAATGGTCAATTGATAGGCTGTCAATCTGATGGATTGGCTGGGCGAGTTCGGCCTGCAACAGTTACAGCTGTGTCTGTAGAAGGTGTGGCGTGCCGTCCCCTTTGAGGCGCAGCTCAGTTTTCATGCAGCCGAATTTCTGACTCCTGTCGGACTTTCTGAGTCGCTCCTCGAATCTAGCCTTCTGCACGCATAGCTCCGGCGGTCCGGCAAACACCCAGAGAAACTTCGCCCGGCGCACCTTGCATGAGCATCGTCGAAATCCAGACGTTCATGGCGCGTCACCCGGGCCCACGATGCCTCGATGAATTGACACTGCACTCCTGCAGTCCTCATCGCGGCCCGCACCAAAATGATCATCCGCTGCCACCAGATGTCGATTGCTGGCTGCTGCCCGTACGACATCTTAGCTCTGCGACCAAAACGGAGGCAATGGTTATTGGTGATTAGCTGCCCGCATCCAAATTGGGGGCGGCCCATTGAAGCATCTCCGAAGCACCCGGCACCGCGCTGTCATTGCGGCAATAGTGGATGCCCGGCATGCGGCTGGGCTGACTCAAAGGCAATTGGCAGCTGAGCTAAAGCGCTCGAACTCATTTGTCTGGAAGATTGAGGCAGGAGAGCGCCGGGTCGACGTACTTGAATTTATTGAAATAGCCAAGTGCCTGGGCGTCTCACCAATAGACTTGTTCACCAAGGCATCGCGCTAGATGCCCTCTGGATCGCCCGTCAGGAATACGGTCTCCTAAGCCGATGGAGATTCCGATCTTCACCCGTTCTTTATAGGCCGCACCCATCTTGATATGCTCACAGGAGTATTTGTTTATCGCGTGTTAGGCGGCCTTCAGGCTAATCGAGGGGTCTTATCGAATTGGGGCTAATGGGCAAGGCTCCAATGCTTGTGGTGCCCTGACACGGAGCGGGCTCGTCAGCAAGGCTCAGGAGCACAGGCCGTCAGAAGTAGCGATGTGTTACCGTCAAGGTGCCCAGGAACGGGCCAATTCCAACTCTGGAATCATTCCCAAGGGGGCTGGCGACAAGATTGGACCACCGGAAGCGCGCTGGTCTCGGTAAGCCTAACGAGAAAGCCTTGGAGATCATGACTCGCAGCAACCGAGAATCGCCGTTCACGCGCTTCGCGACTGCCAAGAGCGATAAGCCGTGCAAGCAGGCGGTTCCTCAGAAGGAACGGCGCAAAGTGGTTGAGATTTAGCGGATGTCGAAGGCCGAATCACGTGTTGCGAAGTTGGTTCGCGATGCTATCGCGCGACTACGCCTGAAACTCTTAGATCTGACAAACCGAAATCGACTTCTTAACTTCAAGTTCCCGGAGACCTCCAGAAAATTTATTCGGATCATCGATTCTCTGCCGGACGCTCTTTTTGCCCGCCTCACAGACGATGCCGCCAATAACGGCCGCCTGTATTTCGCCTCTCTGCCCGAGCCGCCGGCTCCGGCTGCCACCGCGGAGCCAACGCCGGCGCAGCTTGAATTGACGCCGAGCGACGGACCGGCAGCCGCGGCGAGCGTCCGCCCAACCAGCGCTCAGTCCGGATGGCGCAGTCGGCGCCAGGATGACTCCTCCGCCAGCGTGGACCCTGTGGAATGGGCGCGCAGACACGATATAGACCCGTCCTTTGACCTGCCTGTCGCTGGAGCAGAGCAGGGCAATGGCAATCACGGCAGTAGCCGACTTCAGACGCTGCTATTTCCGGAGCCTTTCGAAAGGACGCTGTCTGCCATTCGGGAGGATGCGAATCTCGCACAGCAGGAGCTTGGACTGAGCACGCTCTTCGCGGCTTTCGGGTACCTAGAATGGTATGAGTCTTCTTCCAGCGAAGAGGCCAACTATGCGCCGCTATTTCTGCTCCCCGTAGAGATCGGCCGTGAACTGGTGCGAAGCGAATACCGCTATTTCATCGAATGCGGAGAGAACTCGGACCCGATGATCAATATATCGTTGCGTGAGCGACTGAAACGAGATTTCTCCCTTGTACTGCCGGAGCTGGATGAAGAAGACACACCGGAGAGCTATCTGAAGCGCGTTAAGATCGCGATCCGCGACCAAACTCGCTGGCGCATCAAGCGCTTTGTAGTCATCGGGCATTTCTCCTTCGCGCGTCTGGTGATGTATCAGGATCTGGCCGCGGAAGCGTGGCCGGCAGCTCCGCTTGAGACCAACCTTCTATTGAATACGCTCCTGGCCGGGGCTGCCGAGGGTTCTGCGGACGCTTACGCGACGGAGTTTGACGTCGATGAAGAGTCGATTGAGCGGTTAGTACCGGTTTGCGTCACGGATGCGGATTCCTCTCAGTTTTCGGCCCTCGTGGACGCCATGCAGGGGCGCAATTTTGCACTCAAGGGTCCGCCTGGTACGGGCAAGAGCCAGACGATTACGAATCTGATAGCGGCCGCTTTGGCGGCGAACAAGCGCGTACTTTTTGTCGCGGAAAAGCAACCTGCTCTGGAGGTTGTTGCGAATCGCTTAGTCGCCGCCGGCCTTGGTCCCTATCTTCTGGAGTTGCACTCCACAAAGGTCCAGAAGCGCAGGGTACTGGAGTCTTTGAAGAGCAGATTGGAGATTCGTAAGCAGCGCGCGAACATACTTCTACCGCATACCCTGCTGGAGTTGCGTCAGACCCGGGCGCAGCTCAAAGCCTACGTTGATGTGATGAACAGCGAAGTAGGCAAGTCCAGTTTGACGTTGCACGATGTCTATTGGCATGAGCAGTCCGTGCGGAGGGAGCTTGATCCGGCGGAGGTCGTTTGTGCCGGCTCACTTGAAGACCCTGTCGCCGCCGAATTCACCGCGCACAAATACAAGAACCTTGAATCGCTGTTGAGCCGCCTGGGCAAGGCTTTTTCTCAGTGTTTGACTTCGCACGACACGGTGCAAGCTCACCCCTTATTTGGCCTGCAGAATCCTGGTGTGGGTCCGAGCGCACAGGAGCAGCTGCGCCGACGCCTGCAAAGTTGGGATGGGGCGCTTGAGCGGCTCGAGCGGACGCTGGGGCACTTTTCATCCGCTTTCAACTGTACCGTCGCCGCGACCATCAAAGACATCTCGGCGTTTACCACGGCCGTCTTCAGTTTGCCCGAGATTCCTCCCAACGCGGATCTTGCCTTGCTTGCCCGTATTCGCGGGGAAAAGGAGAGGGCTGGGCTTGCCCAAACTGTCTCGCTGACACGACTGATTGTGGACTCGCGGGCGGCCCTGACGGAATCGTTCAGCGGACTGGACGCCGTGCTGTTGGATACCAGGGAGATGTTCGCGCGCGCCCGGCGTCTTCGGTCATCTTGGGAATCGTTGTCGCTGGCTGATATAGAGCTACGGGATCTGCCGGACGCGATCGGAAAGAAGGAGCAGGAGATCGCGACGATCGGCTCGGCGGTGATGATCTTTGATCAGATCGCCGCGACCACGGGCGTGGAGCTGCCATTGACGGGGCGTACGCTGACGGAACTGGTGGAGGCTACTCAGCTTATACGGACCACAGCCCCTGAGGTCCTCGCGACTCGATCGGCGCCGCTGTACACGGCCGATGCGCATGCGATG
>WNFM01355931.1_pt1 | contig 175570 bp, 156 predicted proteins | sample 5400271 | NCBI WGS metagenome assembly WNFM01 (sample SAMN13153352, study PRJNA577476) | soil metagenome | isolation source: 60 cm saprolite on Douglas fir-dominated hillslope | place: USA:California | collected 2013-09-17
GGCCAGGACGAGCGCACGACCTATCTGGCGGCACTGTCCCTCAAAGTCAATTCGAGTGCCGATCTGTACGCGCAATACCTCAACTCGAGCTATTCGGTCGATCAAGTCTCGAACGGTGACGTGCTTCGCTTCGCCGGAGGCGCCGGCGCGGCGCCGGCGGCCATCACGGCCTACACATTGGGCCGCACGATTACCGAGCCTCTCCCGGGCACCACCGGCGTGACCGGCCAAATCATCGACTCGCTCACGGCCACCGGAATCGACTATCGGAACAACGCGCGCACGGGATTCGAGGACGACAAACTGCGGCAATACGCCCTGGGCTTGAATTTCAGGTCCGGCCCATGGAGCGGCAACGTGGATCTGTCTGACGCCAAGTCCTCTTCGGCGCTGTCGAACCTGGCGCTCGAAGCCACGGGGTTCGCGTCGGCGTCGTCCACCATCGGTTCTGGTCCGGCAACCTGGACCTTTGCCCAAGGCTATAACCCGCTCGACCCCACACAATTTCATGCTGCGAGCTTCAACGGCGCTTACAAACAGCCGGCGGAAGACGAAATCAAGGCCGCCAAGTTCGAGGTCAAGTACAAGAACAGCGGCGGCTTCATCCGCGGCGTGACGCTGGGCCTGCGCCTGAAGAGCGAGGAGAACAGCTACCAGACCAACTCGGTGCTGCTGGACGGCAACAGCCTCGCTGCCTTCCTTGGCGTGCCTGCCCAGACGTACGGCAACGGCTGCTGCACGGGCCCGAACATCGCTCCCTACATGAGCCAGGTCACCCACGACTTCTGGGGAAATGTGCACACCTACCTGGTCTCGGACCTCAACAAGCTGTACGCGCAGTTCCCGCTCGCGCAGCTCATCCAGGCGGCAGGTGGCGCCAAGCCGAACCTCGGCACGGCATACGACATCAAGGAAGACACCTATGCCGGGTACGCCCGCCTCGATTTCGGCGCCGAGCACTCACCGTTCACGGGCAACATTGGCCTCCGCGTCGTCAAGACCGATGAGACCTCCAATGGCTACGCGCCGGACCTCAACAATCTGACGTGCTGCGTGGGCGTAACCCCGACGGTGCCTGCCGCCGGCCCGGCCTCCGTCAAGAACTCGTACGTCAACGTATTGCCGAGCCTCAACCTTTCGTGGGATGCCAGCGATGATCTCAAGTTCAGGTTTGGTGCGGCCCGCACCCTGACGCGCCCCGACCTGGCGTCGCTCTCGCCGGCCGTCAATGCGGTGACCTCGATCCCGTGGTCCATCAACAAGGGCAACCCGAACCTGCATCCCTATACGTCAGATAGCCTGGATCTTTCGGCAGAATGGTACTTCGCGAAGGGTGGGCTGCTCTCGGCCGCCGCCTTCTACAAGAGCATTTCTGGGTTCATCCAGACCCTGGGCAATGGAACCGAGACGCACAACGTCACGCAGAACGGCGTCACGGCCCCAGAAGTGTTCGCGATCTTCCAGCCGGTCAATGCCGGCAAAACGACGGCGAACGGCTTCGAGATCAGCTACCAGCAGAGCTTCTCGTTCCTGCCGAAGCCCTTTGACGGGTGAATGCCGGAGACATCAGCTTCGGCTCTAGCGCGGCTTCGTCGCCGATGGCCGGAGTCTCCAAGACCAACTATACGGTTGTTGCCTATTACGAAGGCAGTCGATTTGGCGTTCGTGCCGACTACACCTATCGAGGCTCATACCTGAGCAGCCAACCGGACAACTATTTCGGTGACGGGGACTACATCCAGGGTTATGGGCAGCTCGATATGTCGAGCACGTTCCACCTGACTTCGCGCTTCGACGTCACCCTGGAGGCCTTCAATCTGGGCAACAAGGCGCTCTCCCAGCTTGACATCTTCAGTATCAATCGCGGCTACGAGTCCGACGGCCGCACCATCCTGCTCGGTGTACGGGCGAAGTATTGATGTAGTCAGCCCCCGCGGCCGGCGAAGGCCGTGGGGGTCGTTGGCCGCACAGCGCAAGCGCCACCAAATGGCCAAAGACTAATCCGACCTCGTCCGGAGGCAACCGTCTCCGGCGTCGCTTAGGGAGTGGCAGGCGGGATTTTGTTTTGGAGGGGGCTCGAAGTGGTGACTCCCACCTGAACCTCTGCGCGGATTGACACTTTATCTGCGCTAGGAAAATCGGCTGGCACCGGAAAAGTAACCGGCCGGTGGGCAAGCCACTGCACGGCGCGCACAATCATCGTCTGCACTCCAGCACAGCGCATGCTTTCCGGCTGGGCATCGCCCAGCCACACGTGGCCGAATGTCGCTATGTACGCTCGGTTGCGGCCGAAACGCGGGTCTCGGGCGTAGGACAACACTTGCAGGTACTTAGCAGGGCCTCGGGCGTCGCAATAGACTTCAAGGTGAGGGGTCCTCCACGTCTGAGGCAGCCCGTCGTGAATCGGATGCTCACCCAGCAAGTGGATCACCACGTCGCCATTTGGCGCGTGGTTGGTGTCGTCGCCTGCACCTGGAGGCTGAAAATCAAGAGTCCCGTCATCGCCGATGGCTATGGCAGTTCCATAGGTCTTTTCCCTCCAGCCGAGACCGATAATCTCGTTGTAGGCCGGCCAATCGGCAAAAGCGTTCTGAGCCGAATGAAATATGTAGACGCCGCCACCATCGCGCACGAATTCCTCAAATCCGACCTGCACGTCTCGCGGCCATTGCGGGCCGCCATGGATGTCATTGTAGTTCTGAATAACCACGTCGTAGGCCTTGAACCGAGGTCGCCACGCGTTCCATCCAGGCGCGGTAGAGCTGGCTGGCGAGGTCGAGACGTCCACGGTGAACAGGCCCGTGGATTCGAGCAAGGCGCGTATGAGCTGCGTTGTCAGTTTCCAGTCATGGTTGCTGTAGCCGTCTACTATCAGCACCCTGACTTTACTGCCGGGTGAATCCGTCGGCTCGGCCCGGCTGGGCACAGCAAGCGAGGCGCTGAGCATCAGAGTGAATAACAGAAACTTCATGCGTTAACAATTGCCCGCGGAGGGTTCTGACGTCGAAAAGTACTACCACTGACGAGATTGCAATTATAAAGGCGCGTCCCGTGATACTTCCGGATTGGAACCGTGAATCCGAGATGCTTTGCTTGCGCTGTCTCCCGCTTCTGAGCGACATTTGGATCTAACGCCAGGTCCCGACACCCGGATTTTCCAAGAGAGACCTGACGTCTTGGGAAGACCATGAGGTTGCGGGAGTTTTGCGTGAATCAGTGGTGCTTTGTAGTGCTCAGTGAAGACTTTTGCAACGGCATCCCGGTGGCGGAGGTTTAGTAACTCATTGATCTAGAAGAAAGCATCTTCAGCTCCAAATTCCCCCGAGCGCGCCCCGGCCATCTACGATCCAGAGGGTCGGGAGTTCGAATCTCTCCAGGCGCACCAATTTCTCTATTTTGTCAAGCGCTTACGCGCGTCGCGTGCCTGAATTCTGTGTCGAAGCCAGACGGTTGCGGGACAAAGCCAGGAGGTCGGGACTTTTTGTGCTTTCGCAGTTGGGAATTTTCGGCTGGCGTAATCCGATCAGCCGCTCGGCACCCCTCTCCGAGAGTTCACACGACGTAGCGCGTCGAGGAGACATGTATCGCCACGCGGCCCAAGATGAGCTACCCGTACCGGGCGGTCGATAAATACGGCAGGGTGGTGGAGTCATTTCTGCGTCCGGATCGTGCTATCGCGGGGGCTCAGGAGTCTTTCCGCAAGGCTCTGGCCCTAAATCTTCAGAAATGGCTTAGAAAGATCACACTTGGTGGGCACATGCCGAGCCATGTCGGGCTGCGCCCGCTGCGCAGAGATGATCCCAGGTGGAGGTCTGTACTGGTCCGGACCAATCGATACCTGAACAACATCGTGGAACAGGATCACCGTGCCATCAAACAGCATTGTCAATCCATGTTGGGGTTCAAGTCTTTCCGAACAGTCGTCATGACGCTTGTCAGAATCGAGCTGGCGCATCGAATCTGAATGCGGCGGTTCAAGTTCGGGCCTGGCCGCTGCTGTTCCTGGTCACTCAAGCAGCAGTGGGATCGGGCCTTGGCTTGCTAACAGTAGCACCGTCTATTGTCCTACGCCGTCGCATGTCTTCCGCCAATGCAACAGACCCGGAGGGAGGGCCTTCAGGTCACCCTTTGGGCTGCGGTCTTGGCGTGGCGGTGGAGGAAGTCGACCTCCGTTCGCAGCACGTCGGCAAAGCTTGCTCCGCCTTCGTAGACATCGTAGTGGCCACCAGCGCTGCGGAACAATTCGGCCCCTGGTACCCTGCGGGCTACCTCGAGCGCGGCCGGGACGGGCGCAATGGCATCTGCTTCGGGGATGACGAGTAGGAGAGGCACACGCACAGAGGCGGCGCGTCGCACGGGTCGACGCCAGGAGAAGCTGAGCAGATATCGTGCGGCCACGCGATCGTGCCATCGCGTTCCATCCTTCGGGGTCATGAGCTTCTCCCCGAATGGGCCGTCCGGCGTGGCGCCTATGGATAGGTCCCCGGGCCTTCCGTGACCGGGAATGTAGATCGGCTGGCGAGCTACCAGGGAGCCGAGTTGGTCGAGCAGGGCCAAACCGAAGAGTCGGATCGCGTTCTTGGGCTGGGACATCATCGCTGCGGCCAGGCCGTCGGTGAGCGGGGCTTGGGCGACCGCTGCGGCCAGTCGAGTGTCGGAGACCGCGAGTTCGAGGACATGCATACCGGCGAAGGACGTGCCCCAGACAATGATCTGACGCGAGTCGATGTAGGGCTGTTCAACTGCCCAGCCGATGACGGTGCTGTAGTCCGCGCGCTGGCGCGGGACGGAGAGCACTTCGCGCGGCTGCCCGCCGGAACCGCCGAAGTTGCGGTAATCGAAGGCGATGGGGCGGCGAAGCCCTCCTCGCGGAAGCGCTCGGCGAATGGGGCCAATCCTCCCGCCTTGATGCCGCCGATGCCGTGGGCCATCACCACAGCGGGGTGGGGGCCGTTGCCCTCGGGCAGGTAGACCCAAGCCTCGATCGCGTCACTGGACACCGTCGGGATCTGCACGGTGGTGCGGGACAGGGGGGTCTTGTGGCTCATATTAGTCATGGTGAATCGCTCGCTTGGTTTGGATGACCGGTAAAAACTTTGGAACCTGCAGTGGGTTTGAAGCGGTGGCGCTGATTGCTCTGTATGGCCGCTACTGAACCGAAGGTGCTACGCGTTGGCGGCGCAGGCATCGAGGTGCGCCGCTTCCTCACCTCGCCGGCCCGACCGGTATCGCGGCAGTTGGGATAGTCGCTGTAGCCGCGCCTGCCGCCGCCGAAGAGCGCGCCGCTGTCAAAGGTGGCCAACGGCAGATCATTGGCAAGTCGGTGTGGCAAATCCGGATTTGCCAAAAACGGCCGACCAAACGCGACCAGGTCCGCGTAGCCCTTCGAAAGGACCCACTCGGCCCGGACCTTGTCGTACCTGCCGGCGACGATGATCGGCCGCGTGAAGCGCGCGCGAATGGCCTGGCGGAATTCCTCGGTGAATTGCGGTGCATCGTCCCAGTCCGCCTCGACCAGGTGCAGATAAGCAATGCCGCGGGTCTGTAAATATTGGGTGGCTTCGAGAATGGTCGGCAGGATGTCGGGGCACGCCATGCCGCGCGCGGTCAGGAAGGGGGCCAGACGAATGGCGGTACGCTCGGCGCCCACCTCGTCCGCCACACTGTCGACCACCTGTTTGAGAAAGCGCATAGATGTCGTGCGCAGGAATTGGTCGACGAGATAGCCGTTGGCGCCGTGGATCTCTACGCCGTCAAAGCCCGCATCCATGGCGTTGCGCGCCCCGCGGCGGTAGTCTGCGACGATGCCCTTGATCTCGCCCGTCGTTAGTGCGCGCGGCGTGGGGCAGTCGACCATGGTGCCGACGCCGGTGGCCGGGTCGGCTTTCCAGATCTTGCCTTCGAACGGAACTGCGGACGGCGCTACCGGCAGCTCACCGTTGTGGAAGTCGGGGTGCGACATGCGCCCCACGTGCCAGAGTTGCAGGAAAAGTCTTCCGCCAGCAGCGTGTACGGCCTTGCTTACCAGGCGCCAACCGGCAACCTGTTCGGGGCTGTAAATGCCGGGCGTGAAAGAGTAACCCTTGCCTTGCGGCGAGATCTGCGTCGCCTCGGTCACAATGAGGGCTGCCGACGCTCGCTGGGCGTAGTAGCGGGCGTTCATCGCATTGGGAATATCGCCGGGCTGTGTGCTCCGGGAGCGCGTCATCGGCGCCATCACGATTCGATGCCGCACTTCAAGGCCGGCAACGCGGGTTGACTTGAAGAGGAGAGAGGAAGCGGACATGAGTGCTGGTCTCCAGGCGGGATTGAATATGGGACGTGCGAAGTTCAAGGCGAGGGAGTGTGCTGGTCAGTGACCAATTCGATGACGGCGCCAGGCGCCATCGCAACGAAGAGCTGGCGTTCGCCGGTCAGCGGTACATCACTGAGCTCATAGGGAACGCCGCTGAGTTGCATCCTCTGGAGCAACGCCGACCACTCCTGCACGCTGTTGATACGCAGCCCGACATGGTCGATACGAGGGACGGCTGGTCTCGCCGACGAAGAAACGGCCGTCCCGATCAAGTGGATGACAGGCTGGCCATTTGCGTATAGCCAGTGGCCCTCGACGCCGAAGGGCGGTCGCGGCCCCTCGCTGAGGCCGACGACAGAGGACAGGAAACGGCGTGCCGCTTCGACGTCCCCAGTGACGATCGTTGCATGATCGAGTTTCATGGCGAAACGGGTGGCTGGTTGTTCATGTGGCAACTCTACGGGGGCCCCATCACTTTGATAATTGGTGTAGTCTTTGAAGGATTCTCAAAATCTTTGGAACTATCATGAACAATCTAGGCGACATCAGGCTGTTTGTGGAAGCGGCAAATCTGGGCGGACTATCGGCCGCCGGCCGCAAGCTGGGGTTGTCTCCTGCTGCCGCGAGCGCGCGCCTCGCCAAGCTCGAATCCATGCTGCATACGCGCCTGTTTGAGCGGACGACACGCCGCCTGCGCTTGACGGACGAGGGTCGGACGTATTTGAGCTATTGCCAGCAGGGACTTCATGCGCTGGACGATGGCCATGCTTTTCTACAGGCCGGAAGAAGTGTCGTAAGTGGAAAGGTGCGGATCTCGGCAACCTCGGATTTTGGCCGCCATGTGCTCAAGGACTGGCTTGACCTGTTCAATAAGCAGTACCCCGAAGTGACGTTCGCGCTGATGCTGTCAGATTCGCTGGCGAATCCGCTTCAAGACGATATTGATCTCGCCATCCGATTCGGCGTGCCGCAGGACAGCTCCTTTGTTGCCCGGCCCCTGGCGCCCAACCGGCGCGTGTTGTGTGCATCGCCTCGATATCTGGCGAAGCACGGCGCCCCTGAGTACCCGCGGGATCTCAAGCGCTATCCCTGCATTGTCCTAAGCTCTGCCGCCGGTCCTGCAAACGACTGGCGATTTACCCGAAACGGAAAAGTCGAAAGCTATACGGTGCCACTCGCAGACGCGCGCGAGACGAATGACGGGGCGATTGCGCGAGAGTGGGCCGTACGCGGTTACGGCATTGCAATGAAATCGATGTGGGACATTGGCGCAGATGTACGGGCAGGGCGCTTGAACGTGGTGTTGCCGCAGTGGCGGTCCACGGATGCGCCGGTACATGCCCTGTATCCACGTAACCGGTACATGGCGCCCCGCGTGCGTGCGCTGCTCGACTTTCTGGTCAAGCGCTTTGCAGAAGAAACCCGCACTTTGATGGACTGATGTCGCGAGGCGAGCGGCTTTCCGAAAGCTGCCGCTCGAGCAGTCCATTGCCTGTATCGAGGCGCGACCATGTTTCGCGCATCATCAAATGTGGGTCGCGTCAACTGGAACGCGATACCACGTCGCGTACAGTGCAGGCAGGAAGAAGAGTGTCAGGACCGTTGCGATCAAAAGGCCGCCCATCATCGCGTAGGCCATGGGTCCCCAGAACACTTCCCCGGCGATCGGAATCAGCCCAAGCACCGCCGCCGCTGCCGTCAGCAGGATGGGTCGAAGTCTGTGCACGACGGCGTCGACGATTGCCAGCCAACTGTCCATACCGTCGCTTTCATTCGCCTGAATCTGCGCGATTAGCACAACAGCATTGCGAATAATCATGCCGGTGAGCGCAAAGACTCCGAGCATCGCAACGAACCCGAATGGTTTGTGCGAGAGCAATAGAGCGAGCGTGACACCGATGAGTCCGAGTGGGGCGGTGAGCATCACTATTGCGAGCTTCTGCACGCTCTGCAACTGAACCATCAGAATCAAAAGCATCAGAATAAACATTATCGGAATGACCGCCAGCACTGAACGTTGGCCCTTGGAGCTCTGCTCAACGGCTCCGCCATCTTCCAACCTATAGCCTGGCGGCATCGACGAGCGAATCCTGTCAACGGCATTGGCGAGTTGCTGATTGACGGTCACGGCTTGAATCCCCGGTAGGATATCCGCCTGTACGGTGATAGTCGGCAGCCGATCCCGACGCCATACCACGGGTTCCTCGAGCCCGTAGGAGAAGTTGGCGATTTGCGCCAGCGGCGCGGAGTTGCCATTGGGCAGACGAAGCTGCAGATCGCGAAGTGCCCCAAGATCCCGGCGATCCTGATCTACCGCGCGCCCACGCACGTCGATCAAATAGATATCATCTCGCAACTGTGTGACCGTCCTGCCGGACACCACGTCGTTCAATGATCTCGCCACTTGCTCCGACGTCATGCCCACGAGCCGCGCCTTCTCTTGGTCTACAGTGACGAGCACAGAACGACCCATATCGTGCCAGTTGAAGTTGATTGTACGAGTATTGTGGTTCGAGCTGAGCGCCTTCGAGACCTGGTCTGCGTATGCTCGAACCTTGCCGATGTCTGACCCGCCAACCCGATACTGTATGGGCCAGTCTACGGGCGGCCCAAGCTGGAGCGGTTCAACGCGCGACAGCACGGCTGGAAACTGCTCGTCGAGCACTTTCTGTAGTCTGTCGCGCACGGTGTCGCGCACGTCATAGCTCTTGGTGACCACCACCGCTTGGGCAAAATTGGCGTTCTCGAGCTGCACATCAAGGGGCAAGTAGAATCGCACTGCGCCAGCACCAACGTAAAAGCTGTGGTAGGCGATGCCCGGGTCATCGAGCAAGATCTTCTCCAGGCGCGCGACCTCGCTTTGAGTACCGGTGATGGATCCACTATGAGGTAGCGTGAGACTCACGAGCAGTTCCGCCCGGTCGGCAGCCGGGAAAAACTGCTGCTCCACCAATGTGAATGCGGCGAGCGAGAGGAAAAAAAGGGCTACCGTACCAGCGACTACCCACTGACGACGTCGAAGTGCCCATACAAGTTGCTTGCGAAAAAGGGCCGTCAGTCGGCCCGCTTGATGGGGCGCGTCGTGTGAAGGCCGCTCTTTGAGCAGCAGATTGCCGAGATAGGGTATGAAGATGATGGCGACAATCCAAGAGACCAACAGCGCTATGGCAACCACGGCAAAGAGGGTGAAACAGTACTCTCCCGCGCCACTTTTGGCGAAGCCGACCGGAAGAAAACCGGTGACGGTCACCAACGTGCCGGTTAGCATAGGAAATGCTGTGGACGTGTATGCAAATGTCGCAGCCTTAAAGCGATCGAAGCCCTCCTCGAGCTTCCGAATCATCATTTCGACCGCAATCATCGCGTCGTCCACGAGAAGGCCGAGGGCGATAACGAGCGCACCGAGTGAGATTCGCTGCAGGCTTATGCCTTCGCGGTCCATGGCGACAAATGTGATCGCGAGCACCAGCGGGATGCACACCGCGACTACCACACCGGCGCGGAGTCCGAGGCTGATGAAGCTGACGAGTAACACTATGAAAACGGCCTCGCTGAGCGCGCGGGTGAAATGACCCACTGACTCCTGCACCACTTGCGGCTGGTCGGCGACGAGATGCGGATCAATTCCCACGGGCAGATCCGTTTCAACCCGACGCATCACGGCCGCAATGCTTGTGCCGACGTCCAGAATGTTTCCACCCTTCACCATTCCCACGGCTAGACCGATGGCGGGCTGGCCGTTGTAGCGGAAAAGCGTGGTAGGCGGGTCTTCGTAGCTGCGGGTCACCGTTGCAAGATCGCGCAGTGGCACTAGCCGGCCATTCACATTAATGCTTAACTGCTCGATGCTCGCGATGGTATTGAGTTGACCGCTTACGCGCACGGCCACCCGATCGTGGGACGTTTCGAGGACACCGGAAGCAATGACGGCATTCTGCGCGCGCAGCGACTCCGCAAGTTGATCGGTAGTGATGCCGCGCCCGGCCAGCTCCCGCGTCGAAAAGTCGATATAGACGACTTCGTTTTGCACGCCGATCAGGTCTACCTTGCCGACATTCGGAACCCGCAATAGCTCCGACCGGACCGATTCCACGCTATCGCGCAAATCCCGGTAAGTAAAGCCATCGGATGTGAAGGCATAGATGACTGCATAGACATCGCCAAATTCATCGTTGAAGAACGGTCCTTGAGTACCTGATGGTAGAGTCTGCCGGATGTCCGAAATCTTCTTGCGCACCTGGTACCACTGATCGGGTACTGCCGACGGGGGAGTCCGATCCTTCAGCTGCACCATTAACGTCGCTTCGCCAGGCTTGGTATAGCTTGAGATGTAGTCGATCCACTGCAGTGACTGCAGGGCTTTTTCCATGCGATCGGTTACTTCGCGCCCCGTATCCTCTGCGGTGGCGCCGGGCCAGAAAGCGCGTACGACCATCACTTTGATGGTGAATGGCGGATCCTCGTCCCGCCCGAGGTGCTCGTAAGAGATCAGCCCGGCCAGCGAAAGCAGAACCATCAGGAATCCGACAAATGACTTGTGTTCAAGCGCCCAGGCGGAGGCGTTGAACGAGTTCATTTCCCGGAGTCCAATAGCAGCCGTACCTTTTGCCCGACTAACAGCTTGTGCACGCCAGCTGTGACAATGCGCTCTCCACCGCGAAGTCCACTCGAGAGTTCGACAGTATCTGTGTCGTAGCGGGCCACTACAATCGGGCGCAGTTCGATGGTTTGATCATCCCTCACGACCCATACCGCGCTTCTGCGCTCCTTTTCATACAGGGCGGTGGAGGGAATTCGGACGGCTTGAGCCGCATGCGTGGCCTCTAGCGTGACGATCGTGTTCAGGCCCAGGCGCCAACCGGGTGGCTGACTGGGCAAACTGCACTTCACTCGATAAGTGCGAGTGATGGGGTCGGCACTGGGGGAGACCTCGCGCACGCCCGCTACGAGCGGCTTATCGCGCGCAGACAGCAGGGCCACTGCCACAGTCTTGGCATTTCGGACGGTATCGACTTGCGTATCTGCCACGTCAAATACCACGTCCAATTCAGACGGCTGAGCGAGCGTCACCACCACCTGCCCCTGGGCGAGCACAACGCCGACGTCTGCGGAGACGCGTGTGATGACGCCGGCCCCGTCCGCGCGCAATGTCGTGTAGCTCAGCTGGCGACGCCGCAGATCCAAGTCGGCCGTGGCTTGCTGTAAACGCGATTGCGCTGTCTTAGTCACGGTCTGCTGGCCTATATAGATCGTGCGCGTTGTCAAGCCCCGCTCGAGCAGATTGCGATAACTCGCCTCCTCTGACGTGGCGCGGTCCAATTCGGCCTGTGCCGCGCTCACTACGCTCTGCGCTGATTCCACCGCCACTCTTTCATCGCTGGGGTCGAGTTGAGCCAGGACCTTGCCAGCGGAAACATAGGCACCGACCTCCGCCGGGCGCGCAATCAACTTTCCGGCAACCCGGAAGCCGAGATCAGACTCGTGGCGCGCTCGAAGTTCACCGGTGTACGTGAGGTTGTCGCCGTGCTGGCCAGTCCCCACGACCATGGTTCGCACGGGGCGAATGTCGGTGCTTGTCTCGTGCTTGCTATGGCAGGCGACGAGCAACACGATAAACGCCATGAAGCCACTCCTGGCGACAATCAATGTGGTATTCATCGTCGTCCTCGCTCTCCAAGGCAGTCAGGGCGTCGAATCCGGTATGCCGCGAGTGCGAAACCACGCATCCACGGCGTCGTACCAAGGCTGGCGCGTCTGCGGATCAAGAAGCACATCAAAGCTGTTGGACACCCTTAGCGTGTCAGTAAAATCGATCAGGAATGTGAAAGTTGCTTGCGCTTGCGACAGCTCTGCATTGAGTGAGGCATCCTGAGCACTGATCAGATCCGTGATCGATACCACCCCGCGTGCATATGCGTCGGCGACTTTTGTATAGTTGTCATGGGCTGCCGCGGCTGCGTCGCGCGACAGGGCAATCGCCGGATACGACGAGGTAACGCGCGCAAGCACTGACCGCGCACGCGCATCGACCGCATCCACGGTGGCATCCCGCTGGGCGTCGAGTTGTCGGAGCTGATGCCGGCGCTCTGAGAGCTCCGCTTCAAGTACACCCCCTGAGAAGATAGGCAGTGTCGCTTGGATTCCGACCCTCCACGTGGTGTTGCCGGGAGTCGAAGCCGTGCGCTCAGACCCGGCGCCACTGCGGGCGAACTCATCTGAGGCGGTGGCGACAGCAACGAGGTCTGGAATGTAGAATGCGCGGCGCGCGGAGGTCACCGCGCGCCGCTGACCGGCGATCAGTTCATCGACCCGTTTAAGCTCCGGTGAATATTGATGCGCTTGGCTTAGTATGAACCCCTGAAAGACCTGCCACTTTGCCGGTGTATCGAGATATCTTTGGGTATGCGAGCTGGCGATCCATGTGAGGGGTTCATCGACGCCCGCGTCAGCTGCTAGGAGTGTATGGGAAGGGTCATCATGGATGAGCCGACCCAACTCTACCGTTGCCTGCCGGACACCGGCTTCGGCAGCGAGCAGGTCCTGACGGGCACTTGCCATTTGGGCCACCCACCGCAGAAAGTCGGATCGCGTGGACAGGCCGACTGCCTCACGCGCGCGCGCCGTCTCGAGATTCTGGCGCGTATTCTCTACATTCTGCCGACGTACGCTTTCCACCGACTTGGCGCGCAGCAATCCGAAATATGCCGTAGCGGTCTGATCGATCGTATCCAACAGCTCTTGACGCGCCTGCTGATTCGCGGCGGCGGCCAGGCGCCGCGACACTGACCAGCCAGCCCAGGCACTGTCGCTGTAAAGTGTTAGCTGCGCCGTTCCGCTTGCTTCGGTGGTGCGTTGGGCCAGTAACAGGGGATTGGCGTGACTCGTGTCGATCTGCGTATGGGACAGTTCCGCCGCGACTCTCGGCATCAAGGCGCTGCGTGCGATTCGCGTCTGGTCCGCCGCAATGTCCGTTCCAAGTTGCGCTTCGTGAAGAGTTGGACTGTTGCCAATCGCGGCATTGAGTGCCTGTAGCAGGCTGACAGAGCGTTGATTCTGCATATTGTCAACGGCCAACTGAACCGCATCAGCGAGATCGTCCCAGCGCGGAGAGAAGCCAATGAGCTGTGCGGTGTGCATGTTGATAACGAGGCGCTCCTCGCTCGGAGCGGAAACCTCGATGGTAGCGGCGTCTTCACCATCGACGATCCTCTGAATGTCGAGCGCAATACGGCGTGCCAGACGCTCAGTCCGCTCCGCGTCGGAAGAGTTCGTCAGTAAGAGTCCCTGTTCGACCTCGCTTCGACCGAACAGGGAAAAGGTTGGCAGTTTCCGTTGAGCCAGTTGATTCGCAAGTGAAACGAGGTCATCGCCGGACAGCCGCATCAGCGGGGCCACATATACCGCATCTGTGCCCGGCGGCAGATTGGAGAGGGCATCGGTGAGGCTTCCGGCCGGACGCAGCACAATAGTTGCACCGGTGGCCGCCTGGAGCTCCGTGGCCTTGATCTGCAGTTCCTGTACGACTTGAAGCGCCAGCGGGTCTGCCAGCACCACCAAGTGTGAGAACCCTATGATGCGATGAAACGCGCTGACTTGGTTGTCGACCCTGTTTAAGGTAGTGACGTAGGTGAGATTGTGACGTCCGCTCGTGCCTGCTTTCAGCGGAAAGGACTGGAGCGCGGGGTCAAGGACGGAGGCCGCAATGGTGGGCTTCGGTAACTGAGCTCGGTGGGCGACCAAATGGCTTGCCGCGAAACCCAGTGTGACGACGACGTCGACCTGCGGATCGGCTTCGAGTCGATCGAGCGCTGCGTTCAGGGCCGATACGGTCCAATTACCGTCAAGTCGCGTTTGCGGCGCGACGGTGAGCGTAAGTCCGTCGCCATACACTGCGGCGGCTGCATGCTCGAGAGCGTCAGCGCTGATGCCTTCTCGCGCCGAGGGGCCATCGATGAGGACGCCGACGCGAACTTCCCGCGCCGAGAGGGGAGCTGTGACCGAGAGTAGGATTGTGACTCTCAGTGTCCAGGCGATAGGCCCCCATAGAGATGTTCGAAACACACAGGCCACTAGAGGAACAGAAGGCGCGCGGCACGGAGCCGCGGCCACCGGTCTTGAAAGTCGCTTTGCCGTATGCTGTTGTCCACCGATAACGGTCCGCCGCCGCGCACCGCGAACACCGCGATCATCACGGCCCAAAACACGCCGAATTCGTAGCCACCCTCCGGCAACGCCCATACATAACCGATATGAAAATGCCCGCCCCACAGCATCGACAACAGCAAATACACCGAACCGAGCAATGCAACGGGGCGCGTGAAGAGTCCCAGTACGAGGCCGATCGCGGTAATGAGTTCGCCCGATCCGGCGAGGGCGACTTGCATCGCAGGCATATGCAAGCCGAGGCTCGCAAAATAGAGGGTGTAGATCTTGAATTGGAACGGCCCGCCGAGGATGTGACTGCAGAAATGAGGGACAAGCATTAAGCCGACATAAACTCTAATGAACATCATTGCCGAGACATTGAGCGATACGTCTCGCGATTCCGCCGCTGCTGCTGCGGCAGACGCGGCACGCAAAATAAATTGGACGAAGACCAGGGCGCCCAGAAACCAACCCAGAAGTTCGAAGCCCGGCACACCCGGACCCGTCGCGACCAGCAGGTCAAGATCATCAGGCTTCAAGCCGACCATGCTGGCGGGAGGGTTCAAACGCAGTATGCTGAACAGCCGCGAGACCACCGCTGTAGCCAGCGCCAACGCCGCAATGGCCGTGAAGGAGCCGCGTAGCTGCCAAAGCGCGGATATCAACAGAAGCGCCATCCAGATCGTGGCCGATGTAGCAAACCAAACGGTGACAGGTTGACCAAGGAGAACGCTCGAGCCCCATCCAACCATGAAGACTGCGACGGCCAGTGTCAACCGGCGCGACCAGCGCAGATAGTCATCGATACCCATTACATTGGCTCCTCAAGATAGAATCGTTCTCATCCTTAGTCTTGCCGGATCACCCATCACCTTCGGCGCGCCGTCGGAGGATTACGCGACCGCTAGGCTGCCGAACCCGGCAGCCCAGTGACCGTCGGTGGACCACGTTCTACAATTGGCGTTGCGCTTCGATTGGAGAGGGCCCAGCGTGCAATGTCGTCCTTTCGCGCAAACCACACGTCTGGCTTCGATCGCGCGTAAGTGAGAAAGCGGTCGAGACTGCGCACGCGGTTGGCATGACCCGAGATGCGGTCATGAAGGCTGACGACCATCATGCGACGACGGTGGGCGCCTTCTTCGTAGAGCTGATCGAATTCATCGCGCAGTGCCTGTTCGTAGGCCGCGGCATTCCACCCCACGAACGGGAAGGAGACGATGTCGTTTAGATGAAACGTATAGGGAACCGTGACGAAGTCGCCGCCTTTGAGCGGCACAATGAATGGCTCGTTCCGGCTTGGCTCATCGATGTGGTAGACGAAGCCCAAACTCTGCAGGATATCGAGGGTTCTAGGTGAATTGCGCATCCAATAGGCGTTCCAGCCGACCGGCTTCTGACCGGTGACCTTTTCAATGCTCTCCACGCCATCGGCGATAAAGCGGCGCTCGACCTCGGGATCCAGCGCGTAGCTGTTTTCCCAGGTGCGCCCGTGAGCGGCCGCCTCATGCCCACGTTTGACGATTTCGCGCGCCAGATCCGGCGCGTTGTCGACCGCATGCCCAATCATGAACGAGGACAGCTTAATCTTGTGCTTGTCGAACAGATCCAGGATGCGTGGGATACCCTCATTGACGCCGTAATCAAAGAAAGCATTCGTGGGCAGGTCAGGCAGCCCCTGTTGGATGGGATCTGGAATCACACCGCCCGCGCCTGAGATAGGCTGTCCGCCCGCCTCGAACATGAGCGAGAAGCTCACGGCCAACCGTGCTCCGTGAGGCCAAGTTGAGGGTGCAGCCGGCACGCGCGCCTCCTTCGTCCCTTTGTGATCGATCGCTTCCCCGTGAACTGCCGCCGGGAGAGCGAACGCCGTGGCGGCAGTGAGGAGTGTTCTGCGCGAGATCTGCAGCTTGCCATCAGCGAATGGTGCTTCCGACATGCAGATACTCCCCTCATCGCGGGCACGGGCTTCGCGCTCTCCAAGCGGGGAGAACCTTGATCGTGGAGCGCAACAGAATCTTCCCTAATCGCCGGTCGGATTTCCTAATTGCACGTCTGGCAAAATCACCAGTCGCTCGGAGGATTGACGATCGGCTCTGAAGGCCAAGTGCCCGCTCGAGAGCGTCGGCGCGGATGCTTTCTCAGGCCGTGGGACCATCGAGGAGCACGGGGCTCATTCCTCACGCCTGTGCAACGGGCACATGGACGTCGGTCCAGTCTGGACGCCACGGGACTCGCGCCACGCGCGCGGTGGTTGCCCCACGTAGCGTTTGAAAACGCTGGTGAAGTGCGACTGGGTGTGGAACCCTACTGACATGGCGACATCCACCAGCGACATACCGGTTCCCACGAGCAACTGTTGAGCCCGCTCGATCCGGCGGCGCAAGAGGTATTCGTGAGGCCGAAGTCCCGTGGTGGCCCTGAACTGCGCTGCGAAATGCATGCGCGTGAGGCCAGCCGACGCGGCGACATCGGCAAGGCTCACGGGCTCGTCGAGCCGGGCCTCGACATAGTCGATGGCTCGGTTCAGCCGCCATTGCGCCAGTTTGCTCACCGTCGATGGCCCGCAACTGGCCACTCGGCTCGCCGAGGCCAGGAGCCGTACGACGATGGCCATGCTGATGCAGTCCGCGTAGGTCTGTCCGAAGGAGCTGCCCACCCGGTTCGCTTCAAGCAAAGCGCGCCCCAGCGAATCAACCATTGTGTCTTTGCTTGGAACGGCCTGCGAGCAAAGCACCGGCGTTTGGTGGCTGGGCATGTCGCGGGCGCATTCAGCGATCAGAGTGTTGGATACGTGCAGGTGCAGGACATCGTATGGCCCACGAAAGAGGCAACGAACGGGCATGGTGGGCTCGGTCACGTGGACCGTCCCGGGGGTGGTGACGCCATCCTGCACGGTTCGGCCAGCCATCGAGAGCCGAATATTCATGCTCCGCAACACGATCTTCACGACGTGGCAGTCAGCGGGTGTCTCGGCGCAGAACTCAAGCGTCCGCTCGCTGCCGGCATGCCATCGCGTGGCGATTACCCTCGACGCTGATAAATCCGTCGTGGAGGTTGGACGCCGAATTCGCCACTCAGGCTCGTCATCGACGATATCGCTAGGGTGCATCGAGCTACAGTGCACTTCGAGCATTGAAGCGGCTAGAGACCCTGTCTGGGAACGGGAACCGTGCATCGGTCATCCCGCTGATTCGCCATCCTACTTTCGCGGGCGGATCTATTCCTTGCGGTAATTCTGAACAATTCTGAAGTACCTCTGCGCCTCCGGATGATCGGCTGACGACCGTTGAACGGCATTGACTGCGTTGGGAAGGCAATGCTCCCTCCCAGAGATGCATCCAACCCGAGCGCCCGCGCGACCAATTTCTTGCGCGCCGCCGGACTCCTGCATAAACTGAGAATTTCTAAAGGGTTGGCGCGTATGCCTGAACACGACCGACACCTGGTGTACGAGTTTGGCGGGTGGGAGGTAGATCTCGCGCGGCGTGAACTGCGGGCGCGCGGGGTCCCGGTTCCCCTGGGGAGCCGCGCGTTCGAGATCTTTGCAGTACTGGTTCAGTCGGCCGGTGAGCTCGTCACCAAGGACGAGCTCATGGCCCGTGTGTGGCCGGGCGCGATCGTGGAGGAAAATAAACTCCAAGTTCACATGTCCGCGGTTCGCAAGGCGCTCGGAACCGATCGTGGAACACTGAAGACCTCCTTCGGTCGTGGTTATCGTCTCGAGGGCGACTGGACGATTCGGAAGGAGGGCAAGCCTGCAGACGCCGTTGCTTTCGATCCGACGCGGATGCCCGACCAGCCGTTTCTGACCAATGTGCCCGCGGCTGGGTCCGAGCTGATCGGCCGAATCACTGCTGTGCAGCACCTGCAGAATTTTCTATCGGACTACCGAGCCGTTACGCTGACCGGACCCGGCGGCATCGGCAAAACGGCGTTGGCCCTGGAGGTTGCCCGCAGTCTGGCCCCCGCCTTCCACGGCGATCGTTGGCTCGTTGATCTGGTTTGCCAGGCGAATCCCGCTCTGGTCTCGTCTACGGTCGCGAGCGTCCTTGGTTTGAGGCTCGGCGGCGAGGAGAGTTCCCCGGAGTCCGTCGCGCGCGCCATCGGAGGAAAGAAGCTTCTTCTTGTACTCGATAATTGTGAACACGTCATCGACGCAGCCGCCCGACTGGCAGAAACGGTCCTCCGCCTGTGTCCGGCCACTTCCATTATTGCGACGAGCCGCGAGGTCCTGCGGATCGAGGGCGAGCAGGTCTATCGCGTTCCCCCGCTGGATGTGCCGAGCCAGAATCAGGAGAAATCAGACATTCTCCTCAGCCACAGCTCCGTACAGCTTCTCATCGCCAGGGCGAGGGCGTTGGACTCGGAATTCTCACCGCACGGAGAGAGCCTTCGAGCGATTGCTGCAATCTGTCGTCGCCTCGACGGCATCCCGCTCGCTATCGAGTTTGCCGCGGCTCGTGCCGCAATGCTCGGACCCGATCTGGTACTTTCCCGCCTGGATAAGCGGTTCGAACTACTAGCCGGCGGGCGTCGAACGGCGCTGCCAAGGCACCAGACGCTGCGCGCAGCGCTCGACTGGAGCTATGACCTACTACCCGAGCCGGAACAGTGCCTGCTGCGCCGACTGGGTGTCTTCGCCGCCGGGTTCACGCTCGAAGCGGCAACCGCCCTGATGAGTGACAAGGGTCATGCCCCGTCCTTACTCCTCGAACGGATCGCAAATCTCGTCGCCAAATCGCTGGTGACATTGGAAGGATCGGCGCCAACCGGTCGCTGGCGGCTGCTTGACACGATACGGGATTACGCGCTGGAGAAACTTGCCGAAAGCGGTGAAACCGAACAAGTCGCGCGACGTTGCGTAGAATTCTTTCGAGACCTCGTCCGGCCAGCCATGCATGGTTCGCAGGCACAGCCTACGGTCGATGCCATGGCGCGCTATGGGCGAGAGATCGACAATGTGCGCGCGTGCCTCGACTGGTCCTTCTCCCCTGCCGGAGATGTGGCGAGCGGCGTCGTCCTGACGGCTGCGTACGCGCCGGTGTGGTTAGACCTGTCCTTAGTTGGCGAATGCCGTGAACGTGTCGAGCGTGCGGTGGACTTTCTTTCGTCCGATTCAAAGGTGAATAAGACCCTCACAGTGCAGCTGCATGTTTCGCTTGGGATTGCTTTGATTTTCTCGATGGGGTCGGTAGCACTAATTAGGGTGGTCCTGGCCAAAGCGCTCGAAGCCGCCGAGAGCCACGACGACGTGAGCGCCATGCTTGAGATTCACTTTGCTCTGTATGGCGTATACCACAATTGTGGCGAATGTCGTGAGGCGAAAGCCGCGGCAGAACGCTTCTCGCGGGTGGCGTCTCGCACCCGCGACCCAGCGCTTTCTCCAATGGCCTATCGACTCGTCGGCAACTGTTTGCATTACGGAGGAAATCAGCCAGAAGCCCAGCACTCCTTTGAACGTATGCTTGAAATTTACATTGCACCTGAAAATCAACGGCACGCGATCTGGTTCTCCTACGATCAGCGTGCGATGGGCCAAGCGAGGCTGGCCACGGTGCTTTGGCTGCGTGGGTTTGTGGATCAGGCTATAACCCAAGCCCGGGCGAGCCTTGAGGAGGCACAAGCCACGGGTCACAAGCCTACGCTTTGCTGGGTCCTTCATTACGGGGCGTATCCCGTCGCACTCATGACGGGCGACCTCGATGCCGCTGGAAAGACCGTGGCGACGTTGACGGATCTCGCAGCAAGCCTCAGCGCACCTATCTGGACCATCTTAGCGCAGTGTCTGGAAGGAAAGTTGCTGATCAGGCGCGGCGAGTACGGAACGGGTTCGGTCCTGTTGCGCACCGCACTCGCCACATGCGAAAAGACCAAGCATACAATATGCTACCCGGAATTCTTGGGCGCCCTGGCCGAGGGTATAGCTGGGCTCGGACGGTTTACCGAAGCGCTTGCCACGATCGACCGAGCCCTGGCGAGTGCAAATCGCGGCGGCGAGCGTTGGTTCGTCCCGGAACTCCTTCGTAACAAGGGTGAGTTTTTGCTCAGGGGAGCGGACGATCGGTCCATTCCGGCGGCCGAGCTCTGCTTCGCCGAGGCGCTCGAAGTGGCCCGTGAACAAGGTGCCCTGTCGTGGGAGCTGCGCGGTGCCCTTAGCTTTGCCCGCTTGAGGGTCAGGCAGCATCGGCAGGACGATGCGCGACAACTTCTCGCGCCGGTGTACAACAGATTCACAGAGGGCTTCGAGACGCTGGATTTGCGTTCCGCGAAGGCAATGCTTCAATCACTGCCATCGGGTCCCAATTAATTCGCGAGATGAGACATCTCGCCTAAGTGACGAGGTGCTGGCGACATTGAGCTAATGCCCGGGCAGGGACGATGCCCGGCGTTTTGATAATCGGCTGTGCGATCTGGAAAGACGACGCGTGCCGTCTAGGCAATTGTTGGCGACTGACAGCTTCCACTCTGCGCAAACAATGGTCGCGGACGGACTAACAACGATACCGAGCAACTACGGACCGGAGGAGACGATGAACCGGTTCGAGGCCGAGGTCAGGGCAAAGGGCATGACCGCGTTTGCGCATATTGATTATGCGGCCGGGGCCGAAGCCGTTGGACTCGCCCTGCGGCCGACCGAACTACTGATTTTTGGCAATGCAAGAGGCGGCACTCCGCTGATGGAATTAGTCCAGACGATCGGGATTGATCTGCCACTTAGAGTTCTTGTCTGGCAGGATGCGTCGGGCATGACTTGGCTTTCGTACATTGATCTGAACTGGCTCGCGAGACGGCACGGACTTGACCGCGAGGTCGAGGCGACTGTCAGTGTCCTGACTGCCGCACTCAACCAGATGGCGAGATCGGCAACGACACCTCCGTAGGGTTGCAAGCAACTGGTAATTGTGTCGGACGTGCGATTAGAACATCGGACAGGTGACACAGAGATGCGGATGCGAAGCTGGAACACAACGGGCGGGCGCGCGGTACACAAGTCGTAGTCAGCTATGCAATTTACCAGCGATGCCATTGTTCTCGCCAGACTGCAGTTCGCATTTACGGTCTCATTTCATATCATCTTTCCGGCGATAAGCATTGGTCTCGCAAGCTACCTAGCTGTGCTTGAAGGGCTCTGGTTGCGTACCGGGCAAGCCGTCTACCGCGAATTGTTTTTCTTTTGGTCGAAGATTTTCGCCGTAGGCTTCGGGATGGGCGTGGTTTCCGGTGTCGTCATGAGTTATGAGTTTGGCGCCAACTGGGCCGGTTTCTCGCGAGTGGCCGGTGCTGTCAGCGGGCCGCTCTTGGCGTACGAGGTATTGACCGCCTTTTTCCTTGAGGCTGGCTTTCTAGGCATCATGCTGTTCGGTTGGACGCGTGTCGGACCGCGCCTACACTTCCTGGCGACGCTGCTCGTGGCCGTCGGTACCTTGCTGTCAACATTCTGGATTCTCGCGTCGAATAGCTGGCAGCAGACCCCGCAGGGCTACGAGATGGTAGACGGCAAGATCGTGCCGGTCGACTGGCTGAAAATCGTCTTCAATCCGTCATTTCCCTATCGCATGGCCCATATGGCGATTGCCGCATTCATAGTCGCTGCGACGATCGTCGCCGGCTGCGGCGCCTGGCACTTACTTCGCGGCCGGCGCGATGCCGGCGTCAAGAAGTCCTTTTCGATGGCTTTGTGGATGATCGTCGTGACAATACCGATTCAGATCCTGGTCGGCGATGCGCACGGCCTCAATACCTTGGCATACCAGCCGGCGAAGATCGCTGCGATCGAAGGACTGTGGGAGACAGAAAAGGGCGGTACCTCGCTTAATGTGTTCGGTTGGCCCGACATGCAGCAAGAGCGGACCCTTTTGTCAGCGTCAGTGCCGCACCTCGGCAGCGTGATCTTGACGCACAGTTGGAGCGGTGAAATCCGAGGATTGAAGGACTTCGCGCCCGAGGATCGTCCGAACTCGACGATCGTGTTCTGGAGTTTTCGCATTATGGTTGGCATGGGGATGCTCATGCTATTGCTGGGAGTACTGGGTCTCGTACTTCGGCGTGGGCAAAGAATCTATGAGACGCGATGGTTTCAGCGCTTCGCCTTTCTGATGGGACCGTCTGGTCTTGTTGCCTTGCTCGCCGGGTGGATAACAACTGAAGTGGGGCGGCAACCTTGGTTGGTTTACGGAGTTCTGCGAACCAAGGACGCGTCGTCCGCTGTGTCCGCGCAACAGGTGGGCAGCTCTTTGCTGATCTTCGTGATCGTGTATGTCTTGGTTTTTGGCACCGGGATGTATTACATGCTCAAGCTTATGGCCGCTGGTCCCTCGCGGCCCGTAGAGACCTTCAACGCGCAGGGCGCCAACGGCGCTAAAGCATGTGCACTTTCAAGCCGTCGGCCCATGTCGCATCCCGCCGATCCGATCGACGAGTGAGCACAAGCATGCACATTGACCTTCCCGTGGTGTGGGCCGGAATCATTGCACTGGGCGTATTGCTCTATGTATTTCTGGATGGTTTCGATCTCGGCATTGGCCTGCTCTTTCCCTTCTTTGATCGCGATGGGGAACGCGAGGTGATGCTTAACACTGTGGCGCCGGTTTGGGATGGCAATGAGACCTGGTTGGTACTGGGTGGCGCGTGTCTCTTCGCCGCCTTTCCGGTTGCATACGCCACGCTGTTGCCCGCGGTGTATTTGCCGGTGGTCGCGATGTTGTGCGGATTGATCTTTCGGGGTGTCGCGTTCGAGATTCGTGCTAAGGCCCGGCGCACGCGGAACCTTTGGGATCTTGCCTTCATCGGGGGCTCGGCTACGGCCACGTTGTGCCAGGGTGTAATACTTGGCACTCTGCTGCAAGGGATCAAGATCGTGGACGAACGGTTCGCCGGCGAGCCATTTGGATGGCTATCTCCATTCAGCCTGTTTTGTGGTCTGGGGTTACTGGTGACCTACGCTACGCTGGGCTGTGCTTGGCTTGTCATGAAAACCGACGGCGATCTTCAGCGTCGCATGCGGCTCATGTTAAAGCCCCTTTCGCTGGTGCTACTCGGGACCATAGGGCTGGTCAGCTTGTGGACCGTCCTCGGTCAGCAGGCAGTTGCCGACCGCTGGTTCGGCGGCCATAATTTCCTCTACCTTGGGCCGGTACCGATCCTTGTCCTCGTCTGCGTGGCTGGCATCATCCGCGCCGCGACCTTGGGTTACGACAAGCAGCCGTTCGTATTGACTCAGGCGATTATCTTCCTTGGCTATGGTGGCCTGCTGATCAGCATTTATCCGAATATTGTGCCCCCGGCGCTAACGATCTGGGCCGCCTCATCGCCCCCAACAAGCCAAGGCTTTCTGTTGGTCGGTGTGCTCATATTGTTGCCGATCATATTGACCTATAGCGCATTGTCGTACTGGGTGTTTCGCGGCAAAGTGCACCGCGGTGACGAGGGCTATCACTGATGAAGGTTGCGGAACCTACACCCCGGCTTTGTACGCGGTTAGGCTGGTTCGTGCTTCTGTACGCGTCTGGCGTACTCGCTGTCGTCGGCGTTGCCATGATCTTCCGCCTGTTTGTACTCAACGTGGTGCATTAGCAGTGTTGAGCAAACCCCTTGCTCAATGGACCGAGCGGCCACTCGTTTGGACCTGCGCCAGGAGGGAGTACCATGACTATGAAAGACGCGAGCACACGGCTTGATCTTAAGCACCGTCAATCGTCACCCCTGATCACGCCGACCGACCTGGGGGCAAAGGCGACCAAGGACATTACGGGTGGAATGAATGCCACCCTGGCAGACGTCTTTGCAGTCTATCTGAAGACCAAGAATGTCCGCATCGTCGGCACTGGCGGCCCACCCTACACTGGCCGGAATCGCTTGACCGCGAGAATGCCCAGAGCAGCGAAAAGCAGCAACGCAACTCCTTGCACCACCGCGAACGGTGGTTCAGAACCTTGTGGTACGAGACCATGCAGCGACGGAATCTTCACGATGGCCTGCACGATCAGCACGAACACGTTTAACCAGAGACTGATCAACGCGCCGATGACGTAGACGACTCGCCAGATTCCACGCAGATGGAAGGCGTAGAGCGCGGGAAGAGTTACTAATAGTACGGTCAGGGCGATTGCCCCGACGACGTGGGCCGGCAGTACGTGCTCGCGGTGGAAGAGGAAGCCGGTCACGCTGGTGGCAGCCGTCGTGGTCAGAAACAGCAACGTCGTGCCGCCCATTCGATTGGCGGTCAGAAGCCCGTAAAGCACAACGAGCCCGGAAAGAATTGCGATGAGGCTGATCGCGACGTGAAACAACGTGAATACCTGGGAGTCCATATCAATCCTTATGCAAACCGAGCAGCAACCACGAGAATAACCGCTGGGTGTCAGTAAAGACAACGCCTTCAGAAGTGTGTCAGTGGAATAGGGGGCGGGCGGACGCTTGCGGAATGCGGCATCGTGACGTGCCGGTGAGCGTGCGATTGGGAAAACGGGCCGGCGATTCGGGAAGATTCATTTGCAGGCCAGGATCAAGGTTCTCCCTGCTCGGGAGGCGAGTCGCGATTTACCAGCGTCAGAGTACCGGGACATTGCGCTCTGATCGAGTGCCTTGAGGCATTCTGATGAGGATCAAGTTACTAGCATGCTAGATTGCCGTGCCCTCATATGCCGTCACCGCAATTACTTCCGGAGCGGCGCCACCCGCTCCGCGGAATGGCGGGCAAGCCAGCTGGCCGCCTTGAAGGCGATGATTGAAAACCACGCCGAGGACTTCTACACCGCGCTGTGGACGGACCTGCGCCGCAATCGCATCGACGCGGATTTGACCGATGTGAAGTACATCGCTGGCGAGGTTGATCACGTGCTGGCTCACCTGCGGCAGTGGATGAAGCCGGTGCCAGTGGGCACGCCTGTCATGTTGGCACCGGCCCACGCACAGGTACGATTCGACCCCCTCGGGGTCGGCCTGATCATCGGCACCTGGAATTATCCGGTGATGCTGACGGTGTCCCCATTGATCGCTGCCATTGCCGGCGGGAACACCGCGGTCATCAAGCCCTCAGAGATGGCCGCGGCCACGGCCAACGTGCTCGCGCAGCGCGTCCCCGAGTATCTGGACCGCGACGCGTTTTCGGTAGTCCTTGGGGCGGCGCCCGAGACGACCGCGCTTCTCGAACAGCAGTGGGATCACATTTTCTTCACCGGCGGAACAACGATCGCAAAGATCGTCATGGCGGCCGCGGCGAAAACATTGACGCCGGTAGTGCTCGAGCTGGGCGGAAAGAGCCCGACCATTGTTCACTCGTCGGCCGACCTGCGCGTCGCGGCCCACCGCATCGCTCACGGCCGCTGGACAAACGCCGGCCAGACCTGCACGGCGCCGGACTATGTTCTCGTAGACAAGGATGTTGCCGGGCCGTTTCGGGACCAGCTGCTGGAGGCGGTGATTCAGTTCTACGGCACGGATCCGCAGAAAAGCGCCGACTACGGTCGGATTATCAACCTGCGCCACTTTGACCGGGTACTCGCATTGCTCGCCAGTGGGGACATACTCCATGGTGGGCAGCACGACCGCGCTGACCGGTATATCGCGCCGACAGTGCTGGTGAATGTATCGCCGGGCTCGCCAGTGATGCAGGAAGAGATCTTCGGTCCAATCCTCCCGGTCCTTGAGGTCAGCAGCGTGCAGGAAGTGATCGACTTCGTCAACGCGCGTCCAAGTCCCCTGGGGCTTTATCTATTCGCCGAGGACCAGGCCGTGGCCGAGCAGATCCTCGATTCAACAGCGTCCGGGGACGCGGCGGTCAACGATTGCACGCTTCAACCAATCATTCACGACCTGCCATTCGGCGGCGTCGGCAACTCCGGGATGGGCAAGTACCACGGCGAATGGGGGTTTCGTGCCTACACGAACGCCCGCGGCGTCCTATACCACAGCACGCGACTCGACCTTGGCGTCCGCTACCCGCCCTACGACCGCAACCAAACGTTGCGGAGGATTGTCGCCCACCTTCCGTCGTAGACGGATCGCGGGCCAATGCGGAGGCCGCCTGGCCTGCGCGGCTAACGAACACCGGGGAGAGGGCAATGACCGATGCGACGTGCCGGGACGCTGGGCTGGTCAACCGGAGGACGTCGCCTATGCGGTGCTTTTCATCCCACGAAGCTCCTCGCCGCCGGTTCGACCGCGCGCCACGACGGCAGCGGAGCTATCGCGTGAGCGGGGCATGCTCTCGGACCGCATCCGAACATTGGGAGCAGTCATGGTCAATAAGTCTGTGAGCCTCGCGCTTCTTCCCGCGATGATTTTTGCGCTGCCCCCAGGGGCCCTTGGCGCCGACAGCATCAATATCCACGACCTAGCCATCGCCGGTCGAATCCCGGCGGCGCGCAGCGGGGCCACCGTAAAGTCCGTACGCGCCTTCTACGATTTCCGGAACGCCGGCGACGCAGCCTTGCTGAAGCAGGCCATCGCAGAAAACTCTACCGACCGCACCCTGCCGCCAGGCCGTCCGCAGGGACCGGAAGGCCGCTCTTTGCCTCACCCAAATTCCGGACTGCCGTTTCAGACCTGAGGGTGACGGTGGAAAACATGATTGTCACCGACATCTACGGCACGGTACACATGACCTTCACTGGACACTTCACTGGCTCCTTCGGCCAGATTCGGGGCAAGGGTCAGCCGATCCTCTTCATCGCTACCGATCTCCTCAAGCTCGCGAACGGTCGCATCACGGACAACTGGCACATCGAGGACAATCTAACACTACTCCGGGAGATGTACATTGCCAAAGTCGGCCCGTGAAAGCTGGAAGTTTCACGCGCTTGGAATGCAGTCGTGCGAATCAGATCTGTCCTGCGAGCGACGCAGCAATGCTGTCTCAGGGTCGATAGGCCTGTCATCTATCAACGGGGCGCTCGCGTTCATACCGCATGGTTCCGTTTCAGGGGCTCTCTCGGTCGAGTGGGCTAGATGACATTGGCACAGACCGTGAGGCCGATTGCATCGATCGGCGCCAACCGACTTCGGGGTCGAGCGCCTGTCTGCGTTGTTGGGCGCAATCGCGGCATCCTGTCTGTAGTTGTCATCTGCCTGGTCGCAGCAAGTCTGCAGGCCTGCGGATCGCTGCCGAGGCGCGACGCCGTACCGCGGCTATCCACCATACGCGCGGTGACCCCGGAGGCGCCAAGCTCGCGGTATTGGCCGGAACTCGATATGCGTCCAATGCTCCACGATGCGGCCGAATCGGACGATCGCGAGCGAGCGATGCTTGTGAGGACCGGACGTCCAGCGGAGCGTCTACCGCCGGCAGACTTTCTTGCGATATCTGGTGGCGGTGATTTTGGCGCGTTCGGCGCTGGGCTGCTGGTCGGATGGACCGAGCATGGTCAGCGACCGGAGTTCAAGCTTGTCACGGGAATCAGCGCAGGCGCCTTAATCGCGCCTTTCGCATTTCTGGGTCCGAAGTACGACGACGTGCTTCGTGCCGTCTGCAGCTCGATCGGACCTCGCGACGTCTTTCACGTGCGCAGCATACTCGCAGCAGTGTCGAGCGACGCGTTCGCGGATAACAGCCCGCTGGCAGCAATCATTGCAAAGTATGTCACGAGGGAAGTACTCGCGAGCATTGCGCAAGAGTACGCGAAGGGTCGGCTGCTTCTCATCGGCACCACCAATCTCGACGCTCGTCAGCCGGTCGTCTGGAATATGGGCGAAATTGCCTCGAGCACAGATCCGCGGGCGCTCGATCTGTTTCGGAAGGTGATGCTGGCCTCGACCGCAATCCCCGGCCTCTTTCCACCCGTCATGATTGACGTCGAAGTCGACGGCAAGCGTTATCAGGAAATGCATGTTGATGGTGGTGTGATGACACAGGTGTTTGTGGCACCACCAAACCTAGTGCAGGAACTCAATAAACCGACCGGACCCTATGCCAGGGAGCGGCATGTTTACGTCATCCGCAACGGCAGCGTGGAGCCGCGGTGGCTACCCGTCGAACGACGTACAACCCAAGTCGCTCTTCGGGCACTCGAAACGTTGATTTACGCGCAGGGGATCAACGATCTGTATCGCCTGGAAGTGGCTGCGGAGCGTGAGGGCGAGGACTTTAATGTCGCCTACATCGACGTGAAGTTTGACTACCCGCATCCCGTGGCTTTCGCACACGATTTTGTTAGGCACCTGTTTCAGTATTCTAATTCCCTCGCCGCACACGGGTATCCGTGGCGCAAAGCGCTGCCGGACCAAGTGGGACCCGCGCCCGACGATAACGACCATGTCAGAAGTCATTGAAATTGACTCTCTGGAACCCAGTGCGCGCCCATCAACGGCCGCGGTGGTCACCAAGGTCCAGATGTCCTGACTTTCCAACTGAGATCTGCCCCTTCGAAAGAACCATGAGGTTGCGGGAGTTTTGCGTGAATCCGTGATGCTTTGTGGTGCTCAGTGATGACATTTGCAACGGCATCCCGCTGGCGGTGGCATAGTAACGCATGGATTTAGAACAAAATATATTCAGCTCCAACTTCCCCTGAGCGCGCTTCGGCCAACTACGAACCAGAAGGTCGGGAGATCGACTCTCTCCAGACGTGCCAATAAAGTCATAATTGTGAACAACATAGTCGTTCGAACCACTTACTATTAAACTTCGAAGCCGGAAGGTTGCGGGACTCGACTGCCTCTTTCTCGTTTCTTTTCAAACCAACGTCTTCCGCGGTGTCCTTTCAATTCAATAAGTTGGATTGAGCGCCAGTGGATCGTCTGGATAATGACCATAACGTTGTTCACCCCGCAGCCGCAAGCGCCGCGCAGATCATTGCGCGGGCTGGCGCCACATAGGTGGCAAGATATTGGGCGAAGACCCAAGCAGTCGAAGCGTAACGCGCGAACGGCACTTGCGCTCGGGACTAATTCGGGCTTCCGAGCAAGAATACCGGTGTTCAATACTCGCCACAAAACCCTGGAAACTCCGCATCGAGGGTATCGTAACTTCATTAGGGCTCTGAAGTTCGTCACTACTTAAAGTTCCTTCCGTTCGGAAGTGCTAGGCCGTTCACCACGAGAACGTTGTTCAGAAAGCGTCCGTCGATGGGATCTATTGCGGGGTGATCGATCCAATACCCGTTGAGATCGCCGTTCGGGTCGCTGATCGTAAATGTGGAGTCTTGGAGGTATTTCCAATACTTCGGTTGACTGGGCTGGGTCGCCGCATTGTTTCGCACGAACGTGATCAGCGCCGGGGTCAACTTGCTACCGGAAATCGAATTCCCGTCGAACGAAACGCGGAGGTTCCCAGTCCACAGACGAGGGTCACTCCTGTCAGGGAAGCCCGCGTCAATCGAGACGCCGAGCGCGTTGTTTGCGATAGTGTTGTTGGTCACACTGACGCTCAGATTGCCTGCGGCCTGCGGCACGGGGATAGTCGGGACGATTACCATGAGGCGAATGCCGGACGTGAATGACGGATATTGGTTGTTATCGCGCACATCATTTCCGCTGATCACGGCGGTCAGGCTGTCGAAGATGGTTCCGGGCGCTACCGGTAGGAGCACCGGGTTGGATCCACCAAGATTGCTTCCGCAAACTCCAACACCCTCGGATTTGTTATTGACTACACGGTTCCTCCGGAACCAGTAGTTCGCAGGAGAACTCTTATTGCCGGCTGCCATGGAACTGCCGGCTCCGTTTCCCACCATGAAGTTTTCTTCGATGACACCGCTCGCAGCCCGGGCATCGACACCCAATCCTGCTGCCCCAGTGACGATGTTGCGCCGGATGGAGAAGTTGGCGACACGATCGACCAATATGTCGAGTCCACCAACCGCATTGCCGGTGTTTCCCGCATCAAGTACCAGACCTTGGACGGTGACTCCGTTCCCGGTCAGGTCGGTGCTGGTCGGGCCGATAATCAGCAGGGAATTCGTATTATAGCCGGCGAGAGCTGGTTTGGCGACGATCCGAGTCTCGGCGGCGTTGACGGAGCCGGTCGGTATCCCTTTGCTGTCGGTCGTCAAGACCGTTGCGCCTTCGAGCCGCATGTTGGGCACATCGAGGACGATCGGCAACGTTTCGACATACTGGCCTGCCGCGACGTGAATGACGATGGTTTCGTTCTTGGAAAGGTTCGTGTAGAGCCTATCGATGCGCGCCTGGGTGACGGCTGCTTGAATCGTCGTGATTTGGCTGGGGACGTACAGGTCCTCAGCGCGTGCATCGAGTGCGACGGTGCCAGCGAGAAGCGACATCGCAATAATCATCGGAGTTGTCGGCGAGCGCATGGATCACCTCTTTTGCGTGAAGGTTTAGGAATGGGCTTTCAAATGCAACGTCGCGATGCAGTCCGGGTGATTACCTGCCGGAAAGGGCGGTGAGTACGCCCGTCGAGGCATCGATTCCAAAGCCAGAAACATTGAATGGTGCCGTCTGTTCATGGCTCTTCTAGCTCCATCATTGGATGTCCCTATGACCATCTGACTCCAACTGGAGTCGGCAACGTCTGATGTCATTAGGCCAAGGCGTCACAATCGGCGCTCAAGTTTGCGACGAGCGGGCGCTTTTCGAGTACGAAACCCCTCAATCCCGACATGAGTTGGCCGCGGCATATCGGCAAGCTTTGACACAGCGGTTCGCGCGCACGGCGCGGGTCTTGCTCTGCACGGCGTTGTCGTTGAGAGTGTCGGGAGAAGGCAAGCGCAAAGTGGTCAATGTATTTTGTCAATCATTCCCACAGAGTTGGATGGGAGGCCGAGCGCGCTAGGTTCTGGTGCGTTAGCGGCGAGCGTCGTCACGTCAGCATTTGGCGACGGCGAACTCGTTGATTGATAAGAGCGGTGGTTCCGCCCGGCGTGGTCTACTTGGCCTCGAGTCACGATCTGGCGGGAAGTGCCCCATACGCACCAGAACCGACCTGGTGCGTTGATGGACGAGCGAAGGATCAACGTGTCACATACAACGCTTCATCGCTGGGTCATTCGCTTGGTTCTGCAGTACGAGGGACGATGGAATCGCAGAGCGAAGCCTGCGAGTTCCTCCTGGCGTGTCGACGAAACCCACATCAAATCCGGCCCGAAGTGTTTTACCAATGCAGCACTAGTGGGATTACGTCTAAGTTCGGACGAACCGGTACTTGAACAACACCTGGGAGTAACAACACCGGGCGACCAGACGGCGCTTTCAATCGATGCTGGGCTTCAATTCACTCCGGACTGCAACCGTGACCCTCTCTGGTATCGAACTGGCGCATCGAACCCGGAAGCGGCAATTCAGGTTCGGGCCCGGCAGCCGGGATTCCTGGTCACCCTACCGGCAGCGGGCCCGGGCTCTGGCGGACCCGGCACAGTCTCGTGTGTCGCCATCCCTCTCGCAGGCTTCCGCCAATACACCAGAAACGGCGCCCTAGGAGTACCAAGTAAACTCAGTGAAATCAGTGCATTAGGTGGATTAGCAGCGCTTTCACGCCACTGGGCTGGAGGCAGGCGCGGCACCGCGATGGTCTCGTCGATTCGATGGTCGCCGCTTAGCCAATCCGGCCCTGCTTGCCGGCTTCACATATCATTCGCCAAAATGCCTGCCTCTTCTGGTTCTTGAAAATCTACACGCCGTGCCCCTGACTACGATCACCCGCACCTGGCCACTGCTGCTGGGCATGGGCGTACTGATGCTCGGCGCCGGACTGCAGAGCACGCTCCTCGGCATTCGTGCCACGCTCGAAGCCTTTCCGACGACGGTCACCGGCATCGTCATGGCCTGTTATTACGTCGGCTATCTACTGGGCACCATCGCCGCGCCGCGGCTCATCCGTAACGTCGGGCACGTTCGCGTGTTCGCTGCCTTCGCGGCGGTTGCATCGGCGGCGGTCCTCGTCCAGGCCGGCTTCGTGCACCCTGTTCCGTGGGGCGCCATGCGCCTGGTGACCGGACTTTGCTTCGCGGGTATTTACGTCGTCGCGGAAAGCTGGTTGAACGGCTTCGCGACGCGGACGAGCCGGTCCAGGCTGCTTGCCATCTACATGGTGGTGCTGTACGTCGGCCTGGGTGCCGCACAGTTCCTGCTGATTCTGTCGAATCCTGCCACGTCCGCGCCTTTCATGTTGGCGTCAGGCCTGATCTGTCTGGCGGTGGTTCCGACCCTGCTGTCCTCGCAACTGAACCCGGAAGTCGTCGTGCCGCGCGCCGTTCCTATTCGGGACCTGTACCGGCTCTCGCCCCTCGGTGTCGCGGCGGTCGCCGTTGCCGGCGTGATCAGCTCCATCATCTTCTCGATAGGCCCGGTGTACGCGCGGCTCGAGGGGCAGGATACGACGGCCATAGCGACGTTCATGGCCGTCATCATATTGGCCGGAGTCACGACACAGTACCCCATAGGCGCATTGGCCGATCGCTGGGATCGTCGCGCTGTCATTGCTTGTGTCTGTGCACTCGCGACTGCGGCGGCCGTGAGCATCCTTGTGTTCGCCGGAATGCCGCGTACACTTTTTCTTGCTTTGTCGGCCGTATTCAGTGGGCTGACCTTGACGATCTATTCGCTGGGCATCTCGCATGTCAATGACCGGCTCGAGCCCGCGCAGATGGTCGCGGCAAGTAGTGCGCTGCTGATGCTCAATGGCGCGGGGGCAATCCTCGGCCCTGTGCTGGCCGCCGGCCTGCTGGCCGCCAGCGGTCCTTCGGCGTACTTCGCGACGCTCGCGACGCTCAGCGGCGCGCTGACCCTGTACAGTCTCTGGCGCAAGGGTCGACGCGCGTCGGTGCCGCAGGCCCAAAGAGGCCGTTTCATCAGCGCACAGCCGCAGCCCTGTGCGTCAGTCAGTGAACCACCTTGGCTCGAACCGAGAACGGACGGGCTATCCGTGAAGGCCAATTAGCATAGCCTGGTCGATTCTCAACTTTCCACGCGTTGCAGTTGGGGCGCGATGGGCACGCAGGTGCGGGCGACCTGCTGGGCAGAACCAGAAGGCCGGGCGTTCGAATCTCTCCAGGCGCGCCACATCTCCCCTCTCTAATCAATCCATTGCAAGCCGCCGTTGCGATGTCCTGGTGCAGGCGCACACTTTCACTCGGTGGACGTCCCGCGGCCTGGCGCTAACGCGTCACTTCACTCTCCCGGCGGAGTCTTTCGCCACACACTGCCCAGACGCGCCGCCTGATATCCGTAGTCAAAGAGGCTCACCATGTAGGAATTGTCGAACATTTCGTGTCTGGTGGGCGGGAAGTCCCGACCGATGTAGGCCAGATTGAAGTCGACGCGATCCTGGTGCGCAGTGCGATAGACCCTGTAGACGTCGCCGACGCCCTCCGCCTGGACGAGTGCGCTGATCGCGCGGCTGCCGATATTGAGCGTCCGGCGCGACGTGGCGGACCACTCAGGCTCAAGTCGTCCGTTCCGGATGACGAACAGATGAACCGGACGATTCAGCGGCGTGCCGGTCGCCTTCTCAATTTCCGCCAGCGCGTGGGATGGATAGGCGAACAGCTGTGTAATCACGCCACCATCGACATGCATCTCCTGGTAGTGCTCGCTCCCAACATTCACATCGATCATGACCGGCGATACCGCGCCGGGAATGCTCATCGATGCGATCATGATGTTGCGAAAGAGTTCCAGTGCCTGCGGCGTGCCGTGTGCGGCGATCGCACCCATATCCCAGGTAACCTGGCGGCCGGCGTCGATGTCAGTGGTGGCGATCTGAAGTGCGCGTCCCTTGGCGTGCTCGCGTGCAATGTCGGCGAGCAGCTCTGGCGTCACATAGCGAGCGACAAGTTGGCGGAGCGGTGCGCTGCTCGCCATGCCGTCGCTCAGCAGGCCCTTCAAGCGGTTCCGTAGACGGAACACGTCGCCGGGACGGAGGGAGGTCGCGACCTTGCGAATCACCTCGTCGTAGGCCGGTCCGGCGAATGCGAACGGGGCGATCAGGGCACCCGCGCTGATGCCAGTGACCACCTTGAATTCCGGGCGGGTCCCGTTGGCCGTCCATCCCGACAAGACGCCCGCCGCAAAGGCACCGTTGTCGCCGCCACCTGAAATGGACAGAAAATTGACCGGTGGCATCGGATCGGTCGGACGCCCGGCTTGCAACAGCGCGGCGCGTTCGCGGGCGTCATCGTCAAGGACGACCTTGACGAAGCTCGTCAGGTCACGGTCCATCCAGATTCGACTGTCGGGCATTCCCGGAACCACCGCTTGCTCCGTCTGGACTTCCGGCACGGGTCCGAGTCTCAGCAGGGGCGCGCAAGCCTGCAGCGCGAGGGCGAGCAGGATCGCCGCCGCCCGCACCGCCAGACAGCGCAGGTCGCTGCCTGGAATCCGCCTGTTCATGGCCACCCTCCCTCCCTCTCATCGCCGGGCCAATACATATGACGCGAAGCGATGCCCTGGTGTCCAGTGAGGCCAGTTTTTCCGATATTTCGCCGTAGATGGTTCGGGTGCATTAGCGGCGAGCGTCGCCACGCCGGCGCGAGCCAGCGACGAACTCATTGATTGATAAGGGCGGTAGGCGCCCCCGGGCGTGGCCTGCCTGGCCTCAAATCGCGATCTGGCGCGACGTGTCTCCTGTTGCTTTAGAACCCGCCAGACGCCCGTCGCGATAGTCAGTGAGCGCCTGCTCGATTTCCTCGCGCGTGTTCATCACGAACGGGCCGTACTGCACGATCGGCTCAGCGATCGGTCTGGCCGCGAGCAGGAGAAATTGCGCGCCCTCGGATCCGGCCTCAACGCGCACGCTGTCGCCAGCGGACAACACGCCGGCCGCTCGATGCGGCAGTGGCTTGGCCTCACCGCGCGCGCCGATCTTGCCGCTGCCCTCATAAATATAGAGGAATGCATTGTGACCGGGCGCAAGCGGTGCCGTGAATGTGCTGGCGGCCGGGAGGTGTACATCGAGGTAGAGCGGATCGGTGCTGAGTTGGGCGCCGCGACCGTTGACGGGGCCGTAGACAGCCGTTTCGCCGAGCGTGTAGACACCGGCAATGACTTTTACGCTGCCACCCTGCGGCAAGGCGAACTGCGGAAGCTCGCTGGCCGGAATGTCGCGATAGCGGGCCGGCTGCATCTTTTCCTTCGCCGGGAGGTTCAGCCACAGCTGGAAGCCACGCATGCGGCCTTCGCTCTGCTGCGGCATCTCGGAATGGATGATGCCGTGCGCCGCCGTCATCCACTGCACGTCGCCCGGGCCCAGATTGCCGCGATTGCCGAGGTGATCCTCATGTCGCATGTGGCCGTTGAGCATGTAGGTGACGGTCTCGAAGCCGCGATGCGGATGGGCCGGGAAGCCGGCGATGTAGTCGTCCGGGTCATCCGAATAGAACTCATCGAGCATCAGGAACGGATCCACATACAGGCTGCGCTGACTGCCCACGCTGCGGCGCAGCTTGACGCCGGCGCCGTCGGAAGTCGGCACGGATTGGATGACCTGGCTCAAAGTACGGGTACTCATCTCAACTCTCCTCAGGCGGCGAGTCGCGCGATTTCGGCCGCCGCTTTGGCGAGGCTCGTTGCCTTGCTTTGCGGGCTGATCGCCAGACCCTCGGCGTAGATGAACTCCACCTCTGTCATCCCGATGAAGCGCAGGAAGTCGCGCACATAGCTGGTCTGCGTATCCATCGGGGTGCCTGCATAGGCGCCGCCGCGGGCCGCAAAGACGTACACTTTCTTGCCGGTGAGCAGGCCCACGGGGCCCTTGTCGCCGTACTTGAAGGTGACGCCGGCGCGGGCGATGTGATCGAAGTAAGCCTTCAATTGCGAGGGTACGCCGAAGTTGTACATGGGCAGGCCCAGCACGATCACGTCGGCGCGCTTCAATTCGTTGATCAGGGTGTCGGAGTACGCCACGACCGCGTGCTGGGCGGCGCTGCGCACATCCGTCTCGGTGATGAAGGCGCCAAAGCGCTCGGCATCGAGGTGTGGCACCGGTTCGGCCGCGGCGACGTCGCGCACGATCACTTCCGCCTCCGGGTAGCGCTTCTGGAAGGTGGCGACAAAATGGTTCGCCAACTGGCTGGACTGGCCGTTGCCGTTGTTGATGCTGGCGTTGATCTGCAGCAGGGTGGTCATCGGATTCTCCTCGGTATGGCGCGGCAGGGTCCGCTCCTCGAGCAGTATTAAAGTATTAATTGAACTGATAAAAAAGTAGAATAAATGGCGTCTACCTATCTAATCAGTGAATAGATGACCACCAACCCACGTATTTCCCTCGAGCAATGGCGCTCCCTGCTGGCCGTCGTGGATGCCGGCGGCTACGCCCAGGCCGCCGCGGTTCTGCACAAGAGCCAGTCTGCCGTGACTTACGCGGTGCAGAAAATGGAGGCGCTGCTCGGTGTGAAAATCTTCGAAGTCGTGGGCCGCAAGGCGCAGCTCACCGTGACTGGAAGGGTGCTGTATCGGCGCGCAAAGGCCCTGCTCGAGGAAGCCGGGGCGCTGGAAGGAGCCGCCGCAACCCTCGCCGCGGGCTGGGAACCGGAGCTTCGCCTGTCGGTGGAGATCGTCTTTCCCACGTGGTTGCTGTTGCAATGCTTCGCGCGCTTTGCCGATGAGCAACCGCAGACGCGCCTCGAGCTGTACGAGGACGTGCTCAGCGGCACCGAGGAGGCGCTGCTACAGCGCAAGGTCGAGCTGGCAATCTGCTCGCGGGTGCCGCCGGGCTTCATGGGCGATCAGCTGATGCGACTGCACTTCGTCGCGGCGGCGCACCCGGACCATCCGCTGCATCGACTCGGCCGCGAGCTGACGCGGCAGGATCTGCGCAAGCATCGTCATCTGATCATCCGCGACACCGGCAGCCAGCGTCGCAGCGGCAGCTGGCTTGGTGCGGAGCAGAGCTGGACCGTCAGCCAGAAGGCCACCTCGATCCATGCGGCCGTCATGGGCCAGGGATTTGCGTGGTTTCCGGAGGATACGGTGCGCGGTGAACTGGAACGCGGCGAACTCAAGGCGCTACCGCTGCGCGAAGGCGCCCAGCGCTGGGCCGATCTGTACCTGGTGTTCGCCGACCGCGACTATGCGGGTCCGGGCGCCTTGCGTCTGGCACAGATCATCCGCGAGCAGGTCGTCGGGCAGTGCCCCAAGCACGCCTAGCGCCTGGATGCGCCCAAGAGCGCCCCGGGTGCGCGACGGACCGGGATGCCGGGAGCCTGGAAGTGTCCGGACGCGTCGCATCCGGCGGGCTCAGAGGTGGACGAGGCCCCGCTTGTGCGCGACGGCGACGGCTTCCGTGCGGCTGATCGCGTCCAGCTTCAGCAAAATGGACTTGACGTGCGTCTTCGCGGTGCCTTCCGTAATGCTGAGGCGGCGCGCGATGTCCTTGTTGCTCCGACCCTGCGAGAGCAGCTGTATGACATCGACTTCGCGCTTGGTGAGATTCGGCTTCGCCATCCGCTGCAGGGCCTTGGCGGCGATCGACGATGAGGTGTAGGGCTGGTCCTGACTGACCGCACGAATCGCGTTCAGAATCTCATGGCGCGGTGAGTCCTTGAGCAGGTAACCCTTTGCGCCCTGGCTCAAGCAGCGGAAGATGTCCTCGTCGCCATCGAAGGTCGTCATGATCAGAAGCCGGGCCTTCGGATTGACCCCGAGTACCTGCTCCACGACCGCGACGCCGTCGCGTTTCGGCATGCGCAGATCAAGCACCATCACGTCCGGCTGCTCGCGGTGAAAGAGCTCAATGGCCTCCTCGCCGTCGGCCGCCTCCGCGACCACCTGCATATCCGGCTGCTGATTGATGATCGCCGCGAGACCATCGCGCACGACCGGATGGTCGTCAGCCAGGATGACCCGAAGTTTTGGGACCGACACGCTCAAGTGGCCACGCGCTTGGGAACGCGCACGCTCACCGTCGTTCCCGCGCCCCACTCGCTGTTGATGCTCCACTCGCCGCCGATCGCATTCGCGCGCTCACGCATGCTCACGAGTCCGAAGCCCTGCTGGGCGTGTTGCTCGGGTTCCCGGGGCATACCGCAGCCATTGTCCCGGACTGCAAGCTGCCAATGTGTCGGGTCTTCCTTCAGCAAAATGCGCACGGTGGCGGGTTTCGCGTGCCGCACGGCGTTGCTGACAGCTTCCTGGGCAATGCGGAGGATCTCATGTTCGTGCTCCGGCGCCAGTCCGGTCGCGCCATCATTGCCTTCGAAGGAAATCGTGACGCTGCCCCGGACGGTCGAGCGCTCGGCGAGTTGCCGCAGCGCGGTGCCGAGGCCACCGCGCCGGGTTTGATCGGGTCGCAGCGCCATGACGGAACGCCGTGCTTCCGCGAGGCCTTCGCGGGCGAGCGCGCGGATGCGATCGAGCGTCGTCTTCATCGGGCCGCGCGCACAGGCCTTCGATTCCTCCGTGGCCGCGAGCTGCATCAATATGCCGGTGAACGCCTGCGCGAGGCCGTCGTGAATGTCCCGGCCGATCCGGTTCCGCTCGACCAGCACCGCGGCCGCCTTCTCCGAGGCGTCGCGCCGCGTGTGCTCGATGGCGAGCGTCGCCTGCTGCGAGAGGGCGATGAGCAGCTCGCCGGTCTGTGCGCCTATAGGGTGCTTGCGGCGGAAATTGAGGCCGATGCAGCCGACCGTGCGTGCACCGAAAACAAGAGGCGTCACGTACATGCTCAGGATGCCGCTGGAGCGCTTCATTTCGAGCGTGTCCGGCCATACCAGCGCCGCGTCTTCCGGCACGTCGAGATCCAGATACATCGGCTCACGCGAGCCCCGGAGGCGCGCATCGAAAGCCGCCTCCCGGCAGGGAATACTGGGCGAAGTCTCGAGTGGGATGGCGCGGCCTTCCCTCACGTAGGCGAGCAGGCGCCATTGCTCGGCGACGTCATCCAGGAGGATCACCGAACCCGACGCCGCGTCGACCTCGCGCGTCATCTCGACCAGCACGCTGCCCAGGAAGCTCGTGAGGTCCGGTGCGCTGGCCAGGCGCTCGAGATTGGCGCGTATTACGGCATTGGCCTTGGCCAGCACGGCGACCTGCTTCTCCGCGACCCGCTCGCGTTCAAAGCGCACCGTATCGACCAGGCGTTCGCGATGCAGGGCCGCGCCGATGACACCGGCCGCAGTCTCTATGGTCGAGAGCTCTGCCGAGTCGATGGCGCGGCGCTGGCGGGTATTGTCGAAGCCGACCACGCCGACGAAGTCGCCGTCGACGAAGATCGGCACGATCGCCTTGCTCTTGGTGCCGACGCCCTCGATCCCGTGGCAGATCTCGCCATCGGCGGTCTGCTCCTTGTGGAGACAGACGCTGTGTCCGGCGCGCAGCTCAACGCTGGCCTGAGGGAATGTGCTCTCGTCATGCGTGCCCATGGTGGGATGGCCGAGGTGGGGCACGACGCCGTCCGCGACCCATTCGCTCGCGACCTTGAGCTGCCGTTCGCCATGGGGTCCGATCTGCGCGAGCAGGACGTTGACGCGATCGACGGAGGCCGCTTCACCGATCCGGCGCAGGACCTCGGGAACGGCCGCCATGACGTCCGGCGCCTCCAGCAGCAGCCGGCTGCCTATGGCGGAGGCCACGAGCAGCTGTTCGCGACGGCGGAGCGACTCATTGATCTGCTCCAGTTCCGTCGCGCGAATCGTCGCCGCCTCCAGGCCTGGCTCGATGCCAGCTTCGTCTGCGCGGCGGTTCGCCCATTCATTGCCCATCGCCATGCACGTCTCCGATAGGGGCCGGCAGCAGTCTAGCGCGGCCGGGTGGCAGTGTCTGCAAGCGGGAGGGAGGCGGGCGGGGGCACCTGTTCCCAGCCACCGCCCAGGGCTTTGTAGACGGCGATCAGGCTGGTCGCGGCCTCAGTGCGGCCCTGCGCCAGAAGATCCTCGGCCGCGAGTTGCGTGCGCTCCGCATCGAGGACCTGCAGAAAATCGACCAGGCCGCTCTGGAAGCGCAGGCGCGCGAGCTGTGCGGCCGTGCCGCTCGCCTGCGCCGCTCGCTCGACATGCTCGAGCCGCTCCTGGGCGCGTGCGTGGGTGACCAATGCGCCCTCGGTTTCCTCGAGCGCACGCAACACCGTCTGCTGGTAGCGTGCCAGGGCGGCCTCGTTTCGCGCGCGCGCGCCGGCAATGCGGGCGCGAACGCGGCCCAGGTCGAACGCCGCCCAGGAGATTCCGGGCGCGATCAAGTATGAATCGGTCCCGGACTCACCGAGCGAGTTCGCCCGGCCCGCGATGTAGCCGACATTTCCGGTAAAGCTGACTTTGGGGAATAGATCGCCAATCGCCACACCAATCAGCGCCGTCTGTGCCGCTAGATCACGCTCCGCGACGCGAATGTCAGGCCGGCGGCGCAGCAGACTTGAAGGATCGCCGACCTCGGCGACGGCCGGAAGGGCGGGGAGATCCTTTGTTGGAGTCAACAGATCCGTCAACGCCGCGGGCTCTCGACCGGTGAGTACGCTGAGCCGATAGATGGTTCGGATGGCGGCCGCGTCCAGGGGACCGACGGTGGCGAGCGTGGCGCTGAGTTGCGCCTGGGCACGCGTGGTATCCAGCTCGGTGCCGCGACCGGCATCCAGCCGGACGGTCGTGAGCTGCAGCGTCTCCTGCTGGTTATCGACGTTGCGCCGCGCGACGGCCAGCTGGGTTTGCAGCCCGCGCAATTCGAAGTAGGTGCGCGAGACCTCCGCCGTCACGACGACCTGCGCGTCGCGCAATCCGGCCTCGGCGCCCTGCACCTCGGCGTGGCTGGCCTCGACACCGCGCCGCACGCGGCCAAACAGATCGAGTTCCCACGACGCGTCGAAGCCCGCATCGAACTGCGTCTGGTCGCGGCCAAACGTCGCGACACTCTGTTCTTGCGAGAAGCGCTGCTTCGTGTACGCGCCGTTTGCGGTGACGGTCGGTGCCAGATCGAGGCGCGTCTCGCGATGGAGTGCGCGCGCCTCCTGGACGTGAGCGAGCGCGATACGCAGGTCGTGATTCGCGAGCAGCGCGTCGTCAACCAGTTGGTCAAGGGTCGCGTCTCCAAACTGCCTCCAGAACCGGGCGACCGGGTACTGATCGGAGTAGCTTGCCCCTTTGGCGTTCACGAACGCAGCATCCGTCTTGATGGCGGGCCGCACGTAGTTCGGACCGACGGCACAGGCCGCGAGCAGTGCGGCCAGCAGGGTCGTTGCAATCTTACGCATGGGGCACCTCCGCCGGCGTGGCCAGGAAGACGGGGGGAAGCGTCTCCAGGTCACGCCGGCGATGCACATAGCGACGCACGAGGGTGTAGAACACCGGCGTCAGGAACAGGCCGAAGGTCGTCACGCCGATCATGCCGAAGAACACCGTGGCGCCCATGGCGCGCCGCACCTCCGCGCCTGCGCCGTGGGCGGTGAGAAGCGGCACCACGCCCATGATGAACGCGATCGACGTCATGAGTATCGGCCGGAGCCGCAGGCGCACGGCCTCGAGCACCGCCGACTCACGATCGTGGCCGTGATCCTCGAGCTGCTTCGCGAACTCCACGATCAGGATCGCGTTCTTGCTCGCGAGTCCGACGAGCACCAGGAATCCGACCTGCACGAACACATTGTTGTCGCCGCCCTGCAGGAGAACCCCGGCGATTCCCGCGAGCAGGCTCACCGGCACGATCAGAATGATCGCGAGCGGCAGATTCAGGCTCTCGTATTGCGCGGCGAGCACGAGGAACACGAACAGCACGCACAGTGGGAAGATGTAGACCGCACTGTTGCCCGCGACGCTCTGCTGGTAGGCGAGGTCGGTCCATTCGTAGGTCAGGCCATTCGGTAAGGTCCGGTCAAGAATGCCGCTGATGGCCGCCTGCGCCTCGCCGGAGCTGAATCCGGCTGCAGGACCGCCGTTGATGTCGGCGGAGCGGTAGGCGTTGTAGCGCTGCACGATGTCCGGGCCGTAAGTTTCCGACACCGAGAGTATGGATCCGAGCGGCACCATTTCGTTCTTGGCATTGCGGGTCTGCAAGGGCAGGATGCCGTCGACATTCGAGCGAAAGGGCGCGTCCGCCTGCGCGACCACGCGATAGGTACGGCCGAAGCGATTGAAGTCGTTCACGTAGAGCGAACCGAGGTAGACCTGCAGGGTCTGGAAAACGTCAGTGAGTCTCAATCCCTCGCGCTTGACCTTGACCCGATCGACGTTGACGTTCAACTGGGGCACGTTGATCTGATAGCTCGAGAATACTCCGGCGAGGTGCGGGTCCTGCCAGGCCTTGGCGAGGACCTCCTGCACGGCTTTGTAGAGCGCGTCCGGACCCAGATCGCCGCGGTCCTCGACCTGCAGCTTGAAACCACCCAGGGCGCCCATGCCGCGAATGGCAGGAGCGGGGAAGACCACGACGAAGGCGTCCTTGATGCTGGCGCCCAGCTTCGCGCTGAGCGCATGGGCGATGGCGCCGCTCGAGAGCTCCGGGGAGCTGCGCTTGTCGAAATCGTCGAGCGGAAAGAAAACGAGCGCGGAGCTCGAGCTGGCGGCGAACCCGTTCACCGACATGCCCGCGAACTGCACGGCATGCGTCACGCCCGGCTGCTTGAGGCCGATCAGCCCAATCTGCTTGGTGACCTCCATGGTGCGCTGCAGGGACGCGGCCGGCGGAAGCTGTGCGATCGCGATGACGTATTGTTTGTCCTGCGATGGGATGAAGCCGCCGGGCAGGGCGGAAAAGCCCAGATAAGACAGTACGACCAGGCCTCCGTAGACGGCGAGCGCAATGCCGCTGCTGCGCACGGTATGACCGACCGCGCGCGAATAGGCATTGCCGGAGATCTCGAAGCCGCGGTTGAAGCGCTTGAAGAAGCGACCGAACAGGCGCTCGATGACGCGGGAGAGGCCGTCCGCTTTCGCGCCATGGGGCTTCAGCAGTACGGCCGCCAGGGCGGGCGACAGGGTCAGGGAGTTGAACGCCGAAATGACCGTCGAGATCGCGATCGTCAGGGCGAACTGGCGGTAGAACTGGCCACTCAGGCCGCTGACGAAGGCGACCGGTACGAACACGGCACACAGCACCAGCGTGATCGCGATGATCGGCCGGCTCACTTCAGCCATGGCCGCCTTGGTCGCGGCGAGCGGCGCGAGGCCGCGCGCTATGTGGCGCTCTACGTTCTCGACCACGACGATGGCATCGTCAACCACGATGCCGATGGAAAGCACCAAGCCGAAGAGCGACAAGGTATTGATGGAAAAGCCAAACGCGAGCAGCACGGCAAAGGTGCCGATGATCGACACGGGGACCGCGACCAGGGGAATGATCGAGGCACGCCAGGTCTGGAGGAACAGGATGACGACGAGGACGACCAGCAACACCGCTTCCAGGAGCGTGCGCACCACCGCCCGATCGATTGGCGTACAAACACGGTCGGGTCATAGACGATCGTGTAGTCGACGCCCTGCGGGAAGTTCAGCTTGAGCTTGGCCATCGTGTCGCGAACGGCCGTGGACAGCTCGAGCGCATTGGAGCCGGGCGCCTGGAAGATGGGAATCGCGACCGCACTCTTGTTGTCGAGCAGGCTCTGCAACTCGTATTGAGAGGCACCGAGCTCGACGCGCGCAACGTCACGCAGCCGGACCACTTCGCCGGCGGCACCGGTCTTGATGATGATGTCGCGAAACTGGTCCTCGTCCGAGAGGCGTCCCATCGCATTCAGCGCGAGCTCGAAGGCGGCTCCATTGGCGGGCGCACCACCGATCTGGCCCGCGGCCACCTGGATGTTCTGCTCGCGGATGGCGCCGACGACGTCTCCGGCGGTGAGATCGCGGGCGGCCAGCTTCTGCGGGTCGAGCCACACCCGCATCGAGTAGTCTCCGGCCCCGAACACGCGCACTTCGCCCATGCCGGGCAGGCGCGCAAGCACGTCGCGAATATTGAGCGCGGCGTAGTTGCGCAAATACAGGGAATCGTAGCGATTGTCGGGCGAGACGAGGTGGACAACCATCATCAGGTCAGCCGAGCTCTTGACTGTGGTCACGCCCAGCGCGCGCACTTCCTCCGGCAGGCGCGGCAGGGCTTGGGAGACGCGGTTCTGGACCTGCACCTGCGCCCGGTCGATGTCGGTGCCGATCCGAAATGTTACGGTCAGGAGTAGCGAGCCATCCATGGTGGTCTGCGAGGACATGTAGAGCATGTCCTCCACACCGACGATTTCCTGCTCGAGCGGCGCGGCGACCGCGTCCGCGACGACCTTCGGGTTGGCGCCCGGATACGAGGCGCGCACGACCACGGACGGGGGAACGACTTCCGGGTACTCGCTGATCGGCAGTTTAAAGAGAGCGACGGCACCGGCGATCGTGATGAACGTCGACAGTACCGCCGCAAAGATTGGCCGATCGATGAAGAAATTCGACAGTTTCACGGCTAATTCCGGGCCACGACGCCCAGCGTCGGGCGCTGGGGACCCATGGCGACCACTTGCGGTGTAACCGGCATGCCGGGGCGCACACGCTGCAGACCGTTCACGACGATGGTGTCGCCGGGCGCCAGACCTTCGCGTACCACGCGCAGGCCGTCGACCACCGGGCCGAGCTTCACGGCCCGGTACTCCACCTTGTTGTGGGAGTCCACCGCCAGCACGTACTTGACGCTCTGATCGGTGCTCACGGCGCTGTCGTTAATCAGGAGTGCGTTGTACTGTCCACTGCCCACCAGTTTCACGCGCGCAAACATGCCCGGCGTAAAGCGCCGATCGTGATTGTCGAAGCGTCCGCGGGCACGGATCGTGCCCGTGGCGGGATTCAGCTCGTTGTCGACGAACACCATGACGCCGCGGTGCGGGCTGTCCTGCTCATCGGCGAGACCGACCCAAACCGGGTTCTGGGCGTCGCGGGAGTTCGGGCGCAGGCCGGCACGCGCCAGCGCGGCGTACTTGAGGTACACCTGCTCGTCGCCCTCGAACTCGACGTAGATCGGATCGATCGAGACGAGGGTCGTGAGCAGCGTCTGGTCCGAGGTCACAAGATTGCCTGCGGTCACCTCTGCCCGGCTGACGAGTCCCGAGATCGGAGCATTGACGCGCGTGTAAGTGAGATTGAGCTTTGCGGCGTCCAGTGCCGCGTCCGCAGCCTGGACGTTTGCCTTCGCCTGTTCGGTACTCGAAACCCGCGCTTCGAATTCCTCCTTCGAGATGGCACGAGCCTCCAGGAGCGACTGCGCACGAACGTGCTCGGACTGCGCAAGATTAAGCTGAGTTGTAGCGCGCGCAAGTTCGGCTTCGGCGCGCTTGAACTCCGCCTCGTACGGACGCGGATCAATGACAAAAAGGACGTCGCCCTTGCGGACCTCGCGCCCTTCGGTGAAATTGATCGACGAGATGTAGCCGGAGACCCGTGGCCTCAGCTCGACGCGATCCACCGCGGCAAAGCGACCGGTGAACTCGTCGAACTCGGTGATGGGTCTCTCGATTACCTTCGCGACACTCACCTGGGGTGGCGCGGGCGGCGCCTCGGCGGCCTCGTTACGCGCACAGCCGGCGGCGGCGAGTGCCATCAGTGCAAGCGACGCGATCTTGAATGAGCGGTTCATGCGGTGATTCTCCCTGTCTGGCTGCCAAAGCCGGAGCTCGACCCCGGCATGGGGCGCAATTCTTCTCGCAATCCCCCGTCACCGATATTGCTCAGGCGAGTCGCCTGCATGTCCTCATGTGAGGGGGCGTGTTCTACCTCCTTCGAGAGAGCGAGTTGCGTGCATGGCATAAGCTCATGCCTGGACGGCCGCTGCTGCCCCGCGACGGCGAGGGATTCGCCGCCTTTCCCACTCAGCCCGCCGAACGTACTACCGTGCAGCAGGTGGCCGTCGAGTATCCCGACCCGCTCATCGACACGCTGCGCGCGGCCGCTCGGCAGCTGATTGGAAGCCGACCAGGCTGGCGAGGAACAAGGCGGATTTCATATGGCATCAGGATCGACGAGTTGAGCGCGCCGGAAGCAGCCGGCGGAATGGTCATTGACGATACCGACGGCCTGCATCCAGGCATAGACGATCGTTGGCCCGACGAACTTGAAGCCGCACCGTTTCATCTCCTTGGAGATCCGCTCCGACAGCGGTGAGGTGGCGATCCGCCTGCGACCGCCGCCCCTGACGACTTGGCCGTGCGTGAACGACCAGCAGAAGTCGCTGAAGCGCTCGCCCCGGTCCTCCATGTCGCAGTAGATTTGAGCGCCCCGAATCGTCGCTTCGATCTTGGCGCGGGCGCGGATGATGCCAGCGTTGGCCATCAGCCCTGAGATGCGGGCCTCACCGAAGCGAGATATTGTCCTCGGGTTGAAGCCGGCGAAAGCCTTGCGGAAGGCCTCGCGTTTTCGCAGGACTGTGATCCAGGCCAGACCGGCTTGAAAGCCCTCCAGCATCAACATTTCCCACAGCATTCTGGAATCGCGCTGGGGGACGCCCCATTCCTCGTCATGATAGGCACTCATCAGCGGGTCGTTCTCCGCCCAGGCGCAGCGATGTCGATTTGTCATACAGCGACCCTCAGTTGCGTTCGCCTCACCCCTTAAGCCTCGTCACAGCTCCGCTTTGCGCGGTGTCGATTTACCCCGCCGTCGAGTAGCAGCTGAGTCCAGAGTCTAACCCCGGCCGGGAGGTTGGACGTGTAGAAGCGCCACACCGGAGAGCGGGTCTTCAGGTTTCCATGGGAAGCGGCTGCACGCTCTGCGACCCTGCCACCTGGACTCAAGGTGAGGGCAGGCTCGTCGCGCCTGCACGGCTCTGCTGCGTCACATGGGGCACGACTGGTCAATCAAATGTGGCTTCGGTATGGTAGGTGGGATGCGCGCACGGGCCAACAAAACCACATTAAAGGACCTTGCGAAGCTGGCCGGCGTCTCATTGTCCACTGTGTCGCGCGCGCTTAATGATCTGCCGTCAATTGGCATTGCGACCAAAAAGCGCATTTGGGAACTGGCGCGAGAACGTGAATATTCCTTTCGACAACATATGCCTATGGGGCCGATTGGCGCCGCCGGTTCCATTGCAATTGTCCTGCCTCGTACTGGCGGGCGACCACTACCGCTTTCGCATCCGTTCTTTCTCGAATTGCTTGCCAGCATCGGTGAGGCGGCTCGTGAAAGAAACTGCGACTTTACCGTCAGCCATATAGCCCCCGCGACGTATGAAGATTTGTTGGTGACCGTGACCACGAGTCGCTCGGTTGGCGTAATCTTTCTGGGCCAGAGTACATTGCACAGTTCATTTAACAGGCTTTCGACAACTGATGCGCGATTCGTTGTGTGGGGCGCACAGCTGCCCGGTCAGAAATATTGCTCAATTGGGTCGGATGATTTTATGGGCGGACGGCGGGCGACCCAGCATTTGCTGCGGCTGGGACGAAAAAATATTGTCTTTCTGGGTGAAACAGATCCCGAAGGCATCCAGCGTCGAAAGGGCTATATGGACGCACTCACGCACGCCCACGTTGCCATCGACCGTGGCCTGATTCCACCCGTCCATTTTCAGCTGGAGTCCGCGGAATCGGCGATTGACAGGCTCTTGCGGCGTAGCGCCACGATTGACGGTATCGTGGCGGCCAGTGATCTGATGGCTCTCGGGGCGATTCGCGCCCTGAAAAATGCCGGGAGGTCTGTTCCAGAGGACGTGTCAGTGGTTGGCTACGACGACATGTTGTTGAGTCGCCTCAGTACCCCATCCGTAAGTACCATCCGGCAAGATACTGCCAAGGCGGGTCGAATGTTGGTGGCGAAAATTCTCGACGGCGGCACGGGAAATCCGTCTGAGCGACTGCCTACAGAGCTCATCGTAAGAGAGTCGTGTGGCGGCTAACCGAACCCAGGTCTCCACGGATCGAAATGCTGGAGAACCGGGGGCGGGTCAAACCCGGCCTCGGGCCAGGCCATTTCAAGCCGATCCCTCGCCGACATCCTGAAAGGAGTTGGTCTCGTGGTGGGTTGCTCTTAAGCCTGCCGGGCCGAGCCCCCGTTGCCTTCGGCACCTCTGATCGGGAGGCCGCAGGCTGGCGCGCCTCCGCCGGCCCTGTCGGCCGGGTTTGGGCATTGGGTTTAATTCACTCGTGGAGGAGGGCCAGCCCGCATACCTGCGTACCCCGGCGGCGAAGTCCGGCGCGGGCTTCTTACGAATTCCCGAAGGGCATTGAGCCTGGAAATCGCGCTGTGCGCCTGGCCCGGGCGCCGCCGCCAGTCCGCGGTAACGCAACGTCACGCAAATATTGTTGCATTCTGTCGCTAAATCGTTATATATAGCGTCCAGAAGGCACATAAAGTCACGCAAACGTTGCATGACAAGCGCCGTGGTAGGGGTTCTGTTCGTGGGGGCCATGTGGTGCGAGTAGCAACCGGAATAGCCGACATCAGCTCGTGCACATCGGTAGCTTGTGCGGATTTGCAGTCGCGGATCTACACCATTCGCTGACCCCATGGGTTCGTATCAATTGCACTTCAATAAGACAATTTCATAGAGGGGTAGGCCATGAAGAAGGTGCGGAAGTCAGCCGTTCAAACACATGCGTCGTCGCGACAGTTTCGAAACTTCGTGCGCCCCGGACACATGTCGCTGCTTACGCTGGCAATCCTTGGCGTCAGCGGGAGCGGCTTGGCCCAACAAGCTCCGACTGGAGGAACGCAAAGCGACGCAGCCAGTGCCAGTGACAAGTCATCGGACAACCTGGAAACAGTCATTGTGCTGGGCGTACGCGAGGCCATAGCGACGGCGCAGCGAACCAAACGCGACGCCGACACGGTCGTCGATTCGATCTCTGCGGATGACCTGGGATCGTTTCCGGATAAGTCCGCCTCTGACGCGCTTCAGCGCCTGCCCGGCCTCAACGTAAATCGACTGCAGTCGAACGATGACAGCACTCACCCATCCGGTGAGCCAACCAATGTGCTGATCCGTGGGCTGACACAGGTTCGTACGGAGTTCAACGGTCGCGACAGTTTCTCGGCTGACTCGTCACGTGGATTGAACTTCAACGATATCTCGCCGGAATTGTTGTCGGGCGTGGACGCCTACAAGAGCCAAACGGCTGAAATGATCGAGGGCGGACTCGCCGGCACCGTCGACTTGCGAACGCGCCTGCCCTTCGATCAAACCGGTCGGGTGTTCGCTCCAAGCGTAGTCCTGGACTACGGCGACAAATCAAAGAGACAGACGGGTGAAGTCTCGGCGCTCTTGAGCGAGACGTTCGAGACCGAGCTGGGAAAATTCGGCTACCTCGTGGACGCCGCCCGGTCTCACGTCGTTACTGAAACGCAGAGTGTCATTGACGACAAGATTGATACCTATTGCACTGGGGGCTACGGCACGGCGACCGCAGCCACAGTGCAAGCTGATGGATCGATACCCTGCACAGGCAACCCGTTTGGGGGTACCGGGTGGGCGTATGCTCCGGACGGAGTTCGTTATTCCAAGGTGGACTATGATCGCGTCCGTACCGGGACGAACCTGGCGGGCCAATTTCAGAATAAATCTCAGACGGTTGATGTCACGCTCCAATACACGGACTCGGACTATAAGAACGCCTGGTTGGAAGACGCCAGTCATGCCATTTTGGAGGGCAATTACTATGGGACACCGGCATTCAATCCGCGTGGCTCGACGGTCTTAGGGCCTGCGGACGGAAGTAGCCCACTGGTGTTTGGGTCAAATGGAATGCTGCGGTCCGGCCTCTTGACCCAGGGGCACGGCAGCTTCTTTGGTTCCTGGTCAGGTAATCCCCAGGATGCGATAAACGGCGGATCAGCGGTTCCGGGTGTTCCCTTTGTCAATGATTGCGGCGCCGGCCCATGCGCCACCCTGCGTGATGGCCTTTATTTCCAGGATGAAGCCAGAAATTTTGCACACGAAGAGGGCACCAAAGACTATTCCGGTCACGTCAACTGGGAGATCAATAGCAAGCTCAAAGCGTCATTTGACGGTCAGTATATTGACGCGTCCACCTTCAATAACGACATCCTGGTGACCACGGGCTCCATGGCCAACTACCAGTACAGCGTGAATGGCGATGGAACGCCAAAGGTCCAGTATCTTCCAGGTTCTAACGTAAATTACGCGGCCGGCGACCTCGCCAATCCCCACAACTACTGGATACCCTTCATCCAGGGCCATGTGGAGGACAACCATGCTCGCGAGTCTGCATTTCGCGCCGACCTCAAGTACAAGTTCGACGGCTCGCGATGGCTCGACACCTTGAATTTTGGCCTGCGCCATTCCCTGCGTGACCAGGAAGTGCAGTACTCGGCATTCAACTGGACGCCCATTGCGGCAAGCTGGAACTGCAACGGCCCGGGTTTCAACCTGGACAATACGACTCCGGCGCCTTATCCGACGACTGGTTCCTGCGGAGGCAACAGCAATCACCCGGACTTCAAGGGATACGGTGCGGGAATCTGGGGCACTGACAATTTCAGCTCATTCTATGGTAGCGGCGTATTTCCGAACTCCTCACTCGTGTTTCTAAACCGAGCAACCCTCACCAATTTTCCGAAGTTGGTGGCGTCATTGAGCGGCAACAACACCAATTCGCCGATTGGATCTGGCTATACGCCGATCTGTGACCGGTCCGGTACGGTCGGTGGTGGTTGCTTTTACCCCTCCGAACGAATGCGCGTCAATGAGCAGACAGAGGCGTTCTACGCCATGTTGAATTTTGGAGGCGATAGTCTCTCGTACGCGGGCATAAAAATTAAGGGCAATGTCGGCTTGCGGCTGGTTCAGACCCGCGAGGAGAGCACCGGCAGTGTATCGTACCCTGATGCGAGCTCCCTCAATCTTCTGGCGCCATGCGCCACACCACTCGGGCCGAACAGTGTTGTTAATCCAAGTTGCTACCTGACCCCCGCGATTACTGCATTTGCAAACGGCGGTGGCACCCCTAACAAGTATTCGAGTTCTCATAACAATTTTCTTCCGAGCTTGAACGTGAGGTTTCAACTGGACGACAAGGACTTCGTCCGCTTCGCATATTCACGCGCGCTCGCCCGGCCCGCCTTTGGCATCCTCAGAAATTTCGTGCAGATTAACGCCCCGATTATCAATACGTCGCCGGACTCACCTTTTGTCGTGTACAACTCGCCTACCGCTGCACACACGGCAGCCAATGTCACCGGGTACAACTTTGTATTCAATTCAAACGCCGGCAACGCGGCAGTGCTTCCGGAAAAGGCGGATCAATTCGACCTGTCATTTGAGCGCTACACAGGCGCGAGCAGCTCGATTACCCTGGATGTGTTCTACAAGGGACTCTCGGACAGTCTTGGCTATGGGCAGTTTGATCGGACGTTCACGAACAACGGGTCCACTCAGGTAGTCCGCATAGCCGGTCCGTTTAACGAGAAGAATGGTGGCAATCTGAGCGGCGCCGAGATCGCCTACCAGACATTCTTCAGCAAATTGCCGGGTTTGTGGAATGGCCTGGGTCTGCAAGCCAACTACACCTACGTCAAGCAGCACGGCATCAATAATGCCAACTTCGCCGATGCCGGCGGTCTCGCCGCGGGAAGTGTCGGAGCGTTCGGTGCGGGCGTGAACGCAGTATTGCAGCCCACTATTGATTCGCATCGCTTGGCTGGAATTTCGGACCATACGATAAATGTCGTAGGTCTGTATGAGAAGGGGCCTGTTGCCGCCCGACTGGCCTACAATTGGCGTTCCAAGTACCTCACCGACAATCTGGACTGCTGTATTGGGTTGCCTGTGTTCCAGAAGGCTGCGGGGTTTCTCGACGGCTCGCTACGCTACGCGATTGGCAATCATCTGGTCCTCTCGCTGGACGCCACCAATCTGCTCAATACGACCGCCGTGTATCAGCAGGAGGTGATCGGCGATTCACCCGCTACGCCAGGTGCCCGCCCGGTGTATCTGGACACTGGGTGGTCCCGCAACGATCGGCGCTATCAGCTTGGCATTCGAGCCAAGTTCTAGCAGCGTGATTCACGCCGGGGGAGCAGCGACAAAGAGGCGAGCTTCGTCGTAGTGCTCCCGGCGTGGACTGCCAAGCAGGGATTGATTCGTGGAGCCAAGTCATTCTTCGGACAATTTGCGCATCGTCATTGTCGGTGGCGGCACGGCAGGCTGGATGTGCGCGCTCGCGATGGCTCGGCAACTTCCGGCGGTGAGCTATGGCATCACGCTAATCGAGTCGGATGACATAGGCACGGTTGGTGTGGGCGAAGCGACACTGCCACACATCAAGATTTTCAATGACTCGCTCGGGATAAATGAAGCGCAGTTCATGCGCGAAACCCGGGCAACAATGAAGTTGGGAATCGAGTTCCGGGACTGGAGTCAACCGGGGCAGGGCTATATTCACCCTTTCGGCGCATTCGGTGAGCCGTGGGGCGGCGTCGAGTTCCAGCATCACTGGATCCGGGCTCAAAGGCGGGGTGCGTCCGGTTCTGCCCTGGAGGATTACTCTTACTCCGTTGCCGCAGCGCGCGCCAACGCCTTCGATTTTCCAAATGAGGACAAGAAGTCGATCCGGTCGACGTATGCATACGCCTACCACTTCGATGCCGGCCTCTATAGTGCGTTTCTGCGAAAGCTGGCTGTCGAGGCGGGCGTCCAGCGGATGGAAGGCCAGGTGTGCGATTGCTCCCGTGAGCGGCTCAGCGGCGACATCACGGAACTGACACTCAAATCTGGTGCGCGGATTGCCGGTGACCTCTTCGTTGATTGCTCGGGCTTCAGGGCCCTCCTGATCGGGGGCGTGCTTGGCGTGTCATGGCAGGATTGGACCCACTGGCTTCCCTGCGATCGCGCCTATGCGGTTCAGTGCGAACGTACCGGTGCGCTGACGCCCTATACACGGTCAACTGCACAGTTGGCCGGCTGGATATGGCGCATTCCGCTGCAGCATCGCGTGGGCAATGGCTACGTCTTCTCGAGCCGATTTTTAACTGATGCGGAGGCTCAGCAATCATTGCTTGGCGCTCTGGAGGGTCAGGCGCTCGGTGCGCCGCGCCTGCTGCGATTTTCGCCAGGCAGGCGGCTTCACGCCTGGAGTCACAATTGCGTGGCGATTGGCCTCGCCAGCGGGTTCCTGGAACCACTCGAATCGACCAGCATCTTTCTGATCCAGGCGGCCGTGGTGGATCTGATCAGCCTGATTCCGGCGCCGCACTCGAGGACGTCGGATCCGCGTCTTGCGAATGAATTCAACCGCTTGAATGACATGCAATATGATCGCGTCCGCGATTTTCTCATCTTGCACTACATGGCAAACCGGCGGTTTGGTGAGCCACTTTGGGATTACGTCCGTACGATGCCGGTGCCGGATAGTCTGCACGACAAACTCGAGCTGTTTAGATCCAGGGCCGCCTTGCCAAATTATCAGTTCGGTCTGTTTGCCCGGGACAGCTGGCTCGCCGTCCTCATCGGCCAGGGCATAGAGCCGTCACACTACGACCGTATGGCCGATGTCTTTCCGCTTGAGTCACTTGACGAAAAGCTCACTGCGTTTCGCGAGCGGGTCCGGACCAACGTTGCGGCAATGTCCTCGCATAGTGAGTTCATCGCGAATTACTGTGGACCGGTAGCCACTGCGGCATCGGAAGGCGCAGAAGCGTGACCGCGAACCCGCCGATTGCCCGGGTGGTTGTGGTCGGCAGCGCGGTACCTCTTTGGCTCTGCAGTACTGCCCTGGCGCGCGCACTCGGCCCCATCGGCGTGAAAATCACTGCGGTCGAGTTGAAGACGGCGCAGATGCCATCCCAGGTATACGCCACGCTGCCGCCATTGGAGTCCTTTCACTCAAAGCTGGGGGTGGAAGAGGCGGCGCTGCTGCGGTCAACCGCTGGTAGCTTCTCGCTGGGGCAACTGTTCGTGGACGGGACAGAGAGCCGCAGGCCAGGGTTTTTTCACGCCTGGGGATCCTACGGCGCCGCAATTGACGGCGTTGCGTTCTTCCCCTGCTGGCTGAAGGCCAAGCGCAATGGCCTTGACGCGTCATTGGAGAGCTTTTGCCCCGCGGCGGTGGCCGCGAACTACGGGCGCATGATTCGGCCGACGGCGGAAGTGGCCGCCCTCGGACGCACGGAATATGCGTACCACGTGCCGGCGAATGCCTACGCCCGCGAACTCAAGGCGCTGGCGCCCGCGCTGGGTGTAACCGTTTACGAGGAAAGCGGAGCCCAGGTCGCGCGTTCTGGAACCGACGGCTCAATCGAGCGGCTGGTGCTTGACAGTGGGCGCATTGTTCAGGGAGATCTGTACGTTGATGCGACTGGAAGTTCGGCGAAACTGATTGGGGGAACGCCCGCGTCCGAATGGCGGAGCTGGCAGACACATTTCATTGCGGATCGCCTGCTGCTGGCGCGCGCGCCCCGCTTCACCTCCGTTCCGCCGTTCTCCGAAATCCGGGTCTCCCGCGCGGGTTGGACCGCACTCTATCCTACACAGGCGATGACGGGCGTCGCCCACGCTTACTCGAGCGGACTCCACAGCGATGAGGAGGCGGCGCGACTGGCGAGCCGTGTGGGCGGTAGCGCCCTATTGGACATCACGGTTCAGCCGGTGAGTCCAGGTATTCGACTCAAACCGTGGAACGCAAATTGTGTGGCGATTGGCTCATCGGCCTGCGTGCTTGATCCCATTCACGACATCAGCGTACATGCAGTACAACTTGGCATTGTGCATCTCCTATCGTTGTTCCCGGCCAGCGCGGAGTATGGAGCCGAGCGCACTGAATACAATCGATTGATGAGTTCTGCGTTTGAGCGCCTGCGTGATTTCCAGAGCGCCTTCTATGCCTGTTCCCTGTTCGCTGGGAAGTTTTGGCAACTGGCTCGCCACCACGTGCCGCCGGCCGAGCTGCTGCACAAGAGTGAGACCTTCCGCGCCCGCGGCGTGATTGCGCCGCTGGAGGATGAAACATTTCTGGCTGCCAGCTGGCAGGCCCTGTTCTGTGGACTGGGGATTGTGCCGGACTCGTGGGGGCCGGCCGCCGACGCCTTATCGCCGACTCGAATCGCCGAGCAATGCGAGCGTATGTTGGAGGTCATTCGGACGAGGGTCACTGCGGAGCCAATGCATGACGAATACCTCGCAGCCCTGTGCGGTCGGGCAGCAGCGTGAGCGCGGCCGTGACGAGGATGAGCGCCGACCTCGTGGGCCATAGGATCGCGGCGAGCGACGTTCCGGTTGCGACTGCCCGGGAGCTGGAGACCGCCATCGGTGCATCCAAGCCTGTGGTCATCAAGGGGCTGGTCGATCATTGGCCGGCGCTGAGAGTAGGAAAGACATCCGCGTCGGCGCTCTGTCGGTATCTGTTGTCTATGGATCTGGGGACTCCCTGTACCGTCATGGAGGCACCGGCGAGCAGCCGCGGTCGCTTTGGGTACACCGCGGACCTCGGTGAATTCACCTTCTCGAAGAGCCAACGCGGCATGGCGGAGGCGCTCGATCGCATCGTGCAACAGGGGGAGGAGCGGCCAGGGGCCCCCATAGTTGCCGTTCAGCAGCTGCCGCTCGCCGCGCACATGCCTGATTTCGTGCGGCAAAACCCACTCAATGTATTGCCGCACTATGAGCCGCGTTTGTGGATAGGGGGTCGCGTCAAGACGCAAATCCACAACGATCGCGATCACAACCTCGCGTGCGTGATCGCTGGTCGTCGAAGGTTTGTACTGTTCCCGCCCGAACAGGTTGCAAACCTTTACATCGGGCCAATAGAACGCCCGCCACCGCTTTCAGTTGTCGACTGTGATGCACCCGACTTTGAGAGATTCCCGCGATTCAAGGCCGCGCTTCGCGCGGCGTCGCAGGCAGAGCTTGGACCGGGAGACTCTATATTTGTGCCACGCCATTGGTGGCACCACGTCACTTCGTGCGACTCATTCAACGCAATGGTCAACTGTTGGTGGGGAAAGCAGAGGCAGGGACTGCAGGATCCGTACAACAACTTCCTGCTTGCCCTACTGGCTGTAAAGGATCTCCCCGGACCGGAGCGGGACTATTGGCGTGCCGTGTTCGATCACTATGTGTTCAATTCTGATCGAGATGCTCTTGCGCATATCCCCAAGGCACTGCAGGGGGCTCTCGGAACCATGAGCGACGACGTCAGGGCTGTGTTGGAACGTCGGCTGAAATCCACAATGGTGAACGGATGAATGGTGGGCTTTCAGGCTCAGTCGACTGGATCGCGCGCGGACCGGCCGTGGCTGTTGCGGGCGGAGGAACGGCAACGATTGCAGGCGACGGCGCCGACCATGCGCACAGCCGCCAGCCGGATGACGCGGGCGGTGCTCGCAGGCTTTGCGTGCCGGGTATCGCTGAGCCGATATCGATCGGATGTTCCGGCTTATTCCTGGAGCGCCGTCGATGTGAAGGAGCACCAATAACAATCCGGCGACACGGCGGCGGCATACGACGGAAGCACGCTGTGCGTACAAGGGCCGCGGGCTGGTCACCGGCTGGAGTGGCCGCAAAAGAATTGTAGCCCGCCTCTGGAGTGGGTCAGTGACCGCCCGGGGCGCAACGGCGTTCCAGGGAGCTGGTCGAGTGTGCCTGAGCTGTGGATAGGGAACGACGGCATTGACCAGCTGATTGCGCGGTCGCGAACGATTCGATCGATGTGGGAAGGATTACCGAGCTATGTATATTGGGGGCGCTATTTTCGATATGGATGGTGTCGTAACGAAGACAGCGGACATTCACGCGGCGGCGTGGAAGCTGGCTTTTGAGGAGTTTCTGCGTGACGAGGCGGTAACGCACGGCGCGCCGTTTCAGGAGTTCTCCATGGGCGATTACTTGGCGTACGTGGATGGACGCCCACGATACGAGGGGGTGGCGGCCTTCCTTCGGTCCAGGGGCCTGAGCCTGCCCTCTGGTGTGCAGGGCGACACAACCGATCGCGAGACGGTGCGCGAGCTCGGAAACAGGAAGGATCAGCTGCTGGTAGCGGAAATCGAAGTGCGAGGCGTGCCGGTCTTTGATTCCACCATCCAGTTAATCCAAAGCCTGCGACGAGAGGGTGTCAAGGTTGGTTTGGCGACTTCGAGCAAGAACTGCGAGTTGATACTGCGCAAAGCCGGAGTTGCCGCACTGTTCGATGTTCGAATCGACGGAGTGGTTTCGGAAAACCTGGGACTCAGGGGAAAGCCGGAGCCGGATCTGTTTAGAGCAACCTGCGAGATACTCGATGTGGAGCCCTCTCGCGCAATGATCGTCGAGGACTCCGCGTTCGGCGTCGCGGCGGGCGCCAGGGGTCGGTTTGGTCTGACTCTGGGCGTTGCCCGCGCGGGCAACCGCGAGGAACTGCAACGCAGCGGTGCGGACCTCGTCGTACATGACCTCTCCGAGGTTTCGTTGGAAGGCGTCAACGAGTGGTTCAGAGGCCGGGTCGATCGGGCCATGTAGACGTGCAAAGGTGTAGCGAGAAATGAAGCCATGAACACACAGCGGCGCCTCACGTTCTGGCAACTCTGGAATCTGAGTTTTGGCTACGTGGGAATTCAGTTTGGCTTTGCACTACAGAATGCCAACGTCAGCAGGATATTCGAAACCCTCGGCGCGAAGGTCGAGAACATTCCAATGCTGTGGATCGCCGCTCCCATCGCAGGCCTGGTCATACAGCCGCTTGTCGGGCGATAGGACGTGGAACAGCTGGGGCCGGCGTAAGCCATATTTCTCGGTGGGCGCTGTGCTGTCGTCCCTGGCACTATTCATCATGCCCAATTCACCGACTCTATGGATAGCCGCCGGCATGCTCTGGATGCTGGATGCGTCAATCAATGTGACGATGCAACCTTTCCGGGCATTGATCGGCGACACGGTGCCAGCCGAGCAGCGAACCGCCGGATTCGCCGTGCAGACGTTTTTCATCGGCGCCAGTTCCGTGATCGCCTCGTTGTGCCCCTACGTGTTGACGAAATGGCTGCATATTGCCAATACGGCGCCTCCCGGGCAGATACCGCCATCCGTAAAGTGGTCGTTCTACGTGGGCGGTGTGGCCTTTCTGGCCACCGTCTTGTGGACGGTATTGACCGTACGGGAATATTCACCGGAAGAGCAGCGAGGCTTCAATCCTTCGCGCGGCCCAGATGCGGCATCGAACGACTCTGGCGGCGGAAGCTCTGACACCGGCAGGGACTGTCGGCGCGGGGCAATCCTGCTCGCTGCTGGCGGGTGCTGTACCTATCTGGTTTGGGTTCAGCAGTGGTATGCCGGCCTTTACATACTTTCCGTTGGGCTAGTCCTCTACGGCGCCCTGCTGATCGCCGCCGCCAGAAGTTCCAAGGCTGGCATGCGGGGCGGAATCATCGAGATCGTACGTGATTTCCACAACATGCCGGACACCATGAAACGGCTCGCTCTAGTGACGATGCTCACGTGGTTTGGACTGTTCGCAATGTTCATTTATTCGACCGCTGCAGTGACGAGCTATCATTTTGGAACAACCGACCCGAGTTCAGAACGGTACAACGCTGCCGCGAATTGGGTGGGGGTACTGATGGCCGTGTACAACGGCGTCGCCGCGTTGGTGACCTTTCTTCTGCCGCTGATTGCTCGCGCGGTGGGCCGTGTCAAGACTCACGTCGCATGCCTGGTCGTTGGCGGGCTGGGTCTGATGTCGATGTATGTGTTCCGGGACCCGACCATGCTCCTGGTCTCGCTAACGGCGGTTGGCATTGCTTGGGCCAGTCTCCTGACTGTGCCCTATGCGATTCTCAGCGGCGCAATACCCTACGCCAAGATGGGCGTTTACATGGGGTTATTCAACGTGTTTGTGGTGATCCCCCAAATCCTGGCGTCCGCCACTCTGGGGCTACTTGTACGGACCGTGTTCCACGGGCAGGCCATCTACGCGATTGTCCTGGGCGGTGCGGCGATGGTGTTGGCCGCGATAGTCATGGCCTTTGTCAAGGACGTCGACAGTGGTGTGCGGGCCGCATGAACAGACTCTGGACAGTGGAGTGCGAGGAATTCGCGGGCGACAGCGATAGTGTCATGCGCACGGGCAATATCTACCAGATTGCCAACGGCTACATGGGTTATCGAGGAACCCTTGACGAATATGGGCGCGGCGAGCTGGTGGCTGTAACGCTCGCGGGACTGTTTGATGGGGTGGGAGATGCGTGGCGGGAGCCCGTGAATGCCCCGAACGGAGGATTCACGCAGTTAGCGCTTGATGGCGAGCCACTCTCTGCGCTGACCGCATTGCCACTGCGCCACCGGCACAGCCTTGATCTCAGGAGTGCGGTCTTCAGGCGGGAGACAGCATTTAGAGCCGGGACAAAGACGCTGAGCATTCACTCGACCCGGATACTGAGTGCGCACAATCCGCATCTGGGAATTATCGAGTATGGCATCCGCTGCAGTCACAACGCTGCGCTGCGAATTGCCACTGGCATAGATTGTGAGATCTGGGATCTGAATGGCCCGCACCTGATTGCAATCGCTGCTGATAGAGTCGGCGACGTGCTGGTGGCGAGCGGCACCACAAGCGAGGCAGCGAAGCGCGTTGCAGTGGCGGAAGGATGTGACATCGCTTTTGGTGAAGTGAGTTACGAGGCCAGCGCCGCCAGGAACCTGAGAGTCGTGGATCTCGCGATGGAAGCCGAAACGTTGTATGTGTTTCGGAAATACTTTGCCGTCTACACCGACAATGACCCACTCGATGCGCGCCCCGCGGACGCGGCGGCGAGCGACGTCAGGGAAGCTCTGCATTCGGGATACCAGGCGTGTCTGGCCGGGCATAACGCACGCTGGGCTGAAAAATGGCGCCTCTGCGATGTGCGCATCACCGGCGACGACGAGGCCCAGTTGGCGCTGCGGTACAGCATATTCCAGTTGCTCATCGCCGCCCCGATTGGAGGCAGCGGAAATTCCATTCCTGCACGCGCTTTATCTGGACAGGTCTACAAGGGGGCCGTGTTTTGGGATACCGAGATGTTCATGCTGCCCTTCTTTCTCCACACCTATCCTGAGAAGGCCGTGGAGTTGCTTCGCTATCGGATTAGAACGTTACCCGGCGCGCGCAGGAAGGCGCGGGCCGAAGGTGTGGGTTACCGGGGTGCGTTTTACGCCTGGGAGAGCCAGGACACCGGTGACGACGCTTGCAGTTACTTCAATATTGGCGACCCTCTTACGAACAGGCAGTTGCGGACGCATTTCAGGGACAAACAGGTGCACATCAGTGGGGACGTCGCTTGCGCGATGTGGGAGTATTTCAAGCTCACGGGCGACGAAGCTCTATTGCTCCAGGGTGGCGCCGAGGTGATTCTGGAGTGCGCGCGATTCTACTATTCCTATGCGTACTACAAGAAGGTCAAGAATCGGTACGAGATTCTCGACGTGATCGGCCCGGATGAGTATCACGAGCGAGTCAATAACAACGCCTACACCAACATGATTGCCAAGATGACCTTCGAAATTGCCGGAGACGTCGCCAGCTATCTTGCCCATAAACACCCATCGGAATGGTCCGGCATTCTCAGTGGCCTGCAGATTGCCGAGGAACTTCCGCTTTTTGCCAACGCGGCGAAACAGCTCTACGTGCCCGCACCAGATCCGGAGTCAAACCTCATTGAGCAATTCGATGGCTACTTTGATCTGAAGGACGTCACTCTGGAGGAACTCCGCAAGCAAAGGCTACACCCGGACGAATATCTAGGCGCCGGCCAGGGCCTGGCTGTCCCGACCCGGGTCATTAAACAGGCCGACGTCGTCATGATGCTGAGCGTGTTCAGGGGCCTTTACTCCAGCGAGGTCAAGCAGGCCAATTGGGAATACTACGAGCCGCGGACGGAGCACGCATCGAGTCTCAGTGCATCAGCCTATGCTCTGGTAGCCGCAGCCTTTGGGGATCGGGAATCGGCATACCAGTACTTCATGAAGACGGCCACCATCGATCTGGAGGGCGCATACAAGGTGCATGTGGGGACGACTTTTACAGGCGGGTCCCATCCGGCCGCGAACGCCGGCGCGTGGATGGTGGCCGTGTTTGGTTTCGGAGGACTATTCGCCGGAGACAGGGCCGTAACAATCAGCCCCGGTCTTTATGGGAAGTGGAAGAGCCTGGAATTCGGCCTGGCGTTCAAGGGAGATAGATTTCAAATCAAGATGTCCAATGCGTCAGTGGAGATTTCTGCTTACTCGACAAATGCCGCATCGCGTACATTTGTGGTGTGGGGGAAGGAGCATTCCTGCGCGCCGGGACAGACCCTATGGATTGTCCCGCCTGTCAGATCGATCAGGGAGGGGGAGCTGGGTGCCCCGCTTTAACAGCGGAGTGCAGGCTCGAAAAGGCTCAAGGGCGGACTGCGGGGTTGCCGTCAGCCTTTAGACTAGTGGCTCGGACCGCTGCCGCAATACATTGGGTACTGGGGAACCTCATGTGGAACAGGCGAGAAGTTCTCACAGGGTGCGCAAGCACATTGGGTGCCGCGGCGCTCGCTCCGATCGGGACCGCGACCGCCCGCGCGACGGAGTCCGCGAAGGCGGGTCCCCAGCGCATTCCTGAAGTCCCAGTCATTGGGGCGGACATGCCCTGGCAGACCTATCAATCCGAGGACATGCACACCACGGGCATCCTTATGGGACCTAAGTACGAGCCCAATTGCGTCGAGTCGGAATCCTCGAATCAGAAATGCGTGAAGCTGAGAACCGACGGCGAGTATGTGGAATTCACGGTTAGGGCACACGCAAACGCAATGGTGATACGCTATTCCCTGCCCGACTCGTCCGACGGGGGTGGCGTAGGCTCCAGCCTCCTTTTCTTTCGCAATGGCAAATTGTCGCGAGCCATCCCGATTCACTCGAAGTTCCAGTGGTTGTACGGCGACTACCCGTTCACCAACGACCCACATGCCGGCAGGCCGCGTCATTTCTACGATGAGGTCAGGCTAAAAGGCTTCGAGCTTGCGGCCGGGGATACTGTTCGGCTGACGAAAGGCGGCAATGACGACGGGTACTGTATTGTCGACCTGGTTGACCTGGAGAACGTGGCGCCACCAATGTCCAGGCCTGGGGCATCTGTGTCGGCTACCGACCTGGGTGCACGTGGCGACGGCAGGGCCGACGATACATCCGCACTGAGACTGTGCGTTGCCGAGGCGGCCCGTCAGCACAAAACAGCGTGGGTGCCGCCTGGTGTTTACAAGGTGACCGGCGACCTGGACATTCCCTCTGGTGTGACAGTGCAGGGCGCCGGCATGTGGCATACGTCGTTGGTCGGCGACGAGCATCTGTATGGCCAGCCTGACCGACGCGTAAGGCTTAAGCTCGTTGGAACGAACAGTCATATCGCCGATGCCTCACTGATCGGAGAGCTGACGTATCGCAACGACAGCGAGCAGAACGATGGCATTTTCGGCGCCCATGCCAAGAACTGTTCCGTGTCACGCGTGTGGGTGGAGCACACCAAAGTGGGCATGTGGTTCTATGTGTGTGACAACATCCGGATCAGCGGTTGCCGCATTCGCAATACCCTGGCCGACGGGATCAATCTCTGCGTGGATGCGCGCAATTGCGTCATCGACAATTGCACCGCCCGGAATACCGGCGACGATTGCTTCGCCATCTGGCCGACGCCGAACGACCAGACCTACACCCAGGAATTGCCGCGCCCTGGAAATAACGTGATTCGGCGGTGCACGGGACAAGTTCCGTTTCTGGCCAATGGTGGAGCAATTTATGGTGGTGCGGACAATAGAATTGAGGATTGCCGTTTCTCGGACATTGGCGTTGGATCGGGGATCCTGATCAGCACGACATTTCCGACGTCAAACGATGAACTGCATATTGACAATAATTTTAGCGGCGACACGGTAATCAAAAACTGCGAACTCGCTCGATGCGGTGGTTTTGACCACGCATGGGGCTGGCGCGCGGCGCTGCAGATTTGTGTGGATCGGCGCGATATATCCGGGCTAAGCATTTCCAAAATGCAAATTGTAGACAGCCTCTCAGACGGGGTTTCAGTGATTGCCCGGAAAGAACCTGGCCAGCGTCGCGCCCTAACCGACTCCCGGCTCGTCGATAGCCGAATCTCCGGATTTGGAATAGGCACCGCAGGGCGCCACGGGCTTTGGGTCGACGCCAATGTGCGGGGGGCTCTGTGGGTCGAGAATTGCGACATCCCGGACCGGAAGAACGATTCTCCGGACTTCGCGATCATCAATAAATAGGGATTGGCGGCCTTGTAGTGGCCCGCTGCTCCGAGGGGCGGGCGGAGCGAGGTGTCTGCCCACTGCGGGGCCCACTGCGCCAATCGGGGCGCAGGTCGGGTGGGAAGCCGCGACACCACCAGAACCCGTCCTCATCGCGATCTGACACCCCGCCTGAGTCCCTCATGAGAGTAGAGTCCGCTTGGGACGTCCTGGGGCAGATGTGGGGACGAACGATGCTGAAACTCTTTGGGATCGTACTCATCCTGTACGGCCTGTTGTGCGCTTTCGTCTACGCGCGGCAACGATCGCTCATCTACTACCCGACACCGGCGAACGCGAGTAGTGTGGGGGAGGCAGTGCCCCTTGCAGTTTCCGGAGCGATACTGCGACTTTGGGTGGTGCGGCGGCGCGGATCCTCGGCGGCCATTTACTTTGGCGGAAATGCGGAATCGGTGGCGGGCAGAGCAGAGGCGTTCGCTCGCGCGGCGCCGGATCGGACCTGGGTGTTTGTAAACTATCGCGGATACGGCGGTAGTACGGGAAAGCCGAGCGAACAGGCGCTGGTGGCCGATGCGCTTGCGGTGTGGGACTGGGCGAGCGCGGAGCATTCCGATATTGCCGTCGTGGGCAGGAGTCTTGGCTCAGGCGTCGCGGTGCAGCTCGCCGCGGCCCGTCCGGTCAGTCGCCTCGTGCTCATCACACCGTTCGACAGTCTCGTGAGCGTCGGGCAGGATGCGCTGCCCTGGCTGCCCGTGTCATGGCTTGCGAGAGATCGCTACGAGTCGGTGAAGTACGTGCCGAGTGTCTCGTGCCCGACGCTGGCACTGATTGCCGGAGACGATGAGGTCATCGCTCCTCGGCACGCCCGGCAGCTGGTGGACGCATTTCGTCCCGGTAGGGTCTCGGCTATTGAGGTTCCCGGCGCCGGGCACAACGACATTCAACTGTGGCCACAATATGGCGCGACGATCGGCGGATTTTTAGGTCCGGGGACGTGAGTCAGCCGAGCCAGTTGTTCGGGTCGGCCAGGAAGGACGCGGGATTGTTATGCTCAGAGGGAAAGTAGCCGTCATGCCTTGGCGATGGAGCCCTGACGCTTCTCGCCCACGTGTATCTCATCGTTCGTCACTTTGCTACGTTTGGGCGCCTTCTCCAGACCACATCTTCGTTGTTGCGTCGATCGATCAGCGCAATGACCTTTCCACGTTCGTCGCGCTGAAACAGCAACCGGCCTTCGACGCCTTTGCGAAAGTACAGGTCCGGTGCTTCAGGAACGAGCCGTTCCTTTGCCCTGCCCGCTCTCTGCCTGAATAACTGGCCGCCTCCAGCCGATATCGCGAATACGACGCCGGGTGCGAGCTGGTACGTGCCCACATAATCGGGGTAGTGCTTCGCATCCGGACTGCCCGGCGCCGGGTCTTCGTAGTACCGCAATACCTGCTCAGCGACAATCTGGTATGCGCCACGTCGAACCCAGGTGTCCGTCTCGTGATACCGGGCCTTCATCTTCTGGCCGTAAATGGTCTCCGTTTCATCCATGTCGTAGCTCAACACAGCCGCGTCTCCCATGATGCGGCTCTGCGGTTTCACCAGCTTGATCGAGCCCGAATAGCCCGGGGGCAACGGTGATTGGGCGGCGACGAAAGCCTTCTTGTCCATGATGTGACCCGTCTCGTCGACGATGATGCTGTCCGCCGCAAAGTAATGCTCAAACGGCGCCCGATCCCCGATGGCGATGGCATCCACAATGGCCTGTGCCCTTCGCATCAGCTCCTCCTGCGTGATTGGAGCGCCCGAGTTGCGCGTACAACTTGCACTGCCCAGTGCAGTGGCAGCGAGGAGCCCAAAAAGCGCGAGCTTTCTCATACCGAGTTCCCCCTCAGTGAAATCCTGCGGAGCGCCAGGTCGCATGGTTGTGCAAAAAAGGAAGGGCGGGCATGCCGATGATCGCACCCCACGTGGAGATTCGGTACCCCAGGAAGTGCCCCTTGCACCCGGCATCTGGATCCTTCCTTGCGTGCTAGAGTGAGCTACTGACCTCCGGCGTCCGGGACCCTTCGTGTAGAGACCCCGGCTCGACGGCCAAGGGGAGTGGGGTGACTATGCCGCGGGCTTTTCTTAAGTGCCTGGCAACATGCGCGGCAGCGGCCACAGCCCTGGCGTCCGTGGCGCAGCAGCCCGATGAACAAAAGTGGATCGCCGATTCAAACGGTTGCAAGGTGGTCAATCCGCACCCACGGGGCCGCGAGTCGATTTCCTGGTCGGGTGAGTGCGTCTCGGGCATCGCCAACGGTGAGGGCCGATTGGCCTGGTTCTTGAAGGGCAAGCTCACAGGCACCTTTACCGGGACGCTGGTGGCGGGGCAGTCAGAAGGGCAAGGCGTTTACGAGTATGCGAACGGCGATCGCTACGAAGGCGAATTCTACGCCAGCCGCTACGACGGTCGGGGGGTCTACACTTATGCCAACGGGAATCGATATGAGGGCGACTTTGTCGCCGGCATATCGACTCGCAGCGGCACGCTGCAGTTGACCGATGGACAGCGCTTCAAGACGGACTTTGTGTCCGGGCGGACGAACGTGGCTGCCGACTATATGGCCCCATCAACCTTGCTGGTGGTGTGCTTCAACGCGGACGAGTCGTGGAGCTCCGTGACCGTCGTGCGCTCTTCAGGGTTCGCGGTTTATGACGACTACGCCACATCCGTTGTAAAAGTCAGAGCCATGACCTCGGAGGAACTCGTCAACGAGCCTTTTCCGGGTTGCCACATGGTGGGCATGGTTGTCGGTCACAGGGGCTACACCCTGTTTCGAAGTCGAAAGTGAGGCGGTACTGACGCGTTGCCAGCGCGCTTCGGGCGGGACCCCAAAAGGGTGTCCAACTGGCTTTCTGGCTGTCGCGCTCAAAGTAACGCAGGCGCGACCAGCTCTAGACCATCCACATGACGGGGAAGCACAAGGGAGGCCCACCGTAGCGGGCCTCCCCGTGCTGCTTCGAAACTCGCTCTGCCGCTCGAAGGTCTGCGGCAGCGAGACCTTCCTGTTTTCTCTAGTTGCCGTGTACGGCCGCTACCAGGTCAGGGATCAAATTCGTCGCGTTAGGTGTGCCGAGACCGGTGATCGGGTCCCACCCGGTCGTCGCTGGATAGCCTGCAATCGTCGAGACGCTTTGGTTGTTGCCGAGCGTGACGTCGAAAAAATCGCTCGCGTAGCGGGCGGGATCCGCGCCAATCTTATACAGGGCCGTGTTGATCGGGCCGAGTCCGCCACCGTTCAACTGGTCCGCGATTGCAATGAGCCCCGCCCACTGCGGCGTCGAGAGCGACGTGCCCCCGATGTCGTACCAACCCGTGCTGCACGGGCTGGCGCCGCAAAAGAGGCCGCCGCTGCCGTCAGGCGGCAGCGTGATGTACACGAGTGCGCCGGTGCCTGCGCTCGCCTGGAACGCGACATCAGGCACGCCGCGCATCGCGCCGATCGCCGTCGAGCCGGCCGGGAGCGTGTCCTGGTAGGCCGGCCTGTTGAACACGTGGCTGAAGCCACCGCCCGAGAAGGTCCAACCGACCTCCGCTGCGCCGGGATTGGCGAGGCACCTGGACGGCCCGACATTGCTGTCAGCCGCCCGAGACTCAGTATTTTTGGGGTCGGTGCACAGGTAGGTGCCGCCGATGCCGGTGACGAGCGGGTCGGAGGCCGGCCACTCGACCGTCGGGTAGGGGATCAGGGAGCCTCCATGGCCCACCGGAGGCTTTGCGCCGTTGGCGCTGCCGCCGTCCCCGGAGGCGCCGAGCACCGTGACGCCGTTCTGGGCGGCGTGCACGAACGCATAGCGCAGTCTGAGCAGCGATTGCGTGCTGCTGAACGCGTCCTCCGCGGAAGCCAGGCTCTGCGAGATCACAGTCGCCAGGTGGTGCTGGACGACGTAGTCCTCCGCCGCCATCATCTGCGGGAAGCCCTGTACCCCGAGCGTCTCCGCGGTCGGTGTGGTCACGAGCACGATGTTCGCCATCGGCGCAATCGCGTGCGCCGTCTCGACATCCAGCGACACCTCAAGCGCCCAGGCTGCCTTGTTCTCCTGTCCGGTGCCCCGGCTCGTGGACGGCGGCGCGACGGTCGCCGGCGATCCCTGCAACGCAAGGCGGCTGAAAGTCGGCATCCCCGCAGCGCAGGTCACACCCTCCTCACCGCACATCGCCGGGAGGCCGAACGCCTGGTTGTAGACGTGCAGATCGTGCGCAATGGTGTCACTGCCGTATGAATCCACGATTGCGATCGTCTGACCGGCACCGTCGAGTCCGGCGGCGTACAGGGGTGCGATGTTATAGGCCGCCCGCACGGTCTGCGGCGTGAAGCAGCGCCGACCGACCAACTCGCACTGGGCCTCGGTCGGCGGTGTCATATCGGTCGAGACGAGCTGTGCATCGCTGTACATCGGCTGGGGCTGCGGCAGCGACTGCACACCTCCGCCGCGCACGATCACCTCCGCCAGGACGAACGCGACGGTGGCGAGCACGACGAATGGCATCCAGTACCGCTTGAATCGAACTGCGTTCATAAGCACTCTCCTCTGGTTGTGACGCTGCTCCCCCACGACACGACTTCCGCATGCGCACCGGGCGGGCATCTGGGGGAAGCGTGGTTGCCTCCCGCAGATCAGTCCCGGATGCCGGGAATTGCTACGGGTGAAGGCGCGAATATACGCCGCGTAACGTCGCACGGAAATATGACAAAGGCGGGCGGTGTTATGTCACACCGGCGCCGCGTTCAGCGTCCTGCATGCCGCGCCCACGTCCGCGAACCGGAACGGCGGGAGTCCGGATCTCCACGGGCTGACCAAAAAAATCAATAACTTGCATTACGCGCCCCTTCAGCGGAATTCAGGTCAGGTGTCGCCGGGAAGTGAAGAAACCGTTGAGTGTCAGGCGACCGCTTGAGGGGTCGCTGCTTAAGCGGGACGGCGCCGGAATGTCCCCAGAGTGCAGCATGCCGCCGTCGTAGAAGATCAGCCGATTCCACTGCGCCGGTACGGCGCCGATGCGCCTGAAATACGGGTTGTTATCGTCCATGTAGCGCGCTTCGATCTGGTACTTGGCCCTCGCTGAGTCCGCCGGCGCCTGGGTCGCGGCCTGAAAGAGCGCATCGGTTTCGGCACGGCCGCGCGTCGGGACATAGAAGCTTGTGCCACCCAGGCCCGGGTCCTGAAAGAGATACAGGACCGAGGCCTGCATGCTCAGCTTCGGGTCCAGGCCGCTGTCGTCCCGATGACAGATGCTCTGAATCGGGCTGAGTTCCTCAGGCGGCAGCGTCACGAGCGAGAATCGGCACAGCACGTCGATGCAGCGTCGCGCATCGAAGTGGCGCCGCGCTTGCCACCGGAACAGTGCGGCCAGGCGGGCTGTTAACTCGCGCGGCGCCGCCAGGCATACGCCCGGGTAGAAACCAGCGTCCGCTGCGGTGAATTCTTTGCGGCGCTCGGCGGCGTATTGCACCATCCCCTCAGGATCGAGCAGCGCATCATCGACGATCAGACAGAAACGTCCTTCGTCCAGTTTGTGTTCCCTGACGGAGGCGTTCGGATTGAACATGGTAGGTGGCGCCGCCTCGCCGGCACGCGTCAGCTGAGGAACGACACATGATCGGCCATGCGGGCCGAGCCCTCGCGAATGGCCTCCCGAACGCGTCGCAGGTGGCTGAAATTGTCCGCCGAACTGATGGAGTCCAGCAAGGGATTGTAGTTCCGGGGCTGGTGCCCCTGGCCGAGCAGGACGGCGAACCAGCTCGCTTCCTTGAAGAGTTCGTCGGTGGACAGCACGATGCGGCCGGAGCGCGCAAAATGCTCCTCCCGGTAGACCAGGCTCTCCGGCAGCGGCATGGCGCGGCAATATTCCCACAGCGGCTCAGGCCGATCCCGCGTCGAATGATAATGGAGTGCCAGAAAATCCTTGACGCCGGCCAGCTCCTCGGCAATCACCCGGTTGTATTGCTCCACCACGAAAGGGTCGCAATCGCGATCGGGGAACAGTGACAGGAGCTTTGCGATGCCGCTCTGGATCAAATGGATGCTGGTGGATTCCAGCGGCTCCAGGAAGCCGCTGGACAGTCCGATGGCGATGACATTCTTGTTCCAGGCCTGGCGCCGGCGACCCGCCTTGAAGCGGATCGGCCGGGGATCGGCCATTGCCGGTCCGTCCAGGTTTTGCAGCAGGACGGCGGCGGCTTCATCGTCACTGATGAACTGACTGCAATAGACGTAGCCATTGCCGGTGCGGTGCTGCAAGGGAATGCGCCATTGCCAGCCGGCCGCGCGCGCGGTGGACCGGGTGTAGGGCACGGGAGGGCCGATGCGCTCACAGGGCACGGCCATCGCCCGATCGCAGGGCAGCCAGTGCGACCAGTCGTCAAATCCGGTCTTCAGCAGGCCTTCGATGAGCAGGGCGCGGATCCCGGTGCAGTCGATGAACAGGTCCCCCTCGAGGACTTCACCGCGGTGGGTCTGCAGGGCCGTGACAAAGCCCGTCTCCGCCTGCTGATCGATCTTCTGGACCGTGCCTTCGTGGCGTTTCACGCCCTTCTGTTCCGCGCGCGTCCGCAGGTACTTCGCGTACAGGCTGGCGTCGAAGTGGTAGGCATAACCCAGGGTCGACAGGAGCGAGCGCGCGTCGTCGACGGGACGGGCGAACTTCCCGCCGCGCGCTGCCACCGCGTTCAGCGAATAATCCTCGAAACCTTCTTCGAGCCCCTCGAGCCGCGCCCTGATCCAGCGGTGCTGGAACGCCACGCCATCGCCCGGCAGCCCGAAGCGGCCGAAGGGGTGGAAATACCGGTGATTGGGCCGGGTCCAATCCTGGAACTCGATGCCGAGCTTGAAGGTGGCTTTGGTCTCACGCATGAATTCCTTTTCATCGAGCCCGACGATGCCGTTGAACCAATGAATGGTCGGGATGGTCGCTTCTCCGACGCCGATGGTGCCGATGTCATCCGATTCGACCAGCACGACGCCGCACTGGCTCAGGTCGAGGGCTTTCGCCAGCGCCGCGGCGGTCATCCAGCCTGCCGTGCCGCCCCCGACAATGACAATCTTCTTTACGCGCTGGTCGTTCATGGCTGTTCGGTGCCGGCCGCAATCCGCTGCCGACGGCAGGCGCTAGCGGGACTGCGTCGCGGGCGGAGCGATCGCCAGGTACACGGTGCTCCACAGTTGCGCGGCGTTGGACTCATCGACGTCGGCTCCGCTGGCCCCGAAGGGCGCGACATGAAACTGCCCGTCCGCGTTGGTCCAGGACCAGAGCTCGGAACTGCGCACCGCCCGGCCCGCTTCGATGGCGCGCCACAATCGGGCCTGCGCCGATAGCATTCGCTGCTTGACGGGCGAGGGCAAGTCCGGGCGACGCAGCTGGCGCTCCAGCCCCGCCGCCAGCACCGCCTGCTGCCAGGACCACACGACCGTCCCGTGATAGGCATTCTTGCTGAAGCGGGCCTGGACCTCGGGCTTGGCAAACACCGGGTCGGCGACCACGACACCCACGTCGGTGAGCAGGCCCGCCGGAAACGGCCGCATGAGCGCGGTGAGCGCCTGATCGAGCGCCCGGGCGCTCGGCTTGCCAAACAGCAGCTCGAAGCCCTCGTCGGAATGGAGGATCGGCACCTTGCTGCCATCGGCACCCAGCGCCAGGGCGTGGAAGCGCACCGGCTTTCCGCCCAGCGCATCCAGGGCCGGCCCGGGCGCCAGGCCCAGGGCCGCCGCGTAGGCGCGGACGTCCCGGCGCGCGGTCTCATTGGACACTGCGACTTCGAACAGGGGACCTGCCTGCGCGCGCCAGATCCGGGCCAGCGCCGCGGCCCGTGCAAACAGCGGCCGATCCGCGCCGTCCAGGTACGGGTCGAGCAGACCGCTGGCGTAAAATTGTCCCGCGGCCTTGAGCGCTGCGGGCACGAATACCGCGTTGACGTCATAAGGGTAGCGCCCGCGCCCGAGGCCTTCATTGCTGTCGCGCCACTGACCGGCCATGAAGCCGGATTTCAGGCTGATCAGCTGTGCCGCCTGGGGCTTCGCGGCGAAGCCGGCGGCACTCTGGAGCACGAGCCGCAAATTGCTGACCAGGTCGGCGCCCAGCGGCCGCGGCGCTTCCCCCTGCCGGTCGTCCATGCGGGCCAGGAAGGGGGCTCCCCGCGCACGGCCGCGCCGATCCTCGAGCAGCCAGGCGGCGGCCACCGGCGCGAGCATGTAGTTGCCGTCGATCATGTTGTAGTTATAGGTGGGCGCAGCGGATTTCGTGCCGTCGGTGCGCAGATGATCGAGGATCGCAAACTCGCCGATATCCTCTTCATGGGCCACCTCGCCGCGCGAGGACAGGCGCGTCAGCACGGCGCCCAGCCCCGCCTCGATCGCATCCGGTCTCAGGGCCGGCATCAGCAGCCGCACCGACATCAGGGTGTCGCGGCCGAAATAAGTGTTGAACCGCCAGCTGCCGGCGAGGAATTTTTCCTGGTAACTGAGGAAGGTCAGGGCATTGCGGGCCAGGGCATCCGCGCCCGCGCGCTCATCGAGCAATCGCGCTCCGGCCAGCGGCGTGAGGGGCGTTTCACCGCTCAGCGCGGTGAGCTTCAGGCCGATGCGACCATCGTCCGCGGCGCTGATTCGCCCGTCCCGCAGCACACCGTGGACCACCTGGATGCTGAGTTGATACCCCGCCGAGCCGTCGAGGCGGTCCCGGGCCCAACTGATCTTCTGGCCCTGGATGCGCGGGTCCGTGCCCACTTCGGCCGGCACCGCACCCGAATACTGATAGTCCCGCAGCACGCGGACACTGGAGAGCACGGCCTGCCTGATCAGCAGCTCTGGCGCCGTCAACCAGGCTTCCGCCTGCAGGCCATACAGCGATCGCTCGTGGCTGTCCGGGGCGATGAGCGCCTGGGGCTTGCCCCGCAGCGTCCACGTCACCGGCGGGCTGACATCAGCGAACCAGAGGCCGACGCCGCTATTGCCCGCGGGAAAGGCGACCACGATGCGGGGGCTCGACCCTGAACGCAGCAGCAGGTGCGCCGCCACCGGTCCTTCGCGCAGGAAGCTGTTGAGATTGTTGCCTTCGACGACCTCGAACGACAGACGCTCTGGCGCAGTCTCGACGGCGAGCGCATTGGGCGCCAGGGCCACGAGGAGGGTGCCGAGGGCGCCCAGCACGGGGCGCGAAACTGACCGCATACTCATGACCATCCCCGGGGCTGAAGATGAGGGCGCACACCCTGACCGGGTGAGCGCCCATCGAGCGCGCCAGGAATCAGAATCGATAGGTCAGAGATGCCTGGACATTGGTCCCAATGATACCGCGTCCATAGAAGTAGCCATTGACCACCGACTGCGTGATGCCCTGACGCGGGTTGCCCTCGGTCAGTCCCAGCACGTTGTTCACGTTGTCGACGCTGATGTTGACGGTGAGCTTGTCCGCCAGCCTGAAATCACCGCCCAGCGCCACGACGGCGTAACTGGGCAGGCCCAGGCCATCGCCGGAATCGGCGAACACCGGTCCGATATATTTATAGCGGACATAGACCGAGCCCCAGTTGCCGGGCAACTCATAGGACGGTGTCAGTGCGTAGAGGGTGCGCGGTGTCCGCTCAGGCGTATTGCCGCTGTAGGTCGGGGACGGCACGCCGTTGATGCGAACGTTGGCGAGCTTGGGTTGCTGGAATGTGGCGATGAAATTGACGTTCAGACCGCGCAGGACCTCGTACGGCGGCCGATAGTCGACCGAGATATCGATGCCATTGGTGGTCGAATCGGCCTCGAATCCGCCTCGCAGTGCGGGATTCACCGGATCGATGAAATTATAGAAATTGTCGTTGAATATCGTACGGAACAGGGTCGCGCTGCCCAGGACGCCATTGCCGCCGTAGCGCACGCCCGCCTCGTAGAGGGTGACATTGGTCTGGGGATCGCCGCCGTTGGTCTGATTACCCTGCGCGAGGCGACCGTAGACCGACAGCGTCGGGGTGACCGTGTAGTTCGCACCCACCGTCCAGGACGTCGGCTTGGCGGTCTTTTCCGCTCCGGTCGTATAGGTTCCGTTCCAGGCATTGGGTACGGTCTGCAGGAGCCCACCCACACCCAGGGGGACCGGAGGGTTGACCGCCGCGGCATTGCCATCTTTGTGGGTGTTGCTGACGCGTTCATAGCGCAAGCCGAAGTCCAGGTGCAGCTTGTTGTCCATCAGGGTCAGATCGTCGTTGAAATAGCCGGAGAAGGATTTCAGCGCGTCTGAGCGTACGCCCACGCCCCAGTCACCGTAGCCGATGAGGCCGTTGTTGGACAGGGTTCCAAGTACATCGCCCGCGCCATTGAGCGCCACGATGTCGTAGATATTGGAGCCATTGGTCACGTCGTTGATCAGGTGCGATGTGCCCGACTGATCCACCCAGGTATCCACCTTGTAATACATGGCGCCGACGGTGAGCGAATTGTTCCAGCCGCTGCTGGATGAGTTCCACCGCACGCCGAAGTCGCTGCCCCAGTCCTGGAGCCAGTGGTTGTCGTGGTTCAGCCAGGTCTGCTGCAGCAGGCCGTTGCCATTCAGCGCGTTCAGGGCGGTCACATCGGAGCTGGAAAAGATCTGGCCGGTCGTCAGGCTCTTGATGCCGAATTGCGTCGTTCCCGGGAAGGCCAGCAAGCCGGCCGTCAGCAGGCCGTCGATAGGCGAGACGCCGGGCGTGAGGTAGTTAAGGGCGCTGGCCAGTCCGGCGGTACCGACACCGCTCCCCGGGAACAGGCCGTTGAAATCCCAATTGGATTGCAGGTAACGCAGCTTGGCGAAGGCGGTCATCGAGTCGCCGATGGGCAAGTCGCCGTCGATGCGATACTCGTTCCCGGTCTCATGAATGCCGTTCGACAGACTGATGGTCCTGAAACTGCTGGTCGTGCAGGCGGGGTCGGCACAGTAGGTCGGCATCGTGATCTTCGCAAAGCCGGGTCCGACAAGGTTACCCGACTGGGTATCGAGACCCGGTATACCCTGGATGCTGCCGCCGACATTCCGGTACGGCATGTCGGCGTAATAGGCGTCGTGCTCGTCCCACCGCTTGTAGGTGAGGCGCACGAAACCGTTCGCGCCGAACTTTTTCTCGATCGCGCCCTTCAGATGGTAAGTGGGAAAGGTAAATGGGTTGTCGCGAGGCCCGTGATTCGAGTCCACATAGCCGCCGACACTGAAGGCGGTATCGCTGCCCAGTAACGGCACGGGCGCGGTGTAGTAAAGATCCGCGCGCTTGTCGCCATACGAAGTGCCCGACAGCTTCCCCAGGCCCTGCGCCTCGCTAAAGTTCATCCGCCTGGAAATGAAGTTGATCGTTGCGCCAGCGCCGTTGACCGCCAGCACGCCCGAGGAGCCGCCCTGAATGGCCTCGACACGTTCCGTGGTGATGTCATACGAAAAGTATTCGTCCGCACCGCCGCCGCCGTAGATGACCGGCATGCCGTCCACTTCCAGCTGGACGAACCTCTGGCTGCCTCCGGGGAGGCCCCGGACCGAATAGTTGTTGGACACCGCACCGGCCGTACCTTCCACGAAAATGCCCGGAACGAGTTCCATGACATCGACCGTCGAACGCGGCGATTTTCGCGTCAGGTCGCTGTCGGTCACCAGGGTAATGTTGACCGAGGCGTTGAGCAGGGTGCGTTTTGAGGTCGTGCCCGTGACGACGATGGTTTCGAGCGTCGCTTCGCTCTCCGTACCCGCGGCGGCCGCTCCATCGGGAGTCGGTTGGGCCCCAGCCACAGGCGTTTGCGCATAAGCCGGGCCGGCGCCCGCGCCGTACAGGATGGCGGCCACGGCCGCCGCCACGGTCGTCCCGGCCGCCGAACGAATCCGCGGCTGTCGGATAAATGTCGTTTGGGATTCGGTGTCCGGCCCTGCGATGGACGGCGCAGTTACGGGGTTAATAGAAGAAATGCGCAGACGGGCCGGCGGTTGCGGCCTTGCCTTGTTGCTCATTAACGTCTCCAGCCGTGATTATTTTGGACATAATCACCCCCGCCGGCGCCGACAATAGCTTGAACAGGTATCGATATCAAGTTAACGATATCATCCCTGCGCTGTATTAGAAAAACCACAGCCCCTGCGTCCCGATCGCATGCCCCGGCCCGCGCCGATGGCAGCGCCGCGGGTGCGGCCGAAGGCAAAGGGCGCCCGGCTGGGCGCAAAGCGCGGGGTTGAACCGGGTCAGGTGCCCCGGGCCACCAGGAAAGTCGGCAGTGTTTCCGAAGTCGGCGCATCGCCCTTGATCAGCGCGAGCGCCTTGCGCGCCAGCAGGCGGCCGCCTTCAGTCCAGTTCTGGTGAATACTGGTCAAGGGCGGAATGAAGGTGGCCCCGGCCAGTGAATCATCGTATCCCACCACGGAAACATCATCCGGAACGCGCAGCCCCAGTTCGTTGAGGCCGCGGATAGCGCCCATGGCCAGCAAGTCGCTGCCGGCGAACACCGAGTCGACCCGCGGGTGACGGCGCCGCAGTTGCTTGGCCGCCAGAAAACCGGCGTCGACGGTGAAGTCACGGCTCCGGTGCACACTGGGCTTGATGCCGTGCGCCGCCAGCGTGGTGGCGAAACCGCTGTAGCGCTCCTGGAACTCGGGATGATCCGTGTCGCCGATGAACACCGGATGGCGCCGCCCGATCGCGACGATCCGTGCCGCTGCCAGGGCGCCGCCCTGGCGATTGTCGCTGCCGACGACAATATGATTGTCGCCATCCGGGCTCGCACCCCACACGACCATGGGCAGGCGAAACTGGTCGAATACGCGTACGGCATCCCGGTGCGGGCCCTGGCCCAGGAGGATCAGGGCATCGGCCGACTGGATGGCCGGCAGCGTCGCGCCGTGCCGGGTGGTCAGCAAGGCGCTGAAATTGCTTTCCGACAACTCCTGCATGATGCCGCCCAGCAGCTCCAGCGGATACGCGCCGGACATCGGGCGTTCGGCCGAGGGAACCATCTCGACCACCACGGCCACCGTGTGGCTGCGTCGCAGCCGCAGGCTCTGGGCCGAGGCGTTGAGCTTGTACCGATGCTTGTCGGCCAGCCGGAGTATCTTCGAGCGCGTGCTCTCGTTGACCGGGCCCTTGCCGCTGAAGGCGCGCGAGATCGTGATCTTCGATACGCCCGCCAGCCGAGCGAGGTCGGCCATCGTTCTTACGCGCTCGGGTGCGGGGGAGGGGCCGCCGCGGTTTCTGGGGTGGTAGATCATGGCGCGTCGCGACCAATTGTAGCCGTTTTGCAGGATCCGACCCGGCGCCACGGGGACTTGCGAATCGAGCGGTGAATTTGGGAGCAAGAATGGGGAAGACAGAGGGCTGGCGTCACGCTACTGTCGTGGGGGCACTGCAACTTTGAATAAGCCATGACGACAGAGGCCGGGGATTACGTGCTGGGTACGCAGGAGGCCGAAATCGCACGGCTCGGGCTCCAGCATCGGGTCTGGCGCGACAGCATGCTCAGTGCCTGGCAGCGCGCGGGGCTCCGGCCCGGGTGGAAGGTCATCGACGTCGGTGCCGGGCCGGGGTACGCGACCACGGATTTGGCGGACGCCGTGGGTCCGTCCGGACGAGTCCTCGCCGTGGAACGGTCGACCCGTTTTGTCGAGCTGATTGCAGCCACGGCACAGGAGCGGCACCTGACACAGGTCCAGACGATGGCGGCGGATCTGATGGACGCCGCTGCCCCGCCCGGCCATGACATGGTCTGGTGCCGGTGGGTGGCTTCATTCGTGCCCTCGGTGACCACGCTCGTCGATTGGATTCACGATGCCCTCCGATCCGGAGGGGTGGCCATCTTTCATGAGTACGTCGACTACGCCAGCTGGCAGTATGCCCCGGCACGGCCGCACCTTCGGGAGTTCGTTTCGGAGGTCATGGCCAGCTGGCGGGCCGCCGGAGGAGAACCGGACGTGGCGCTGAGCCTGATCGCGGCTCTGCGTCAGCGCGGCTTTGGACTGACTTCGGTTCGCCCGCTGGTGTTCGCTGCGCGTCCTGGTGAACTGATGTGGCAGTGGCCCGCTCGTTTCGTTGCGACCAATGTCGAGCGATTGCGCGCTCTCGGCCGAGTGTCCGACGCGTGGGCACAGAACGTCGTCCACGAGCTCCAGTTAGCGGAGAAGGATCCGGACAGTGTCGTGGTGACGCCCATGGTCCTGGAACTGATCGCGTTGCGCGATCCGGCCGGTTGATTCCACGGCCGGCGGCGCTCACCCGATCACTCCAGAAAACAGACCAGCCGGTCATTGACGCAGTGGGAGCCCACTAAAAACTCCCCGGACGGTACACGTAAATGGCGGCCGGGTGGCCGAGGCTGGCGGGTGCCGCGACGTACAAGCGGTCCTGGTCAGGGTCGAAGAGCGAGGTCCTCGCACCGGGTCCGCTGGAGACTCTGCCGACGGCCCTGAATCGGTCATTCGCCCATTCCAGAACGTCGATCTCGCCGGCACCGCAGGTCACATAGAGCCGCGAGCGCCTGGCGTCCACCGAGATATTGTCGGCATCTGCGCAGGTCTCGATGGTTCCAATGCGCAGGCCCGTCCGAGTGCGGTAAGCGGCGAGCGTGGCCGGATGTCGAAACGCCACCCAGAGTTCCAGCCCGGTGCTGCCGATCGCCATGGGGAAATTCGCGCGCAGCTCTTGCGTGGGCCAGCTCGAGGTCTGCCGGCCCGCGGTCAGATCGACGACTGCGATCTCATGGCTGCCGGGCACATTGACGTAAAGGTGCCGGAGTGACGGATCCAATTGGAAATTCTCCGGATGGGCTTTTAGCGGGACTTCGGCAATCCTCCTGGCGTGCGCGGCGTCGATCACGGCCATGCCGCCATCGCCGTGACCGACGTAGACGCGCTGGCTCGCGCCATCCACCAGGACGTTGTCCGCATCGGCTCCCAGCTCGATCCGTCCGGTGGCACTGAGATCAGCGCCCCGGAGCAAGCGCACGGATCCATCGCCGCCGTTCGCGACGTACAGCGTGTCCGTCGAAAGGACGTAGCCCAGACCCTGCGGCTCCCGCAGGCCGCCCACGGTCCGCAGCACGATCCGCATCTTGAGGTCGATGACGCCCAGGCTGTCCTGGCCGAGCTCGGCGACATAAAGGCGTTGGCGTTGCGGATCGATGGCCAGGTGATCAAGCCGCCCACTGACATGCTCAAGAACGATCGTCGATTCGAGTACCAGGGGTCCGGTCAGGGTGGCCGCAAGGGAGTTCTGCTGGGTCATGAGCAGGCCCAGTCCCACGATCAGGCCCACCGTCTTGCATCGCCGTCCCTGGAGTCCAGCCCGCGGCATGCTCGTTACTTCACCATGAGCCAGCTCGGATGGAGCAGTGGATAGGCCACGATGCCGACCAGGGCGGTGATGAGGATCAGCAGCGGATTGCTGAGCTTCCAGCGAAACAGGGCCACCAGGGAAGCGAGGGCGATCAAACCGGTCAGCCAGTCGCCGATGGCAATGTTCCCGAGCAGCACGCAGGCGCCCAGGATGGTGCCTATGGCAGCCCCGTAGGTGCCTTTGACGAAGCCCTGAATGTGGCGGTTGGCCCGATGTGCGGCCAACAAGGGTGCCGCCACCTGCACCAGGATAAAGGATGGCAGGAAGATGCCCAGCGTGGCGACGAGCGCGCCCCAGAATCCCGCCACCAGATAGCCCACGAAGGTGGCGGTGATCACCACCGGGCCTGGACTGATCATGCCGATCGCCACGGCGATGAGGAAGTCGCGTTCGCCCAGCCACCCGTACTGTCGGACCACGCCTTGCTGGAGGAAGGGAACGATCACGAGCCCGCTGCCAAAGGTCAGTGCGCCAGCCTTCAGGAAAAACAGCCCGAGCTTGGTGAGCGTGCCAGCCGTGGCGTGGGGTGCCAGCGCTGCCACAGCGGAGAGCGTGGTGGAAGTCGGTGGTCGAGTGCGATAGACACCGTAATACAGGATGCCGAGGATGCCCGCGGCGAGGAACAGCAGCGCGACTTCGGCGTGCAGTACGAGCGTCACCAGGAAGCAGAGGGCCGCGATGAGCCACTGCAATCCGTCTTCGAGTCCGAGCTTTGCGAGCCGGTAGCAGGAGTGGAGGATCAGGGCGATGACGGCTGGACTGACGCCGTAAAACACGGCGCTCACCCACTGCAGGCCGCCGGCGTGCACGTACAGGGCCGCGAGCGCGGCCACAATGATGAAGTTGGGCAGGATGAAGGCCCAGCCGCCGGCCCACGCGCCCCAAGTTCGAGCGCGCAGGTACGACACATAGATGCCGACCTGGATCGCAAGCGGACCGGGGAGCGATTGGCAGACGGCGATGGCTTCGCGCATCTGCTCCCGGGTGAGCCAGTTTCGGTTCGTAACCAGCTCGCGTTCCATCTGACCCACGAGGGCGACGGGTCCGCCAAAGCCCAGCAGCCCCAGGCGGAGGAAATAGCGCACCAGCCCGGAGATCCTGCTGCGCTGGTCGTCATGCACCGTGGGGCCCTCCGGAACTGGCCGGCCCGGCCCCCACTCAAGCGAGTTCCGCTCAGGGTCCACGCTTGAGGTTCACGAGATCCAGGGCCGCGCGCAGACGCTGCGCCAGGCTCACCGCATCGTCCACGGCCCAGAAATGCATGAACAACAGATGCGGCGAATCGTCCACCATGTGGCTGTGCAGGGCCGTGACCTCGATGCCGTGATCCCGCAGGCTCTTCAGCACCGGATTGACTTCGCTGCCCAGCAGGACGAAGTCACCGGTGATGGCCGCCTTGCCGCCGCCGGTGGGTTGAAAGTTGATGGCGATAGCCGTTCCCAGCGACGGGGGGATGACCATGCCTGCCTCCGAAATCGAATCCGCGCGCGGAATTCCGAACTGATACACACCGCCGTTGGTCGTGCCTTTGAACCCGAGCGCCGACTCGATGGCCGACGTATCGAGATCAATGGGAGCCGGCGCAGCACCCGTTGGGGGCGCGCCGAATGGGGTGTGGCTCAGCGACAGTCCAGCGCGCAGCGCCGCGGCCAGTTTGGTCGGGTCCCCGTGCCCGGCGACGTGCATATAGAAGACGGCTGGCGAGGTGCGCAGCAGGTGATTGTGTACCGCGGTAATGTCGATGCCACCTTCGATGAGGCGCTTCATCACCGGGCTGACTTCAGCTTCGCTCAGGACCAGATCCCCCATCATCATCGTGCCGCCTTCCGACGGCAGGAAGGCGACCCAGGAGCCGAGCGCGAGGCTGGGCTTGAGCGCCACGCCGTCCACGGTGATCTTGAGGTCGGTGCGCGGCAGGCCCCATTTGTGGACACCTCCCGCCAGAATGGTCCCGGGCTTGCCCAGGATCTGGTCCATCTTGCCCCAGTCGACATCGGTGGCTTCAGCCCTCGAAGCGGCGACGGCTACCAGCAGCGCGAAATGGAAGGGCAGGCGGGGCATGCGGGATCTCCTCTCGATGAGCGCCGGATCACGAGGCAACGCGATATTCGGCCGGCGGCCAACCGTGTGTTTCCTGCTGCCGATGGGCACACCACGCATACAGGGCGTCATACATGATGAGCCCGTAGCGCAACAGCTCCTGGTCATCGGCGTAGACCGCCGAGAGTCCCAGCGAAATGGCGTAGAGGCCGGCCGACTGCGGCGCCAGATCGAGCCGGCTGGTATCCGCGCCGCGGACTATGGCGGCGAGGCGCGTGAGCGCCGGATCGTCCAGGTGGTACTGCGCCAGAAAGGCGTCGAAACTGCATTGTGGCCCGTCATGGCTCAACGCTACGCCAGGCACGTCAAACGGCAGCGCGCCGGTGGCCTGGGCCACCGATAAAACCTGGGTGGCTGGCACATAGAGAATCTCAGCCTGCGGATCGATGAACCGCAGTACCAGCCAGGGGCAGGCAATCCGGTCGATTTTGGGACGCTCGCGGGTCACCCATTTCACGGCGGACTCCTTCCGGTCAGGCGCGGCCGGGAGTAGCGATGGCGGTGATGTAGACTATACTACGTCTATATAGAGGATACTACATGAACCCTAGCCCGTGGCTGGTCTTCGTGGCCAACCTGCCCGGACGCAATCAGACCCTGCGGATGCGGGTGTGGCGTTCGCTGAAGGCCTCCGGAGCCGGGGCGCTGCGCGACGGCGTGTACGTCCTGCCGGATTCCAAGAGTGCCCGGACCCTGTTCGAGCGCCACTGCGCCGAGATCGCCAAGGGTGGCGGAACAGCGTACGTCGTGGAATGTGACAAGGAACCTGCGGGCTCCCGCGGCGGCGGGTTCAGGGTGCTGTTCGATCGGACCGCCGAGTACGAGAAAATCGCGGGCAGACTCACCGTGCTGCGCCAGGCGCTGCCGCGGCTGGCCGAGCCGCCGGCACGTCAACGACTCGCCGCCCTGCAGCGCGAGGCTGCCGGCACTGCAGCCATCGACTTTTTTCGCGCCGAGCCCAGTGCCCAGATTAAAGCTGCGCTGGCGGAGCTGGAGGCCGACCTGAACACGCGCTACTCGCCGGGGGAGCCCCATCCGGCCCGGCGAGCGTTGCCACGGCTGGATCGGAGGAAATTCGCCGGCCGGACCTGGGCGACGCGCGAGCGCCTGTGGATCGATCGGGTCTGTTCGGCCTGGCTGATCCGGCGCTTCATCGACCCCAGGGCCCGATTTCTCTGGCTCAAGGACACCAGGAAATGCCCGAAGAGAGCGGTCGGCTTCGACTTCGACGGTGCGCCATTCACCCACGTGGAGGCCAGGGTCACCTTCGAGGTCCTGGCCGTGTGCTTCGGCCTGGACCAGGATCCGGGCCTGCGGCGACTGGGCGCGCTCGTGCACTATCTGGACGTGGGCGGATTGCCGGTCGCGGAAGCGGCGGGCCTGGCCACGCTGGTCGCCGGCGCGCGCGCGCTGCAGCCGGACGACGATGCGCTGCTGCGCGCCGTCAGGCCGATGCTCGACAGCCTCTACGCGGCATTTTCAGCCGCCGACACGGCAGTGGTCGGGGCATAGAGAGCGCCCGACTCGCGCACAGTTTTGCAGGGCGCAGCCGCTTCGGCGGGCTCCTGCTCGCGCTGTGCGAGGACTCGCCCTCAGCCCCATTTGCTTCATGGCCGTCAGCCGTCGCTGATCCGAATCCGCCAGGCCTGGCGAATGCCCGTCGACAGGCAACTTGCCCAGGGCCAGCGCCTCAGACGTGTATGCCCACTCGATTGAGAACCCACGTCATCGCGAAGTACGCCGCCGCCGTCGCAACGCAGGAGAGGGCGAGACTCAGCCAGAAATTCAGACCGCCGCGCAGCAGCAGCGGCAACAGGACGAACAGCGTCAAGGACGGAAGCACCAGCCAGAAAATGCCCTGTGACAGGGCGGCGACGCGTTGCGCATTGCCGGTATCGATATACAGCCACACGAAAGCGAGCAGCGACGTCAGGGGCAGGGAGGCGATGGCGGCGCCCCAGAATGTACTGCGCTTCGCAATGCCGGCAATGGCCACGACGACGAGCGCGGTCAGAAGAATCTTGAAGGCGTATGGCCACACCTGGTGGATTGTACAGGGCCTGTCGCGCCGGCCCGCTTTGAATTCCGAACTCGGCGTCCAGGCCGGTCAGAAATCATTGCGGCGTTCCTGTCGCACGGACGGCCATCGACCACGAACCGCAGTTCGGGAACTCAGACCACTCCAGGCGTGGGACTCGTCTCACGGTACGCGCCCCGCGGTCTCGCTCGGGTTCGACAGGACATTGCGCACGTGGCGGTGGAACTCCGGTGCGGCCATCAGCTTCTTGCAGCGATCGAACCGGTGCAGCGAATAGGCCCAGAAATCCTCGACTGGATTCCTGTTGGCGTGCTGGATCAGCCCCCACAGCGTCCACAGCAGGTCGCACATCGCCTTGTATATGACCACCCGCCCGCGCTCGCTCGGCCGCGCCTCGCCACGGAAATAGGCGCGCATCATCTCCTCATCCTGTCTCTCGCTGAAGCCGCCCTCGATCGACAGGTCGCCCAGATCCCACAGCGGATCGTTCATGCCCGAATATTCCCAGTCGACCAGCCACATGCGCTCGCCCGAGTCGAGGAAATTCTCGCACAGGGGGTCGCAATGGCACGCGGCCTGCGGCAGTGCCCGTGCAGTGAGTGCAGCTCGCACGGCCCCGGCTTCCCTCACCACGTCCTGGTAGCCGACCGGAAGCTCCGTATCCTTGCTCGCCAGTACTTTCAGGTAGTCATCGATCATGGCGAACAGTTCAAAGCGAAACGTGAACACGGCGTCCGACTCATGCAGCTGGCGCAGCACGGCACCGGCGCGCCCCGGCGCGCCCGGCACCGCTCTGAAAGTCTCCCCGGTCATCGCCACGGCGTCATCGACGAACCGCGTTACCATCACACCGCTGGCCGGATCGACGTGCAGCACAGCGGGGCTGACCCCTACGCGCGCCGCCTCGCGTGCTGCCCGAGCCTCATGGGTACGGTTGATGTACTCCTCCGTGCCCTTGCCCGGAGCGCGCAGGACGTAATGCTGATGGCCATGATCGACGCGGAACACCAGATTGGTGAGCCCGCCCAGCCGCGTGACTTCCAGTTCGCGCTCCCCGACGCGCCGAAAAAGCTCGAGGCCGCTGAGGATCTGCCGCGCCTGCGCAACGCCCCGATCGTCCGTGCTCATACCCTAGCGTAGCGACTGGCGCGAGACTGAGTTCGGCGCGCATCATCGGGCAGTGAACCCCCTGGTGCAAGATCCTCGCGATCGCGCCCCTCCGTAATCCAGCGCGCGCCTGATAATGTGGGCCGTATCGGCGGTAGCGCCCTGCCTTGTCGGTCTGATGCCAGTGAGCGGGGCGCGGGACATTCGCCGCGGAGGTCCATCGTGAGTGACCTGACCAGTCTGGGACTTGGCCTCATGGGCTCTGCCGTGGCGCGATCCTTTGTCAACGCCGGGCAGCGCCTGACTGTCTGGAACCGCTCAGCAACCAAGACACAACCACTCGTTCAGCTGGGGGCCAGCGCGGCGGGCAGCGTGCCGGCGGCCGTCGCGGCCAGCCCGGTCGTCGTGAACTGCATCGACAGCTATCGCACGACACAGACATTGTTTGACAAACCGGAGGTCGTCAGCCTGCTGCCTGGACGCATCATCGTGCAGCTCACCACCGGCAGCCCGGGCGAGGCGCGCCAGGCCGAGGCCTGGTTCAGCGCGCGCGGTGCCCTGTACCTGGACGGGGCGATACTGGGGGGCCCGGCCACGATGGGTACGCCCCGGTGCACGGTTCTGGTCTCGGGACGGCGTGAAATATACGAGCGTTGTGCCGCGCTGCTCGGCGCGCTGGGGGGCGGTACGCGCTACATCGGGGAGAAGATCGGTGCGGCTGCGGCCATCGACATGGCTTATCTGGCCCGGCAATACGGCATGTACGCCGGCGTCGCCCACGGCGTGCTGATCTGCGAATCGGAAAGCGCAGATCTTGAAGTCTATGCCGCGGTGTTCGCGGAGAACGACACCGGGCGGCAGATGATCGAGGTCGTAAGAAAAAACGCCTACTCGAATCCGCCCGCCACCCTGGGCGTGTGGAACGCCGCGCTGCGGCGCCTGCGGGAACAGGCACGCGATGCGGGCATCAACAGTGAAGTGCCGGATCTGGTCTCCGGCATTCTCGATCGGGCCGAGGCGGCGGGGTTCGGCGCCGAGCACATTGCGGCCATGGTGAAGGTGTTGCGCAAGGTGCCGGCTTGAAAGGAGAGCATCGTTCTCATCGCCGACAAGCATGCGCTCATGGCCGAGGTGTTTCGCGCGCTCAAACCCGGCGGCCGGTTCATGGCTTCGGACTGGCTCATCAGCCATGATTACGCGCCTGCGCCGGAGATGGCCGCCTAGGTTGCCGCCGAGGGGCTTGACCTCAGCATGGCCTCGCCCGAGCGTTATCGGGATGCCCTGCGCAGCGCGGGCTTCATTGACGTGTCGCCCCTCAGCCGCAATGCCTGGTACCGGGACGTGGCCAAGCTGGAACTCGAACGCCTGCGCGGCCCGCTCGGCACGGCCGCCGCCCGGATCGTCGGGCAGGATGTGGTCGACCAGAATATCCTGGTTTGGTCGCGCATGATTCCCGTGCTGGAGAGCGGTGAGCATTGTCCCACGGACCTGCGTGCCCGCCGGCCGCCAGCAACAGCGACCTGAGCGAACTGGGGCAGGCGGTTGGGCGCGCGCGCGGCCTCGGGCAGTCAGCTCCCGGCTGCCTTGAGGCCATAATCCTCGTAGTGAAGGATTTCGAGTACGAGGGCCGCTCTGGCCTGCAGTTCGGAAGTGGCCGAGATCAGCTCCTCCAGATCCCGCGGCGTGAATTTTCCGTCAGGTGCCCGCTCGAATATGGCGTTGGCGACGCGCATTTTCACCGCGAGCTCGGTCATTTCGACCATCAGCACGGCGATGCCCTCGTAGACATAGGTGTAGTGTCGGATTTCCTCGTGCGGCATGAGACCGAGTGACCCGTTCTGCCTGGCGACTTGCCAGGACCCATCCAGCGGCCATGCGTATCTGGGCTCGTATTTCAGGTTTCGGCCGACTGCCGCATGAGAGGCCTGAGCGGCGCGCAGTGTCGCCATGTTCTCATCGAGCTGAGCGCTGAGCTGCTGCATGGCGGCCCGGTTGGTGTCGAGTTGCCTGCGATTCTGTCCGGCTTCGGTCTTCAGTTCACGGCGCGATTCATCGAGCTGACGCAGGTGATGGATGTGCACGACGGTCTGTTCAAGGCCAATCGCGATCAGCAGTCCGATGGTGATGGTCGCGATGTGGATGAAGAAGCTCTTCCAGCCGCGAATGGTCTCGTGAGGAGCGTGCACGTCGAGCATGGGTGATGGGCTCTCCCCTGTGATCGGATCGCTACGGGTGATGATGGCGCGGGCGTATCGCTGGAATTTCTGTCGTTGACATCTCGTGCGCCCGCTGGCGCTTCGTCCCCAGAATCATTGCGAATGCGGGACCGAACAGCAAGTGCTGGCCATGTGCGAATGACCGACGGGCGCAATCAGCGGGCCTGATCGGTCCGCCGAGCCGCTGTCGGGGGCCCGTGACGGCGATCCGATTACGGCGCAATGGGACCGACTGAGCACGCGGCCAACTGAATCTGCGTGTGCCATAGGGGCGCCTGATCCGGGCTAACCGGCGACCGACAGGCACTGCAAGTGGTTGATAAATATAACCCGACGCGGCTCGCAAGGCAGGTTCGAGCCGGGGTGTGCTAGTGCGCGCAGCCAAGGAGTCGCGAGTCCGATGTGAGGTGATTGCGACCGGTGCTTCCCATGGCCTGCAACTCCCCCGCACCGAGCGGCAGCAATCGGGCGTGCCGGTCCGCCGCCCTGTATGGCACCTTCCAGGTTGCCCCGTATGATGGGACACGCGCCTGATCCGCATTCCAGCGCTGACCTGGACCCGGGTCCCGTTTCACCCTCCAGCGACTGGCGCCGCCGGATCAGGCCGAATTTGGATACATTGAGGACGAATCATGACAAGGACACGGAAGATGCCCAGGCTCCTAGCGGTTGGTTGCGCCATCGGCTTGCTCTCCACTGGCGCCCGCGCCGCTGAGGAGAGCCCGACGACGCCCGTCGAACCGGCCTTGAATGTCATCGGCAATTCGGTGGTCAAGATCTTTGCCACCATGCGCAGTCCTGATCTGACCAAGCCCTGGAGCAAGCAGGCACCCGCGGAAATCTCCGGCAGTGGCGTCGTGATCGACGGCCACCGCATCCTGACCAACGCTCACGTCGTCCTGTATGCCAGTCAGGTGCAGATTCAGGCCAATCAGGCGGGAGACAAGCTTTCCGCCACGGTAGTCGCCGTCGCACCCGGCATCGACCTGGCCGTATTGAAGCTCGATGACGACGCTTTCTTTGACACCCATGCTCCGCTCCCGCGTGCCGAAGGACTGCCGCAAATCAAGGACGCCGTCCTGGCTTACGGCTACCCGACTGGAGGCTCCTCGCTGTCCATCACGAAGGGCATCGTTTCACGGGTCGAATTCACCACGTATAACTACCCGGTCAGCGGGCTGCGTATCCAGATCGATGCGGCCATCAATCCCGGCAACAGCGGGGGAGCCGCGGTGGCGGGCGACAAGATGATCGGCCTGGCATTCAGCAGGGCGGGTGGTGATACCCAGAATATCGGCTACATCATTCCCAACGAGGAAGTCGACCTGTTCCTGAAGGACATTGCCGACGGCCGCTACGATGGCAAACCGGCGATTTATGACGAGCTGCAAACGCTGGAAAGTCCTTCACTGCGCAGTTTCCTCCACCTGGACAAGTCAGTCACCGGGTTGGTGGTCCACCGGCCCAGGTTGACCGAGAAATCCTATCCGCTCAAGGAATGGGATGTCATCACCCGCATCGGCCAGTGGCCGATTGACGATCAGGGCCGGGTCGAGGTGAATCACGACCTGCGTGTGGCGTTCCAGTACCGGGTGCAGCAGATTGCCAGGAATGCCAGCGTGCCACTGACGATTATCCGGGGCGGCAGCACCATGCAGGTGCAGCTGCCGGTGGATAGTGTCAGTCCCAGACTGATACCCCCTTTGAACGGTGAGTATCCCTCCTATTTCATTTACGGGCCGTTGGTGTTTTCGCGCGCGTCGACGCAACTGGTGGTGGCGTATTCCGATAACGCCAAGGTGCTGCTGGGGCTGTCATTCCTGGGGAGCCCGCTGATCTCGGGTCTGGGCGCCGCGCCCGACGCCCAGCACGACGATCTGGCCGTGGTGGCGTCCCCGTTCTTTCCCAGTGACCTGGCCAAGGGATACGACAATCCGGCCGGTCTGGTCGTGGAATCAGTCAATGGCACGCACGTGCGCAGTCTCAAGCACCTGGTCGCACTGTTGCGTGATCTCAAGGACCCGTATGTGGTGCTGGTCTTCGCCAATCGCACCGGTGAATCGCTGGTATTCCCGCGCGCGGAGATGCTGAGCGCAACGGAAAGCATCCTGGCCGACAACGGCGTCAGGGCGCAGGGATCGCCCGATATGATGGCCGTGTGGCGGGGGAAGCCGCCACAGTAGATTGCGACGTGCGGCGGCGGGCGACGCGTTTGCGCCTGACGAGCGCGATCAGCGCTTCTGTGCTCCGGGCTACGACGAGAGCACGCTCGCAGACGCGGGCATCACTCGAGGCCCCAAGCAGAATATCAAGGTGTTATGGAAAGTTCGGCGTCGGCCGCTGGCGACGCCTTGCGGCCGGTACGAGCGGTGGTTCAATGCGCACTAAAGGTGGCTCACAGAGGTACCGCTCGTGAAGAATCAAAGACGCTCCATTGTGCTGCGCGCAGCGGCATGGCTTGCAGTGGTCGGCGCTCTCGCCGGATGCGGCGGAAGCAGTGGCAGCGGCATGGGCCAGATGAGCCTGGCTGTGGCCGATGCCCCCATTGACGGTGCCCTGGCCGTGGTTGTGAAATTCACCGGCGTCGAGCTGACGGCAAACAGCGGCAACCCGACGACCATCACCTTTGCCCAGCCGAAGACCATCGATCTGCTTAATCAAAGTGGCATGGCTTCAGCGGTACTGTTCGACCAAGCGATTGTCCCGGGATCCTACGGACAGATTCGCCTCATGGTGGTCGCGGATGGCGACCCGAGCAATTCGTACATTACGATGTCCGATGGCACGATGCACGGCCTGCAGGTGCCGAGCGGCTCGCAAACCGGCTTGAAGCTCGTGTCCGGCTTTGCCGTTCCCAGTAGCGGCGTGGTGGACTTCACCATCGATTTCGACCTGCGCCAGGCGATTACCTGCCCGCCGGGACAGTCCCCCGCGTGCACGCTTAAACCGGCGCTGCGCCTCGTCGAGAATAGCCAGGTCGGCAGTATCGACGGCACCGTCAGCGCTGCTTTGGTGACCGCCGGTTGCGTGCCCGGCGTCTATCTTTACAACGGCACCGTGACGGCGCCGGAAGACATGAACAGTACGGCGCTGGCGACCGATACCAATCAGCCGATCGCGTCCATGGCGCTCAGCGCGAGTTCACAGATTCCTTATCACTATCAGTTCGCGTTCCTGGAGCCGGGTTCCTACACGGTGGCGTTCACGTGTCAGGCCGACCAGGACAATCCTGATCAGGCCGACAGCGTGGTGACGTTCAATCCGGTCATCAGCGGCATCGCCGTTACCGCGAACATGACGACGACCGCCGATATTCCCTGACCTGGTAGTCGCGAGCTTTCCGGTCTGACGGACTTCAGCGCCTGCATCAGGCCGTACAGGGCCCAGCCGTTGCCGGGATGGCGCTTCAGATCTTCGCGGTAGACGCACTCCGCTTCCCGAGGCTTGCCGACGCGCAGGAGTTCCACTCCCAGCAGATGGCGTACGGGGAAGAACCAGTCCGCGGGTTCGCCATAGCTCAATGCGTCTTCCAGGCGGACCGCGTCCCGCAAATCGCGCAGGGCATCATCGCCTTGCCCATCGGCCAGGCCCGTCAGGATCAGGAGAGAGGGCGGTTTCATGAGCGGTCCCATGCAGGACACCAGGTCTGCTGAGTAGCCCCGAGCGGCTCGAGGCGCACTGACCCCGATGCCGCCCATTGGTGGCGCTCCCCCTCCCCCCCAGTGCAGGGTTGGAACGTCGTCGCATTAAACAGGGTGTCCGTGGGCTCGTAGTTGCGACGCCGCAGCGTGGGCTGACTATCGAGTACATGATTAGCGAGGACTATCGCACCTGGGAACAATGGTGGACGGACCCATCAGTCTCGGGGACCTGAAACGGGCCGACGCCTGAGCGCGCCCTATCTGTACGCCCAGATCCACTATTCTCGAATCTCAATGAGGGGTGCGGTATTTCATGATGATGGAGTGGCCCTCGCATCCGGCGGCCTCTCCGTCCACCACGGGTGCAAGATAGCGAAAATGCGCGACCGTACGCTCGGCACCAGAGCGAAACACGAACGGTGGGTAGGCAATAATGGTTCGCACGTTCTCAACACGCCCCGAAGCGTCTATATCGAAGGCCTCGCGCACGAAACCGTCGAAACCCCAGCGCAGGGCTTCGTCGGGAAAATCACCGGAGTGCGTGGACTGATCGGTAGCCACGGGCCGCACATCAAACAGCATGCACTGTGCGCGTGTAAGTCCCGCCGCCTTGACCTTGCTGTCGGCACCGGCCGCATCGCCCGCACGACGTTGCAGCGCGGCCAGATGGAGAGTCGCCACATCCCGCACTGGATCGTGTTCGCCGAGAACGTCAGACGGGTAAGCCAGGACGCGATCTAAAGCAGGCCGTGCTTCCTTGAATCGACCATTGACCTCCAGGGCAATGGCATATTCAAGGGCAAACCACGCCGTTGCCGTTGTTTGCGGATCGGTTCGTTCCAAGGCCGCGAGCTGTCTCGCGCGCGTACGAACGTGCTCAGCGGGCCACGAAGAGGAGGGTACCTCAGGTTCCAGGCTCATTGCCAACGCGCGGGCGGCCGCAGGGGCTTTCGCCTTTTCCAGCGCGGAAGTCAAATGTCTGGCAATGGCCTCCACCTGCTTGTGGTTGGTCTCGATCGGCAAGCGCGCCAGAAGAGCTGGAATGGCAGCTAGATCTTCACGCTCGAGGCGAGGATCATTGCCGGCTATGTACCCTCTCGCAAGAGGTGCGAGCTCTTCACTTGAAAGCTCGTGCTCGGACAACCACGCGAGAGTTTCACGGCGAAACGGAATTGCAAGCCCTCGCGGGCTCGGGCGCGCGATGCAACGCATTTCGATGCGTACCATATGTCGCCAGAATGCCGGTAGCGTGGTGATGCGCTCGGGGTTCCATCTCCATTCTTTCACTGCCTGCGCAAAGGCAATTCCCAGGTTTCCTGGCCGGCTGGCATAGATGGGAGCGGCACCCGTAACGTGCCCGTCTGCCGCGATCGAGAATTCGACCACTACCATATCGTCGGGACGAATATCGGACGCCTCGCTGCAGAGGGGCGGATTGCCGAGACCGCTGGTCCAGTCGTCGGACGGCAAATGTCCGGCACCGGTCCAGGCCAGATATTCGCGGGCGTCGTTGTCATGTTTCGTCAGGAGCGCACCGATCGCTGCGTCCCCGCGAATGCCAACCTGCATCAGGCTAACCTGTGAGCCACTTATTCCACCGGACAAATCCAGCGCTTTGGTCAGGAACGGCATTGCCTCGTCGGCTTGACCAAGATTCAGGCTCGCGCGGCCTCGTAAATCATAATACTGTGCGTGTACAATTTTCGAGGCAGAAGCGGTTTCAGGCGCGGCCAGAACCGCATCCAACAGGGACGCTGCTTTGTCCGGATTGACGGTCATGTAGGAGAGCGCGAGCCCGAGTTCGGCGCGCGCGACATTTCCTGCGCTTTTGGCCTCCTGCGCAGCTTGCAGGCCCTTTCCGTAACTATCGATCGCCCGGGACATCGCCAAATCGTATCGCTGGGCCTCACCGATCGCGAGCCACATGTCGGCGCGGTCGAGGCCGTCTTGCGGCCCAATGCCCTTGAGAGCCAAAGCGGCCTCGCGCTCAGCGTCGTCGAGCATGCGCTCGTGCGCGTAGGCCTGCGAGAGTCGCGCGTGAATAATTCCTTGGGAGTGTGACATCTCCCCGCCGTCGCCCGGTCTGGCGATCCATGAAAATCCCTTGATCGCGGCCGGCCAGTCTGAGTTGTCGAATGCCGCCTGCGCTTCGTCATAAATTTGTTGCGCTGTGGGCGGTATCGCCGGCGTGTCAGCCAATAGGATCTGAGGCGGGCCGCAGAGCGCAAGCATCAGGCTCAGGAGGAACAGGTCGCGCCAGGATATCGTCTCAAGACCCTTGCAATCCCTTCTCAAGACATCACGCCTGGAAGGGTAGCCGCGTAGCCGGGGTCCAGTGCATCTCGCGTTGCGCACACATGTCCTGGTACGTCGACCCTTGGAATCGCTGAAGGTGCTGCTCAGGGTCCGTACCGGTTGAGTCTACCGCGGCTTACAATCCTGAGCTAAAGGGTGGCCAGGTAGGCGCTGGCATCTGCCGATTCGGTCCAGGTCAGGTCAATCTGTCGCTCCTGGCCTGCGATTGACGGTGCAGGTGCCAGACTTAAGCTGAGTGTGCCCTACACGTTCTCATAAAAGACTGTATGAGCGGCGCACAAGCGCTGCAAGTGATTGATTGATAGTCGTAGTTGTCATTGGGCACCGCGGACCAGCAGGTCGGGAGTGCAAGGGTCCTCGGGCACGCCAAACAATCCCAGGGTGCGTCGGCGTAATTCCACAGCGCCTCAGACACGGTAGCCGGCCAGAGGGCACCGCGGGCAGATCCACCCACGGTCCTCCGGTCAGGGCCGTTTCGAGATCAGTCGCGGAGGCTGGCGGTGAGCGCTGTGGCCCGTCTGTCCAAGGCGCTCAACGGCGGCAGACCGAAACGCTCCTCGATCGTCTTGAGGATCGACAGAGTGTCGTACTGCGTGTGGTCCACAAAGCCGGGCCTGACGTGCGGTCCGATCAGGATCGCCGGCACGCGGCTGCCATCACCCCAGATGCCGTTGCGGGTGGGAGGAGTGGCGTGATCCCAGCGGCCGCCATGTTCGTCGTAAGTCACGATGACCAGCGAGTCCTCCCAGTACTCGCTCTTCTGCAGGGCGCTGACGATGTCGGCCACGTGCTGCTGGCCCTGCAGCAGCCCGGTATATCCCGGATGCTCATTGTCAGGCCCCAGCGGTTTGATGAAGCTGACGGCAGGCAGGCGCTCGTCCTGCAGGTCCTTGTAGAAGTTGTTTTCGTCCTGCAGGTGCGCCGCGGACAGTGGATTGCGGACGCCATCCTTCCAGGGCGCGTAGTGGTCATAGTACGCGAACGGTTGATGATGCCACTGGAACAGCGGATCGACCGGCGCGTTCGCAGGCACGACGCCGTTGTTGGCGGGGTTGCTGGCGGTGCTCGCCAGCGCATTGTCCCAGCCGCCCGCATACCACTTCCAGCTGACCTTTCTGGCACTCAGACGGTCGCCAATGGTGGGGACGTAGGGCCTGTTCGCATCGCCCGGACTGCTGTCATTGAGCGTTGGCAGCAGGCTCGGGCTCCCCACCACCGAAAACGTGGGGACCAGGTTGGCGGAGAAAATCGTGTTGACCGCATAGTTCCGGTCGAACGTGGCCCCGGCGACGCTGAAGCACGGCCCGCCGATCGGCGTGATGTTGCCGTCATGGACTATCTTGCCCGTCAACGGATTCACCAGCAGTTGCCCGTCGCTGTCCAGGGTGGCCTGCATGGACAGCGGAGCGCCCGGATACACCGGTGCGGCGGCCGCAATCAGGAACTGGTGATTGAGAAACGATCCACCAAAGGCCGCATGGAAGAAGTTGTCGGCCATGGTGTATTGCTGCGCGAGCTTCCCCTCCGGCAAGTTGGTCGCATCAAAATAACTCATCACGAGTCCCGGGTTGTCGCTCCACGCGACAAACCAGTCCATCGCCCCATGATCAATTTGCGACTGCTCGTGCCAGAAACGGTGCACGAGATCGCCCGTGGTATCCCCGGGCTGAAGCGTCGAGTTCTGCAGAATGTCGTAGGGCAGCAGGGTATCGAGACCCGCCGTGAAGCGCGTGTCGATCTGTCCCTTGTTGTTGATGGGCTGCGGTGGCGTCGTCAGCACCAGTGACCCGGCAACCAGGCTGAAGGTCTGCCCGGATTGGCCGGCGATAGCGAGGCCGAAACGGTCGGTCTGGTTCAGGGAGACCGGTGAGGCATTCGCCAGACCGTTGGCGCCCGGGAACAGGCCGTAGAGGGAGTCGAAGCTCCAGTTCTCCTGGTAGATCACGACGATGTGCTTGATAGAGTGGAGCGCGGCTTCGCTCTCGCGCTGCTCCGGCTGCCCCTCGTCGGGTCCTGCGGTCAGGCCGTAAGTCGGGACCAGACATGAGGCGAGGACCGCCAATGCCAGAGGCCAAAGCGATCGAGTGGAATGGGCGGGCGCAGGGAAACGCATGGGTATCGGCCTCCTTGGGATTTTGGGCATGCACCGACTGATCGACAGCTGGGTCGTCGGAATGCTCGGAGACCGCGGTTACCCGCGCGTGACGAAAGTGTGAAGCTTCAATGACGACGGCGGCCTGAGGCGCGTGCACGGTGGCGCAGCGCAGGAGAGGCCAGGCCGGTCCGTGGTCTGCCAGGTCGCGGCGAGGCTACCGCGCTACCAGAGACTCTCGGCGCCGTCCTCGCTACGGAGCGCGGCGAACGCACACAGCATGACGCGCTGCGCCAGGAAGGCATCGTAGATCGCGTCGAACACCAGGGACCCGTCGTCAGGTTCTTCCTCGTGTGCACGCTGGGTGACCGGTGATACGCGCTCCAAAGTGAGGGGCTGGTGCCGGTAGATCGCGCGCGCCGTGCCAGGAGTTGGCCGCTCGGGGATTTCCCGCTTCGCCCGAGCAGGAGGCGGGGCCGAAATGTTCCGCTCGTCCTCTTGATTCGAGGTGTCTCCAAAAGGAGTCATGATCAGAACTCTTTTGTTTGCGGTCGCCGTGCCAAATCCGCTGCAGCGGAGGGGACATTAGCGGATGGAGGTGTTGTTGTTGTGACAGGACCGTGGACGTGGAGTTCCGCGGCGCCGGTCGCTCGATGAGCGCTGCCACCTCTGCCGCCACGCGGCTACTGCAATTCATCGCCGACCGCAATAGGTGAGTCTCGAGGCTTCAGGATTTCGGGCTGCGAAACTTTGTGTGCTGAGCCGAGTTGGATCCGTGCAGACAATTTGAACTCTTGGCACCGGTTTTCAGACTAACCGACCGACCCGAAATTGAGGAGATGAGCATGAACGCCGATCGCAATATTCCGCCCGTCGCCAGTCGTGCAGCGATACTTCACTTTGGCCGCAACGTGCTGTGCGCCTTCATTGCCGGCGCCCTGACCATGGTTTTGCTGGGCGAAGTGGGCAAGTCCGCGGTGCAGGCCGCGCAGCGGGCTGCTGCTGAACAGGGCATCAGCGACCACGCCAGCACGGCGACCGCCGAGGCAGGCGTTGTACGATCGGTCGAAGGGAAACGGGCCCTGATCTAGTTCAATGGCGTTGCGCCCAGAGCCAGGGCCGCGGGCGCGCCCTGCACGAGCCAGATGCGGCGATTGACGGTAGCGCCGCCGTAGATTCCGGCGACGAGGACGCAGATCAGGAAGAACACGCGGAGGGGGACGCCCTGGGTCCCCAGCGCCAGTCCCCAGATCAGGCCCGCAGCCAGGAAACCGTTGTAAAGCCCCTGATTGGCCGCCAGGGTCTTCGACGCGGCCGCGAATTCAGCTGTAGTGCGAAAGATCCGGCGACCGGCAGGCCGGTCCCAGTAGAACATTTCGAGCACGAGAAAATAGCCGTGCAGGGCGGCGACGAGTGCCGTAAGCACAGCGGCGATGGTGTTCATGGGCCGCGCCCGGTCGACGGATCGTTCGTCCGGCCGATGTCACAGCGATCGTGTTTGATGAGCACCTCTCCAGCCCTCAGCCCGGGGCAGCCGCTCAGGAACCTGGCGTTGCGCTGGCCATCCAGGGTTCGAGGCGTCGTCCCCAAGCCACTTCCACGCTGTAAGGGCGTGCGCCTTCCCGATCTATCCTGTGACCCGCGATGCGCAGCGCCATCGAGTCGGCGTAGCCACGATTTGAGCTGGCGCCAAAGAGCGGGCGGTATTTCAGGGGAACGTTGAGTTGTGGAATTCTGAGGCCCGTGAACCGCCCCACGACGCGCCAGTGTCCTGCCGCCTCGTAGACGAAGGGACGAACCGTTCCGCGGACGATCCCGAAATGAGCGCGATCAGGATAGAGCCTTCGCAGCGCGAGCGGGTCTGGACCCGCATCGATACAAAACAGACGGCTCTCCTTATTGTGCTCGGCGTCGACCCATTCCCGGCCGTTCTTTGCACGCTCAGCAAGCACCCTGTCTTCGGGAGCGGCCCTGGCCAACAGCTCATCCTGCGCGGCCTGCTCCTGGGCATGCTCAAGTTCGCGTTTGTAGGCGCTGCCGTTCAGTTCCAGCACCACGTAAACGTCCCTCGCCAGGAGTTTCTCGTCGCGACGCCGGTCCTTGTCCATGTCGCCCGTTGAGGCGAGGGGGAAGCCGAGAGATCGAAGCTTTTCCGGGGTCAGCCATTGCGCGCCGCCCCAGCCGGGCACGGCTTCATCGGCCACGCGCTCGCCTGGGTTCCCGGTACGGACCGAGGGTGTGCGAACCTCAAGCTGCAGATCCAGGCCGGTATTGTCAGGAGACAGGGTCCAGCTGCGCGATGGAACCAGCTCACGCTCCGTGAGCATCAGGCTGCTCTCGGCCGGCGGGTGGCGGTTGTACACGATGCCCAGGAAGACGATGCCATTCGCCAAGCACACCAGCAGACTGCCGGTGATCAGCAAGACCCGGTTGGATCGATAGTTCATCGCGAGGAACCGGGACCGGTGGGACTGCCGCTGCGGAGGCGGCGCAGGACAAAGAGCGCCAGCAGGGCCGTCAGCCCCAGAAGCAGAAAGAACAGGTATTTCGGCATGCTTTCCCACCACCAGTCATAGAACTTGGTGAACAGGAAGATGACGAAGAACACGACCCCCGCATGGGTGGTCTCCGGCCACTGCCAGCGCGCGCCCGCCCAGATCGCTGCAGCGCTCGCCGCGAACCCGATCACCTGGTAGCTGTGCTCGATGGTCGTGGGGTCCCATTGCAGGTAGCTCCCGTTGCCCCAGAACGAGAGCCCCAGCGTGGGGGACAGCACGGCCAATACGCCAATCAAACGATAGGTGGATGCGAAGCCGCCGTAGCGATTCTGCGATGCCAGTCGCGGGAGGGCAAAAATCGCCATGGCCGCCGGAAAGATACTCTCGGGCCGCTCGCCAAAATCGAGCCAATACAGCCCGCTCCACTCTCCGACGCGGGCGCTCGCGAATGCGAGCACGCACAGCAGCCCGACCGCCAGCAACAGGCGCAGATCGCAGGCGTAGGCCAGCAGAAATGCCATGGCTCCCCACACGAGCAGGGCCTTGTCGCTGGGCGTGATGTTGAATATCTGCCCCAGCATCGCGATGTTGAGGACGAAGCAGGAAAAGGCCACCAGCGCGGCCAGCTTGGTGAAGTAACCCGTCGCATCACGAGCGCGAATCAGCACCGTCAGCACGAAACTCACCAGAGATCCGCCCACCAGGATGGCGACCTGTGCGCCGGTCCCCAGTCGGCCCCAGTACTGATAGAACAGGAAGAACACGCTTGCGGCGAACGCCAGGGCGCCGAGGAAGGAGGCCACGCGCATTGCGAGCGACAGCTGTTTGGATCGCGCATCCCGATCAATGTCAAAATCGCCCTTGAGCCGGGCGATGAGCGCAGCATGGTGCGCGTCAACCGCGCTGCGCTGGGCCGCGCTCAGGGCCAACACGCCGGATCGCTCGAGCTCCACGAGCTCGTTCCGAAAGGCCTCGATCGCCTCTACGTGGCGCTGGGCCTCCTGGCGTGTTTGACTGCCGGCGCTGGGTTCGGCTTCTTCCAATGATCCCCCGGTGCTGGACGGATCAGCGTAATCTGCAGCAGCCGTCGCCGCATTGTCCGGTTAAGGGAGCGATGGCGTCAATGGCGACTGTCTGCCGCATCATGATTGGGACGGCAGGGACGTTCGGGGGTGGACGGTGGTGAGCACGCGGCTCGCGATCATGTGCTGTATCGGGCTGAGCGGGACGGCGCAGTCTGCGCCGCCGCTGGAAAGTTATGGTGGGCTGCCCGGTGTAGAGCTGCTGAGTCTGTCCCCTTCCGGAGAAAGATACGCGTTGGTGGCCGTCGTGGGCGAGACGCGCAAATTGGCGGTGCTGAGCTACGACGGGCGGGTCCTGGCTGTCGCCCCGGTGGGTGTCGCCAAGGTGCGGGACATCCGTTGGGCGGGAGCTGACCACCTGCTGGTCGACGTCGAGTCGACGTTCAAGGCGCCGTTGGTGTTCAGTCAGGATTACGAACTCTCGACCGTCATCAACGTCGATCTGGTCAAGCACAGCGCGACGGCGATCTTTGAGCACATGCAGTCGGTCTCGAATGCGGTCTTCGGCCTGTACGGGATCGCCCAGGTGAAGGAACACCTGTATGGCTATTTCGGTGGCATCAGCTACGAGCGCACGGGCAGCGGGGACTACGTCTTTACGCACGGATACTCGGATCTGTATCGCGTGGATCTGGACACGGCGGAGACGACCCGTGAGGCGCTGGGTGACGAGTCCAGACGGCACTGGGTCTTATCACCGGACGGCAACGTGATCGCCCATTCCGAATACTCCGAACAGGCGGGCCAGTGGCGCCTGTATGCGGGGCGCAGCCACGGCAAGCTGTTGCAGGAACGGACCGACCCGCAGAGCGACATCGGCGTCATCGGGCTGGGAAGGCACAGCGACACGGTCCTGGTGGTGGACGACGCCGAGGACAAGGACATGGTGGAGGAGGTGTCCCTTGCGGACGGCAAATCCGAAGAACTCTTTGGCGATTCGACCGTGCAGGAGTACCTCTATGACCCGGACTCGATGCAGCTGATCGGTGCGCTCACGCAGGAGGAACCGAGGGCGTTGTTTTTCGACCCGGCCCTGTTGGCGCGCTTCAAGGGTGCACGCGAGGCCTTCCCAGGCCTTAACGTCGAGCTGGTTTCCTATGGCCGGCATCTGGACCGGCTGATCGTCAAGACCGATGGCGGCACGGATTCCGGAACCTACTGGCTGGTGGATATCGCGACCGGCAAAGCCAGCCCCATCGCTCGACCTTATCCGATGATCAAGGATGCCGATGTGGGTCCGACGCGGCGCATTCACTACGCGGCGGGCGACGGGCTGGGGATCGAAGCGATTCTTACGCTGCCACCCGGGCATGAAGCCAGGGATCTGCCGCTGGTGGTCATGCCTCATGGCGGTCCGATCGGTGTGAATGACGAGATCGGATTCCACTGGTGGGCGCAGGCTTACGCGTCGCGCGGCTACGCCGTCCTGCAGCCGAACTTCCGCGGCTCCTCCGGCTACGGAAGGGATTTCCGCAAGGCGGGGTATGGGCAATGGGGCCGGAAGATGCAGACGGACCTGTCGGATGGGGTGGCAGCGCTCGCCAGGGACGGGACTGTCGATGCGAAGCGCGTGTGCATCGTCGGAGGGAGCTATGGCGGCTATGCGGCACTGGCCGGCGTCACGCTTCAAAAGGGCGTCTATCGCTGTGCGGTGGCCGTGGCCGGACCGGCGGATTTCCGCAAGTTCTTCGCCTGGCAGTCGGAGCGGCACGGTTATAAAAGCGACGCCACGCGCTACTGGCGTGCCGTCCTGGGTGCGGATAAGGAGGGCGATGCCGTCATGGCGAGTCTGTCGCCGGCGCTGGCGGCGGCGCAGGCCGACGCACCCATCCTGCTGATTCACGGCAAGGACGACACCGTGGTGCCCATAGAGCAGAGTGAGTCCATGGCGGCGGCCCTCAAGCGCGCCGGCAAGCCCTACGAGTACCTGGTCATGAAGGGCGAGGACCACAGGCTGTCGCGTGAGGAGACCCGCATCGCGATGCTGAAGGCTGCGGTGGCCTTCGTGCAGAAGTACAACCCGGCGGAGAAGCAATAAGGAAGGGGGATCGAGGTCGAGAGGAGGCGGCTATATATAGAGTGAGGGCGGGTGTCAGCCGCCTGCGGGCGCGAGGGGCTGTGGTAATCTGCACTACCGGAAGTGCGACATCCTAAAAGTTCTACCACAACTTAACACATGAGCCAGGCACCCCTGACCAGCTGGCACTTCGCGCGACCGGAGCTCGCGCAACACCATTTGCAGGCCTTCGACCTGGGGCTGATTTCCGCGACCGCGTTGCATGCCCGGCGCCGGATGGGCAAGACCGAATTCCTGACGCAGGACCTGACCCCGGCCGCCGTGGAACGCGGGCTTGCGGTCGGTTATTGCAACCTGTGGCAGGAGGATGAGGATCCGACGGAAGCCATCGCCGAGGCGGTCGCGGCCTGTTCGGTGCCGGGCCGCGCGCTGGCCAAAGTCCGCGCCCGCTTGCACGCGCCGCTCGCGAGCCTGAAGGTCTCGGGCAAGGTCGGAGCGTTCGCCGAGGGCGGAGCGGAACTCGGATTCAAGGCGGCGGAGAAGAAACAGGTCGCAAAGCTCCGTGGCGCCTTCAACGGCTTTGACCGGAGCCGCAATCGCGGTCTCCTGCTGATCGATGAGGCGCAGGTGCTGGCGGACAGGCGTCATCACGCGCTGGAGAAGGCGCTGCGGGCGCTGCTCGATACCCGCAAGGATCGGCTCAAGGTGATCTTCACCGGATCGTCCGAAGATCGCCTCAGAACCATGTTTGGAGCGGAGAACAAGGCGTTCTATAACTGGGCCCGGGTGGAGCCGCTCCCGCTGCTGGGCGCGGCCTTTGTGCGTGAGTTGACCCGGCGCGCGAACGCCCTGACGACGATGAAGCTGAAGCCGGAAGACAGTCAACGGGCCTTCGAGGCGCTCAAGCGGGTGCCGGAACTGTTTCGGCGGTTCCTGTCGCAATACCTCGCCAATGCCTTTGAGGGCGTGGACCGTGCGATCGAGACCTGCAGACAGTCGGTCTACAGGGAAGAGGGCTTCGCCGGACGCTGGGAGAAGATGCTTCCGGCTGACCAATTGATCCTGCAGTGGGTGGCTTCGGGTGAAGCGGACCTGCACGCGGTCAAGTCCCTGGAACGATTGGGCAAGGCATTGAAGCTCGGGCGGGCGGCGGACCGCTCGGTGCCACAGAATGCGCTCAAGCGCCTGCGGGAGCGTCAGATCCTGATCCAATCCGAGGTCGGGGTATACCGGTTCGAGGACGAGACGTTCAAGGAGTGGGTGCAGACGGAGCGGCTGAAGTGAGCCGGGAACGCGAGCCCCTGAGTGGGTGTTGAGCAAGACGGGCGGTCTGGCACGCTCGTCACTCTCCCGTAGAAGGGGTATGGTGCTGCTCCTATGTCCGACGCTTCGACACGCTGTCTGGTCGTCTCCAGAAGTGATTTGACGGCCGCCGCGAGCCGGCTGACGCGCTCAATTCCCAAGGGCCAGTTGCGCAGCAGCGAACTCGTACTGCGATTCCGGGACGGGCATCTGGTTCTGGAAATTCCAGGCGGTACGGTAGAGGTTCCTGCGACGGGCCGGTGGCCGGGCCTGGTTCGCGTTCCGGGTGCCGTGCTGCTGCTGTTGGCGCGCGGCGAGCCGCCCGGTGACCCGGTGGAACTGGAGATTCAGGAGGCGGACTTTCATGTCCGGGCTGGAGACGCGCACCTGAAATTCAAGGCGCAGCGGGAAGACATCAGCCCGCAGCACCTCGAGCTCACGCTGGATGCGACCGATCGGGATTACCTACGGCTCGCGGCGGACCATTCTCCGGCGCAGATCCTGTCTTCCGGTCTGGACAAACGGGTGGCCGCGGCGGAGACGCGATTCCAGGCTTCGGTCGATCACGCGTACTCCACGCTGAGCCGCTTTGGGGTGTCGCGCGCCGATCTGGAAGCCGCGCTGCGGGTCTTGGTGACGGGTCGGGGCGGCTGAAGCTGGCCTCAGACCTTGCCGTCGCCGAGTTTCTGCAGGGCGTCGATGGAGGGCGCAAAAAAATACTCGCCGCCCGTCGTCGTGATGAAATGCCGGACCGAAATATTGGGTTTGAGTGGATCGAGCTGAAAGGAGCCGATCGGGCTCTGCGCGATGATCGGATCCTGTCCGGGCGTGACGCCGGTCGGAAAGGGCGGGAACCCGGGGTTGTTGACCCAGTGCGACTGGACAAATTCGAATTGCCGTTCGAGATCCGTCTGGTAGCAGAAGAAGAGTAAGCCGCGGGGGTCACCGGGCTGACCGCCGGGACGGTTGCCGATGGACGCGCCAAAGGGGATACCGCGCCTCAGAAGCCGGTGCGTCTGCGTGCTGGGCTCACTGTCGCAGGTCTTGGCCAGGGTACGCTCGTCGCGCGGGTAGGCCTTGCGGATATGCGCGGCGAGCGGGCAGATGGCACCGGCGGCATCGTCGCCAAATTCGAAATTGAGATTCAGCGTGTCGTCGTTGGCGAGCGCGGGATTGGCGATGCCGGGATCCGTCGCCGCGGGTGTGAAGGGCTGGGGTTGGAAGTGACGCGCTTCCAGCGGGCAGCCGCTCTTGTAGCGGCCCACCAGCTTGGCGCCCATCAGGTCCTTGTGGAGGCCTGTCTGCGCTGCCAGGGTGGTGAGCTGCTGATCGAAGGCCGGGACATCCTGGGCCAGGCGACGGAACACCAGGTACGCACCATCGCTCGTCCACGCCGGCCCGGATTTGCTGTTGCGACCGGGCTTGCTGTTGAAACCGCAGCCACCCGCTGGGGCCGTTGGAATCTGCGTCGGGTATCCCAGCACGAATTCGCCCGGCCACAGCAGGTCCTGCCCGGGATGGCCCTGGTCGGGGTTGCCCAGGGGATCGTCAGGCACCGTCACGCCCCGAATGCCCGGCTGCGACACCCCGTCCTTGAAGCCGAAATGTTCGTGCCCCGCCTCGGCGCCTTCGCGGGTGCGGCCCTGTGCGGGCAGGAGTTGCGTGACCCCCGCTTTGAAGGCGGCGCTGCCCGTGATCGCATTCACACGATCCGCCAGCGCCGGTTCATCGTCCGCCGCGATCTGCAACACCGCGTGCACGTCCGGGGATCCGAAGGGCGCGATCCACGTGGCGGGCGCGCTGTTGCCGACATCGCCGATGAGCGACGCGCGCGCCGCCATGCCCTGCCGGAACGCGAGCGGAAATTTCTGCAGTTGGGCGTACTTGACGTTCAGGGCCTTCAGGCCCTGGTAGGAGAGGGCGAGGTTGGTCCAGGCCACGGCGATGAGCTTTTCAGGCTTCGCGACGCCCGCGGCGAGCAGCGCCTTGAACTGGGCGTTGAATTTCAGGACCTCGGTGCTGCTCGAGGTGGCAACGCCGATGTGCGAATCGGGGTCCGAGATTTCCTTCAGCCACGCGCGCCCTTTGGCAGCATTCACAAATTTGAGGAAGAGGAAGGTCTGGAAATCCTTATTGAAGCCGCCGAGGATATTGCCCTGGATGTTGTCGAGATTGAGTGTCTTCGTCGCCATGAAATGCTCCTCGGCTGTGCTCGCCGTGCGGGCCTGTCCGGAGTCCGTCGGGGACGCTACGCGCGCGCTTTCGTGGAGTCAACGGCTGGGCCACGGGCCGCCTGCTGCGAACTTCCCACGCCAGCGGTCGAGGAGAGCGCTGCAGAGCCGCCGCTCTGGCGCGCCGAAAAGCTGGATGTGGAGATCCCGGCAGCCTGCGCGGGGCGCAGTTGAATGCGGTACGCCTTAGGCGCACAGTAGAGGCAGAACAAGAAATTCAAGAGCGCAGTGCATGGGAGTGGCATCGGCAACGGCTGCGCGTTCGCGCTCGTCATGGGCGTGGGCCACTGTGGCGAGTGGCGCGCTGATGGCTGGCCCCTGCCTGCAGGGCCCGCAATTGTGGGCCGCGACCACGGGTGGCACGGTGGCGAAGCCGGCCATGGCGGAGGTCGCCCAGGCGGTGAACCCGGCCGCGGCAGCAGCAGCAGCAGCGGCAGCCGTCCTGGTGCCCGCCCCCATCCCGAAAGTCGTGCCGCGGATTGTGGGGATGACCTGTGAAGACGCCCAGGCCTCGAAACTGATCCACATCCTGGAACTGCATGTCAGGTGTCTTGCCGGGAGCCCGGCCGGCCAGTCGCCCGGCCTGATCAATCGACAGGATCCGGCCGAGGAAGCGGCCATTCCGGATTCCCGTGTGGTGCTGGGCTATGTGGAGCCGGCAGCCTCGCAGCTGGTCGAAGTGCCCGACGTCCGCAATGAGTGGGTGGCGGATGCGATGCAGAGGATCGCGGGCGCGGGCCTGAGCGCGCTGGTTCATGGAGGCCGCAAGGGCGCCGCGCAGCGGGTGTCGGAGCAAAAGCCTCGCGGTGGCGAGCGGGTCAAGCCGGGCAGTCGAGTCGATTTGCTCCTGACGGCGCAATACCTGGTGCCTGGGCTGATCGGGCTGGACTGCAAGACGGCTGATGCCGTGGCACGGAAGAGCGGATTCCCGGGTGTGAGATGCACCGAAGTGATCGCGCCGACGGACCAGAAGGTCGGCGCAGTCTTCGAGCAGAAACCCGCCGAGCAAACGGACGTGGCGAAGCCGACGGTGATTGCCGTCGGCATTCGCAAGGCACCGCCCAATACCCAGGTTCCGGCCGTCGTACAGCACACGGTCCGCGACGCATTAGCGCTGTTGTCGGGCGCGCAGCTGACGGCGCAGATTTCCGGTGCCTCCAGTGCGCCCCTGAGTGTGGTGATCATGCAGGCGCCGGTTGCGGGAACGTCTGTACCGGTGAAGTCTTCGGTGCAGCTGACTACCGTCATCGAAGTGCCCGATCTCGGCAGCCTGTCCTGTGGGGCTGCCACGGCGCTCGCGCGGGAGTATGGTCTGCTCCAGAGCGAGTGCCAGGCGCAGCAGCCCCCTTCGGAGGCGAGTGCGATGGGGGCGGTGTTCGCTCAGGCGCCGGGCGCGGGATCAAAGTTGAGCGCGCCGCAGACACTGGTCCTGCAGGTGGCCGCTTACCTGTTGCCGAACGTGGAAGGGGAAGTTCTGGCGACGGCCGAGCAGGATCTCAAACGGCAACACTTTGTACCGGTAGCGGATGTGGATCAATCGCCGGAGCATCGTCAGGTGCGCACACAGGCGCCGCAGGCCGGCGGACGGTATACGAAGCCCACCCGCGTCAAGCTCGAGACCGTCGCCATCGTGACGGTACCGGCGGTGGCGGGGATGAGCTGCGATCACGCGACTCAGGCATTGAGCACCGCCGGGCTGGAGAGCGAATGCCGCGTGGATTCGCAATGGTGGAGCGTGGGTACACCCACGGTCTACAGGCAGACGCAGGTCCCGGGTACCGCCGTGGTGGAACACACCGTGGTCACAACGCAGGCGCGGGCAGTGGATGTCGGGAAGATCGGTGCCGGCGTGCTGGCTGCACTGGCGGCTCTGGGAACGGTACTGGTGATCGTAAAGCCGGCCATGCACCTGACCGTGCGCATGGATCCCAACCCGGCGGTGACGATACGCGAAGGACACGGTGCTGAAGGCGAATTCGAGGGGCCGGCCATTCGCGGTGTCGTGGATGCGGAAGGATCGGTCATTCTGCGCCTGCCCTCCAAAGGGAGTGACACATGAACGAGCGCGTTGAGGAAATTCCCATCACCTCGCTGTTTGAACTGACCGCGCGGGATGACGCGCTCGGTCGCGTGCGACAGCTCGCGGCCGTGGAGGTCTCTGGCGTGGAGGCCCCGGATGTTGGCAAGGCGGTCCGGGCGCTGGAAAGCGTGTCCCGCCGGCAGGTGGCCGCCGCGGTGGAGAAAATGTGGGATTTCGACGCCCTGCAGGTGCTGGCCCAGGGCTGGAGCCGGGCCCGCAAGATCCAGAAAGCCATCGCAGCCAGCGTGGCGGCGCCGTCGACGCCGAAGAGTGCGGCCTTGTCGGAGCACGTGATCGAGTCCGTGCACAAGCCGCGTCTCGTCCTGAGCATCGCCGGGAGCGATTGGTGCCAGGTGGAATTTCGAATCGTGCTGAGCGTTACCCTTGAATCCGCGGAACTGGAACTCCTGGGCGGGCGGTTGACCGGCGTCCGGCTGGGACCGGCCACGGGCAAAGTGAAAATGGAGTGCAAGGGCGTGGAGCTCAAGGAGTTTCATCACGATTTCAGACTGCTCCCGGAGTACCGCCTCAAATCCCCGCTGGATCTAGCAGCGTTTGCGGCGCCGGTCGCGCCTTTGCCTCCTTAAGGCTTAAAGTTCAGGTCCGGGTCAGGCCCGGGAGGAGACAGGCCATGAATGCACGGAAGGAGTCACGGCATCCGGTCACGTTCGAGGCCGTGGTGCGCAGGGAGCGCGAGTATGTCGGCCTGGCGCCCTCATCGGCGAACCCGCAGGGTGCCGCGCTGGCCCTGTCCGGGGGCGGAATCCGCTCGGCCTCCTTTGCGCTCGGCGTGGTGCAGGCGCTCGCGAAGGTGGGCAGCCTCAAGCGCTGTCACTACCTCTCGACGGTGTCGGGCGGTGGGTACCTGGGCACCGCGCTGACCTGGCTGAAGCGCCAGTATGGTGCGGACTTCGAGGCGCAACTGGGATCGCCTTCCCGGGGCGATCGGACGGCGGATCTGCGCCGGCCAGGGATCAACAGGAAGGAAGAGGCGCCGTCCCGGACCTGGCTCGACTACGTGCGTCTCCACGGCAACTATCTGAAGCCGCCGAAAATCACGGCCCTCTCGCTGGTGGGCGTGGCGCTGCGCGGCATGCTGTTTTCAGTGCTGGTGTACGGCGGGGCGGCAGTCGCGCTGCTCGCGGTGCTCTCGGGCCTGCAGGTGCTCCCGACGTGGTGCGCGGCGCACTGCGCGGCTCATCCCTGGTTTAGCGTCGAGCAATGGGCGATCTGGCTCGGCTATCTGCTGGGATTCCAGGTGCTGCTGTACGGGCTCGCGACCTGGCTCACCAGCGTCAGCGCGGGGGTGACCCTGGTGGGCGCGGGGCTGGTGACGGCCGCGCTGGCGAAGGCGCTGCGGCATGTCTGGCCCGGTCGGCCTGAATTGTGGAGCGCTCAGTGGCCCTTCGTGGTGGCGCTGGCGATGGTGGTGCTGGCCTGTGCAGTGCTGACCGGCGTCGCCGCCCTGGCACTGTGGCGCAAGTATGGCGCGGCGGCTGAACAGCTGGACTGGGTGCGCAGCTGGCACTACCGGATGCGCACCGTGTTGCAGCAATCGCTCGGCGCCACATTGGGCCTGACACTGGCCCTGCTCGTGCTGTACTCGATCCCCGGCGTCTATGCCTGGTTGCACGGCCTGGCGCTGTGGGCACCAGGTGCCGCGGGCGCCGGATCGACCGTGCTGACGGGGATCGGCGCGCTGTGGCGTTTCGTGGCCCGGCGCAATGGCGCCCCGGGCAGTGCCGCGCCCAGTGGCGCGCTGATGAAACTGGTGCCGGTGCTGGTGGCGGCGCTGGTGATCTATGGCGTGCTGGTGCTGGCCTATGCCGTGCAAGCGGGCGGCTTTGTGCTCCCCTTCGGTCCGGCGCCACAGAATGTTGCGGCACTGACGGTGTATCAGGGGTGTCTGGTGGGCGTGGCGGCCCTGTTCCTGGGGCTGTTGTGCAACGTCAATTACGTGAGCCTGGGCCGGGTCTACCGGGACCGGTTGATGGAAATGTTCATGCCCAACCGCAGGGCCATCGAGCGCTCCCAGTGGGAAAAGGCGACCGAGGCGGAGAGCGTAAAGGTGGCCGATATTCTGGTGCCCTCGGAAGCGGGGCGGGCACGGCTCTATCACCTCATCAACTGCAACGTGGTGATGGTGGATGCCCGGCGCGACAGCTTTCGCGCCCGTGGCGGCGACAGCTTTGTATTCTCGCCGCTCTACAGCGGCTCGAGTGCCACCGGCTGGATCAGCAGCGGTGTCGTCGGGGGTACCGGTCTGCCGCTGGCCACGGCGATGGCGACCTCCGGTGCGGCCGCGAACCCGGACGCGGGGGGCGCGGGACAGGGGCTGACCCGCAACCGCCTGGTGTCCTTCCTGATGTGGTTTTTCAACGTGCGACTGGGGTATTGGCTGCGCAATCCGGGCGCCCCGTGGCAGGGAAAGATCGTGGCCTTTGGGCCGGCGAATTTCTGGTTTCCGGGGCTGTGGCAGGGGTTGCTCGGGCGGCGATTGCGCGAGAGCGCGGCGTTTGTGGAGCTGACCGATGGCGGACACTTTGACAATACGGCGCTCTACGAACTGATCCGCCGGCGCGTACAGGTGATCGTGCTCTCGGAGGCGGGGGCGGATCCGGACTACCGGATGGACGATCTGGCGAACGCGATTGAACGCGTGCGCGTGGATTTCGGTGTGCACGTCCGCTTCGACGTGCCCGGATTCGAGGCGGCAGCGATCCGGCCGCGCGAGGGGAAAGACGATCCGATGAAGGGTTATGCCGAGCGGGGCTTTGCGCTCGCGAGCATCTATTATCCGCCGCCGCAGGCGCGGGGAGATCCGGAGGCGGCGCACTTTTCAGAATGGGGCAAGGGGGCCCTGCTCTATCTGCAGGCCAGCAAGATTGACGCCGTGGCGAAGCGCGTCGACATCGATGCCTACGCGCGGACGCATACGGATTTTCCAAATGAAACCACGGCGGATCAGTTTTTCGACGAGGATCAGCTCGAAGCCTACCGGGAACTGGGCATGGAGGTGATCGAGCAGGCCCTGGAGCGATTGACGAAGACGACGGCCGCGGACCCGGAAGCGCTCACGACAATCGCTCGGGCGCTGCTGAAGGACTGACAGGTGCCGGGCAAACAGCGCTTTGGGGGCCTCGCCCATCCACGGAAGTTCCAGATGCAGGGGGACATATGAAACATTTCATCCATGCTGGCGTCGCAATGGTCTGTCTGGTGGTCGGCCCGCCCGTCTCGGCCTGGAACGCCCAGGGCCATCAGACGGTCGGGGCGATTGCCGATTCGCTCCTGGCCGGGACGAACGCCGGCACAGAAGTGAAGAAAATCCTGGGGAGCGGTGAGACCCTTCAGAGCGCGGCACTGTGGGCCGACTGTGCGAAAGGGGTGGTGCATTCGAAGAAGACCGGACAATTTCACTTCGTGGTCAGTCCGCGGTTCCCCGAGTGTGCCCCGTTCCAGACGACGGCGGGGAAGGCGGCCATGGTGAGCTTTGTCAAGCGCAACTGGGACGCGTGCCACCCGGCGGCCGATGAGGAAGTCTGTCACAAGCAGTACCACTATGCCGACGTGGGGATCGAGCGCAATGGCTATGCACGCACCGAAATCGGCACGAGCGATCACGATGTGGTGAGTGCGATCAATGCGGCGGTGGCGGTGCTCAAGGGCGGGACGGCGCCGGCACCTTTTAATCTCGCCAGCCGGAAGGAGGCGCTGCGGGTGCTGGCTCATTACCTCGGCGATGTGCACCAGCCGCTGCACGTGGGGGCGATCTACCTCAGCGCGACGGGCCAGGAGGTCGATCCGGATTCAAGTCCGTTCAACCGGACCACCAGGACTCAGGGTGGGAATCTGATCAAGAACGGCAGCAGCGGATTGCACCACGAGTGGGACACGATACCGGCGAGCCTGGAGGTGCCGGGGTTCCTGACCAGTGGTGTCGCGGCAGCAAGGCTCGTGCCGGCGACGACCGGGGCGGTGGACACCTGGGCGGCGCAGTGGGCGAGTGACACCGTGATGGCCAGTCACACCGCGTTTCAGGGATTGAGCTTCGGGGCGGAGGTCGATCCGGGCAAGAAGAAGGCGCACTGGCCGGTCACCGAGCCCACCGGTTACGCGACGGCGCGGGCGGCGCTGCAGAAAGGGCAGCTCGTGAAGGGCGGTGCCCGACTTGCACAGCTGCTGGAGGCGGTGTGGCCGTAGCACGACGGCGCCCCGGGAGCAGTCACCAGAAGGCGTCGTCTTCACGTTCGTGGACTACGCGACGACGGTGCTCGGCCATCCTGCGCAGCAGATGCTCGGGCAGGGCCTGGTCGCAGGGAATCTGAAGGGTGTTTTGCGAGCCCTCTCTCTGGCCTCAATGAATCCAGTTCTTCGCGAATTTCCGGGATGAGAGCATGAAAAAATCGGGCGCGAGCCAGGGCCAGTCGGCGGCGGAGCTCATTTCGAAAAGAATCGTCGAACTCGGGGACTGGCGCGGGGAGACGCTCGGCAGAATGCGTACCCTCATCAGGGAAGCAGACCCGGAGGTCCTCGAAGAGTGGAAGTGGATGGGCACTCCGGTTTGGTCGCACGACGGCATCATCTGCACGGGCGAATCCTACAAGAAGGTGGTGAAGCTGACCTTTGCCAGGGGCGCGTCCTTGAAGGATCCGGCCGGTCTGTTTAACTCGAGTCTCGATGGGAACGTGCGCCGCGCCATCGACATCCACGAGGGAGTAGAAGTGGACGGGTCCGCCTTCAAGGCGCTCGTTCGCCAGGCGGTCGCCCTCAACAGTTCCAGCAAATCGAAGCCTTCGAAGAAAGCGAAGCCTTAGGAGAATCCCTGGTCTACGTCCTGGTTTTTGCGATCCACTCGTCAACCAGCCGGTCGAGCAGAGTCAGGGGCACGCCCCCGTTTTCAAGCACGACCGCGTGGAAGTCCTTGAGATTGAACTTCGGTCCCAGCGCCGCTTTGGCTCGCTCACGCAATTCGAGAATCTTGAGCTGCCCGACTTTGTAGGCACAGGCCTGGCCGGGCTGGCCCATATAGCGCTCCACCTCCGTGACGATCTCGCTCTCGTTCATGCCCGTCGTGGCGACCATGTAGGCAATCGCCTGCTCACGGGTCCAGCCCTGGGAATGCAGGCCCGTGTCCACGACCAGCCGCGCCGCACGGAACAACTCGGCCTCGAGCCGCCCCAGATCGCCGAAAGGATCGTCCTTGTACATGCCGATCTCAGCGGCAAATTGCTCGGCGTAGAGCGCCCAGCCCTCCGCGTAGGCCGCGTACAGGGTTTGCTGGCGGATCAGCGGCAGATCCTTGAGGTTCAGGGCAATCGAACCCTGGAAATGATGTCCGGGAATGCCCTCGTGGTAGGCAAGCGTTTTCATCGTCCATGTGGCCGTCTCGCTGACATCCCGCAGGTTCGCGAAGAACGTGCCCGCCCGCGATCCGTCCATGGCCGCACCCTGGTAGTAGGCGCCGGCGACGTTGTTCTCGGCCGCGGTCGGTACCCTCTCGACCAGGAGTTTCCCGGACGGGACGGTGCGGAAGTACTCCGGCATGCGCGCGTTGACCTCGTCCAGGATCTGCTGGTAGCGGGCGAGCAGTTGCTGGCGGCCTTCGTCGGTGTTCGGCAGTAGAAAGCGCGGATCCTTGTGGAGCGCGTGCACGCGCTCGCCGACCGTACCGGTCGAAAGGCCCTGCGACTTGAGGAGTTTGTCCATCTCGGCACTGACACGCGACGCTTCCGCAAGGCCGAGCGCGTGCAGCTGCTCCGGCGTGTAATCGGTGCTCGTCATCTGCTTCAGGGCCGCGGCATAGTAAGCCGCGCCATCCGGCAACCGACCGACGCCGGCCGCCTGGCTGGTCGCCGCCGCGCGCTCGGACTCCAGCGCCTCGGTCATGCGGGTGTAAGCCGGGTAGACGCGATTCTTGACCGCCTCGGTGGCTTGACGCGCGAGTTCTGATTGCTCGGCGGCATCGAGGTCCTTCACTTTCTGCATCCGTGTGACAAAGGTGGTCACGAGCGCGTTGTCCTGCGGACTGGGCTTCACGGTCTCCGCTATGCCGCTCTCGGCCTTCTCGAGCAGCGAGATGGGCAGTACCACTCCACTCTTGGCCTGTCGCAACATCTCACCGGTCACCGCGTCGAGTTTGTCTCCCGTCGCCTCGAGCCGTTTGACGTAGTTGCGCGCCGTCTTGTCGTTCGTCACGGCGTGTTCTGTTTCCAGGAAATTGGGCAACTGTACCTGCGTGCCCCACATGGGCGCGATCGGATACAGGCCTTCGGACGACAGCCAGTCAAAACGCTGGAAGGAAAGTGCCGTGTCCCACTGGTCGAGCAGGATGTCGTAGGTCACCTGATCCTGGCGGTCGAGCCGGGCTGGGTCGAATTCCTTGACCTGCCTTCTGAAGCGCTCCGCCATGGCGTAGTCATCGTCGCGTTTCCGGACGCCCACCGCGGCGAGCTTGCCGGAATGCCAGTCGAGGATCGTGCCGTCCACGATCCCGACCTGTGTGAACACTTCCGGGTTCTTGACCAGCCACAGAAAGGCCTGGCGGTTCGCAAGTTCGTTGATCGTGAAGGGTTTGCCGAAACCGATCCGATACCCTGTGTATCCGGCGACTACCAGCACCACCAGCCCAGTCCAGCGAAGTATCTTCCAGAATGTCCTCATGGCGGATCGCCTCTCTTCCGTTACCAAGGGGTTATCGACCTGACGTGCCGCCATTGTGCCATCGGCTGCGACGGGCCTGAAGTGCAATGTGGGGAACGTCCGCCACCGGGCGGTGCCACCGGGATTCCCCGATCCTATTTCCGCACCGCGCTCCCCGCAAGGATGGTCGCTTCGAGCTGCCGCACCGCTGAGCCGGCCTCCGCAGGCGGCATCTGTGCGATCGCTCCGGATTGTTCAGGGTGCTTGCCCAGGTAATAGGCGATGTCGGCCGCGTAGGGACTCTCGGCCATCAGCGCCAGCATCTCCGGTGTTACCGGCGTCTTGCTGTGAATCACGACCTGATCAAAATCGGCAAACCGGTGCTTGCGGTGCTTGATCGCCTCCATGAACTTCGCCACCTGGGCCTGCACCATCGCCGGGTCGCGAGCAGGGACCCCACCATTGCCCTGCTGAGCATCCTGCGCCCGTCGGTCGCGTTCCCGCTGCTCCTCGAGCAGGCGTTGCTCATCCAGGAACTGGATCTGTTGCCTCGTCTCCAGGTCCTGATTCTGACGATCCGGGTTTACGGGGCCCACACCGGGCCGCTGTATTTGCGAGTGCGCGGTCCCGGCCAGGGCGACCGCCATCGCAGCCATGATCAGCACGAGTGTCTTGGCGTTCATGGCCGATTTTAGCCCGCATCCATTCCATACACAGAGCTATTTGCGACGGCCAGGCAGTGCAAGTGATTGAGTAATGAGGATCCATTCGTGTCAAAAGCTGCCTGGGAGAGAGAGGGTGTGGAGTGCGGCGAGGTGGTGGGACTGCCGCGACATCCTGCCCGCGGCGTCCGCCCACGCCAGGTCCTAGCCCCCGGCTTTCTCCTCCAGATACAGCGTTCGAATGTCGTTCAGGATCACCTCGGGCTGCAGAAAGGCCAGCGTGTAGATCTCGCGAACGCTGCCGGTCCGATCGATCAGGAACATCTTGAGCATGTGATGTACGGTGCGCCGCGGTGTACCGTCGGCCGCCTGCTCGACGCTGACGTCCTGGCCGAAGTCGTCGAGCACCGGCAGCAGATCCCTGACCGATCGCGCCGTCAGCACGTTCCACTCCATCCGCGAATCGCGCATCACCATATCCTTGTAGCGTCCGATAGCGTCCGGTGTGTCCGTGGTCGGATCCAGGCTGACACTGAGAAAGCGGACCTGCTGCGCGAGACGGGCATCCTGCACCACGCCGCGCCGTACTTCCGTCAGCGTGTGGTAGGCAAATGGGCAGCCGAGCGGGTCGGCGCAGTAGGTGTAGAAGAATGTGAGCAGCGTGATCCGGCCTGTGGTGGCGGTGGACAATCGTGTCGGTCGGCCCGTTGCGTCGAGCAGCGTCGCGTCTGGGATCCGCTGGATCTTCTGCAGCACATAGCTGCCCGGGCGCGGCGGCGTGAACTCCATGCGCGGCGCGACAGCGGCTCCGGGATCGACCGCTGCCAGCGCGGCAGCCGAGGCGCAGATCAGCCCGGCTGCCGCCACCGCGGCGTAGCAGCGCGACACGCTACCTCGCAGGTTCAGCGTACGCGAGCTGAGCGGTCGCCTTCGCCGTGAACTTCATGTGATGGGGCCGCCCAAGCTTTTCCTTCGTGAAGTCCACTTCAAACGTGGAAGTGAGGGCGTGCCCGTCCCACCGGTAGGCACGCAAGACCTGCTCGTTGTCCTCACCGGCCTTGTCCCACTTCGACAGGAGGCTGGAGGTGATGTACACGCGCTTGCCGTCCCAGCTCTGCGACACCATGTTGATCTGCCGCCCCGTGTGCATCTGATAGGTCTCCTTCGGGTGTTCTGGGTCCGTCAGGTCAAAATAATGTGTCACGCCGTCCATGAAGGTGTTGACCCAAAGGCCCGTGCCATCAGCGGTGATGGAGATGTCGACCGGGAGCGGGATCTTGGCGGGATCGCCGATCGTGGCCACCTCCCTGGCCGTCCAGTGGCCGCTGGCGTCCTGCCTGATCAGCCAGATCTTGGAGGTGAGCGCGGCGGCCGTGACCGCCCAGTCCTGGCCGGGCCCCAGGGCCCAGCGAATTTCAAGTGGGGCTCCCGGTACCTTGAGCACCTGCGTGGGTTTCATGCTCTTGAGGTTCCACACCACCATGGTGGAGCCGAAGTGCTTCATGGCCTCCGGGTCCTTGACGACCTCACCCAGGCTGCGCATGTAGTTGTTCCAGCCGGCAAAGCTCGACGTCAGCATCACGTTCTTGGCCGGATTGATGGCGATGTCATAGCCGTATCCATCCCCCTTTACGCCGCCCACGGTTCCCGTGGGGATCTTGTACCGGGTGATGAAAGTCCCCTTGTTGTTGTACAGTGCCAGGCCCGTGACACCACCCTTGTCGGCACTGTTCGAGAGATTGCCGACGAGCATCCGTCCAGGCAGCGCGTAGTACGTATGTGGACCGACAAAGCCGGACTTTGCCGGCAAGTTGGTGATGGTTCGAACGAGACGCGGCTGGCCCGGGTTCGTTCCCACGTCGAAAACGTAAATCTTGCTGTCGTCGAGATCACCCGCCCACAGGTACTTGCGGTCATCCGTGAAGCCCATGTGATGCGCTTCCCCGCGACCGCCGACCGACACGCTCGCGATGACCTTGCCGTAGGTGCCGGACGCCGGGTTCACATCGATCGTCACCAGCTTGTCTGATCCGTCGCCGAGACCGGGCTCACCGAGGGTCCAGACGTGAATGAAATCTTCCTGGCCCTTGATCAGGCCACTCATATAGGGTGAGTTGCAGGTCTCGTCACCCTGCGCAATGGATCCGCCGACCAACAACGCGAAAAGCAGGCTGCCGAGCCGCCGGCGAGTCCTTCGTCCGAGAGCGTAATTCATGGTGCACCCCCTGTGCCTGAAAAACCGGTCGCTCATTTGGATCTGCGAGGACCTACTAATACTTTGCCTTCAAGCTGTCAACGAATCGCCCGCGGACTGACGGCCGTAGCCCGATCAGGATCCGGCACTCTCGCTCGCCGTTGTACGCCAGCTCCGGAAGGGCGGTGGCGCCAGGGCGTCCTGGCCCGACTGACCAATGAGCCGGCAGGGACAACAAGTGTTTGATTTACAAAGACCGGACGCCGTCAGGGTACGCCTGCAAAAGCGGCGGCGGATCCACGCGTGATCCGCCGCCGTTGCGCCGAGTGCGCCTAACGCCGGTTGATCGTCAACGAATTCCCGGCAGGGCTTCAGTGCCTTCCTTGCGCACGGCCTTCAGTTCGCCGGCCGGCAGGCCGAGCAGCTGCAGGATCGTGGGGGCAATCTGGGTCGTCTCCACGCGGTCATTTGTACGCCCGCTCGCAACGCCCGCACCCCAGATCACGATCGGCACGTGCCGGTCCTGCTCGGCATTGCCACCGTGTTCGGAAATCTTCTTGATCCGGGTCGGGCTGGAATAGACGGTCCCGACCGCCGCAATGCCGATCACATCGGGTACGCGGGCATCGCGCCTCGGGACGCCGATGAAGTCGGCGGCCTCTTTGCCCGCATGGATATTGCGCAGTCCCGAATGCCACACGGTACCGCTGTAGTCGTGGAAGCTGCCGTCCGGATTCGAGCCTCCGACCTTCGACGGTTGGTAGCCCCACAGGAAGCTCTGCGCAAAATCAGTGGCACTCTTCGAGCGGTCCGTCAGCCACAACAGCATCGCGTCGTCGCAGATTGAGAATGCGACCAGCGGACTGCTCGACCCGGTCTGCTGTGTCCAGGCATTGTTGAGCGCGCCGGTCACCTCGCCATCGTCGATCAGCCGCAGGAGTCCGCGATCGGGCGGTGACTGGCCATGCTTGGCAGACAGGATGATGACGGTATCGGTCGCGTCTATCGCCTGGACGATCTGCTGTATTGAGGCGTCCACGAAGTCCAGGGCGCCGTTCACCACCGGACCGGGAAGCGTGCCGCCGTTCGTGTAGCCGCCGAGCCCGAACAGACCCTGGTCGCCGATAAAGTGCGACTGGTTAAGCTTTTGCGCGGTCGATACGGCCTGGAAGTTCATGCCGAAGATCGCCGGTATGCCGGCGGCGTTGGGGCTGCCGTCATGATTGTTTCCGGCCGCCCAGTTGAGCACGGCCCGAACCTTCAACGAATCGTAGAACTGCGTGTTCAGGTTCGCCTTCGTAAAGTCGTCGTCCACCGCGCCATCCCCGACCAGGTCAGCCGGGATCGTGCTGTTGATCTCCGGGGCAAAGAGGTCATCCACCCCCGCGCCGGAAGGGCCGTTCACGAGATCATAGGCAGCGTGTTTGTCGGACCACGCCGTGTGCAGCCCATGAGCCTTCGCAACCTCGAATACCGTGTTCACGTGCAGATAGGAGTGCGGGTAGACGCCTGTACAGGTCAGCGGGTCGATCGGGAGCTTCGCGGCATCAATCAGATCGACCGCGTGGCCTGACAACTTGTAGATGTTGCTCCGGATGGCCGTCGAGGTGCTGATGTCACCCACGCCATAGCCGGCGTCGATGGCCAGGGGATTGAGATCCAGGGCCTCGAAGTAGGTGACCTCGGTACCGGGCGCGGTATTCCTGCAGTCGGTCGTGCCCGGTGCCAGGAGGGCGCGGTTCCAGCTGTCGTCGTAGTAGACGCCGGTGCTCTTCGGATTGCCGCCGGTGACCAGTGCGGTGAGGCCCGGAAAGGAATCGGAGGGGAAGGGCGTGCGGGCGCCGGAGTAGGAGCTGCCTTCATTGACGAGCTTCGCGAGCGTCGAGCCTGGATGGCTGCCGACGTAGTAGTCGAGATCCGCCTGATGCAGGCCGTCGACCGAAATCAGGACGACGTGCCGGACTCTGCCGCCATCGCGGGCCCGCGGGTCCTCGCTGGCACGGACTGCGAGGCCGAGGAACGCCGCACCGAGTGCGGCCGCGAGGGCCAGGGGGTGGGTGAGCTTCGATCGCATCATTGTGTTAGACCTCCATGCTTGGCTGATTTCATGTCGATACGCTTTGAAGCGCGCATCCATGATTACCAAGGAATGTGAAATCCAGGTGACAGCGATCGCCGATCGGGCATCGCTCGATGAGGGGGGCGGCCCTCAGGCAGGCCCTGCGCCGGCTCTCCGGGCCCTGCGGCGCGAAGACGGTGCAGAGAATCGTCGAGCTATGGCGGGCGCCGGTCACTTTCTCCATGTGCACTTTGAAACCCGGCACCCAATTGTCTTTGGACTTGAATTCCGTCACGACATCGTAGGCATTGTCGCCGACCGGCAGCCAGCGGCTGCGATAGGTCTGGGACTGTCCGTGTCCGATGAAAACTGTGGGCGGAAACACCAGCGCGCCCTGCTCAATGGCCACGCCCCCGCGGCTGAATCCGCCCTGATCCTCGATGTACAGGTATTCGATCTGTTGCGTGGTGGAGTTCCACAGATAGATCGATTCGCCCAGATAGTCCGGATGCCCCTCGCCGTGTACCGTGTGCCTGTCGCGCAGGAACTTGCCGTCGTAGACCCAGGCAAAGCAGTGTTCATCGGTCTGTTTGCCATCCGGCAAAGTACCCTTCCAGCAGTGTCCGCTCAGGAACGCCAGGGGTTGATACTCAGCCATGGGCTCCGCGCCCGCCTGCAGCGGAAGGAGCAGGAGCGCCCAGATTAGTCGTTGCATGTCTTTACTCCCAAGGATGTAGTGGTTCATTTCCTGCTTGCCTTGCCACGCGCTGGGGGTTTGTGCCGGCGCGGGAGAGGCCTGGTCGCAAGGCCGCGGCTGAGGTATCCAATATATCCGTGCAGCTGGTGCACGGCGTCGTCGAAGTAGGCGATCTTGCGGAACGTGCGCGCCAGCATCACTCCGCCTTCCATGGTCGTCAGGACGAAATGGGCGAGCGCGCGACGATTGAGATCCGCGGGCAGGCGCGATCCGGCCTCCCGCAGGCAGGCGTGAATCGCATCCACCCACGCCTGGAAATTCCGCGCCAGCCGCTCTCGCACCGGCAGGTCCGGCTCATGCAGTTCCAGCGCCAGGCTGCCGATCGGGCAGCCGTAGTGACAGTCCGTACTCAGCAGCGCCTTGCGGTAATGCGCGAGCAGCGCGAATATCTTTTCGATCGGGTCGTCCACGCCGATCCAGGCGGGCTCGAGCAGCATCTGACCGATGCCGCCGTGGTACGCGTCCAGGACTGCGAGCAGCAGGTCCTGCTTGCCTGGAAAGAAGTGATACAGGCTGCCGCTGTTGACGCCGGCTCTGTGCAGCACGTCGGCGATGCTGGTCGAGCCGTAGCCCTTCTCCCAGAAGAGCTGCATGGCCGTCAGGACCAGGCGAGTGCGGGTATCGGGTGCCTTCATGGGAGGAGTTGAGTGATCGTTCAAGTGAGTATAGGGTGACTTGAATGATTAGTCAACTGGCGGGTCTCAGGGTGCGCGCGGCTGGAGGACGGCACTGCTCCGCGGCACAGGAGATCGCCGCAAGACACGCCGCAAGGGTCTGGGATCGCAGCAGCAGGCACGAAGTGGTGCAATGGACGCTCGCCTACGCGGCCGCCGCCGTCTTCAATCGACTGTATCTCGCCTGCCATGCTGGCTGACGCAATCCTCCTCGTCCACTTTGTCATCGTGCTGTTCATTGTGGCGGGGTTGCCGACTATCTACGTGGGTGCCACACTGGGATGGCAATGGGTGCGGAATTGGCATTGGCGTGCGCTGCACCTCGGAGCCATCGTATTCGTCTCGGCGGAGTCCCTCGTGGGCATCGCCTGTCCGCTGACGCTCTGGGAGGATGCCTTGCGCGGTCAACGGCCGGGGGTTGGCTTCATCGAGCGCTGGATTCACCGGCTGATGTTCTATGATTTTCCCACTTGGGTGTTCACCGGGACCTATGTGGTCTTCGCGACGCTCGTTGCCGTGGCCTGGATCAGAGTGCCGCCGACCCGGTATCGCCGTGCCGTCCGCCGTTGAGAGCGTAGCGCGGCTACGGGATTCACGATCGTCCGCGGTGTGTCTCTAGAGCTCCAGCACGATTTTGCCGACGAAGTCGCCGGACTTGAGCTGTGCAAGGGCTTCATCGAGCTGCTCGAGCCGATACACGCGATTGACGGCCGGGTGAATCTTGTTCTTCTCCATGAAACGGCTCATTGAGTAATAGTCGGCTCGCGAACCGACAAAGACACCGTAGGCCGTGGCGTCCTTGATCAGTAGTGGCTGGGCCGGCACGGCGCCGTCGTAACCGGTCAGGCCACCGACGATCGCGACGCCGCCCCGGTAGGCGAGGCTCTTGACCGACTGGGCGAGGGTCCTGGTGCCCCCCAGATCGATCACGAGGTCGGCTCCGTGCGCCCCCGTGATACTCAGCACCTGGGCACTCCACTCGGGTGTGGTCCGGTAGTTGATCCCATCCCGTCCGCCCAGTGCCTTGGCTTGCAGGAGTTTGGCGTCGGAGCTGCTGGTCACAATGATCCGGGCACCCATTGCCGCCCCAAGTTGAATGGCGGCAGTGGACACACCGCCGGTACCCTGCACCAGCACCACATCGCCCGGGCGTGGTTTGCGCCAGGAAGTCAGCGCGCTCCAGGCCGTGAGCCACGTCGTCGGCAGCGTCGCCGCTTCGGTGTAGGTGAGGGTCCTGGGCATTGCCGCAACCGACGTATCGTCGAGGGCGACGTAGTCTCCGAACACACCGTTCACGTTCTGACCCAGGACCTCAGACAACTTTGTGGCGTCGGGAGGTCCACTCGTCCAGTTGCGAAAATAAAGACTGGTCACTTTGTCGCCCGGGTGAAATCCTCGCACCGCCGTACCGACCGCCACAATATCTCCCGCACCGTCGCTTCCGGCGATGCGGCCGTCGATATTGACCCCGGGGTCGGTGGTCAGAATCTCCCAATCGCCGCGATTCAGGGCCACGGCACGCATGTGCACGAGGACCTGGTGATCGCCCAGCGCGGTGACAGGTCCTTCGGTGAGTTTGTAGCGGTAGTCCTTGTCGGTCTTTTCAAAGACGATCCTGCGCGTCGTCTGCGGCGCGGGGTCCGCGGCACCCACGGCACTGCCGGCGAGTAGCCAGAGACCCAGAGCCGTTATCAAGGCCAGGTGATGCTTCCTCATGCCTGCGACTCCTTACTCAGGGTGCTTCCGGGCTCGACCGGTCACTCGATCGCCTGATGCCCCGCGGATTTGGACACCAGCAAGCCGGTGTTCTGCCGTGCGTAGACCTCGTTCCACATGGCCTCCGCACGTTTATCCCGGTACAGCAGCGAACCGATGATGACGGCGAGAAATCCCAGCGGTATGGAAACCAGACCCGGATTCTTCAGTTCGAACAGGGGTTTTTCCAGGCCCATGAACGAGGTGTTCTGACGGCCCCATCTGTCCAGATCCGCCCGGGCTTTCGCCTCGGCCTTGTCGAGCGCCGCCAGTTCCGCCTGGCTCTTTTCCGCCCTCGCGCTGTCGCCCGCAGCACTCGCTGCGATTGCGGCCGCACGCTTGGCCGGCGCGGCATCGAGCACCTTGTGAGCCGCGGCCCTGACCGCCATAGGATAAGTCAGGTTCGGGGAGACCAGGGTCAAGCCGACCGCCGCAAGGGTACCGACGAGCATCCCCGCGACAATGCCGCCCGTATTGCAGCGTTTCCAGTACAGCGTCAGGAGCACGCAGGGGAAGTTGGCACTGGCGGCGACCGCGAAGGCCAGGCCGACCAATACCGCGACATTCTGCCCCTTGGCGGCAATGCCGATGCCAATGGACATCGCCCCGACAATGGCGGTGGCGATACGGGCCGCCTTGACCTGCCCCTGGGGCGTCGTGTCCTTGCCGGCCCGTACAACGCCGACGTACAGATCATGGGCCATCGCCGAGGCGGCGGCGAGCACCAGACCCGCGACCACAGCCACGATCGTTGCAAAGGCCACCGCCGAAACGAACGCCAGCATGAAGTTTCCAAAGAAAGAGTCCGGCCCTCCGCCGAGGAATTGTGCCAGCAGGGGTCCGGCCAGGTTGCCACCCGCGTCGACCGCGGCCACGTTGGCAGAGCCCACGCGCAATGCCGCGCCAAATCCCAGGAACAGCGTCAGCACGTAAAAGCCGCCGATAATGACCATCGCCCACACCACCGAACGGCGCGCCTGCTGCGCGGAGGGCACCGTGAAAAAACGCATCAGGATGTGCGGAAGCCCAGCGGTTCCGAACACCAGTGCCATCCCGAGGCTGATCTGATCCACGGGCGCCTTGAAGTACAGCCCCGGCTCCAGGAACCGCTGCCCGAGTTCGGCCGCCGCCATCGTCCTGGCAGGATCGCCCAGCAGTGTCGCCACGCGAGCCTGCACTTTCGGGTCGGCCACCACGTCGGCGAGGAAGGCCGGCAGCGAGAACCCGTAGGGCGCCCAGACCAGCATCACGATGAGGATGGAGGCGCTTACCAGCAGGATCGCCTTGATGATCTGCACCCAGGTGGTCGCGACCATGCCGCCAAAAAGCACGTAGCCCAGCATCAGGAGGCCCACACAGATCACGGAGGTTTCGTAGCTGATGCCGATCAGGATCTTGACCAGCACACCACCACCGACCATCTGGGCCGTGAGGTAGAAGGTGGACACCGTGAGGGTCGAGAGTGCTCCCACAATCCGGGTCTTTCGCGGGTCGTTCCGGTAGGACAGGATATCGGAGAGCGTGTAGCGGCCAATGTTCCGGCACGGCTCCGCGATCAGCAACAGCACGGTGACGTAGGCCACCAGCCAGCCCACCGAGTACATGAAGCCGTCATACCCGTACAGCGAGATCAGGCCCGCTATCCCCAGGAACGAAGCCGCCGAGAGGTAATCACCGGCGATCGCCCAGCCATTTTGCAATCCGCTCACGCCACCACCGGCCGTATAAAAGTCCGACACTGAGCGCACCCGCCGGGCGGCCAGGTAGGTCACGTATAGAGTCAGCGCGATGACCGCGGCAAAGACTGTCAGCGTCAACCAGCGATAATTCTCGACGACCCCCGCCTGGGCAAAGGCCGGGGCGGACGGCAGGAACACGGCAGCCAGCAGAGCCACGCACGATCCTGCTTTAGGCATTGCTTTCACGCCCATCCCCTCAAGTGGTCTGCGCAAAATCCGCGGCAATCTGCGCGGCCAGCTGATCGAACTCGCGTCCGGCCCGCCGCGAGTAGAACAGCGCGATGCTCCAGGCCACGACGAACTCGCTGAGTGCGAACAGCAAGCCGACATTGACGACACCCCAGACGCGGATTTTGAATAGGTTCTGATAGTAAGCCGCGCCGATAGGCAGGAGAAAGTAATACACCACGGACAGCACCATGAGCCCCCACAGTAGCCGCGATTTGCGCTGGTGCAGGGCCTGGAAGCGCGGATCCCGGATCAGCGCGTCCCAGTCGATCGCTGCGTTCGTCGCCATAGGGATCTCCCTGGATAGCAGGCCGCGCTGCGTGAAGACGTCAGGTTCACGTCAGCGAGCCGCTGTGGCACTGATTTCTTGTTCCCCGACGGAGGACCATCTTCGGGGTTAGGCCAGATGTTGGCAACCGAATCCGGAGCGCCCACTAGGCCAGAGGCCGCCTCTGGCGCTCCACGCGCGTTTCCGCGGCGCACCGATTGCGCCAGTCGGAGTGCTGGCGCGATTTCACACAGAGCCCGGCGCCCGATCGTTGGCCGCGCTCAACGCCTCGCGATGAATCTCGCTGCTAAAGGCGCCTTAGCTCCCACCTCCGGTGGACTTGGCGAATCGACGGTCCAGGCTCAGGGCCCCTGGGCCGTTGGCCACCAGCAACAGCAGACCGCCGGCAATGGCTACGTTCTTGAAGAACATGATCGCCTGGATCTGATCGGCGAAATTGTTGTGAAACAATACACCGGCCAGCAGCGTGAAGCCGGCGAGCAGAAAGGCGGTGACACGCGTCTTCCAGCCGACGATCAGGGCGATCGCGCCCAGGACTTCGGTGGCGATGACGACGGGCAGCAGGGCTGCCGGGACGCCGAGGGCAGCCATGTACGCGGCGGTCCCGCTGTAGGCACCGATCTTGCCGAGACCGGAGATCAGGAAAAGCACGGACAGCAGGATGCGGCCGCTGAGCTCGGAAGCGTTCCGGAGCGTGGTCTCGTGCCAATCCCCGCGCCGACCGGTGGAAACGGAGGCCAGGGGGTTGCGCGGGGTGGTGGGTGAGTAGGTGTTCATTGGGCTCTCCAGGGTGATGACTCGCACATAGTGTAGACACTGGCTGTCTATCTGAGAAGACTATATAATTAGATATAATCTATCGTCAAAGGAGATGGACATGCTGGACGGAGTCACGCTGGATCAGCTGCGCACCTTCATCGCCGCGGTTGACGAGGGGAGCTTTTCCGCCGCGGGCCGCAAGCTGCGGCGGGCGCAATCGGTCGTCAGTCAGACGCTGGCCAACCTGGAAGCACAGCTGGGCGTGAAGCTCTTTGACCGCTCGGCCCGCTATCCTCGGGTCACGGATGAAGGGCGCGGTCTGCTGCTGGACGCTCGGTCGGTGGCGGAAAACGTCGACGGCTTCAAAGCCAGAGCCCGCGCGCTGCGCGAGGGCCTCGAACCTGAACTGGCTGTGGCCATGGACGTGATGTATCCGATGGAAGCACTCACGCGCGCGGCTGCCCACAGTCGCAGGACCTATCCGCACACGCCGCTGCGTCTCCATGTGGAAGCCCTCGGTGCCGTCATCGTGCCGGTTCTCGATCGCAAGTGCAGTGTGGGCGTCATCGGTTCGTTGCCGATCATTCCGGACGAGCTCCACACCGAGCACCTGCACGACATCAAGTTCGTGACGGTCGTCAGTCCCTCCCATCCCCTGGCCGGGCGGCGCGGTGTCGTGCCGCCCGCGGCCATGATCAAACAGGTGCAGCTGGTGCTGACCGACCGGAGCGTACTGACCGAGGGTCGGGACTTCGGCGTGCTCTCGCCCCTGACGTGGCGTCTGGCTGACCTGGGAGCCAAGCACGCATTCCTGCGGGCGGGCCTGGGCTGGGGGCACATGCCCCTGCACATGGTGCAGGCGGATCTCGACGCCGGCAGGCTGGTCAGGATCCGCATCGAAGGTCTCCCGCGCGATATCGTGATGCCGATGAGCGCGGTTTTCCGCAAGGACGCGCCGCCAGGGCCTGCGGGCCGGACTTTCATGGCGATGCTCAAGCCGTAGGACTCGGCGCATGCGAAACGTGATCTTCGACGTGGGCGGCGTGCTCCTGGACTGGAATCCGGATCAGCTCCTGCAGGGCTACTACGCCGAGCCCGCCGAGCGGGCGGCCATGAAGCGGGCGATCTTTCTCCATGCGGATTGGCTGGAGGTGGATCGCGGCACACTGAGCGAGGAAGCACTGCTGGCGCGGATCGCGCGGCGTCTGGGGCGGCCGGTGCCGGAGCTGGCCGGACTGTTCGGGACGGTGCGTGAATCGCTGCGGCCAAAGCTGGACACCGTCGCGCTGCTGGAGGCGCTCGCGGCGCGCGGCGTGCCGCTGTACTGCCTGTCGAACATGCCGCTGGAGACCTTCACCTACCTGCGGGAGCGCTTTGGGTTCTGGGACCTGTTCCGCGGCATTGTGATTTCGGGTGAAATCAGGCTGGTGAAACCGCAGCCCGAGATCTTTGAGTACTTGCTGGCTCGCTATGAACTGTCGGCCGCGGACACCATCCTGATCGATGACTATGCGGTCAACGTCGAAGCGGCCCAGGCGCTGGGGTTGCAGACGGTGTTGTTTACGGATGCGCGGCGCTGCGAGCAGGCCCTGCGGCCGCTGCTGCTCGATTCCCCTGGAAGCCGCGACGCTGCGGAGCGTATGTGACTTGTGGAGGCAACAGACTCGCCACTGGGTCTGGCGGGAGGTCGGCATTATACTGCCCTCGGGCGCCGGCGGACCTCTGAGCACTCTATCTATAATGCGGATCCCGCGGCTGCGGCGCCCGGTGTTCCTGGCGACCATCACTACAGGCGCCGGCAAGCCGGAGTTCCTCCATGAATGTTCATCGAATACTCCTCCTCGCTGCCGTGACGATGCTGGCGGCGCCGGCAGCGGCGGTGGCGGCAGCCTGCAAGTTGGGCCTGCTCGCGCAGCTGCCTGTGACCATGAATGGGATGCGCCCGATGGTCACGGCCAGCTTCAATGGCTCCGAGACGCAGTTGATCGCGGACAGCGGCGCCTTCTACAGCATGATCTCCGCTCCGATCGCCGCTCAGTTCAAGCTCCGGCTGTCTGAGCCCCCGTACGAGCTGCGGGTGACCGGCGTTGGCGGTGGTTCGTTCGTGTCGGTGGCCACGGTGCATGAGCTCGGGTTGGCGAGTCTCAAGATCCCCAATTTCCAGTTCATGGTCGGCGGTAGTGAAGTGGGCGGCGGTGCCGCGGGGGTCATCGGTCAGAATATTCTGGGGTGGGCCGACGCCGAATACGATCTGGCCAAGGGCATCATCCGGCTCATGCGTCCCCACGACTGCGGCAAGGTCTCGCTCGCTTATTGGGATACGGACCAGCCCTATTCCGAACTGGAGATCCAGGAGCTGAGCGCGGCGAGCTTTCACACGATCGGTTCGGCCTATCTGAACGACGCCAAGATTCGTGTCATGTTCGATACCGGTGCGTCAACCTCCATCTTGTCGCTGCGCGCGGCCGCGCGCGCGGGCATCAAGCCAGGCAGCGCGGGCGTTGTAGAGGCGGGCGAGAGTCACGGGGTCGGACGCGGCGCCGTGAACACCTGGATTGCCCCGTTCACCAGCTTCAAGATCGGGCAGGAAGAGATCCGCAACACCCACTTGCGCATTGGTGATGTCGATCTCGAGGATGCCGACATGCTGATTGGCGCGGACTTCTTCCTGTCGCACCATATCTATGTCTCCAACAGTCAGCAGAAGCTGTATTTCACCTACAACGGTGGACCGGTCTTCAATCTGAGCACCGCCAGGGCGCCACCCGCGGCCGCTCACGATGCCGACGCGCCTGCACCCGCCGCTGCAGTAGAGGCCCAGCCGCTCGACGCCTCGGCCTTCGCCAGGCGGGGGGCGGCGTTCGCTGCTCGTCACGACTACGAACATGCCCTCGCTGATCTCACCCGCGCCTGCGAATTGGAGCCCGGTGACGCCCAGTATCTGCACCAGCGCAGCCTGATCTACCTGCAGAGCGGACAGCGGCAGGCGGCACTGAAGGACATTGACCACGCGCTGCAGTTGCGTCCCGACGATCCGGCGGCCCTGCTGCTGCGAGCGAATCTGCGGCTGGCCGACGGAAAGGGCGCGGATGCCAATGCTGATCTGCAAGCCGCCGACCGGGCGGCGGCCGGCGAGGCCGATATACGCCTGGCGATGGGCGACAGCTATCTGGGAGCGAACCAATTTGCTCCGGCCATCGCGCAATTCGATCTGTGGATCAAGAACCATCCGGATGATTCGAAGATGCCGGCCGCGCTCAACGGCCGATGCTGGGCGCGGGCTCTATGGGGCAGTGAACTGGAGAAAGCCGAGAAGGACTGCAGCGCGGCTTTGAGACTGCGGGCCAAGTCCAGCCCGGAGTACGCCGCTATCCTGGACAGCCGCGGTCTGGTGCGACTGCGGCGGGGAGACTTTGCCAAGGCACTCGCTGATTACGATGCCGCCCTGGCGACGCATCCCAATATTGCCTGGTCACTTTACGGTCGCGGCTTGTGCAAGCTGCGGCTGGACAAGGCCGGTGAAGGCAATACGGATATCGCGGCAGCCACCGCCGTGCAGGCCGACATTGCCGATCAGGCCAGGAAATACGGCATCGTCCCCTGAGGCCGGGCCGCCAGAGAGGGTCTCCCTCGTCACCCCTGACCGATGCGCGGCCCTCAGGCCGCGGGCCGGATGTTCGCATTCAGGCGGAACAGGTTGGCCGGATCGTACTCCTTCTTGAGCGCTGTCAGCCGCGCCCGGTTAGGGCCGTAGTTGTCGTCCACGGCCTTCTGATCGGCGGTATTGAGGTTGACGTAGAAACCGCTGGTGAAATGGCTGACCTTGTCCCAGGCGGTATGGACTCTGGCGCGATTCGCCTCATTGTCGGCGGCGTCTTTCCAGCTCGCCGCCACCAGCAGCTGAAACTGCTCGCTCCGGTGCGCGAGTGCCGTCGCAGTCGGCGCGACGTCACTGATGGCGCCGCCGCAATGCTCGAGGACGATGCTCAGGAAAGCATCGGGCTTGACCTCGTTGATGAGCGCGTCAACGAACGCCGGGGTCAATTCCGCCACGTACCCACCCTTCAGATATTGGTTTTGTGTCGATAGCGGTGGGCCGTCGAACTGGCGCTGGACCGCCACGTAGTCCTGCAGGCGGATGCTGTCGGCGCGGGCCTTCACGCCGGTCCGCAGCGGCTGCAGCACCTTCTCGCCGTCCTTGGGATCGCCGATGTAACACAGGGAGAGCGTCAGGTCCCCGTCCGGACCTTCCGCGCCGCCCCAGGAAAATTCACCGGTCAGTTCCCGCGGAGCGCCGGCGGCGAATTGGCCGTAGTACTCCAGGGCGTCGCGCGTTTGCGCTGGCGCGTAGGCGAGATCGCCCGCGAGTACTTTGGGTCCGACCTGATGCAGCCGATACTCGAAGGAGCTGACGACGCCGAAATTTCCACCGCCGCCGCGTATCGCCCAGAACAGATCGGGATTCTCGCTCCGGCTCACGCGCCGCATCTTGCCATCGGCTGTCACCAGGTCGGCCGACAGCAGATTGTCGCAGGCGAGTCCGTGGCGGCGGCCGAGCCAACCGTAGCCCCCGCCCAGGGTCAGACCCGCCACGCCGGTGTTCGAGATCTCGCCCATGGTCGTGGCGAGCCCGTACTGTTGGGCCTCCCAGTCCAGATCGCCGATCCAGGCGCCGCCCGCGACCTGCGCCGTTTTTGCGACGGGATCGACCCGCACGCCATGCATCGTGGACAGGTCAATCACCAGCCCACCCTCGCACATGGAGTAGCCGGGGAAACTGTGCCCGCCGCCGCGGACCGCCACCAGCAGCTCACGCTCCCGCGCAAAGGACACGGCGCGCGCGATGTCGGCGGCGCCGCTGCAGCGCGCGATCAGCGCCGGTCGCCGATCGATCATCTTGTTCCACAGGCGCCGGGCCTGGTCGTAGTCCGCGTCGCTCGCGCTCAGGAGCCTGCCGTGCAGGTTGGCCGCGAGTTCCTTGACCGCCGCCGCGGGTATGAGCAGGGGTTTGCCCGACAAGCCGAGGGCCTGGATTTCGCCGCCGGCTGCGGCCACCGGCTCGGTCGCCGGCTCCGTCGCGAAGGCCTGCATGAGCGCAGCGGGCGCCGTGGCCATTGCGCTGCCGATGAGGGCTGACTGGCAGAAAGCACGTCGTTGCATGTTGGTTCCCCCTTTCGGCGCGCATTTTACCGCCTCATTACAGGCGTGCGCACGGCTGCACGCGGCGAGCGCAATCCACGCGCGACCCTGCCAGCCGGCACTGCAAGCCGTTGATTGGCAAGGAAGAAGTCGCCGAGCTGGCAAGTCCTCCTGCAGTGCCTACAAGATCACCGAAACACGCGGTTTGCCCTGAGAGCCCTCGGGGCGCCGGCGAATTGTCTACGCCGCGAAGGGGGCACATACTGAGACATGACGGCAGGGCACGGGGGAGCCCAGGACGCCGTGATGGAGGCACCCAGTGCGTAACGAGTATTCCGGATCAAGGGGCTTGGCAGGGGTACTGGCGGTCCTGAGCAGTGCGATGCTCGTGGGCTGCGGCGGCGGCGGCTATGGGGGCGGGGGCGGCGGGATGAATGGCTACCTCTCGTCGGCACCGGGCGATGCCGCGGTGACCGCATTTCAGCAAGCCAATCAACATGTGCTGCTGAACGCCACGTACTCCGGCAGCAGTTACACGCTGCAGATCGATCAGATGGTCAACGCCGGAACGACCACTTTCAACGGTATGGGGCCCGCGTACAGCAATACCGCAACGGTCATGCTGACTCAAAATGGCACGCAGATCGCGAACAGCGTGGACACGAGCTACTACCTGCTGAGTCCGCTGATGCCGCTGGGCAAGGTAAACAGCACCGGTTCGCCGTACGCGATCGTGACCAGTTCCACGCCGATTCCGATGACCCTTATGGTCGGCGGTTCGGGCTCCTTCGACAACGTCACCTACTACCACGATTCGACCAGGGCGACCCTGGACGCGAACGAGACGACGACGTACACCGTCACCTCGAGGGACACGGCGACGCTGCAATACTGTATCCAGTCGGTGATCTCCGGCACGACGGTGCAGGGGACTGCAGACGGCATGGCGGACGGCACCGAAACGGACTGCTATGCCATCACTGCGGGCGGCATGGCCACGGTGGTCTCCGTGTCGGTCATGGCCGGCGGTGTGAGCCTGATGTTCAAATAGGAGCCGGGGCCGCCACCGCGGCTGACGCCGGCGACCTCGCCTCTGCGCCGCAGACGCGGCCGCGATGCACCCGACGAGTGTTGCTCAACGCCGTTCAATGGGCCGGAATCTCCGCCGTGCACAACGAGCGGGGCCGGGCGGCCCTGCAACTTTGGGTGCCAAGCCGAGTTAGATCGACACACGGGTCTTAAACCCTTTGTGTGACAGATCCATCCAAGTAACGGGCTGATTATCAAGGAGATAGACATGAGCACCGTCCGCAACAACCTGGGCTACGCCGGCCACTCTGCCCTCAGTGATTTCGGCCGCAAGCTGCTGTGCGCCTTCGCCGCCTGCCTGTTCACGGTGGTGCTGCTGGGTGAAGTGGGCAAGTCGCCCGCCCAGGCTGCGCAGCGCGCCGCGATCGAGCAGGGCATCACGGATTTCGGGGTGATTTGAACCGGATGAGTCCGCCTCGGGGCGCCGTTGCCGCGCTCAGGGTGCAGACAGAAACTGCAGTATTGCTCTCATCAATCGATCGCCCTGATCCGTCGTGAATAAGAACTGGGCGTGCGCGGATCCGTCCAGGATCACAAACCGCTTGGGAGGCCGCACCTTCCCGTAGTCGGCGCGCATTTCGGTCAGCCGCACCGTCCCACTGCCGTCCGTGTCGTCGCGCGCCACGATGAACAACTTGCGGCCCTTGATGAGTTCGGGGTGACCGCTCGATCCGTGCGCCAGCAGAACCAGCCGATCAATCTCGCCGGGCTTACTGGCGACGGACGCATCGGCCGCTGCGACGCCACCGAAGCTGGCTCCGACCACCGCAACCGTCCGGGCGCCGTGATGATGCAGGTAACGAACCGCCGCCAGGACATCAAAGCGCAAGGCCTCGTCGGATTGAAGCGCGGCTGGGGGCACCGGTGACTGGCCGAAGCCACGGAAGTCGAAAGCCAGTACGCTAAAGCCGTGGGCGGCCAGAATTTCAGCCTGAGGTGCCCAGTCTGCCTTGGTGCGCCGCCCGCCATGAGCCAGTACCACGCCACGCGCACCCGCACCGTACAGATCGGCGGCAATGGCGGCGCCGTCCTCGGTTGGGATGGTCAGGTGTTGCTGTGTCGCGCCCGCCTGGCTCAGCAGCAGCCCGGCGAATAGGCTGCTGAGGCCGCGCCGCAATCGCACGGGGAGTCGGCGCCTAATCGGTCCGCGTTTCCTTGTTTTGCTCAATCCAGACCAGCGCCGCTTCCACATCGGACAAGTCACCCGCGCTGAAGCCCGGGATCCTGCCGCCCGCCGCCGCGTCCTTGAGTCGATTCATCTCGGCTTGTGCCTGCGCGTGGACCCAGCCCAGGCCGCGGCGTACCTTCGATGTGAATTTCTGTTGCTTTTCTTCAGTCATGGCCGTCCTCGTTAGTGGTGAAGCGTCGGTGGCGAGCCGCGATCACGGTCGCCGTGCAATATAAGGAGAGGCAGGGCGAACCGCCGATCCAGCGACCCGCCCCGAATCGCTCAAAGAGCATGCCTCGTGTTCTGATCGTCGAGGTCATCGACAGGGCACGCAGACTAACGGAACCGGCCCCATCCGCAATCAAGCGGGGAGGAGCGTACGTGGAATGCACTTGTTAGGCAACTCTGGCCGGGTAGTGCAGGTGTTGCGGCGCAGGCACGAAGCTTAGAATCGGTTCATGGCGTGGCTCACCAAGTCGCGATTTCTCTCGGGCCTGCAGTGCCCGAAGCGGCTGTGGTTTGAGGTGAATCAACCGCTCGAAGAAGGCCTGCCGGATTCCTTCGTGCTCCTCAATGGCCGCGCGGTCGATCGCGCGGCTCAGACGCGCAAGCCGGGGAAGGTCGTTTCCCGCGAGCGCGGCATGCCCGACGCGATTGCCGCGACGACGCGGTTGATCCGCTCGGGTGCGCCGCCGGTGATGTACCAACCCGCTTTTCGGGCGGGGGATCTGGCGGTGATTGCCGACGTGGTCGAGACGCACGGCTATAGCGTGACCCTCACAGAAGTGAAGTCCTCGACGCGCGTGAAGCCGGAGCATGTTCCCGACGCGGCCTTCCAGACGCTGGTGATCCGCAGGGCCGGGATTCCGGTGGATCGCGTGCTGCTGGCGCATATCGACAGGGCCTTCGAGCTCAAGAGACCGGGCGACTACGCCGGCCTGCTGGTGGAGGAGGACCTCACCAGCGCAGTGGAAATGTCCCTGCCGGAGGTGGAGGACTCGGCCGCCCGGTTGCGAGGGGTCATGGCGGCGCGTGCCCAGCCCGACATTCGGATGGGAGCCCACTGCACCATCCCCTATGAATGTCCGTTCATCGAGCGCTGCACGGCGCAGGCCGGCACGACTCCCGATTACCCGGTGGGATTGCTGCCGCGGGGTGGCAAGACGGTGCAAGCGCTGTTGGCGGAGGGCTACGGCGACCTGACGGAGGTGCCCGCAGATCGCCTGAGCAGCAGGATTCACCAGCGAGTCCATCAGGCCACGGTGACAGGCGAGGCGTATCTGGATGTGGCAGCGACGGCGGGCCTGCGAGCGTTGCCTTACCCGATGTCCTACCTCGACTTCGAGACCATCGGGCTGGCCGTTCCGGAAATCATCGGCACTCATCCCTACGATCACTGGCCTTTTCAGTGGTCGTTACACGTGGAGGACTCACCCGACCGGGTCCGGCACGCCGAGTACCTGGCGATCGATTCCTTCGATGACTTGCGCACCCTGGCGCAGGCGCTGCTGCATGCCCTCCCGGAATCAGGGCCGATCTTTGCCTACAACGCCCCGTTTGAGCGCGGCGTGCTGGGGTGGCTGGCCGATCGGTTGCCGGCGCTGGCCGGCGCTCTGCGGAGCCTGGCAGAGCGATTGGTGGATCTGCTTTCCATCACGCGCGCGGCCTATTACCACCGGGACATGAGAGGCTCCTGGTCGATCAAGGACGTGCTGCCCACGATTGATCCGGCACTGTCGTATGAAGGGCTGGGGGAGATCGCCGCCGGCGATGCAGCGCAGATGGCCTTCATGACGGCAAGGGATAGAAGGACCCCGCCGGCGCGGCGCAGGGAGCTGGAGGCCGGATTGAAGCGATACTGCGAGCGGGACACCTGGGCCATGGTGGTGCTGAGGCGGTTTTTGAGCGCTCGCGGGTGACTGATCGGCATCTTGTGGCACACTGCAGCAAGGGAGCGAGCGGCGCACAAGAATAAAGAACAGGGGAGGGCGCTATGGCTACGGATGGTGATGCGGACTACTCGGGCTACACCAACGAGCAACTCGATGAGGCGGCGCATAACGTGGACCGTGGCCGCTTTCCGCTCAACGCGCAGCGCTTGCTGGACGAGCAGGAACGGCGGCGGACGCAGGCCGCGCCCGCCGCGGCCGCGCCGGTGCAGACGCTGACGCCGCAATTTCAGGCCGACGGGAGGGAGTATTTTCGCATCTGGATCGTGAACCTGGCGTTGACCATCGTCACGCTGGGCATCTATTCCGCCTGGGCCAAGGTGCGCAAGCTCCGTTACTTCTACAGCAACACCTCGCTCGCGGGCAGCGCGTTCGGGTACCACGCCGATCCCATCAAGATCCTCAAGGGCCGGGTGATCGCTGCGGTGGTCGCCGTCGGCTACTTTGCGGCGACCCGATATTCCGTGTTCGTGACGCTCATAGTCATCGGGCTCATCGCCGTGGCGACGCCCTGGCTGGTGGTGCGTTCGCGGATGTTTTCGATGCGCATGACCTCCTGGCGCGGCATACGATTTGGATTCAGGAAGGATTATCTCGGTGCGTATGGAGCACTCCTGGGCTGGATGGCACTGGGCTTCGTCACCTTCGGGATCATGCTGCCCTATGCGGCCTGCAGGCGATATGAGTTCATCGTGAACCGGACGCGCTTCGGTGCCACGGCCTTCGAGTGTCATCCACGGGCCGGGCGGTTCTACAAGACGATGTTCGCGGCCGGCGGCATGGCCTTCGTGCTGATGTTCGTGATCATATTCCTGGCCAGGTGGCTGGCCTCCGCGCTGGGCGGCGTGACCGCGTCCATCGGCGGTCCGGCGCGCATCGTTCAGGCCGTGGTATTCCTGGCCTATATCCCGCTTTACGCCGTGGTTCACGGCTACACGGAGTCGCGGAATCTCAATGAAGTCTTTCGCACCACGACGCTGGGCGAGCTGCGGCTGAAGTGCCAGCTGCGGGCGCGGAGCCTGATGCAGATCTACCTGACCAATCTGCTGGGAATCGTCTTTACGCTCGGGCTCTACACGCCGTGGGCGCAGCTGCGCCTGATGCGCTATCGGCTGGCTGCGATGGCGGTGGAGGTGCCCACCACGCTGGATGCCTTCGCGGCCGGCACCGAGGGTCCGGCCGTGGGTGCGGCCGGTGAGGAAATCGGTGACTTCCTCGATGTCGACTTCGGATTCTAGGGAGGCCGGGGCGCCGCTCCCGGCGCTGCTGTACGACGGTGCGACGTCGGGCGCGCGGCCCGTGACGGTGCAGATCAGTCGGGCGCCCGACGGCTCGATCAGCGCCGCGATCGAGGGGCAGGGGGTGAACCGCGACGTCGGGATCCCTTCGCGATCGCTGCGCGGGCAGGTCGGAAATGCCCGGGTGGTGCTGCCGCTATCCGACGGGTGCACGCTCGAGTTTCTGAACAGTGCGGCACTGAATGTCGCGCTGGCGGCGGCGGGTGCCGGGGCGGCGCGCGGCTGGGTGCATCGGTTGGAGGGCAACTGGAAGGCGGCGCTGGTCACGGTGGTGGGCATCGTGCTGGGCACGTGGGCGTTTCTTGCCTATGGCGTGCCGGCGCTGGCGAGCCGGGCGATGCGGGCGATTCCCGTGAGCGTGGACGCGGAAGTCGGTGCACGGGGGCTCGCGGCCCTGGATCGAAGCATCCTGGAGCCGACGAGCCTGCCGGAAAGCCGGCGGTCGGATCTGAAGCGCGCCTTCAGCGCCCTGGTGAAGGATGCCGCGCCGGATGTGGCGGGTCTCAGGCTCGAATTCCGGCATGGGGGTCGCCTGGGCGCCAATGCCCTGGCGTTGCCGTCCGGGATCGTCGTGATCACCGATGAGCTGGTCGCGGCGGCACGGAACGACGATGAGTTGCGTGGCGTGCTGGCCCACGAAGTCGGACATGTCGTGCATCGGGATGCGATGCGCCTGCTGGTGCAGAGCTCCGCCACCGCGCTGCTCATGCTGGGGCTGCTCGGCGATGTCAATTCCGCCTCCTCGCTCGTCGCGGCCGTGCCCACCGCACTGGTGAATGCCGCCTATTCGCGGGATGTGGAGCGCGAGGCCGATGCCTTCGCGCTGAGGTGGATGGCGAGGCATCACATCTCGGGGGAGCGGCTGGGCGATCTGCTGACGCGGTTGTCGCAGCAGCGGGGGGTGAACTCGGGCGGGCTGTTCGCCAGTCATCCGGGGCTGGCCGAGCGCGTACGCCGGGCAAAGGGGAAGAGGTAGGCTGAGCCTCAATGGCCGATGCGGACCAGCAGGTACCTGCGATGAGCCATGGGGTGGCCGGGTTGGCCGCGCCACATCCCGAGGTCGCGCTGGCACGCACGCCTTCGGCGCCGTTCTACGTGGCGCCGGAGCAGCTCGCGCGTGAACGCGCGACGGTATTCCGGCGCAGCTGGCAGTATGTCGGGCACACCGCTCAGCTCGCCCGTTCGGGTGATTACTTCACCACGCGCAGCACCGACGAGCCCCTGGTGTTCGTCAACGACGATGGCGTCATCCGGGGATTCTTCAACGTGTGCCGCCACCGGGCCGGGCCGCTGGCCCTGGGCTGCGGCAATGCCGCGCGGCTGGTCTGCCGTTACCACGGCTGGACCTACAGCCTGCAGGGGCAGCTGCTGCGGGCGCCGGAGATGGAGAGCGCGCCGCAGTTCGAGCCGGCGAAGATTCATCTCCAGCCGGTGGCGGTCGAGACTGTCGGACCGATGATCTTCGCGGCCCTCGATGCCTCCACGCCATCCTTCGAGAGCTTTCATCCCGGTCTGATCGATGAGTGTGCGCCGTATCAGCTCGCGCGCCTGCGCCACGTCATGACGCGTGATTACCCGGTGGCGGCAAACTGGAAGCTGTATGTGGATAATTTTCTTGAGGGCTACCACCTCCCGCAGCTGCATCCGGCGCTCAGTCGCGAGATCGACTACAAGTCCTACGTCACCGAGCTGGCTACGCATCGCGTGCTGCAGCACGCCCCGGTGCGGGCCGCTACCGGGAGCCTCTACACCCCGGCCCCCGGTGAGCCGGCGGCCCGCTACTACTGGTTGTTCCCGAACCTCATGCTCAGCTTTTACGAGCGCCAGTTGCAGGTGAACGTCGTGGCCCCGGAAGGCGCCGATCGCACGGTGGTGCGTTTCGACTGGTTTGCGCTGGACGCCGGGCCGCGGCACGGCGAGCTGGAGCGATTCCGCCGCCTCGTGGAATTCAGCGACGTCGTGCAGGCTGAGGACGCGGGGATGTGCCAGGTGCTGCAGGGCAACGCGCAATCCAGCGCCTACCGGCCTGGTCCGTACTGCCCCGCGCACGAAGCGGGGGTGCATCTGTTTCACCGCCTGATGCTGGCTGGTATGCCGTGACGGCTGTGGACCGGGCTGGGCCTGCGTGCGGCCGCGTCGAGGGGCACCTCACTCAATTGCGCTTGAGTACCGGATAATTGCCCGTGTCGGACAGGAGCCGCTCCGCGACCACGGCGTAATCGAACTTCAGGCCAATCGCGCACTCGTCGGGTCCGAGGCGCTGGCAGTAGACGACCTCCGCGTCAACCCGGAACTCGCCGAGCATGCCGGTGAGCACCAGCTGGTCGTGTGCCTGCCAGACCCGCTGGGTGCGGACGCGAGCGCCACGGCTGCTGATATTCTCGACCCGTACCGTCTCGACGATCAGAGGCACACCGCTGGTGTGGACTCTGGCGGGTATATTCATGGCCCCTCGATTTTCGATTCTGCCCATTTCCATACCGACAGCATAGACGAAGTCCTTCCAATCACAATCCGGCGAGCGCCCGACTTCTGCATCAGGTAACCACAGGGCCGCACCGTCAGAAAAAAAGGGGTTGGTTGCATAAGTGGATTGCCGGAATGTGCTTTACGGCGATCATGCCCGCTGCGCGGGCCACGTATGTCCAACCCCTAGCGGGGGGATCGGTCAGCCACTGGTTGCGTTGCGATCGGGTGCGCGACGTTGAGCAGTCGCGCCATCTTGTTGCCGTACATCGCGACATCAGCCCGCTGCATCAGGCTGGGAAGCGAGATCGGCTTCTCCGGTTCGAACCTGGCCACGCCTACGCTCAGGGACAGATAGGGCGGCGTGCTGGCGGCATTGCTGGCCTCGAGCGCTCCGTGGAAGCGCTTCATGATGACATCGATGCCCGCGGGGTCCGACGTGGAAGCCAGTACCGCGAATTCGTCGCCGCCGAGCCGGCCGGCGACATCGCGATGGCGGAACACGCTGCGCAGGACCTGCGCCGCCTGCACCAGCACCGCATCGCCGGCGGCATGGCCGGCCGTATCGTTGATGGACTTGAGGTTATCGACGTCAAAAAAGAACAGCAGGGCGCGATGCCGGTCGCGGCAGGCGGCTTCCAGCAGGCGGGTTCCGCAGCGCACGAAGCCGCGGCGGTTGTACAGGCTCGTCAGCTCGTCGATCAGCGCCATCGAGCGCAGCGTCAGGACCAGGTTCTCGAGCGCCTTGAGCTGCGCCTGGAACTTTTCGTCCGAGCGACGTGCGGGTTGCTGCAGCAGACTCGACAGCGCCTTGCGGGCGGTCGTTTCATCGGCGTCGATCGCTGCGATGCTCAGCTCCATGGCCAGCTCTTTGGCACTCGCACGCGAAATGGCCCGTGTAGACGACGGCTCGAGAGTGGCAATCGCGCTCATGACCCAAATCTCCTCTATCAGCCTGCAAGCCCGCCTTGGATGGGGCGGTTACAGCTTAGCAAGGCCCTAAAGACCGCCAAGACGGTGCATCACCGATGGAGGACTCCGGCAAGGGATGTGTACGGGTGTAGGGGAACTCCCGGACAGCGGCAGTTCAGGGCTGCACCAGGCCCTTGCGGATGGCGTAACGGACCAGGCCCGCGATCTCATGGATCCCCAGCTTCTGCATCAGCCGCGCGCGGTGGGTCTCCACCGTCTTGGCGCTGACATGGATCAACACCGCTATGTCCTTGGTCGTCTTGCCCTCCGCGATCAGCTGCAGCACCTGTCGCTCGCGCGCTGACAGGGTGTCCTTCGGCCGATCGGGGGTCGCGTAAGCCTCCACCACCGCGCGCGACACGCCCGGACTCAGGTACACCTGGCCGTTGCAGACCTCGCGAATGGCGCGCACCAGATCGTTGGCGGCCTGATCCTTCAGGACATAGCCGCGGACGCCGCAGCGCAGGGCCTCGGCCACGTACTGTTCCTCGTTGTGGCGGGATGAGCCGGGTCCGCGGACTGCTGCGGCTCAGGCCCAGGGCGGCATCCAGCCCGTTGAACATCGGCATGCTGATATCCATGACCGCCGCATCCGGGTTTTCGCGCAGCACCAGACGCTGGGCCTCCTGGCCGTCGGATGCTTCGCCCACGACCTGGATGCCTTCGCGCTCCAGCAGCGCCCGCACGCCCTGGCGGACCAGGATGTGATCGTCGGCCAATACGACGCGGATCGTCATCATGCCTCCACCGGCACCTGCAGCCGGATGCGGGTGCCGTCGCCGGGGAGGGAGATCACCTGCAGCTGACCGCCCACGGCATTCAGGCGCTCGCGCATGCCTTTCAGGCCCAGACCCGCACGTCCGTTCGGCGCCGCGATTTCGAAGCCGACGCCATCGTCCACGACCTGGCAGACCACGGTGCCTCCCTCGCGATCCGCCTGAATCCGCACGCGGCCCGCCCGGGAGTGGCGCACGACGTTGGTCAGCGCTTCCTGCACGGCGCGATAGAGCGCTGTTTCCACCGGAGCGCTGAGGCGCCCGGTCACGGTCGAGAGCACCTCGACCGGCAGGTGCGCGCGCCGCGAAACCGCGTCAGCCAGAAATTGTACGGCCGGCAGCCAGCCGAGGTCATCGAGCACCGTCGGCCGCAGGTCATGGGACAGATTGCGCAGCTGATGTTCCACCTGGTCCAGCAGCGCTTTCACCTGGCGAAGTCGCGAGCTCGCGCTCTGCGGGACGTCCTCTTCCAGTTCCGCCAATGCCAGGTGCACCGAGACGAGCAGCTGCCCGGCCTCGTCGTGCAGGGCATGGGCGATGCGCTTGACCTCGGCCTCCAGTGTCTCATTGAGATGCCGCGACGCGACCATCGCCTCGCGATAGCCGCGATGGGTCATCTCGTAGGGCGAGAGCGATTCGGCCAGGAATTCCGCCGCGATGCCGATGACCGCAACTGCCGATTCCGGCCCGCGCCCGTCGGCGAGGATCGCGTGCAGGGCCTTGGCGTGGATAGCCACGAGATCCGGAATGCTCAACCCCTCGGACATGGCCGTCCGTCCCAGCTCGTACGCCCGACCCAGCAGCGCTTCCTCGGCGTGCGCCACATAGGCGGTGAGGGTTGCGCCAAACTGCGCCTCCAGGCACGACGCGCTCGCATTCATGACTGCACTCCTTCAACTCAACTGCGCCACCAGTACCAGGGCATCGTCGGTGGGACGGCCGTAATCCGCAAGGATCCGCTGCGCCAGCGTGCGTGGTTCCCCCGACGGTGTCAGCTTGTCGGAAAATTCGCTGCGGATTCCATCGGTCGCGAGGATCAGGGTGTCGCTCCGGCCGACTGGCGTCACGGTCTCCCGCAGCGCCGGCAACTTGACGCCGACCACACCGGGCCTGAGCAGCAGCTCCTCGGGTGGTGCATCGGCCCTGTCCGTGGCCCGATACAGCACGCCGCGCACATTCCCGACGCCCAGCCAGTTCAATGTGCCGTGTTCGAAATCGATGACCGCGACGCTCATCACCACGCCGCGGGTATGGCGCAGCTCCTCGTGACAGCGACGCAGGACCGCGACTGGCGAATCCCGCACGTGGGAGCGGATGGTCAGCCTGGCATTCTCGGCGGCGAAGGCGGCGGGGTCGCCGTGTCCAATGCCGTCGATGACCGCCAGCAGGGCGCCTCCCGGGTGCACGTCCACGACCTCGAGGTCGCCCGAACTGCCATTGCCCGGCAGTGCCGCACTCGCGCTGCCGTAGCGCAGGGCCGACAGGGCACCCTTGCTCACAGCCGCCACTTCCTGGCCGTGACCGTCGTGCCCCGGCCCGGCTCCGAGGCAATCTCGAACTCGTCCATGAGCCGGCGCACGCCGGGAAGACCGAGGCCGAGGCCCCCGGAGCTCGAATAGCCGTCGCGCAACGCCAGCGGGATGTCCGCAATGCCGGGCCCGTGGTCCGAGGCGATGATCGTCAGGCTCACGTGGCCCCCGCTGTTGCCCTGTCGCAGCGTGACCATGCCATGTCCGGCATAGGACACCATGTTGCGCGCCAATTCGGAAATCGCGGTCGCGATGAGCGCCGTTTCGCCGAGGGAAAAGCCCAACTCCAGCGCCAGCATCCGGCCACGCTGGCGGGCCTCGACGACGTCCTTGTCCGAGGCGATCGCAATGGGAAAATCCGCCGGCAATGGCGCATGCCTCAGTGCGTGCTCGGAAATTTCTGCTGCAGGTGCGCCAAGCCCTCCTCAAGATCCAATGCCGTGGGTATGTCCTCGAGCGTCAGGCCCAGCTGCACCATGGCGAAGGCCACCTCGGGCTGGATGCCGACGATGACGGTTTCCGCGCCGCGCAGCCGGATCATGTGCGAGATCTGCAGCAGCATGCGCGAGGCAAACGAGTCCATGACGTCCATCGCCGTGACGTCCACGATCACGCCGAGCGAGCGACTGCGCACCACCTGCTGCACGAGCGCCGTGCGCAGGTGCAACAGATCCGCATCGGACAACGCCGCCTGAATCGTCGCGATCAGGAATGGGCCCTGCTTCAGAATTGGAACTTCCACGCAAGTACCCTTTCAGTGCGACGGCTGCGATCAGCTCGTCGGCACGACCTTGTAGCCGAGGAGCCGCTCAGCCTGTTCGATGCCGCCCTGCAGGTCGCCCACGGTGTTCATCTTGCCCAGGTCCAGGCCGATCGTAACGAGGGTCTGCGCGATTTCCGGCGACAGGCCGGTCACGATGACGGTGGCACCGAGCAGGCGCGATGCCTCCACCGTCTGCACGAGGTGATTGGCTACGGTGGCGTCCATGGCCGCCACGCCGGTGATGTCGATGACGACCACCTTGGCACGATTGGTGCGGATTCCTCGCAGTAGCTGCTCCGTCAATTGCCGCGCGCGCTGCGGGTCGATGACGCCGATGATGGGCAGGATCAGCAGCCGCTCGCGCACCTGCAGGACGGGAGTGGACAGTTCCCGGATGGCCTCCTGCTGTTGACGAATGACGCGCTCGCGTTCCTGCACGAAGCCGACCGCGACGGTGTTGGCGATGCGGTTGGCGGCCGGCTCGTAGGCGTCCAGGATGCGATTGAGCTTTTCGAAATCGGTCTGGTACTTGGCGAACAACGAGCGGGCCAGCACGTCGCGCAGCAGCAGGACGATGCCAACGACTTCGTGGGTCTCGACGCCGCGGGGAATGATGCGCTCGGAGAGATTCCGCGCGTAGGCCTGCAAGGCCTCGAAGGTGCCGGTCTCCAGCACCGCCACATAGCTGTCGTAGACGGAGGTGGCTTCGTCGAAGATCTCGTCCTTGCTCATCGCCGTGAGCAGGCGTGCCTCCGAAATGCGCACCACCCATTCCTCGCGCAGCAGGGTGCGATTCTGCCGCAGGTGCGCCACCAGTTCGCGCATCAACTCGGTGGTCGGTGCGCTGCGCGTCAGGTCGGCGGCGTAGCTCGAGGCAGTCGGCAATTCCTTGGTTACAGTTTTCTCTTTTCCCATGACCGGGCGTCTCCTGATCGGCGATCCTGGATCGGCTGGGATGTCCAGCCCCCGCGAATGATCGATCAAATACCAACGCGATTTGCAGCCACAATCCGGCATGGCCCCGGATACCTTGTAGGGTAATGACCTGACAGGCCGCGCACCACTGGGGAGACAGCCCAGGCCGGGGTCGGTATGGGCTGGTCTGAGGAAAATCAGAGAGTTACAGAACCCGGCACGGGGCTCGCAGGGCTCCCAGGGCTCGCAGGGCTCAGCCGGAGGCGGATCGCACCCGGCTCCGGACACTGTGCCAGGTCAGGGCCGCCAGCGTTCCGAGGGTCGCCGGCACCAGCCCGTAGAAGACGTCCAGGCGATCGGCCGAGTAGGGTCCCCAGCGGTTTGACACCAGGACGAACAGCGGCAGCATGAGCGCAACCAGCAGCGCCCATCGCCACGGCCATTTCGGCCGCCACGCCGTCAGCACGAACGCGATCAGGCACAGTGAAAGCGCATAGGGCCAGCGCGTACCGCTGCGCAGATCCAGCAGCGCTGAAGCCAGCCCCAGCCCGGCACCCACGGCCCAGGCGGGCCCGCATTCAACGAGGTTGTGGACCCATTCACGAGCGCTCATTTCCACTCCTCCCAGGGACCACGCCAACCGTTCCCGCTCGTCAGTGATGTGCTGCTGCTCGGAAAGGAGCGCCTGACCCCAGGCACGCCGATTCGCCGGCAGCGAGATCCGCATGCACCAGTTCAGGCCTCGCACCAGCGCATTCAGCATGTAACGCTTCATGTCAGCTCTGCCGTGCGACCCGCAACGGTCCCATACGGACCGCTGCCCCCTCGAGTATCCCGTTCGCGGCTCTGGATCCTGCGGCTGACAGCCGGTACAAATGTCGCGGCGGGCGCCCCGGCTCGCGCACTTCTTCCCAGCGGGTCTCGAGCCAACCCTCGTCATGGAGCCGGGAAAGTATGGGGTACAAGGTGCCCGACTTGATGCGCGTGAGCTTGCTCAGCTCGTAGCCGTGGCTCCAGTCGCGAGGGACCTGCCTGAGGGCCTGGAGCACCGCGAGGGTCTGCGGGGAAAGGCGCATGCCTAACTCTATATATGTAGACATAGAATTGTCAAGGACCAGGCGCAACACGATGCCCGCTGTCATCGGGGCGGATCGATCTGGCCAGGCTACGTCAACGGGGACCGGCTGCGCCCTCTCTGACTCATGAGCGCGATCGGCATGCCGACGAAGGCGGTATGCGTGAAGAGCGTGCCCAGCAGCTGCCAGCGATCGTGGGGTCTTAGCGAGCTGAACGACACCTGCAGGCGCGACAGGACTTCCCGCAGATCGGTCGCAAAATGCTGCGAGGGATGTGCCGCCGAGAGCGGCACCACCACGTAAGTCATGACGGCGTAGAGCCCGAGTCCATAGAGGAAGCCCCAAATCAGTGGACTGCGATTCAGCGCCTGCACTCGTCTGGAGCTCAACACAAACACCGCCGCCATGGCGATGGCCATCATGAAGTGCGTCGCGAACCCGAGCACTGCCGTCGAGAGGCCCCTGGCGCTGGCTGCATCGTGGCCGACCCAGCCAGCGGCGACCGACTGCAGGATCTGCACTGGGCTCATCTGGTAGCTCAGCGGACCGTACACTACAAAGGCATATGTTATGTCCAATGCGCCCGCGATCAGTCCCCCGGCGAGAATGGTTCGCAGCAGTCTCATGGCACCAACCCCGATATTCGAGTTCTTTGTCCTCATTGTGCTCCATGAGGACGCAGCCCGGCTACCCCGTGGATGGCCTTCGAGTCTGTCTGCGCCAGCACATCAGGTCGGCGTGTTGGTCCGCGCGCGCCGCATCGCGGTGGCGGCGAATACGTGGATCCTGGACGCCGCAGGAGTGCGGTCGAAGGGAATCCAGGTCTGTGCGGCGCTTCATGGGCCACCCTGCGCCGATGCGGTAGCTTTCGCGGAGGCAGGACAGTAGCGAGGTCAGTGGCGTGGGAGCCGGGAAGGCAGTGCCGAAGCGGCGGGCCGCAGCACTCGGGAAGTTTCTTCCCGGGAGTGCGTCGACCGGCCGGATCCGGACGGTCTGCCTTTGCCTGGCCATTGCGCTCAGCGCGTCCGCCCGCGCCGCGGAATTCCGCTTCGACTCGATGCGGGAGCTGATCGAGTCCAGCGGAATCCGCTCCGTCGACGAACTCGTGCAGGCGCTGCCCCCGGACCTGCGTGCCCACTACACCCTCGTGTTCGCAAGCCGCAGTCTCCAGGCCGCCAGCCCCGCAAATCCGCGCGCGATCCTTTTCGGTTCCGACGCCGAATTCATCGTCACCTTCAATGGCGATCCGGCCGAGCGCGGGAATTCCGTCGTGGAAACGATGGAGTTCGATGCGCGCAACAACAAGTTTCTGTTCCGCGAGATTCAGTTTCCAGCGGACAAGGACGGGCCGGTATCGATATCCGAAGCCAACTCGGCACGCTGCGTCGCCTGTCACGGTGAACCGGCGCGACCGGTCTGGGACACGGCGCCCTTCTGGCCCGGTGTGTATGGTGAGCGCTACGGCGCCGGCCTGTCGCCCGCAGAATCGAAGGGCATGCGTGAGTTTCTCGCCCTGCAGCCCGCGCATGCGCGCTACCACAACCTCCTTGGGGCAGCAGCGTTTGCGGAGCGTACGACCTACGTGGCCAGTGCGCGCGCGGTGTACAACGGCGTCAGGACTACTTCTCCGAACGCCCAGCTCTCGGCATTGCTGACGCGGCTGAACGTTCGCTCGATCCTGTCCGAGATGGCCTCACGCCCGGCCTTCGATGCACATCGCTACGTCCTGCTCGCCGCCGCGGAAGGCAGCTGCGGCCCGCTGCCCGAGTACTATCCCGCTTCCCTCCGCGACCTGATCGCAGACGAACTGCGGGCCTACCGGCGCACGAGCACAGCCACGGGCCGATTGCAGACGGCGGCGGTGACGGCGCGCCTTGAAGGTGCCGGCGGGCGCTACCAGCGCAGTGCCGCGCGGCTCGACGCACTGCGGTTCGTGGTTGAGCGCAGTCTCGGGCTCTCCACGCAGCAGTGGACGCTCGCACTCGAACGTAACACCTACGACGCTTCGGTCCCCGAGGGCGCGCCCACCTTCGCGCAGCTGCTGTTCGAATGGGTCGCGGTCACCGATGGGGAGTTGCGCGGCCTGCACGCCTATCGATCCTTCACGAGTGGCGATCGCTACTGCGAGCACCTGCGCCGTCAGAGCCTTTCCGCGCTCGAGGCCTGGTACACGGCGCATCCCTGGTCGGAGGCTTCCGCCAGCGGTGCGCAGTCTGCGCCCGCCGTGACTGGCGCCTCCGACGCCTCAAATTCCCCGAATCCGGTGTCCTGGAGACCGGAGTTCCTGGACCGCTGTACCTCCTGTCACACCGGGGAAGTCGCCCCTTTCATTCCGTTTGCGGATCCGGACGCGCTCGCGAAGCTCCTTGTGAAGGGCAGCTACCCGCACGGCCGCCTGCTGGACGAGATCCTGTACCGGTTGGCGCCCGAGGCGGGCGCGAAAAGCATGCCCCGCGGCCTCACGATCACTGCCGTGCAACGACGCCTGCTCGAAGAGTACTTTCTGGGTCTTGGACAACGCGGTGCAATGAACAGCGCGCTTTAGGGCGTTTCCTGCCGGCGCCTCGTGCGGCGCGATGTTGCGCACTAAGGCGGCGTGGCTGTCCAGGCGAGCCGGATCGCACTGACGGCGAAGGAGTGAATCGTGGGCGCCTGGGCGCCGCGGCGAATGATGCGAAGAACGGCGTCCGCGGGCACGATTGCGCCGCCGGTGCTGTGACTCAGCAGCACGACGTCCGACAAATCGCTCAGCGCGACTCCCGGCGACGAACCATTCATTGCCGGCGCTTCATGCCGCCCCCAGCGAAACTCGGTCGAGGGTGATCCGCGGCGGATGACTTCCCCGACATAGATCGCCGTGCCGATAATGGTATTGGCATAGGCGATCGTCGGTATGCCGTCCTGCGCACCGTGGACACCCTGCAGGTAGCGATCGATGACGTGGAGGCTCTCAAGACTGTAATCCAGCAGTCCACGCTCGAGACTCTCGGCGCAGGCCATGCCCAGTTCGGGCCCGGCTTGGCCGGCCAACACGCGTGCATAGAAATCAATCACGGACTTCAGTTCTGTGTCCAAGATCCCGATACTCGATTTTTGGCGCGGTTGCGCGGGCTACCCGAAAACGTCCGGTTGGTAGACGTCATGGAGGAGCCAAATCAATCGGTTCGGACTAGTGATTGCGCCTCAGTCGCCAGGAAAATCCCGCGTCGATCACGCGGGGAAGCCAATGGCTGGTTTCCGGTACGACCATCCCGGTCACGGAGTTGGCAGGGCCGAGATCAACGCAGCACTCATTGGCGCGGTTGGACACGTTGGTCGCATCGAGCCACAGGGTCAGTTCACCGTACTTCAGTGGCACGCTGCGGGCGACCCGCAGATCAGCGCTGAAGTAGCTGCCCCAGCGCGCCGAATTGCGGGGGCCCAGCATGAGGTAGGCCGTGGAGGCGGGCGCGGCGGGAACCAGCGTCAGCGGCGATCGCGGCCATCCGCTGTGCCAACCGACCAGAATGGAGGCGGAGGTCCGAGCCTGAGTCCACGCCACGCCGAAATTCGCCGCATGCCGCTGATCCCAGCTTCGCGGCGTATCGAGCCCCACGAAATCATCATTCGTCTGAGAGAGGGTGTAGGTCACCCAGGCACTGTAGCGTGGATTGATTTCGGTTCTGGCGCTGAACTCGATGCCCGTGGCTTCCGCGTCGACGGGCTCAAGTCGCACTCGATCGGGCTCCAACTCGGGCAGCAATGACACCGCGTCCAGTGTGTTGTCAAAGTACGGGCTGATGAGGAACCAATGATTGCGGTAAACCTCCACTTTCCAATGCAGGGCACTGGTGCGGTCGGCGGCGACCCCCACAATCACACGCGTGGCGCGGCTGGCCGGATCAGGCATCGCCTGGTTCTCTTCGGATCGCCACTCGTCAATGCGTTGTGGCTGCACAAACTCGCCCCACGAGCCGTACAGATGCCAACCGGCCGCGGGATCCAATCGTACATTGAGGCGAGGGCTGAGCTGCGCGCGGGTCTGGAACCCCCGGTAAGACTGTTGATCCAGACGCGCGCCCACTTCGACCTCGAAGGCTCGCCATCGTCGGCGGACGGAAGCATAGAACCCGAGCGCGACGGAGCGGGGCGACTGGTTTGACCTCACGGTCACGGTGGCGGGAATGCCGAAACCGACGGCTATTGGAACCGCAAACCGCTCAAACTGCGAATAGACCAATTCCGCATTCTCCAGATCCCATTCCGCGCCCGCTGTCCAGGTGAGCGCTGGACGCGGCGCATATGCCCATTCCGTGAGGAAATGTGCGATCGAGAAGTCCCGTTGCTCATCGAGACTCCCTTCGGCGACACCGAGCAGGTTCAAGGTCCCCTGACGGGTGCGCTGCGAGTTCGTGATCGCGAGCGAAGTGCGCGCGCTCAGCGCATTGCTCGGCCCGAATTCCCAGCTGAGCCAACCGGTGTGATCCCGGGAGCGCACCTGCGCCTGTTCGTCCCTGTCACCGGAATACAGTTGCACCCGGTCATCAAGGGCCAGCCATCCGAGCGTAAGCGCGGAGGACGGGCCCGCTTGCCATCGAATCCTCGCCAGCGCGTCCAGGAACGCCGGCTCTCCGAACTCCCCATCAACGGGCTGCAGCACACTGTCATCGGAGCTCAGGCGCAATGTAGCGAGCCATTCAATGGGCCAGCGATTGGCGCGCCCCACCGTGGCGAGATCATTACTGAGCCGGCTGATCCCGATCAGAGTTTCCTGTCCCGCCTCAATCGATCGGGGCGCCATATCCAGGACTCCGCCTGATCGCGAACCGTAATTGACCGGGAACCCGCCCGTGTAAATATCGACGCGACCCACGGCAAAGGGATCGAACGCGCTGAGCAATCTCTGAAAATCCTTGAAGTGAAAGGGATCAACCATCGGGATGCCGTCATAACGGACCATCACATCACCCAGCAATGCGCCGCGGATAAACGGACGCGCCGAGAGGTTGGCGGCCAGTCCCGGAGCCAGACGCAAAGCGCGGACCGTGTCACCCTGTGCTCCGGGTACGTTCCTGAGGACACGCTCGTCGAAATCCATGGCCTCCCTGGACTTATCGGAGTCAAAGATGTAGCGGCTTGCAAACACGGAGACCTCTTCCAATGGCTCGGTGCCCGCCGACGCGCGTACCGTCGGCAAAGGAGGGCTCGCTGCGGAGTGCCGTCCTGTCGCCGCGCGGGTCACCACATATCGCCGATCACCGATCCTGCGAAGTTGCAGGCCCTGCGCTTCGAGCGCGGCCGTGGCTTTGCCGATCGCGTCGGCGCCGATTGGCGGGTCCGGAGCAGCGAGGTCAGCTGGGACCAGGTCCGAGCTGTAGAGTACGTCGATCCCGGTTGCGATCAGTGCCCGCAGCAAATCGACGATCGAGTCTCGCGGCGGCAGAGGCGCCGCAATACTCGCCGCGCAGGCCGCGAGGAGCGCTGCGCTATGGACTGCAATGCGCCAGCGGGGCACGGGCACCCGAAAGGCCCCATGTCAGTACTAAAGTCCGATTCACGGGCTCGAGTGTACCCGAATTGTGCCGCCGCTGATCTCGTAGCTCAGCGACGTGGTCGCCAGCACCTGGGCCAGGGCATCGAGAGGGTCCACGCCTTTGATCGATCCGTGCAGAATAGTCTGGTTAGCGACCTGTTGCGCACGGGCATCGGCAAATTCCAGCGGACGGCCAAGCTCGCGACTGGCCCACTGCAGAAATTCAATCAGCGGGCGTCCCTCGATTTGATAATCCGGTGCGAGCGCCGCGGTCCACAGCCAATCGCGCCCGTACGTCGCAATCGGCTGTTGCGCAACACGTTCTCCCGGCGCCGCCAGCAACTCGGTGCCCGCCTCGGCGTAAAGTGCAGCGGATCTTCCGACAAATCTGATCCGACCTTCCCGCACCCGAATACGAACGGCCCGCTCATCGCTCAGTACCTCAAATGCCGTGCCAACATGGTCGATAATTCCGGCAACCGTCGTCACGCGCAGCCAGTCGCACGTGACCGGACGCGTAGGGCAATCCACATAGATCAATCCCTGCTCCAGGCCTACTTGCGTGGCCCCGGGGAAAACCACGCTAGTTCCCGCGGCGATGCGAAGCGTACCTCCCTGTGCGAGGGAAAGCAGCACTTGTCCGTGCGCCGTCAGCTGATCGCCGATCCGCACAGGATCTCCGAACGCAAGTGTGCGGTGTCTGATCAGCCAGTAGCGGACCTCTACGCCACCATCGAGGACCCGCGCAACCTGCCCGATCACAGCCCCACTGTGGACCGTGCCTCTGACCAGAAACCCCAAGGCAAACACGGCTAGAGCGGCCGCCAGGGCCGAATACCACGGGTGTCTCAGAATTGTTCGTGGCCGGGGCCGTGCGGCGAGTGTCGTGGCGCGCCACTCCTGCCCCACGGCAGCCCGGACCCGTTCACGATCCGCAGCCTCCCAGGTCGGGGTCGCCAGTGCGTCGGACAAGGCTCGTTCCAGGGATTCATCGGAACCTGGTTGCGTCCCGGGCAGGCGAGGCTCAGTCATGGCGGCGGTACCGACGGAGACTCGCCCTCAGGACTCGTGTTCCACTGGGCGCGGAAGGCCTCTCTCGCCCGCGCCAGCAACGATTGCGCCGCGACGGGCGAGATACCCAGCAGGCGAGCGATGTCCTCGACTGATTGATCGTCACCGTATTTGGCCTCGAGCGCCCGTGCGTATCGCTCCGGAAGTCTGTTCAGCGCCCGGATGACCGCCTCCCGCCGGAGATAAGTCTCGACCTCCTCCGAGGGTTCCTGTTGCTGCGGAACGCGCAGTTGCGGCAACACGAACAGGACGGTATCGGGGTCATCCAGGCTGTCGTGGACGGGACGGCGGGCCGCCTTGCGGTGCGCATCCGAAAGCTCGTGGCGACAGATCTCGGTCAGCCATGTGTACAGGGCGGCCTCCCCGCGGTAGCTCGCAAGCTTACGGACGGCTTTCACTAGGGTGTTCTGGACTACATCTTCCACGTTGGCTGGATCCCACCCCGAGCGGCGCGCGACGAAGGCGGCGAGACGGGACGCGCTGGCGTCGAAAAATTCGTCGAAGGCGCGCTGTTCGCCTGCGCACATCCGTGCCACCAACTGTCGATCCGCCTCGTGCACCCTGTGACATCCTGCGCTCACGTCTGCCAGGGCTACGAGCTTAGACGTCACCCAACTCGTGAATCAACCTGGTGTCCGGCAAATTAGGTCTGCACATCTGGATCAACGCTTGCCTGGCACATATTCAGGGGACAAGCGATGCCCCAGCATGTCCTCAACCACCGACTGACGCTCTGCCAGTCGTAACTGTTCCGCGCGCAATCTGGAAAAAGCCACGGGCCCCAGGTCCAGGGCCCGACACCAGTCCGCGGCGAAGCTCTGATACAGCCGCAAACGCTCAGCTGCGAGAGCCTGAGGCTCGACGCGTACCACGGACACCGCCTTGCCGTGGAGGATGGACATGGACCTTTCTTCCGTGATCTGCACTTCACGTGCCCGGCAGCGCAGGTAGCACGCCGCCAGCGGCAGTGTTATGCGGCGGCCACCCACTGCAGCTGGAGCCGGCAACTCGAACTCGTGACAAGCCACGATCAGCTGGACATCGCTACGCCCGCATTCCCTGGCCAGGGCCGCGAGCAAGGCCTGCTTTGCGCCCAGGGTTCCGGTGCCCTGACTGAGCACTGCGGTGGGATCGTCCGGGGAAGGGCCCGGTTGATCACCACATTCACGCAGGACATCGGCGACGTCGCGCAGGGAACGGCAATGGAACGCGTGGCGCCAGGATTTTCCGAGGGAACCCGTAAGGCTCAATGTGACGTCGGGCAACCAACGGCTCTGATGCTGTATCCGCGCCGTTTCCCGACTTTCCGCGTCTTGTGCGGAAACCGTTGGTGCGAACACGGCATGCGAGATCAGCTCGACCGTCGTGGACACCTTGAACTTGCGCATCAGTTCCCGCCGATGCGCATTCGCCGCACCATCCGAGATCGCCAGGCGCCGTCCCACGGTCTTCAGTGAATGACCTTGGGCGAGCAGAGCCAGCACTTCGCGTTCTATTGCGTTCAGTGTCACCATGTCAACGCCGCGCGCAGTGTCGCGTCGACGGGTAACGAAGCCCCGCATCGCCGTCCGGCACGCGCCAAGAGCCCGTTGCAGGCAACGACGTAAGACACTTTGGTCCTGTGCGCATCGCGCGGTCGAAAGGTCGCGACAATCTTCCGGCAACTTCCGGACCCGGAGTGTAGCGCCTTCCCGCCGTCGCGCGTCGAGCGAAGTATCATTGGTCGGTGGCGCGAAGAGGCTGCGGCCGCGCCTCTAGCCGATGGCAGGTATTGACGCGATTGATTTCCCGGATCGGCAACGTCTAAGACAGCGTACCTGTGTACGTCGTGCGCGAGCTCCAGAGTGGAGGCGCTTGGACGTTTGCACAGCTTCCGTCGGCGTCGATGTGATTTCAGCTGCGGCTGAGCCCGGCAATACAATCCACAGGCCGGACGACTGCTGCTCCGCCGCCATGACCGACACCGCTACGCTCACCGGCGCGATCAGGCTGCGCGGGGTGAGCGTCTTCGCGGAAATCAATCTTCATCGCGGTGGTGAATCTGGAGTGATCGCCGGGATCCGCCAGACAACGCCGCCGCCGTTTTGCGTCAAACGCCGGGTTATTGATGTGCCCCTTGACATCATCAGGGACAATCGTCTGATATGCCCTTCGGTGTCGATTGCGGGTTGGCGCGCGCATTCGCCAGTGCCGCAGTCTTGCGCGCAGAAACCCAGGGCCTGGTGCATGAAGCCGACCATCCTGATGCTCCTGGTGACTTGCGCTCTCGGGCTGGTGTCCTGTGGCGGTGGCGGCGGCTTCAATCCGGCGCCCACGCCGTCCGGGCCCAGTGCGCAGGTCTTTGTGACCACCGGCGATGAAGCCAAGCTCCTGGCGCCGCAATCCCAGGTGACCTTCGGCACGGGCGGCAGCCAGAATTCTCCGGTCATTACGTTGACTGAGACGACTCGCTACCAGACGATCGACGGCTTCGGTGGGTCGCTGACCGACTCTGCGGCCTGGGTCATCTGGAATGACCTGGATGCCGTGCAGCGAGCCGCGCTCATGCAGCAGCTGTTCAGTCCGACGGCGGGGATCGGCCTCAGTTTTCTTCGCCAGCCCATGGGGGCGACGGACTTCTCGGTCAGCGGCAATTACAGTTACGACGATGTTCCGGCCGGACAGACCGATCCGCTACTCCTCAAGTTTTCCGTCGCGCATGACGCCGCTTACATCATGCCCCTGTTGCTGGATGCACTGGCGATCAATCCCGCTGCGAAAGTGGTGGCGCTGCCGTGGAGTCCACCGGCGTGGATGAAAGTAGATGGGACGATGAACGGGGGAGCCATGAACACCGTTTATTTCCCCAGTCTCGCCCAGTATTTTGTCCTCACCCTGCAGGCCTACCAACAGGCTGGAATACCCGTGTACGCCATCGCGGTGCAGAACGAGCCACTCAATTCGACCCGTGGTTATCCGAGCGAGTACCTCGCGGCGAGCGACCAATCGGATTTTATCGCCAACCACCTGGGTCCCGCCCTCGTCACTGCCAATCTGGGTGCGGTAAAGATCTTCGGCTACGAGCACAACTGGGACAACACCGCCTACCCGGAATCCATTCTTGCCAGCGCCGCCTCGAGCTATGTGGCGGGCACGGCCTTTCACTGCTACAACGGCAATGTNTATCCTGCCAAGGACATCTGGTTCACGGAATGCAGTGGTACGGTGGGGTCGAGCTTCGCCGGCGATCTGGTGTGGAACGCGCAAAACCTGCTGATCGGCGCCACCCGCAATTGGGCACGCAGCATCTCGCTGTGGAATCTCGCCCTCGATCAGAATTCCGGTCCGACAAATGGCGGCTGCATGAGCTGCCGCGGCGTGGTCACCATCGACACCAGCACCGCTCCCGCGACCATCACCTACAACGTCGAATTTTATGCGCTCGGCCATCTGGCGAAATTTGTTGTACCCGGAGCCCGCCGCGTCGATTCCAGTACTTCCGCCAGTGGAGGGATCGAGGATGTGGCCTTTGAGAATCCCGACGGTTCGATCGTCCTGTTCGTGCTGAACCCATCGACGGTGGCAGGGCTCTTCTCAGTCAGTTGGCACAACAGCTATTTCAACTACAGCTTGCCGGCGCAGTCGGTGGCGACCTTTGTGTGGAAATAGGGTCCAGGAGGCCGCCATGGTGCTGCCGGCGGGCCCGTTCCAGCCACTGAAAGGCGTGCTCCCGATCACCGCGGAATGCGTAGGCCTCGGCGATCTGGTAAGCCGCCTTATCGGCCGTGTTCCTGATCAAATCATCCAGGGCGGCGTTCGACCCTTGATCTGCCGTCGGATCTGCTGGTCCCAGGCATCGCCGCCGCGCAGCTCGCTCTGGTCAAACCAGACCTCGATCCCGACGGCGCGCAGCGCCTCCGTGATGCGTTGGGCCGGGGGCGTGTCCTCGCGGGCGTAACTCAGGAACACCGCAGTTCCCGCGGCGGAATGTTCAGGGCTCAAGTATTCGCCCTCCGCCGCTTTCGAGGGCGTCGACGAGTTCGCGGTAGGTTTCAAGCCCCGGCGCGCGGAAGTTGTCAAGTTTGCCGCGGTCGTCACAGCGCCGCACCGCCACCGCCTGACGATGGTGGGGCAGTGCCTCGAACACCGCGACCTCGGCGGGCGACATGGGACCGCCCTGCAGCTTGAGGGTCAGCAACGAAGCGGCGCTCAGGCAGGCGAAGTACGCCGGGTCCGTCGCACACAGGTAGCGCTTGGCCGGCACGTGCAGCGCGACCGGCTCCGAGATCTCCGGACCGAAGTAGCGCGCGAGCCAGGCGCGGCCCACCTCCTCGTGGTGTGCGTCCTCGTGCCAGTCCGCGATGTCGGCCGGGACGTCCTCGACGAGGTGGCCGATGTCGTGCAAAAGAGCCGCGACCACGAGCGGTGCAGGGGCGCGCTCCTCGCGCGCAAAATAGGCGGCCTGCAGACTGTGCTCGAGCATCGAAACCTGCTCGCCAAAATACACGTCCGCGCCGCGCCGGCCGAACAGGGCCGCAATCTTCCCGTAAACACTCACGGTCGATCTTCGCCCATACGCCGCCGCAGCAGGCCAATCTCGCTGTACACGCTGTCGCGCGTCAGGTAGCAGCCCTGCAGGTGGCGCGGATGGCGCTGCGAGGAGAACGCGGTGCGCCCGTGCAGCGTGCGCTGGTTGTCGAATACGACGAGCTCCCCGTCGGCCAGGCGTCGTCGCAACTGGAAGCGCGGTTCACGCAGCAGGCGGGCGAAGCAACGGTAGGCCGGATAAAACGCCGCGAGCGCGGCGCTTCCTGGCGGGAGCGGTGCGATCGAGCGGTTGTTGTAATGCACGGCCGTGACCTGGCCATCGGCGCTCAGCTGGATCAGCGGGCGCTCCGCGTACAGATCTGCATCGGTGGAGCGGTATTGAAACGGGACCGGGGTACTCGTCAATACGGCAAAGGCTGCCGGCTCCGTCGCACGCAGGTGCTCGGCGATTGCGAGCCCATCAGCGTACAGGCTCTCGCCGCCGTCCGGGGAGGAGACGAGCACGTGCAGCGCCTGGAAGCCGGGCACCGGCTCGCGATACGGATTGTCGGTGTGCAACCCCAGGCCGTGGTCGGAGTAGGCGAGATTCTCGGGGTGTGCCACGGAACGCACCTCGAACAGCAGCCCGTAGTTGGTCTCGGCCACCCGGCCCATCTGCGCACAGGCTTCGAGGATCGCTCCCTCGTGCGACGGGACACCCGCCAGGAAGGCGATGCCATCCTGGGCAAGTCGAATCAACCAGGGGAGTCGGCTGGCCGGTGCGGCGCTGAAGCTCGCGTACTCGAGCCACGCGTAATCAAGTGCCGCGTCGCACGCGGCCCCGTCCAGCCACAGCCTGCTGCGCAGCTCGGGCCGGCGTTCGGTGGCGGTGAGGGCCTGCTCGCGGAGCCAGTCGGCGGCATAGTGCGAGGCGCTGGGCTCGCCCTCGAATTCGAGCTCCAGGCCGCCATTTGCGGCGCGCGCCGCGCGAATGCGCGGTTCGCTGGGCAGGTCTGCGATGTCGATGAGACGCTGCCCGCTGTGCGGATCGCGATCCTCGGCGCGGCAGTCGCGCAGCCACAGGGCCGGGAAACGCGCGCTCTGGCCGTCATTCCATACCACAGTGAGCGCGTCCGGCTTCGCCTGTATCGCGGTAATCGCGTGTGCCTCAGGCATGGTTCTTGTCGACCGCCACGAGCATTCGGCGCTGGTGCTGAAACAGGGTCGCGGCGGCGAGCGCCGAGGCGCCGCACACGAGTGCCAGCGCGACAAATACGCCGCGCCACCCGAAGGTCACGGCCAACCGTGCAACGCTGTCGCCGGCCAGCGCGCCGCCCAGGTATCCAACGCCGTCGATGATACCAGAAGCGGCCGCGCCGGCCCGCAGCCCGCCGAAGTCGAGCGCGAAAGCTCCGCCGAGGTAGGAGTAGGGCCCGAGCAGGCAGAACGCGACGAGACCGATCAACGCCACCGCCAGCCAGGCGGAGTGCGCACCGCCGGGAAACAGCGCGAGCGCGACCAGCGCCGCCGCCGCGGCGCTTAATCCCGCGAACATGATCGTCGGTCGGCCCAATACGCCGCAGCGGTCGCTAAACCAGCCCGTCGCGAGCACCGACAGGACCCCAACGCCCGGAAACACCGCGCTCAGCGAGGCCGCTTCCGCCTCCGAGTAGCCCAGGGCGCCGTGCAGGTACTGCGGCGTCCAGAAATTGAAGGTCTCGCGGACTACGGTGCAACCGAAGGACAGGAGGCACACGAGCAGGAAGGCACGACTGCGCAGGAGCGGACCCAGCAGGTCGCGCAGGCGCGCCGGGCGTTCATTGGTATGCGCAAACAGGTTGAGCGGGTTGGCCACCGCAGGCATATGGCCGAGCTCGCTGCGCGATTCGCGCAGAAACAGGAAGTTCGCAATCAGCATCAAGGCGGCGACCGCGGCCGCAAACACGAACAACGCCCGCCACCCAAAACCGTGCGCAATCATCGTGCCCATGGCCGGACGCGCGATGGCATCGCCGACCAGGTAACTGACGCTCAGGATGCCGATGATCGCGCCATACGATGAGTAGTTGAACCATTTCGAGCTCACCTTGAGCAATCCGGCCCAGCCGACGGACTGCACCAGCCGGTTGCCCAACCATGCGAGCGTGAATATGGGCAGGGCACCGCCGGCGGAAAACATGAGCGTGAACAGTACCGCGCCCCCGAGCCCCGCCAGAAACGTGCGCCGCCCGCCCCACAGGTCCGCGATGCCGGTCAGGAACAGCTTGCCGAGGGCGTAGGCCAGCACGCCGGCGGAAGCGAGGGTCCCGAGGCGCACGGTCGCTGCAGGCGCAGCGACACCGTGGCGTCCGAGCTCGTCAACCAGCAGCGGCACCGCCACGGACAGGTCCGCGCGACAGAAGTAGTAGGCGCCGTAGCCCGTGAACAGCAGCAGGATCGTGAGCGCCTGGCGGCGGACAAGTCCGTGCGGTTGCGCAGTCACGGTCGTTTCACGACTGCCGCAGCATCGCCTTGATGCCCCGGATGGCCTGGCGGATGCGGTTCTCGTTCTCGATCAGCGCGAACCGCACATGACCGTCGCCATTGTCGCCAAATCCGATGCCCGGTGATACGCAAACCTTGGCCTGCGCCAGCAGCAGCTTCGAGAACTCCAGCGAGCCGAGTGCGCGGTAGCGTTCAGGGATTCGCGCCCAGACGTACATCGAGGCCTTCGGCAACTCCACGGGCCACCCGGCCTCGTGCAGGCCCTTCACCAGCACATCGCGCCGGTCCTGGTACTGCGCCACGATGTCCTTCACGCACTGCTGATCGCCTTCCAGTGCCGCAATGGCCGCCACCTGCAGCGGGGTGAAAATCCCGTAGTCGTGATAGCTCTTGATCCGCGCGAGCGCGCTGACCAGCTCGCGATTGCCGGCCATGAAGCCGATCCGCCACCCCGCCATGTTGTAGCTCTTGGAGAGGGTGAAGAACTCGACCGCGACCTCCTTGGCCCCCGGGACCTGCATGATCGAAGGTGCCTTCCAGCCATCGAACACGATGTCGGCATACGCGAGATCATGCACCACCAGGATGTCATGCTGGCGTGCGAGCGCGATGACGCGCTCGAAAAAATCGAGCTCCACACACATGGCCGTCGGGTTGGAGGGAAAGCCCAGGACGATCAGCTTGGGTTTTGGATCGGTGCCGCGAATCGCCTGCTCCAGCTCGGCAAAAAAATCGGTGTCCGGAGCGATCGGCACGGCACGGATGTCGGCACCGGCAATTACGGCACCGTACATGTGGATCGGGTAGCTCGGGTCCGGGACGAGGACGGTGTCACCCCGGCCCAGCGTGGCGAGCATCAGGTGGGCCAACCCTTCCTTGGAACCGATCGTGACGACCGCTTCACTGTCCGGGTCGATGGCCGCCCCGTAGCGCTGCTCGTACCAGTGTGAGATGGCCCGTCGCAGCCGCGGTATGCCTCTGGACGTGGAGTAGCCATGGGTGTCCTCTCGCTGGGCCACATCGATGAGCTTGGCCACGATGTGCGCCGGAGTGGCTCCGTCGGGGTTGCCCATGCTCAGGTCGATGATGTCCTCGCCGCGCCGGCGCGCCGCCAGTTTCAGTTCGGCCGTGACGTTGAAGACATAGGGAGGCAGGCGATCGATGCGCGCGAAGCGCCGCCGCCCGGCAGGAAAATCAGTCATTTCTCGGCTCTCACGTCAGCGCCCGGAACCGTCCGAGCGACGCAGGCCGGCACCCCGCGCCCCGCCCGGCCGCCAGTCTAGCCGCTTTTCCGGTTGCCTTCATCAGGCCGGTTCGCCGGAATAGTGCGCAAGTCTTTGTTTGGGGCGGAATATCAAATGCAAGGACACGTGGCGCAGGGGCATGGTACTATGTATTAACGCGTTAATACAGTATTACAAGTTATGAAGCCCCACAAGGACTATTCCAGCCGTCAGGAATCCCTGGCCGAGCAGCGCCTGGCCGAGGCGCTGCTGACGCTGCACAGCGTGGAGGAATGCCGCGCCTTCCTGCGCGATCTGTGCACACCGGCTGAGCTGCAGGCGATGGCGGACCGCTGGGCCGTGGTCCGCGATCTCGAGCGCGGCCTGCCTTATCGGGAGATCCACGATCACACCGGCGTCAGCGTGACCACCATCGGCCGCGTCGCACGCTACCTGGCGCAGGGGAACGGTGGCTATGCACTCGCGAGCAAACGGCTTGGTGGCGCTCCCCGTGGATAAGGAGCTGCGTCTGAAACTCGCGGTGCAGAAATCCGGGCGCCTGACCGACCCTTCGCTCGACCTGCTCGTTCGCTGTGGCCTGAAGCTCTCGCGCGGCAAGGATCAGCTGATGGGCTTTGGCGAGAACATGCCGCTCGACGTGCTGTTCGTCCGCGATGATGACATTCCGGATCTGGTGCAGGAAGACGTCTGCGATCTCGGGCTCGTGGGCCTGAACGTGCTCGAAGAGCGGCGCCTCGAGCTGGCGGCCCGCGGCGCCACCGCCCGTTTTGAAACGGTGCGGGACCTGGATTTCGGCCGCTGCCGGCTCGCGCTGGCGGTACCCGAGGGCGCCGTCTTCGACGGCCTGGAATCGCTCCGCGGCAAGCGCATCGCGACCACCTTTCCTTTCATGCTGGACCAGTTTCTCAGGCGCCAGCTCATCAGCGCCCAGATCGTCACGCTGTCCGGTGCGGTGGAGATCGCGCCGCGCCTGGGAAGGGCCGATCTGATCTGCGATCTGGTTTCCAGCGGCTCGACCCTGCAGGCCAATCACCTGCGCGAGGTCTACACAGTGCTGGAGAGCCACGCCGTGCTGATTCGCACACCGGTCCTCCTCGCGCCCGTCAAGAGCGAGTGGGTTGAACGGTTGCTGATGCGCATCGACGGCGTGGAGCAGGTCAAGGAGAGCAAGTACATCATGCTGCATGCGCCGCGGGCAGCGCTGCCCGCGATCCGCAAGCTCCTGCCGGGGAGCGAGTCGCCGACCATCATCCCGCTCGAAGGCCATCCCGAGCGCGTCGTGGTGCACGCGGTGTGCCGCGAAAACGTGTTCTGGGAAACCCTCGAGAGCCTGAAGAAAGTGGGGGCCAGCGCCGTGCTGGTCCTGCCGGTCGAGAAGATGCTGGCTTGAGCATGCAGTGGCTCGACTGGCAGAGTCTGGATGCCGCGGGACGACGCGCCGCGCTGGCGCGCCCGCCGGCGGCGGACCCGTCCGGCCTGCTTCGGCAGGTGCGGGAGATCATTGCCACGGTCCGCCGCGACGGCGATGCCGCCCTGCGCGCCTACACACGTGAGTTCGACCGGGCCGACCTGGGCCCGCTGCAGGTGTCGGCCGGGGAGTGGGCGGCGGCCGAGTCACAGCTCGCGCCTGGGGTGCTCGCCGCGTTGGCCATTGCGATTGAGAATGTCACGGCCTTTCACCGCGCCCTCTCACCGCTTGAAGTCAGCCTGGAGACGTTACCGGGAGTGCGCTGCGAGCAGCTGGTCCGACCCATCCAGGCCGTCGGTCTGTATGTGCCGGCCGGCTCCGCACCGCTCCCATCCACGGCAATCATGCTGGCGGTGCCCTCCGCCATCGCACGCTGCCCGCAGCGGGTGCTGTGCACGCCGCCGCGTCGCGACGGCACGGCCGACCCGGCGGTACTGGTGGTGGCGCGCCTGTGCGGCGTCGACGCCGTATTCAAGGTGGGTGGCGCGCAGGCGATCGCCGCGATGGCCTATGGCACCGCGAGCATTCCCAGGGTCGCGAAGATCTTTGGCCCCGGCAATCGCTGGGTGACGGCCGCGAAGCGGCTGTGCGCCGCCGATGCGGAGGGCGCGGCGATGGATATGCCGGCCGGGCCCTCCGAGGTGATGGTGATCGCCGACGAGAGTGCGGACGCGACCTTCGTGGCCCTCGATCTGCTGGCCCAGGCGGAGCATGACGCGGACGCGCAGGCGCTGCTGGTGAGCACCTCCGCCGAGCTGGCGCGTGCCGTGGCCGCGCAGCTCGCGGCGCTCGTGCCGGGCCAGCCGCGCCGGGCGGTACTGGAGCAGTCGCTGGCCGCAGCCCGATTGATCGTGGTGCCCGATCTCGCCACCGCCGTGGCCATTGCCGAGAGCTACGCTCCCGAGCACCTGTTGATCCAGACGCGCGCGCCGCGCGCGCTCCTCGCCTCGATCACCACCGCCGGGTCGGTCTTTCTCGGTGAGTGGTCCCCGGAGCCGCTGGGCGATTACTGCTCCGGCACCAATCACGTGCTGCCCACCTGCGGATACGCGCGCGCCTACAGCGGTCTGTCGGTGAGCGATTTCGTGCGCCGGATGTCGGTGCAGGAGCTCAGCGCCGCGGGCCTGGAGCGGCTCGGCCCGACCGCCGCCACGCTCGCACGCCTGGAGGGGCTCGAGGCGCACGCCGCCGCCGTGGACGCGCGGCTGGAGCGGCTGCGCGGCACGGCAGCGCTGCGCGGCACGGCGGCGCTGCGCGCCGGACAGCAGCCATGAACTGGATCACCGCGTTGGCGCGCCCTGAAATCCAGGCCCTGCAGCCCTACGCGCACGCCAGCTGGGAACCCGGGCTGGTGCGCCTGCACGCCAATGAGCTGCCGTGGCGCGCGCCGCTCGATCCGAGCGAGGCGGGCCTCAATCGCTATCCCGAACCGTACCCACGCCAGCTCGCCCTGCGGCTGGCCGCGCTGTACGGACTCGGTGCCCCTTCCGTCCTGCCCTGCCGGGGGAGCGATGAGGCCATCGACCTGCTGACGCGCGCCTACTGCCGCGACGGCAGGCATGCCGTGCTGGTCACGCCCCCGACCTTCGGCATGTACAGCCTCGCCGCGCGCATCCAGGGTGCGGCGATCATCGAGGTGCCGCTGCGGCGCGAGGCGGGCTTTGCTCTGGAGCCGCCGGCGCTGCTGGCCGCGCTGACGCCGGACGTGCGACTGGTGTACCTGTGCTCGCCCAACAATCCGACCGGCAATCTCCTCGATCGCGCGGCCGTGCTGGAATGCGCGCGCGCGCTGGCGGGGCGCGCGCTGCTGGTTGTCGATGAAGCCTACGTGGAGTTCGCCGGAGCGCCTTCCCTGGGCACGGAACTCGGCGCCCATCCCGGTCTGGTCGTGCTGCGCACATTGTCCAAGGCCTACGCTCTGGCCGGTGCCCGCTGCGGCGCGCTGCTGGCGCACCCGGACATCATCGCGCTGCTGCAGCGGGTCATCCCGCCCTACGCCATCACCCAATTGACCATCGAGGCGGTGTTCCGCACGCTGCAGGCGGAGCATCTCACCGTGGTCCACGAGCGGATACAGGCCCTGCGCCGGGAACTCGAACGGCTCGCACTCGAGCTTGCCGGTCGGCCGGGTGTGTTGCGGGTCTGGCCGAGCGCCGCGAATTTCCTGCTGGTGGAGTTTACCGATGCCGCCGCGGTGCTGGCGCGCGTGCACGCGGCGGGACTGCTGGTGCGTGACCTGCGGCGTGCGCCCGGCCTCGGCCAGGCCCTGCGCATCAGTGTCGGCACCCCGGAACAGAACGATCGCCTGCTCGCGAGCCTCACATGAGCGCCGCGGCTCCCGAATCCGCGCCGACCCTGTTCATCGACCGCGATGGCACGCTGGTGGAAGAGCCTGCCGACGCGCAGGTCGACGCGCTCGAGAAGATCCGTTTCCTTCCCGGAGTGTTTGCGGCGCTGGCGGCCCTGCGGGACGCGGGCTTCCGCTTTGTCATGGTGACCAACCAGGACGGGCTTGGCACGGCGTCGTTTCCGCGCGCCGACTTTGAGCGCTGCCAGGAATTCATAGTGCGCACCCTGGCTGCCCAGGGCATCGCCTTCGATGCGATCTGCATCTGCCCGCATCGGGCCGGAGACGGCTGCGATTGCCGCAAACCGCAGACCGGGATGTTGCGCGAGTGGCGGCGCGACCACGGCCTCGACGCCGCGCGCAGCGCGGTGATCGGCGATCGCGACAGCGACCTGCAGCTCGCGGCCAACCTCGGGGTCCGGGGCCTGCGGGTGCGGCAGCCGGCAGCGGCCGGGGAATCCTGGCCGGAAATCGTGCGCGCCCTGCTCGCGCGTCGCGCGCGCGTTGAGCGGCGCACGCGGGAGACCGCCATCGAGGTGACGGTGGAGCTCGACGGCGATAAGGCGTTCCGCGCCAGCACCGGCATCGGCTTTCTTGATCACATGCTCGAGCAGCTCGCCAGGCACGCAGACTTCGGCCTGCAGCTGGACTGCCAGGGCGATCTGCAAATCGATGAGCACCACACCGTCGAAGACTGCGCCCTGGTCCTCGGCGCAGCGCTGCGCCAGGCGCTCGGTGACAAGTCGGGCATTGGCCGCTACGGCTTTCTGCTGGCGATGGACGAAGCGGAGGCGCAGGTGGCCATCGATCTGTCGGGTCGCGCCTATTTTCTCTTCGAGGGGCAATTTCACCGCGAACAGGTGGGTGCCTTGCCGACGGAACTGGTGCCGCATTTTTTCCGCTCGCTGAGCGACGCGCTCGGTTGCGCGCTGCACCTGAGGGTGCGGGGTGAGAACACGCACCACATGATCGAGGCCTGCTTCAAGGGCGTGGGTCGAGCCCTGCGGCCCGCGCTGCGTCGCGACGGCCAGGACCTGCCCAGCACCAAGGGGATTTTGTGAGATGCCGCTGTGTGAGATGCCGGCCTGTGAGCAGCTGGCCGTGAGCGAGATCGAGGTGGTCATCATCGAAAATGGTGGAGCCAATCTCGCCTCGCTCCGCTATGCCCTCGATCGGCTCGGCGCGCGCAGCCTGGTCAGCGCCGATCCGGCCACGGTGGCTGCGGCACGGCGCGTGCTGCTGCCGGGTGTCGGCGCTGCCGCCGATGCCATGGCGCGGCTCAATGCCGCCGGACTCACCGACTGCATCCGGAATCTGCGGCAGCCGGTGCTGGGCATCTGTCTGGGGATGCAGCTGCTGTACACGCATTCGGAGGAGGGGGACACCGCGGGGCTGGGGCTGTTTCCGGGCACGGTGCGCCGGCTGTCGGCGCTCAGGGGTCAGCCCGTGCCGCACATGGGCTGGAATAACTGCCAGCGGCTGCGCGAGAGCCCGCTGCTGGCCGGGCTGGGTCAGGGCGAGTATTTCTATTTTGCGCACAGCTACGCGGCGTCTGTGGATGAGTACACCGCCGCCGCCACGGCCTACGGCCTTCCCATGAGCGCGGTCGTGCAGCGCCGGAACTTTCACGGCGTGCAGTTTCATCCCGAGCGTTCGGCCGGCGCGGGTGCGCGTCTGCTGCGCAATTTCCTGGAGCAGTAGATGTTGCTCATCCCTTCCATCGACCTGCGCGGCGGCCAGTGCGTGCGCCTGCTCAGGGGTGATTTTGCTGCCGAGACCCTCTACGCCCATGAACCGCATGAACTGCTGCAGCGCTATCGCGCGCTGGGCGCGCCGTGGCTGCACATCGTTGATCTGGATGGCGCCCGAGATGGCGTGCTCGCCAACCGCTCGACGATTGCCGCGCTGGCCACGCAGCACGGCATCGCCTTGCAGGTGGGCGGTGGCGTGCGCACGCGTGCCACGGTCGTGGAGCTGCTGGAATTGGGCGTGGCGCGCGTGATCGTGGGCAGTGCAGCCGTGGAAGCACCGGAGGAGGTGACGGCCTGGCTCGCGGAGTTCGGCCCCGAGCACATCGCACTGGCCTTTGACGTGCAGTTCGACGCGCAGGGCGTACCGTGGCTTCGAACCCGGGGCTGGCGACAGGCCGCCAACCTGTCGCTCTGGCAGGGCATCGAGAGGTTCAGGTCCGCCGGCCTGCGCCACGTGCTGTGCACGGACATTGATCGCGACGGGGCCCTGTCCGGCCCGAACCTCGCGCTCTATCGCGAGGCTGCCGCGCGCTATCCGGACCTTCACTGGCAGGCTTCCGGCGGCGTCTCCAGCATTGCCGACCTGCACGCGCTCGCCGCCGCCGGCGCTACCGCGGCCGTCAGCGGCACAGCCCTGCTCGAGGAACGCCTGTCGCCGGAGGGGCTGCAGCCATTCTTGCGCGTCGCATAATTCCCTGTCTCGATGTCCGCGACGGCCAGGTGGTCAAGGGCCGGCGCTTTCGTGACCATCGCGTGGTCGGTGAGATCATCGAGCTGGCGCGCCGCTACGGTGACGCCGGTGCCGATGAGCTCGTGTTCTACGACATCACCGCCAGTCCCGAAGGCCGCTCGGTCGATCGCTCCTGGGTCAGCCGCGTTGCCGAAGTCCTCGATATTCCCTTCTGTGTAGCCGGTGGCGTGCGCTCGGTGGCGGATGCCGAGGAAATATTGGCCGCCGGAGCGGAGAAGATCTCGGTGAACTCTCCGGCCCTGGAGCGCCCCGGATTGATCGATGAGCTGGCACGGCGCTTCGGCGCCCAGTGCGTCGTGACCGGCATCGACAGCCAGGCGACGCCGGCCGGCTTGCGCGTCTACCAGTACACGGGCGATCCGGCACGCTCCCGCGATACCGGGCGCGCCACCCTGGCCTGGGTGCAGGAGGCGCAGGATCGCGGCGCCGGCGAGATCGTGCTCAACTGCATGACAGCCGACGGGATGCGTGCCGGCTACGACATCGAACAGCTGGGCGCCGTGCGCGCACAATGCCGCGTTCCCCTGGTGGCTTCCGGAGGCGCGGGAACGCCGGAACATTTTCTGGCGGCGTTCAAGCAGGGCGGGGCCGACGCGGCGCTGGCCGCCGGCGTATTTCATTCCGGTCAGATCGCCATCGGGGCACTCAAGCAGTTCCTGCAGTCCCGTGGCATCGAGGTGCGGCCATGAAGCTCAAGATTGCCGACATCGGGCAACTGGCGTGGGACGGGCAGCAGGGCCTGCTGCCGGCGATCGTTCAGCATGCCCAGACCGGCGCCGTCCTGATGCTCGGCTACATGAATCGCGAGGCGTTGCGCGCGTCACTCGAAGGGCGCCGCGTCGTGTTCTACAGCCGCTCACGCCAGCGCCTGTGGCTGAAGGGCGAGAGTTCAGGACACACGCTGGAGCTCGTGGATATCCGGTACGATTGCGATGCCGATGCGCTGCTGGTCACCGCACGGCCTGCCGGACCCGTCTGCCACCTCGGCACGGCGAGCTGTTTTGGCGATGAAGCCGTGACGCCGGCCGAAGGTCTCGCCTTCGTAGCGGAGCTTGAGACGATCATTGTCGAGCGCATCGCGGGCAGTCCGGCGGGCACTCCGGCGGGCAGCTACACCGCCGCGCTCTATCAGGGCGGCGTCAGGCATATGGCGCAGAAAGTCGGCGAGGAAGGCCTGGAGGTGGCGCTCGCCGCGACGGGCGAAACGGACGAACGGCTGGTGGGAGAAGCGGCCGATCTGCTGTTTCACCTGCTGGTCCTGTTGCGCAGCCGCGGGCTCGGTGTGCAGACGGTCGTTGAGGAATTGCGCCGCCGGCACGCCCAGCGGACTATGAACGCGCGATAACCGGACAGGTACCCATCCTGGGGTGATCAATGACTTCTCCGAGAATATGTTCATGCGCCGTGGTCGCCGGCGCGCTCGCCGTGGCGGACTGCGGCGGATCCGGCGCGCCGGGTGGTCCACCGCCGCTGCCCATCGCGACCGTGACAGTCCTGGACCACCGGCCACCGGAGTCATTTTCCCTGGCGTTCCTGCTCACGGACGGCACGGTCATGGCGCAAGGCGACGCGGCCTCGAGGCCCGGGACCACCGTCAGTGCCTGGTACAAACTCACGCCGGACGCTTTCGGCAGCTACCTGCACGGCAGCTGGTCCCAGTTGGCGAGCCTGCCAGCCGGATACGTGCCCTACGCCTACGCCTCGGCGGTGCTCGCGGATGGACGCGTGGTCATCGTCGGCGGTGAATACAATCAGGGCCTGTTCACCTTGAGCGTGCAAGGCGCGGTGTACGACCCGCAGCTCGATCACTGGACCCTGTTGAACCCGCCCGCGGGCTGGGATTACATCGGCGACGCACCGGCGGTAGTGCTGCCGGACGGGCGCTTCCTCGTGGGCCGCAAGCTCGATGAGCAGATCGCCGCACTGGATCCGCTGACGCTGACCTGGACAGCGCTGGCCGCGACCAATAAATCGGATTTCAACGCCGAAGAGGGCTGGACGCTGATGCCCGATGGCTCGGTGTTCACCTATGACGTCAAGAATGCGCCTCATGCCGAGCGCTACCTGCCCGATGTGCAGCAATGGGTCAGCAACGGCACTACGATTCCCGACCTGCATGCGCCGACCGACAAACCCAATGGGCTCGCCTATGGTCCTTCCGGCAGCCTGATTTATTTTCCACCGGGGGAAGTCGGACCGGGCCTGCTCCTGCCGGATGGCACGGTGTTCGCCTCCGGGACGCACACCGCCATTTACAGTCCCGGTGCGGATTCACAGGCGCCGGGCAGCTGGCGTGCCGGGCCGGATTTCCCGAATGGGGACTCCGACACCGACACGGGCGCCGTGGTCCTGCCCAGCGGTCATGTCCTGTTGCAAGGCACGGCGAACGGGCAACTGTACGAGTTCGATGGTGTCCAGATCACCGCAGTGGAGAACGTGAAAGGGATCGTTCTGCTGACGCTTCCGGATGGCAACGCGCTGGTCTACGGGCCCTCGGGACCGGGGATTTATCAGCCCGAGGGCCGCGCGCTGGCGGCCTGGGCGCCCACGCTACTGAACTATCCGACCGTGGTGACACGCGGCACCAGCTATACCCTCGAAGGCACCCAGTTCAATGGCCTGTCGCAGGGGGCCTCCTATGGTGATGAGTTTGAAGCGGCCACCAATTACCCCCTGGTGCGGCTCACCTACGTCGCGAGCGGCCATGTGCAGTACGCGCGTACCCACGATCACAGCACCATGGGGGTGGCCACCGGAAGCGCCCTGGTGTCCACCCATTTTGATGTCCCCATGAATGCCGAGGTGGGTGCCACCAGCCTGGAAGTGGTGGCCAACGGCATCGCCTCGGCCGCCGTGATGATCAGCGTCAATTAGTCAGTGGACGACGATCGCGCCCACTGAGCTACCAAGACTTGGCGGCATTGATGGCCGACCGAAAGGTGAACGCGTCACGGACCAGGGTACCCCTGCGAGAGCCGCTGGTATTGCTCCGGGCTCATCGCTGGCATTTTGCGAACAAATGAAACAACGTCCCAGATCGCCACATCATCCAGAACTCTGCCCCACGCCGGCATCGCGCTCATCTTGATGCCGTGTTTGATGGTCCAGAAAGTGCTCTGGACATCAGGGATGGCAGCTTGCGCGAGATTTGGCGGGTGTGGATAGAGGCCAGCGCGCAGAGCAGACTTCGTCACACCCGGCGCCAGATGACAGCCTACGCAGAGTGCCGCGTAGTGCCGGGCGCCGGCGCCAATCCTCTCGGGGTCTTCCAGAGCGGGTACCGCAATCGTGCGGGCGCGCGCGGCGATCGAGCGATCCCGCAACTGCTCGATGATCGCCAGCACGATCTTCGTGTGATGGTCATCAGCGCCGATGTTGTACACACCGGAGCCGACGAACACCGCAGCGCCCATCGCAAGTACGCCGAGCGTGGAGGCGACAGCAACAGCCATGCTTGCCATGCGGGTCACGAGAGCTACTCGACCTCAATCGTTCCGACCATTCGCGGATGGATGGAGCAGCTGAAGTGGTAGGTGCCCGGCTTGTCGAATGTGAACGTAAAAGTCTCATCCGTGTCCACGGCTCCGGAACGAAACATTCCGGTGTCGCTGACCACGGTGTGCGGCTCATCGTCCTTGTTCGCCCAGGTCACGGTGGAGCCCGCTTTGATGGTCAATGACATGGGCGTGAACATGAAATCCTTGATCACGATCTGAGCGGCATCCGACGACCCGGCATGGGCCAGCGAACCCGTGGCACCCAACCACAGCGCTGCGACGCCGAGCGGCGCCATCCAGCTTCGAGTTTTTACGAAAGTCATGTGAATCCTCCACTGTTGCTCGATCCTGGGCACTGTCATGCCAGCGTCGTGTCGCTCAATAGCAGCGATCGAGGATGCTTAATGACCGACACGCTCGTAATGCCGAGCATTTGTGACAGTTGATCTGACGGTACTTTGAGAGGTCCCGGACCCGCGCCTGTGCCGGCCGATGGTTGGGGGTAGGCCGTGGATCGAGCGGTGTGAAAGGTGATATGGCCCTCGACCTTTTGGACGATCTGGTGGATGTGGCCATTGAGCACCGTGACGGAACCGAATCGTCGCAACAGCGTCATGAGCTGATCCGAGTCTCCCGTGCCCCAGCCCCAGGGCTCGTAAATGGTCCAGAGGGGCATGTGGGCGAACACGACGATAGGCGTGCTCGCCGAACGGCCCTTCAGGTCGGCCGCGACCCAGGCCAGCTGCTCGGGACCCAGAGTCCCCAGGCCGCCCGGTTTGAACTGCAGCACGTTGATCAGAGCGACGAAATGCACGCCGGCGTGATCGAAGCTGTAATAGCCCCTGTTGTCTGAGGCCTTGCCGAAGCGGCTGAAATATTCGGTGACGGCAGGATCCGCGGTGTCGTGCTCGCCGGGCACCGTGTGCAATTCCGTAGTCCGCAACTGGGACAGCAACTGTTGCGCCAGGTCGAACTCCGCGGGCCTGGACAGGTGCGTGATATCGCCGGTGTGGAGTATGAGGGCGGGCGCTTCGGGCATGGCATTGACCAGGGCAATCGTCTGGGACAGGGTCCCGTTGACGTCCGGGTTGGCGTCCTTGGCAAAGCCGATATGCGTATCGCTGATCTGCACGAAGAGCGGCCGGCCCCGCTTCGCGACCGTCTCCCGGTCTGCCGCGGCCAACGCGAGGTCTATGGGCGTGAAGACGCCGCCCGCCAGGACGAACAGGGTCCCGGCGCCACCATACGCCAGGCATTTCAGGGCCTCGCGACGCGTCGGGCGAATGGGGTCTGCTGGCATGGCGATCTCCTGGTAGGGGTTCAGGAGAGTAGACCCTGCGGCGGGACTGTTTATTCCACGCCCGCACGCCCCGGTTCTATTCCGGCCGTTCCTCCCGCTCACCGAGCTCACGGAGCAATCGCTCCAGGCCGAGCAACTCCTCCCAGCCCGTATCGGAAACCGCGCAATACCCGAGATTGCCCGCTCTCCAGAAAGCGAAGTGATAGCCGTTCCGGGTCGTGTCCTTCGGCAGGAAGTGCGGATCGGTGGCCCAGCTGTAGACGTTGATGAGGTGTGGGCCGTGCTGGTAGACGATTACGGCAGCGCGCTGGCGAGCCACGGCATCAACGCGTCCGCCGACCAGCCGATAGCCCTGTGGCGCAAAATCGGCCACCACCGGCGACACATCGGTGCGCCCGGCAAACCACGGCTTCACGGTGTGACGGTCGGTGGAGGCGACCGCGATCAGATGATCGGGCCGGAGCGATTGCAGCTGCGCCGCGACCAGCTCATCGAGCAGCGGATCATTGATTCGAGCACTCACCAGGAAAAAGGCCACGACGGCCGCCGCGGCCGCCGCGCCGATGCCACTGATGGCGCCCCACCAGAACGGCCGGCTCTGCCAGGCCTTCACCGGCCGTGGGGCCGGGAGCCCGGTCCCGGCGGTATCTTCCTCATCGAGGGCCTGCACAATGCGGGCGCGCAGCGCCGCCGGCGCCTGTTCTCGCGCCAGGTCCCGGCGCAGCGCCGTGCGCAGGCTCCCGAGCTCAGCAAGGATCGCGCGGCACCCGCTGCAGATCTTGAGATGCCGCTCGAAATCCGCGGCGGAAGCCGGGTCGAGCTCACCGTCAAAATACGCCTCCACGCGCGGCGATTCAGGACAGACCATGCACGCCTCCGGCGAGCTCTTCCTGCCAGCGTGTCTTCAGGGCCGCCCGCGCACGCGCCAGGCGTGACATCACCGTGCCGATAGGCACCTGCGTCACGGCGGCAATATCCCGATAGCTCAGGTCCTCGAGTTCCTTCAACGCCAGGGCTTCGCGCTGCTCTTCCGGGAGCGCAGACATCAGCCGGGTGAGCGTGCGCTGCTCGTCCGCGCGGATGGCGAGGCTCTCCGGATCGGGCGTGGTGGCGGTCATGGCGTCGGCATCGTGGGTCTCATGCTCCGTCGGCAGTGGCACGTAGGCGCGTTTCCGGGCCTGGGCGTAGGCGGTCGCGTGGCAGTTGCGCACGATGGCCAGCAGCCAGGCCTTCACGTCCGAGCCACGCAGGGTCTCGAAGCTCCTATAGGCACGCAGGATGGCGTCCTGAGCCACATCGTCGGCGTCGCCGGACGAGCGGGATAACCATCGGGCGTAGCGGCAGGCGGCGTCCAGGTGCGGCAAGACGTCCGCCTCGAACCGGCGGCGTCTCTCATTCACAAATGCGACCGCGTAGTGCCGTCACGGGGCTCCGCTGACCTCTCTATAAGGAGTAGGACTTCGGGAAGCTGGAGTTTATTCCCCCAGGGCGCTCTTCAGGGACGGTGAGGGACCTGCCGTGTCACCAGCCAGTTCACCAGGCGGACGAAGGAGGCATTATCGCCCGCCGACCCCGGCGTCACACGGTACTTGCCATCGACGATGACCGTCGGCGTGCTATCGGCCTGGTAGGCACGGATCTGCGCGTCCGCCTCGCGCATGCGGGCGTCGACGTTGAAAGAATGCGCCGCATCGAGAAAGGCCTGGGGGTTGACCCCGGTCTTTCGCCCATAGAAATTCGCCACGTCGACCACGGTCGGCATGAACTTCTTAGGCAACTTGCTCGTCGGGTCCATGGTGGCCAGCTCGCCCGTCTTCCAGATCGCGTCAAACAGGGCCTCGTGCGTGCGTTCGACGAGACCCAGGGTTTGCGCGGCAAAGAAAGCCCGCTGAAAAGTCGGCCAATCCTCCTCCGGGTGCCAGGAGGCCGGTAGGAATCTCAATTGGGCCTGCTTCGGGAGCGCGGCCTTGAGCTGATCGATGACCGGATAGAAAAGATTGCAGGCCGGGCAGGCGTAGGAAAAGACCTCCACGACTTCCACCCGGCCCGGCGGCGCGTGCGTCGGCTGCGCCGGCTCGACGCGAAAATAATGCTGGCCCTCGATCCACTGGGTGTCGGCCGCCACCGGCACGGAACCGAGCGCGAGGAGGGTCGCCATCCACAGCCCCAGGTGTCGCATGGCGCTATTCTAACCGCTCGGGCCTGCTTGTGCTGCGGCGCCCGCGGCTGGCCGATTTCGGCTCTGGTACGATGAGGCGATGAAACGCCGGATGCTCCCGGGTGCGCGGCGGGAATCCTCACTGGACGCTGCCGTGATCGATGCGCTCTACGGTCTCGAGCCGGTATTCGAGCCGGCCCGCACGGCAGGCGACGTACCGGGTAGCCCAGACGCGGATGCTCCTGATCCCGGCGACGCCACTGCAGTGGCGCAGCTTCAGTGCCCCTATTGCGGCGAACCGTTCAAGACAATGCTTGATCTGTCGGCCGGATCGGCGAGCTACATCGAAGATTGCCCCGTCTGCTGCCAACCGATCGAGTTCGACCTCGTGGTGGGTTCCGGCGGCGAGCTGGACGCGCTCGAGCTGCGACGCAGCGATTGATGCAGCTCGACGCCCGATTCGTAGAGCTTTGCTTGCTGTTAACCGGGCTTACGCGCCCAGCCACCGGCGAGTCCAACCAGCGGCGCGAAGGATTGCGTGGCGTCTAGTTCTTTCTGGAGCCGATCGGCCAGGGTGTCGAAGTCGCCTGCATCGCTCACGATTCCGAACTGCTCAAATCGCGATCGCATCGTCACAAGGAGGTCGTAAAGCCACCGACGCCCCTCCGGATCACTGGCCATCGGCACTTCAATGCGCAACTGCGGTGCCTGGAAACCAATGGCAACCAAGCCGCGATAGAGCGTGATTTCCATGTTGGGCTCAGCGTTGCCTCGACGCAGGGTCTCACACACCAGCTTCCCGCAGGCCGTGTGCAATGGCAGGTGCTGCGCCTGGGGAAAGAAGCTGGCCCAGCTTGGCTCCTGAAAGGCGATGAGGCCGCCGGGGCGCAACTGTGACGCCAGTGCGCGCAGAGTCGCCGCCGGGTCCGGCAGAAACATGAGGATGAAACGACCGACGATGGCATCGAAAGGGCCATCCAGGCGCAGGTCCGCGAGCTCGGTCTCCACAAAGCGCAGATGCGCCAGGTGGGCTGAAGCCGCCCGATCGCGGGCCTTGTCCAGCGCTGCCGAATCGCGGTCGATCCCAACAACCCGACCGGCCTTGCCCACCAGCGCGGCCACCAGCAAGGCTACGTCGCCGACACCGGAGCCGACATCGAGCACGCTCTGGCCGGCGCGGATACCTGCATCGCGAAAGAACCGCTCCGTGTACGGAGCGAGCGTCCTGGCCTGTCTGGTCAGGCGTTCATGCTCCCGCTCGCTACCGCCGAGCAAGTAGTCCGTGATTGCAGCTGAGCTGTTCATGATGACTCCGGATCGGAGCGGTGACGCGACGTTTCTGCGTCAGGAGCAGTACGGCGCCGAGTGAGAGGGAGAGGGCGACGAAGCGAAAGGCAAGCGACAATCCACCGCTTCGGGCCGCAATGGTGCCGATGGCCGCCAGACCAAAGAATCCTCCGAGATTACCGATCGAGCAGATGCTTGCCAGGGCCGTCGCGGCCGCCCGGCCGGTCAGGAACTGCGCCGGCATGGACCAGAACGGTCCAATGAATCCATATAGTCCAGCCGCCGCAATCGTCCAGGCGGCGATGCAGGCAGACAGTGAGTTCACCGACCCGACAAAATAGAACGCGGCGCTCGCGGTGAACAGTGACAGGGCGGCGTGCCAGTGGTATTCCGACCGGCGCGTTGAACTTCTCGACACCAACACCATCGCTCCAAGTCCGATCGCGTTCGGAACTGTCACCATGAGACCAATCGTAGCGTGGTCAAGTCCGCGACTGACCGCCCTGATCGATTGGGGCATCCAGAAACCCGCGGCGTACAGGCCGATCAGGAACAGAAATGCGACTGCTGAAAGATGCAAAACGCCCGGATCGGCAATGGTACGGAGCACTGAAGGACGCGCGGATCGCGACTTGAACGCCGCCTCGGATCGCAGAGCCACCGTGAGGCTCTCCTTTTGCTCTTTGCTGAGGAAAGTGGCGTCGGTGGGCGTGTCGGGCAGAATCAGATAGGTCAATACCCCGCCGGCAACGGCTGGCAACGCCTCGAGTATCAGCACCCAGCGCCAGCTGCTGAGCCCGAATGCGTTCGCGTGATCCAGAATCCAACCGGATAGGGGCCCGCCCAAAATGCTCGCGGCAGGCAGGGCAGTCATGAACAAGCCGATGGTTTGTGACAACTCTCGCTGCCGAAACCAGTAAGTCAGGTAGAGGAGTATTCCGGGGAAAAACCCGGCTTCCGCGACGCCCAGCAGGAAGCGGGCGACGTATAGCTGCGCCGGGGTTCGCGCAAAGCCGGTCGCGAGCGACACGAGGCCCCAGCTTACCAGGATTCGCGCGATCCACCGGCGGGCTCCGACGCGTTCCAGAATCAGGTTGCTGGGCACTTCGAACAGGAAGTATCCCCAGAAAAAAATCCCGGACAGGAGGCCGTATTGCTCGCTTGACAGCCCGAGTTCGCGATTCATGGTCAGGGCAGCGAAGCCGACGTTGATGCGGTCCAGGTAGGCGACGACGTATAGCAGGAACAGAAACGGCAGCAGATGGCGCCTGATCATCCGGGTTGTCTGGTCCGCCATGCCTGCCTCCCGTCGCGCGAACCGCGCGGCTCGCCGAAGAAGAGCTTAAGGGGCCGGTAGCGTACTGAAAAGCAGAGATTTCAGATCAAGCTGTTGCCAATTTAGCAACGATCTAGCGGCGCTTGCGCCCCTCGGCCTCGAGCGCGGTGAATTCCCGGCGCAGCGTCGCCAGGAACGCCTGTGCCGGCCGTGTCGGCGCGCGCGTCCTGTGACGACACAGCACGGTCCGCGTGCTCAGCAGACTGGCGTGATCGATCGCCACAGTCTTGAGCGTACCTGCACGGACGTCGTCCCGAACAATGTGGCGCGGCGCAAACGTCATGGCCATGCCCTTGCGTGCGTAGGCAATGGCGAGCCCAATCTGGTTGATCGTCAGGGACGCCTGTAGCCTGATACGCGCGGATGCCAGCGCCTGGTCCATGAGCCTGCGCGTCACGTGTGCGTCGTCAATCAGCGCAACACGTTGATTCGATATGTCCTCGAGGCTCAATTTTGAGCGGCGGGCAAACGGGTGGTCCGGATGCACGACGGCCACGATCGGATCGCGAAAGGAGCGCTCCTCGACCACATCGCCGTGCGGCTCCGGGTTGAACGCAATCGCGATATCGCACTCGTCTCGCGCGAGCGCTCCCAGGGCCTTGCCACCTCCGGCTACGTGCAGTTCGTAGGCGATCCCCGGATGTTCGCGCGAAAAATCGGCCATGGCCCGATACAGCAGGCCCGCGACCGCGCCCTCAATGCTAAAGATCTTCACAGTTCCGCGGCGCAGTTGCTGCAGGTCATCGAGATCGGAGCGCAGACGTTCGAAGTCGCGCCGCGTCGCATGCGCCTGGCTCGCGAAAACTTCACCTGCGGCCGTCAGACGCATGCCTGCCGCATGTCTCTCGAACAGCGGCGCGCCATAGTCCTGCTCCAGCAGCGCAATCTGGCGGCTCACCGCCGAAGGGGCGACGTATAGGACCTCGGCCGCCCGCCGGACCGAACCTAACCGGGCCGTCTCGAGGAAATAGCGTAGCGCCGAGAACTGCATAGCCGCTGCTCAGGTCCTCAATCTTATTACGCCAGAGTGTATGGGCGACGCCTGGGCCTTGTCATGGTAATGTTGTGGCCGAAATGCCCGCACGCGGCGACAGTAATCAATATGCCCTCGGCGGCGCGGATGATGAACTCGAACGTCTGATGCGTCAGGCGGCGTGGCTGTACACCCATACCGAGCAACTCTTTCGTCGGGCCGGGATCGGTCCCGGCCAACGCGTACTCGATCTCGATTCCGGCGTCAGTGACTTCGCGATGATTGCCGGCCGCCTCGTCGACGCCAGCGGAGTGGATGCCGGTGTCGATCGGGATCCTCAATCCGTTGCTCGCGCGACAGCTCGAATGTCGCAATAGGGTTTGAAGCAGGTTCGATTCGAGCAGACCGATGTTGCTGATCCGCCCGCCGGGCAGCTTTTTGATGCCGCTGTGGCGCGCGGGCGCCGCCCTGATGGTAGAGGCATTCGAGCGCACTGGAACCAATAGGCGCATGGGCCTGGATCTTGCCGCTGCCTTTATCGGTGCTGGGCTCCCTGCCCAGATTCCCAGATCGATACGCTGACCGGAGCAGAGCGCTGGATGTCTGATGTCCTCCGCAGCCTTGCGCCTCGGATGCAGACTCTGAATCTCTCGCTCGCGCCACTCGGGGACCTGGATACTCTCTATTCGAGGTCGCCGCAGGAGGCGACCTCGCGGTCCGGCGCGGTGCCGCTGCCGGCCATCGTCAGCGCCTGGGTCAGAAAACCGGCGTCATTATCCTGATAGCGGCTGGCTGGCCGGACCCGGGCCCGAGCGGCCATGCTCAGCGATGAACTGCTCGTGGGTGGGCATGCACTCCGCGGTGTGCCGGATCTGCTGCCTCAGGCCGGCGAGCTGGCGTCGCGTTTCCTCCAGCGAGGGAATGCCGGCCAGTGGATCGAAACGCCTGGGCCAGAAGCGCTGGCCGATGAACAGTGAGAGCCAGTTGGGTTCCACGAACAGTTCCTTGTCGTAGAAGGCCACGCGGCCGCTGCTGCAGAACAGATTCTTGCGGTAGGCGAGGGAGTCCGGAATCGGCATCCTGCTGCAGTACCGCCACAGCGGCTGATCGTCCCGTTCGGTCGCGTGATAGTGCAGCAGCACGAAATCCCGGATGTGCTCGATCTCGCCGATCTGCAGGCGGTTGTATTCCGCGGCGTCGGCGGGGTCGAAGGACCCGTCTGGAAAGATGGCGGCCAGTTGCATCAGGCCGCTCTGTACAAGATGGATGCTGGTGGATTCGAGCGGTTCCAGGAAACCGCTGGCCAGGCCGAGGGCGATGCAGTTCCGGTTCCAGAATTGCCGCCGCCGGCCGGCGGTGAAGCGCAGCAGCCGCGGCTCGGCCAGCGCCGCTCCGTCCAGGTGGGCGAGCAGCGTGGCGGTCGCTTCATCATCGCTGATGTAGCGGCTGCAGTAGACATAGCCGTTGCCGATCCGGTGCTGCAGCGGTATGCGCCACTGC